>Ga0137409_10006673_pt1 | contig 11943 bp, 17 predicted proteins | sample CZODoug1_16funga_FD_122059 | JGI IMG/M metagenome (GOLD analysis project Ga0137409, IMG submission 122059) | Vadose zone soil fungal communities from Angelo Coast Range Reserve, California, USA - CZODoug1_16fungal (Hybrid Assembly) | ecosystem: Environmental > Terrestrial > Soil > Vadose zone... | reverse complement strand
TCGCCCCACTGCCACCTGCAGCGAGGTGATTCGACACCAGATCCGCATCCGACAGCGCTTCCAGAACGCCTCCATCGCAAGACGAGACAACCAGCGAGGCAGGTGTGGAACAACTCTTCTGTTGTCCGCGGGCCCCCCAGCCGCCCACAGTCGACTCCTAATTGAGACAGTTGTCCACTCCGACCAGGGCTGGAGGGGCGGGAACGCCTGCCGCGGGACGATTCCTGTTCCGCGCCGCGCACGGCGGTTGTCGAACCGGTACGTGCGCAATGGCACGGCCTGATCGAGGAGAGGCACGCGAGTGAAGATCGCGCCGCCGACGACCCTGTGGCCTGTCCCCCAAGGATTTCAGGGCACAAATCGTCGATGGCGCTTGAGATGCGTGCCCGAGGAGGTCCGGGGAGTCGGGCCGCAGCCGTGAAGCAGGCCGGGTCGCGATGGTCCCCCCCTCGCGCCCGGCCTGCTTCCGGAGTGCCTTCCCGGTTCTAGGGATGCCGCCGCGTGGTGATGTAGGGCAAGCCGAACAAGAAGCGGAGAACGTTTACATCTTGCGAGAACGAAGACTTGACAGAACGAGCCCGCGCTTGCCCGAGCGGACTCCGAACATCAACATCTGCTCGTGATGCGTGCCGACTCCCATCACGCGTAGATGAAGGGGCTCGGTGTATCGCACGCATTGCTCCCTTGTTGCCCTTTTGCATGACTCCCCCCTCTCGACATCAAGCCTTGATGATCGTTGTCAATGCTTTGCACGGTGGACCAACTAGATCTGGCCAGGGCAGGGGTGATTACATACCGAGCATTTGGAGAACGCAAGGTCTGACGAAAGCAGGAGGTCTCGCGCGCTGCCTCCGGGAGGATCATAGGTCGCATAACCCAGCTTCCGTCACCTTGGTGTAAGCCTCCCGCCCCTGGTCTGGCTGAAACAAACCCCTGTGCGCGGTGTCCGGAACCGCGGCGGCGAGCCTACCGCGGCGGCGAAACATGCGCGAGGTCGAGGCCCTCCTTGTCCGCATGCGCAGACAGGGGTCAGAAAGCGAAATCGAACTCCACCGGACTGCGGGCCTTCGCGATGGGCGGGCCGGTCGTGGGCAGGTCGAGATGTTCGAGGACCTTCTTGACCGAGGCGTGCCCTGTCAGAAAGGCGAGCACCGTCATGCGGCCGCCGCAGCGTTCGCAACGCAAGACGTCGATGCGGAAGACCCGCTCGAGCAACTCCGCCCAAGGAATCCCTTCGCGGTCGTTGGCATGGAGATGGATGCCTGCGTGGAGCGAGAAGCCGTCGACGAGCGCGGACTGCCGCTTGCGGCGGGGCGACTCCGTGAGGCCGCCGGGCAGCGAGGCCTGGAGGGATTCGGCGTAGCCGATGTCGAGCGAGGATAGCTCCGTGTCGGGGCCTGGCCGATGAGGGCGCAGGAGCCGATTGAGCCTGCGTGCGATGCGGAGCAGGACTGCCTGGACCTCTCCGTCGGTGGGCGGGCGCAGGGTTGCGAAGCGCAGAGTGCCGCCCTTTCGCACGAACACGCCGTCGGGGACGATGCAGTGGAAGTGGACGTTGAGGTTGAGGGCGCCGCCAAAGCGCTGGACGAATGTCACCGCGCCGCAGCGCCCGCCCTCCTCTCCCGTGGCCTGCGCGCCTTGAACACCTTCGTGTCGGGGTACGTCATCATCCTCCTCGGGTCGCTCCTTGGGTCGGGCATCCCCGTCATCCACACGAGGGGGGCGGGAGTCGGCGGCGCGATCGCCAGGTCCAGCGGAGCCTTCTTCTTCATCTGGACACTCCTCGCTCTCGGCGTGACCGCGCTCTTCTCCGTCATCCTCTCGGTGCGCGGACTGTGGAGCCTGCAGCGGGGCCAGTCCCGGTAGTCGGCCCGCCGTCGTGCCGCCCGCGCCACCGCCTGCGGAAGTAGCGAAGCCCGAGGTGGTGGCCGCCACCGCCTCGGGTGATGCGGCCCAAAGTGTTGCCGTTTTCTACCCGGCTTCTACCGGCGATCGACGCTGGAAAACGCGAAGCCGATCCAGGGCGAAAACCGCAGTGAATCCGGCTTCGGAGTTGGAGCGGAACAGCGGGTTCGAACCGGCGACCTTCGCCTTGGCGAAGCCCTCGAGATTTAAGGCCGGTCGGTTTCCTTGTTGATCCACGCCATCACGGCGGCTCGTAGGGCAGCATGGAGCGATATCCCTTCCGCCCTAGCGCGTTTTTCGAGATGCCTCCAAACTCTCGTCGGGAAGCGAACCGAGCGAGGAACGGTCGGGCCGGTCTCCGTGCCCTTCCTGGGCCTGCCCCGACCGACGTGGATGGAGATCCCCTCCGCCGCGATTCGAAGGGCGTACGGATTGCGACGGGCTTTGGCCTTGTCGAAGTTCACCTCGGGCATCTCTCGAAGTGATGCTCGGGACGGCCCGCGAAGCTTCTTACCAGTCGCTTTCTTCATAGCGTTTCCTCTTATGGGACGTAGCGCGTCTCGCGCTGATGATGCGGATCGTGTCCTCGGATTCCTCCAGGAACACAACCAGCAGTACACGTCTCTTCTCCGACTGACCGATCACGAACGCACGCTCTGGGTCCAATGTCCTCCAGCATTGCGGCAAGCGGGTCGGCGAACAAAGAAGCGGCCTCTACAAATGAGACTCCGTGCTTCTTGACGTTCGACGCGGCCTTCTTCGGGTCCCACGAATAAGTGTAATACACTTTTGTGCTCCCGCAAGAGGACGTCCGAAGCCCACAATTTGGTCAGCCCGTGGTCAGCAACACGCGAGAAGCCCACAGTTCAGCGCCCAGATCGGTCGACCAGACCCAAGGATCCGCAGTTACGTCGGACCCACGCCCTTCGGGCTCCGCAATTCTCGTCCAAGGTCCAAAAACGCAAAGGCCCCACAAGCTAAGTGCTTGCGGGGCCTGGTTTTGGTTGCGGGGGCAGGATTTGAACCTGCGACCTTCGGGTTATGAGGCAACCGACGAAGGCTTGCAGACAGCATCAGCGCGTACTAACCAGGCGGAATCTTTCGACCGACGGGCCGAAGATTCAGTGCCGCTCATGCAAGCTGTATCAAGCGAGCACAAGAAGTTTGGTCAGCCCGTGGTCAGCGAGCCGCAGCCGATTCTCGGGGAGTACGTCCACGACGCCCTCCTTACTCCGACGCAGGCGGCCGCCCGCTTCGACGTTCCTGAGTACCTGATTCGGAGGGCCTGCGCGGAAAGCCATCTTGAGCACCTTCGGGTCGTCAACGCGCTCTGGCTCGCGCCGGCCGCTGTCGCGGCATTCGCCGAGTCCTGGCGTACGCAAAAAGGCCGGAAGAACGAGTGACCGCCTGCGAATCGGCGAGCGCCGCAGGGCGGAATCATCGCAGAGAGTCGATGACGAGGTATCGGATCTGCGCTCCGCAAGCGTCCGTTGCAACGGCGGACTCGCCGACGAGATGGATCCGCCCATCGGCGTCGATCTCGCCGCGAGCGTACGGGCGCGTCCGGCCGGAGAGAGCGGCGCTGGGATGGCCGCGGGAAAACCCGTCTGCCACTTCCTCTTGCGGAGGTGCCTTCTTCGAACCAGGCCTTCTCCGCAACCAGTCGACGCGAAGGCGACAGAGATACGCGGTCGACCCGGCAAGGAACCGAAGAGAGTCGATCATGCGCCGAGTCTTGCATCGTCTACGCGCGGATGGAAATTTGTAGCCAGGACGGGCGAGGGAATTGTGCCCTTCTACTCCATCGCCCGTTACCAACGCGCATAACGGATACGCAACTGTGAGAGCGGCTGATGAGGATTCACCCGGCTCCGCTGATCGGTTCCCGGCGATCTGCCCCGCGGCTGATCAGCGTGGAGGCCGCCGCGGGTCGATGTGGAGCCGTGCGGCCATGGTGACCAGATCGGCGAGCGAGGCGGCCTTCATCTTGCGCATCACCCTGCCACGATGCGCCTTGACGGTGATCTCGCTGATGCCGAGTTCACCGCCTACCTGCTTGTTCAGCAGCCCGGAAACGACCAACGCCATCACCTCGCGCTCGCGCGGACTGAGCGTCGCATAGTTCACGCGGAGGGTCCGCAGCTCTGCCTCGTCGCGCAGGGCAGCGCGGCTGCGCGCGATCGCCTGCGCGATCGCGCCCAGCAGCACGTCGTCGCGAAACGGCTTCGTGAGCACCTCGACGGCTCCGGCTTTCATCGCCCGTACCGTCATCGGCACGTCGCCGTAGCCGGTGATGAGGATGATGGGAAGGTCGTTCCGATCGGCCGCGACCCTTTCTTGAAGGTCCAGTCCATTGAGGTCCGGGAGGTGAACGTCGAGGACCAGGCAACCCGGAGCGGGGACTGGCGCGCGGGAGAGGAACTCGCGAGCGGATGCGAACGTCTGTGGCACCCAACCTGCCGTGCGGATCAGCAGTTCCAGCGACTCGCGTACGGAGACGTCGTCGTCGACGACGAAGACGACAGGCTTCGGGTCGCCTTCCATTTCGCGGTCCATCCCGGCGAGACAGCATACCCCCACCGATACCAAAGCATCATGGACGTTCACACTTCAGTGCGCTAGCAGGTTTTCAGGAGCCAGCCGAGGATCGGGAATCCCATGCCGGACCCACCGCTCGTGTCGATCGTGGATGACGACGAGTCCGTCCGGGAGTCGCTCCCGGATCTGCTGCGGACGTACGGCTTGGCGGCGCGAGCGTTCTCCTCGGCCGGGGAATGTATCTCCTCGGAGTTCATCGACCAGACCGACTGCCTCATCCTCGACGTCGCCATGCCCGGCATGAGCGGACCCGCCCTCCAGCAGGAGCTTTCGCGTCGCGGAAAGGCGATTCCGATCGTCTTCCTCACTGCCCTCGTCGACGAGAGCCTGCGTCCGCAGCTCCTTGCGGCAGGCGCGGTCGATTGCCTGCTGAAGCCGGTCAGCGAGACCGTCCTGCTCGGTGCAATCTCAGCGGCCCAGAGGACGCGCCGCTCCGGCGATACCAAGGTGTAATTGATTTCCTCTCCCGCAAGGGGATGCTTGGGCCGTCGCAAGGCGGGGTGCCCCATGAACGATGCATCTCCTGTGGTGTACGTCGTCGACGACGACGTCTCGGTGCGCGAATCGGTACATGCGCTGATCCGTTCGGCGAACCTGAGGGTCGAAAGCTTCGCCTCGGCGCGGGAATTCCTCGAGAGATGCCGAACCGAAGCGCCCGCTTGCCTCGTGCTGGACGTCAACCTGCCCGCGCTGAACGGCCTCGAGTTGCAGCAGCAGCTCGCCGACGCCGGGGTCCTGGTGCCGATCGTCTTCATCACTGGTCACGGCGACATACCGACCTCCGTGCGGGCGATCAAGTCCGGCGCGCTGGAGTTCCTCACCAAGCCTCTCGACAACGACGCGCTCCTGGCCGCGATCCGGCAGGCGATCGCGCGGGCCTCGAAGGGAACGCGCGCACGCCGGAGACCTCCGCGAACCGTGTCCGACGAGATGATCGGCGAGAGCCCGGCGTTCAAGGCGGTGATGGGCCGGGCCGCGATGGTGGCGCCCACCGACTCGACCGTGCTGATCCTCGGCGAAACAGGGACGGGCAAGGAAAGCGTCGCGCACGCGATCCACGCCCGCTCGCAGCGCTCCTCGCGGCCGATGGTGAGCGTCAACTGCGCCGCTATCCAGCCATCCTTGATTGCCTCCGAGCTGTTCGGCCACGAGCGGGGAGCCTTCACCGGAGCGCTGCACCAGCACCTCGGGCGGTTCGAGCTCGCCGAGGGCGGGACGATCTTCCTCGACGAGATCGGCGACCTCCCTGCCGAGACCCAGATTGTGCTCCTGCGAGTCCTGCAGGAGCGCGAATTCGAGCGGGTGGGCGGGACCCAGCCGATCCGCGCCGACGTCCGCGTGATTGCAGCGACTAATTGCGACCTCAGAGCCGCCATCGCCGCCGGAACCTTTCGTAGCGATCTGTTTTATCGGCTGAACGTATTCCCCATCCACGTCCCGTCGCTGCGGGAGAGAACGGCGGACATCGTCCTGCTCGTCGAGCACTTCCTGCGCGTCCAGGGGAGCAGGCTGGGCAAGGACATCCGCGGGCTGGGCGAGGCGACGCTGGAGTTGATGCGGACGTACTCGTGGCCCGGAAACGTCCGTGAGCTCCAGAACGTCATCGAACGCTGGGCGATCGTTTCGGACAGCGCGGACGCGCGCATCGACGAGAGCTGGGTCTCCCGCGAGCCGCCGCGGGCCACGGCCGTGGACGGCGAACAGTCTCCGGACGGCACCATTAACTTCCGTGAATACATCGAAACCGTGGAGCGGACCTTGATCAACCGCGCCATGGCGGCCGCCTCTGGCAATCGATCCGAGGCCGCTCGCCGCCTCGGCCTGAGCCGCGGGTCGCTCCTCGAACGGCTGAGGAAGTACGGGTTGAAGACCGGCTGACGGTTCCCGCAGCGCCGGATAGCAGACTTCAGCGTGCCCTTGCCGCTGGTGCGATCGAACACCGGTGGCAGTCGGGCGAGCTTTTCGAGCGACGTGTCGCGGTGCGGGATGCCGTCGCGGACGACGGAATCGACAGGGATGATGTCGTCGAAGAAGCCCCGCTCCTGGGCAGCGATCGCGCGGTGATGACTCTCGAGCGCAAGCTCGTCCTGCTCCTTGCGGCCGATAGCCACGTCTTCGCCATCTCCTCCCAGTGCTCGCCCATGCTCTTTCCGGTGGTGCGGTTCGCGATACGAGGTACCTAGAGTCCGATCTGCGAAGCCGGCAGCGAGCGCACGTGCTGAAGGCGTTGCTGCCAGTCGTGCGCGCCCCTGATCTCCCGTAGCCAGTCCGAGAGCGGCTGGGTGAGGCCAACCTGCACGTGCGTCATGCTCTCGCTGCCGCCGACCAGGGCCAGCTCGTTTGCGCCCGCGGCGATGAGACCCGCGGCCTGAAAAGCAGCGAGGATGTTCGAGCCACAGGCCATGACCAAAGTCGCGGCGGGAACGTTCGCATCTAGCTTCGCGTCGAACCAGACTTCGCGGCCGACGTTGAACTCCTGGGCCGGATGCGCGGCCTTTCGTGTGGGTAAGGGCGAGCGTTGCGTACGATTTGCAACCGTCGTGCCGCGCTTCTTCCCTCTACGGAGACGCAGCGTTGAGGCGAGAGCTGATCAGCGAGCGCGCATGGCTCGCCCGAAATCGATCACCCCCTCTATCCCGTGACAACAGCACCACGGGAGCAACCGGAAATGTTCCCGGCCGAGAGTAGAGTTCAAATCGCTGCGCTGATCGGAGAATCGCGGATAACCTCGCGCCGCCCACTCACTGTGCGCGGAAATAAAGACGCTCGGAATCCTCGTCCCGGATCAGCGGACCGTCCAATGCGACGCGCCGCCTCAAGGAACGAAGGCGTGGCGCGACGCTTGCAAATCATCGCGGGCAAACCTAAGGAGCAAGGCGAGCAGGCGACTCTTTCGGCTCACGCACTGCTCAACGCTGAATTGCAGGCATTCACCAAGGGCCGAACTCGAGGAGCGAACGATATGTCCAGGTCAATTCTCGTCATGATGATGCTATCCGGTGCAACGGCAGCGCAGACGAACCCGCAGAAGACGGTGGTGCTGATCCACGGTGCATTCGCCGATGGCTCGAGCTGGGACAAGGTCATCCCGCTGCTCCAGGCCAAGGGGCTGAAAGTCGTAGCGGTGCAGAATCCCCTGACCTCGCTCGCCGATGATGTGGCGGCGGCAAAACGCGCGATCGACGCGCAGAGCGGGCCGGTCATCCTGGTCGGTCATTCCTGGGGCGGCACCGTGATCACCGAAGCGGGTGACAACGACAAAGTCGTGGCATTGGTCTATGTCGCTGCGTTCGCGCCGGACGTGGGCGAGTCGTCAGCGGACCTCGGCAAGAACGGCCCCCCTCCTCCCGGATCGAGCAACATCCGCCCGGACGCAGCGGGCTTCCTCTATCTGTCACCCGAGGGGATCGCCAAGGATTTCGCCCAGGATCTGCCCGCGGCGCGAACCCGGGTGATGGCAGTGACCCAGGGCCCGATTCTCGGCAAGGCCTTCGGGGAGAAGGTGACCAACGCCGCCTGGAAGAACAAGCCCTCCTGGTACATCGTCGCGGAGAAGGATCGAATGATCCAGCCTGCGCTCGAACAGGCGATGGCGAAGAAGATCCACGCCACCACCACCGCGCTGCCGACGAGCCACGTGGCGATGCAGTCGCGGCCAAAAGACGTCGCGGCAGTCATCCTGGCCGCAGCCGAAGCGAGCAAGTAACGCCGCAGCTCCAGTGGAAGATCGTAGAGGCCGCCCTCGCCCGGCTGCGAGAAGTGGCCATACACCGCGAACGGCCGGGCGCGCGCGGTCAATAGCTTGACGGACCGTTGGCGCTCTTGAAGGGGACGTTGGTGGTCTGCAATCCGCCGCCGAGCCGCTGGGGTATAAGGCCCCGGTCGAACTCGTCCAGGCCCAGGACCGGGGCCTCGATGGGCGTCGTCCAGGCGTCGCGCCATTAAGAGCCGAAGAAGAAGCGGAACAGCCAGCCCGCGCCATAGCGGGCATCGGGCGTCAGCGTCACGCCGGTCAACGCGAGCGCGGTGATCAACGCCATCATCTAGAGACCGCCGCCGAAAACCACCTCGAGGAAGGTGGTGTGGCCGCCGGAGACAAGAGCCAGGCAGCAGCGAAGCCAAGCGGCGAAGCCGAACTCACTCGCTATGAGACGGCCGTGCAGCAGCACATCCTTGGTGGTAATGACGCCCTGGATCATCGCAGCACCTCCTCGGGCAAAGCGAAGTGCAGTACGCGTGCCACACGGTCTCTTCGGAGCGGTGATCGATTCTGGGCAGCAACGTCGCTCTACCTGATCAGCGGAGTGTCCAATGCGACGTGCCGCCGACGGCGGGGGCGTGGCGTGATGCTTGCACATCATCGCAACAGATCAGGGAGGCAAACAATGAAAGTCATCGAACATTACAAGAGCGCGATTGAGAGTTCGGACGAGCATCTATTGAAAGAGGTGTTTGCTCCTCAAGTCCGCATCGACATCCCGGGTGGAGCAAGCGACAATTATGCAGCGAACACGGCATCTCATCTTCTCAGTCAAGTCGCCAAGACCGCTTCTGGAATCAAATACGTTTTAACGGCGGATGCAGGGAACAATTGGTACCTTCTTGGCTTTGAATTCCAGGTAGAGGATCAGAAGCTTCAGGGGGTCGATCAGGTGCACCTCAACGAGGATGGCAAGATCGATCAGCTCATTGGTTACATGCGGCCCATCCCGGTGGCCCAGAAGTTTGCGGAACTGGTCGGTCGACGACTTCAGCCTACGTGATAGGAGGCGAGAGCGGCAGCGTGGATGCGATCGTTTATCTGACGGAAGCCGGTCAGGTGACCGGGGAGGTGCTGCACGTGGACGGTGGTGCGCACGTCCGCAAATGGTGACCCGCGAAGGCTTTCGGCCCGTCAGCGCCGAGCAGCGGTTGAACGAACTAGGGATTACACTCCCGGCGCCGCCTGAGCCGTTCGGCGCGTATGTGGAAGCGGTGGAGACCGGCAACCTGCTCTTTCTAAGCGGGATGCTTCCCACCGAAGGCCGACGATCTTGGTTTGAAGCTGCGATGCGCGGCACTCTCTCTTCTGTTTGGCAGTTCGAAATGCAAGACGACTAGTCATTTTGACGTCAGTTCAAAGCGTACGCTGTCTGACGCGGATAAGGAGACGTGAGTATGAATGAGCCTTCCAACCCGGTGTTCGCCATCCTGAACGGGCTGCTTGCTGCATTCTGGCGGGCCTACGCGCAGCACCAGACCCATATCGCTCTCACCGAGGGATGGGGTCTCCAGGGTCTCGCTGGCGTGATGCGCAGCCGGACTGCCGATGAGCCGGTCACGATCCACACGCTTCTGAATCGGCTCGTCGAACTCGGCGGCAGGCCGGCGTTCACGATTGAGGCGCCGAACATCGGTGCCACCCTGCGCGAGGTCCTCGACAAGGACATGGGGCTGCAGCGCAATACGAAACCCAAGCTCAACGCTGCGGCCGAGGCCGCCGCAGCTGCTCACGATGCCACCACTCGCAATCTCATCGAGCAGATCCTTGCAGACGAAGAACTGCATTTCAGCTGGCTCGAAACCGAGCTCGAACTGTACGAGAAGTTGGGAGAGGCTCTCTATACCGCGAGCCGCCTTCAATCCGGGACAAAGCCCGCTGGTCGTTCATGAAAGTGCTGAGCAAGCGGAATCGGATCTGAGGAACGCAAGACGGTTGGCCATGCAAAGGAGAAGATGATCTATGTCGCACCATTATTCCGGTCCCGACTGGGGGTTCCCACATGGGGACGCCCGCTTGGATCTCACCGATCTGCATGCCTTCCCCAAGGAGTGGCATCACCTGCCAGCGTACGGGTGGACGGCAGCCGGTCGCGTTCCGGCAGTCGCCACTTGCTCAACGCTGGCGCTTGCTCAAGCCTGGAGCGTTCGATGACCTGGAAAAACTCCGCGCAGATCCTCGCATCCTCTCTTCTCTTGACGATCACGCTCGCCTCCGGGCCCGCCCGGGCCAAAGACCCGGTCAAGGAAGTCCGTCTGTATGCGATCGAGTGCGGCCGGATCGAGGTGAAGGACATGGGCGCCTTCGCCGACACCGGCGAGTACGATGGCCAGTCTGGCACGCTGGCGGTGTCGTGCTACCTGATCCGCCACCCGAAGGGCACGCTGCTCTGGGACGCCGGCCTGAGCGACAAGCTCGCTGAGAACAAGGCCGGCGTCGACGCCGGCGGCTTCAAGCTCACCGTCGTAAGGCCGCTGGTCGACCAGTTGAAGAGCATCGAGTTGACGCCGGCTGACGTCACCTACCTCGGGGTCTCGCATTTCCATTTCGACCACATCGGCAATGCCAACGCCTTCGCTGCGTCGACGTGGATCGTCAACAAGGCCGAGCTGGCCTGGGCCGAGTCGACGCCGACGCCCTTCGCCGTCGACCCGAGCACGTTCAGCGCTATCAAGACCGTCAAGACGCAGGTGATCGACGGCGATTTCGACGTCTTCGGCGACGGCAGCGTGCGCATCCTCAAGGCACCCGGACACACGCCGGGACACGGCGTGCTAGCGGTGAAGCTGAAGAAGTCCGGCGTCGTGATCCTCTCCGGCGACCTCTACCACACGCACGAGAACCGCACCTTCAAGCGGGTGCCTGGGTTCAACTACGAACGGGCGGACACGCTGGCCTCGATCGATCGGGTGGAGAAGATCGTGAAGAACACCAAAGCCCGCTTCATCGTCGAGCACGACGCCAAGGACTTCGCCTCGCTGCCGAAGTTCCCGGCGTACCTGGAGTAAGCTCGTTTCAGGGTTTCAGTACGCGCTCGAGTTTGGACAGCCAGCTGCCGATGCAATCCGGGAAGCTGCTGACGACGTGCAGAATCTTACTACAGACCTAGGTAGCGACGACGCACAAGCGCTCATGATACAAAGGATATTATCCCACAATGTCACTGGTAACTATTAGGACGATCCTACTAAAGCCGTGGATCCGTTGGCTTGGAACCATCCCGCTTGCGGTGGGGTTCCTGTGCACGCTTTTCTGGGGCTCACGCGCCTTGTTGATCGGCGCAATCGGTTTCTTCGTTTGTTTCGGCGTTGTGTCGGGGGCCCAAACGGGGTTGCGATTGCGGGATGCGATTATGCGAGGCGATCGCGGCGAGATGATGGGTCGAGCGTTCATTCTCGTGGCTACGGTGGCTATGGCTGCTTACTTCATCGCAACGACCCTCAAGTTCTGGAGATAGCGACCGTATTCGCAACGCCTGCGAGCGACGACGGAAGGCGGACAAGCGGAGGATCACGTGGTCGAGGAGTTCGCGCCTGATGGTGCCGATCACGCGCTCAGCGAAGGGGTTCTGCCACGGGGAGCGCGGCGTGGTGAGGACCTCGTCAAGACCGATGGCCTTCACCCGTCGTCGAAACTGTCCGCCGAAGATGCGGTCGCGATCACGGATGAGAAACCGGGGC
>Ga0137409_10006672_pt1 | contig 11944 bp, 6 predicted proteins | sample CZODoug1_16funga_FD_122059 | JGI IMG/M metagenome (GOLD analysis project Ga0137409, IMG submission 122059) | Vadose zone soil fungal communities from Angelo Coast Range Reserve, California, USA - CZODoug1_16fungal (Hybrid Assembly) | ecosystem: Environmental > Terrestrial > Soil > Vadose zone... | reverse complement strand
GTGCAGGACGCGGAAACGGCGTGAAAAAACCGCTCCGGCGGTGATGGCAATGCCCTAGCTGCCCGGCATTTCTACGGCGAGGACAAAACATCCAATTGACTCCGAACCCATTGATTCGCTCGTGTCCTGGTTCATAGCGCTCAGGGCCGCCGCAACGCGGCGTATGCGCCCGGTCGCCCCAGGAGCTTCGCCGCGTTGGCGTCCGCGACCGCGGACTGCGCCGCCGGACTGGGGTTCTTGGCAAAAGCCGTCCATTCCTTGGCGATCAGATCCTTGATCCGATACGCCTGGATCAGTTGAACGTGGTAGACCATCAACGTCTCGGCGTCATTCAGCCCGGTATCCGCGACGTCGGTCACTTGTTTGAGCGTCAGAGAGGTGTCCAGCAGCTTCAGCAGCGTGACCCGGTGCGCGTTGGTGATAGGTAGCTTCGCCCCGCTCTTGTCTCGGTCAGCGCTGAAGCCGCGCGCGTTCGCATTGATGATGAACGTCGCGTTGGCGAAGTAGATCATGAAGTCGAAATCGCTCAGCTCCTCTATGGAAGCCAGTCCATCGAATCCGGTCAGGCCGGCGTTCTCGACCTTCTTTCGCACCGCGTCGCGCTTGGACGTGTAGCCGTTGACCGCCCGGCCGAGATAGTAGCTCTCGAGGTACGTCTCCGTCCCCTCCTGCGTCAGGTTCCCGGCGATCGCCGCCAGGGTCAGGCCGCCCGCCTTCGTCTGCGCGATCTGAGTCGACAGCTCCTTGCCCAGGTCGGGGTCCTTGGTCGCGAGCCGGATCTCCTCGAGAGCCTTGAGCTCGCTCTTGCGCGCTCGCTGTTCCTCCTCCAGCGCGCCGCTGAGCCCGCTCGTCCCCAGCCCGTTCACGAGGTCGAACGCGTGGGTGGTCTCGTGGATGATGTTCTGGACGAAGACCGCGATCTGCTGGGGCCCGGTTGCTCCCGAGTGGAACGCGATTTCGGACTTCACGAAATCGATGAAGATGAAATGGGTGTTGGCGGGCGCGGTCAACCCCGGGGTCTGCACGGGACCCTCCGGCGAGCCCTGAAACGGCGTGTTCGCGGGCACGAACTTCGTACCCATGCTCGAGGCGGCTACGGCAATATCCATGTCCGGATGCTTGAGCAGGAACGCGTCCAGGTTCTTGGCCATCGTCACGAACTGGTTTGACGATTCGAGCGCATCCACGATCTGCTGGGCCAGCTCGGGCGGAGAGCCTACGGCCTTCTTTGTCCACCCCCTGGAGATGAAATCGAGCAGCGGGCCGGTGAAACGGCCGTTCTCGTCGAGCTTCTTCGTCGAGACCACCGTGAACGTTTCCGGCGTGTCGACGTCCGGAATGGGACGCTTGCGCAGGAGAGTGCCTGGCACGGCGTGTTGCTCCACGTGGGCCGGCCCGTGCGTCGGTGATCCGTCTGCGCGCGACTGCTGCAGCGTATGCGTCAGCTCATGGGCAAGAAGTCGTTTGCCTTCCTGGATCGACGGATCGTAACGCCCGGCGCGGAACGCGATGTGATCGCCGGCGGTGTAGGCGAGCGCGTCGATCGAGCGCGCCGAACGGTCGGCCTCGGCATCGGCGTGAATGCGCACCGCGCCGAGATCCACGCCGAAGCGCGGCTCCATGAAGGCACGCGTCGCCGCATCGAGAGGCTCACCGGGCGAGCGCAATACTTCACCGATAGGCGGTGCGCCCGTCTGCTCCAGGCCGCCCGACGATGCGCGCTCGGTCTGCAAGCGAAGGTCCTGGCCCGGCCGCCGCTGGAGCTGCGAATCGGACATGCGAGTCACCCGTTCCGCTACCCGCTCGGCTTCCTGCTCGTGGGAGTCGTTCGGCTGGCCGACGCGAAGCTTGGCCTGGACCACGCCCGCCTGCAGCAGTCGTTGCACGCCCTCGTTGCCGAGGGTTCGGTGCAGCGCGTGCCATGGGTCGCCCTGCGTGATTGGTAAAACGTTAGTGCGGCTCTTCGCCGACCGCGGCCTCGCGGGTTTGTCGGACAGGTCTTTGGCGAGAGACCGCACTTCGAAAGGGTAGCTTATTCCTTCGGGGGTCGTCCAGGTCGGCCTATCGGCGCCCTTTCGAGCGCGCGATCCTATTTGGAGGTGGTCAAATCTCGATATTTAGTCGTAAGTTTGTCGATTTCATCGAGGATTGTTTTCATGGCCTCATTTTCCGCGGCTCGCATTGCATCGACGTCTGCCGCTTCATAGCCGAATTTCTTCGCTTCGGCGTAATCGAGCTCATGCCAGCTTCTGTTGCTCTTCCATCCCTCATTGGCGTCATAGCGCATACGCTTCAGATTGGCGGGAATGTCGCCGAGCGTCCCTAGATCTTCGATCATCTTGTCTTTGATCGCCTTGGAAGCCTTGGCGAAGACTTTCAGAAACTCCGCCAACTCGGGCAGATTGGCGATGGCATCGAGCGAGAAGAGGTGGTCCGTGTCCAGCGGATCAATTATTTTGCCTTCCTTGGTTCTTACAACCTTCTCCCTTGTCGCCTGCAGCTTTTCCCACCGCTCCTTGCCCATTATCTCGTCATAGCCGACGCCCTTCTTCGCCCTGAAGTTGGGCCCTCTTTGCTCGACCAGTCTTTTGATGGTCTGGCTGGCTTTCCTGACTTCGTCCTCCGCTGCGGGGAGCGTGACGTCCTTGATATCTTTAATCTGCGTGTCATCAACAACATTGGCCTCCTTGCCGCCCTGAATCTCTCTTTCCAGAGTCAGCCTTTTTTTCTCCCAATCGAGATAGTCGGCTATCTCAGGCGTTAACTTGTTGGCCTTTTCGAGCTTCTGCCTCAACACTTCCAGAGCTTCAAGGCGGTTGTCGATCGCTGTCTCATCGCCCAGACGCGGCAACTTGGCAAAGTCCTTGTCGTTCCTGAGGGCCTCGGGGAGCTTCTTCTTCTGCGCTTTCAACAACTCCAGCTCTTTTTGGATCTCCTTGATGTCACGCACTCTTTGCGCCTGATCGGCCGGAAGATCCTCTAGCTTCTTTTCTAGTCCTTCTTTGCGTTCGGTAGCCTTGACTCGTCGCTGTGGATCGAGATCTTGACTGCCTTGTTTCTTGACCCCGGGACGTTTCTGCGTCGACGCTTTCGCGGGCGGCCGAGTTTGCGTAGCTACCGGCTTGGGCGGAGGTTCGGTTCGTCCGGCGGGCGGCTGGACTGGAGATTGAGTTTGCCCGGCCGGTTGCGTGGTTGGGGCGTCGATTTGCGCAGTCGCAGTCGTTTGGCCCCCCGGCTCTAGTTGGCCGATACGGGATTGCACAACTTTCGTCTTGGTCTCGGCGCCCGCCGTTTGCAGCGCGAGCGGATCCATGGGGTCCATCGCCTTGAGGCCTTCATCCAGCGCAGCGGCCAACTCCTCGACAGTATTGGCGTTCTGAATCTTGCTTTTCAGCGCGCTCACCTGGCTGTCCATGCTCCTGAAGAATTCATCCCCGGACGTAGCCAAATCCGCCAGGATTTCAGTCTTGGCGGCCTCCAGTCCGCTTGGCGAGAGCGCTTCCATCGTTTTGAGCTGATCCGGAGGGAAGAGCCCTTGAAGCTCCGGAATGTTCTTCGCCTCCTTGAGAAAGTCCGCGCCCTTCAAATTCTTCAGGCGCTTTACCGCTGCATCGATGATTTGACGAGCTTGTGCGGCAAACGGTTGCAGATCAACCTTTAACTGCTCCAGGGTCTCCAGGGCCATGGTCTTGGCCGCCGCAAGGCTGCTTGCGGCGCGTTGATTCAGCAGGACCTTGGCCGCGTTCAATTTCTTGCTGACATTGGCAATCCCTCGTCCGAGCGGTGTCCCCTTGACAATCCCACCGAGCGCCGAAAGGGCCAGACCGGCGCCCCCGATGATCTCCTGAGTTCGAGCTTCCGCTCCTCCCACAATGTACTTTTGAAACTCCGCAGGCGACTTCGCCCCGGCGGCGGCCTTTGTATTGAACTCGCGCTCCGCATCAGCGGCCACCACCATCACCATACCGGCGGCAAGAGCGCTCGCAGCCATGACATCGACGATGATGTTAAGTCCCGGCACAAACTGGGCAACAATAAGGGCGGCAAATGAAAGGAATGCCCACCAGCCCGCGGCCCCTTTTGCGGCCCGGGCGGCACCCGCCGCCTTCCCCCATCCCGAGTCTGCATCGATCACCTGATCGATGCCCTTCGACATGTCGTCGGCTATCGAGGCCACCTGCTGGTCGACTCGAATGATGCCTTCTGCAATCTGCTTCGCCGTCAGGCTCTTCAGCTGCTTGTTGCTGATGGTGGAGATGGCGGATCGGGCGAGTTGTTCTTTTTGCTCCGTGCTCATGTCGTCGCGATATTGGTCCATCGCACTCGCCAGGGCTTTGCTGGCGTCATCCGCAAGGTCCGGCGGCGCCGACGGCGGGTGTTGCTTTTCAAACTCGCTCTTGGCGCTCTGAAAAAGCCTGAGCGAGTTGATGAATCGTTCCGGATCGCCGCCGGGATTCTTGACGGAGAATTGCTTGAACAGCTCGATGTCGCTCGGGCTCAGCTGGTCCAGAATGACCTTGAGCTGGCGCGACTGTTCATCGGTCAGCTTCTGGACCTGGGCAGCGTCCAGAAGCGATTGCAGTTTTGCCGGGTAAGCACCCGGTCCACTCCCCGTGCTCTCCTGGCCTTGCTGGGTTGTGCCGGGTGCTTGTGGTGTCGTACCGGTTCCCGATCCACTCCCCGTGCCTTGCTGGGTTGTGCCGGGTACTTGTTGTGTCGTCCCCGTTCCCGATCCGCTTCCGGTGCCCTGCCCGCCTCCCGGTTCGCCGGTGGCTTTCTGTCCGGTTCCAGCACCCGCCCCGCTTCCCGATCCCGTCGTTTTCTTCGAGGAGCCACCCTGTATTTCGGCTTCAGGGTCCGGAGTCGCCAGGCTGCCGCCTGTTCCACTTCCCGCAACACTCAGTTTTAGGTGCTGACCCTTGAGGCTCCCCAGATGACGTCGTAGTTCGGCTACCTCCTTCGTTCCTTTGACATTCCAATTGACCGAGAGGACCTTTAGCGGCGACGACGGGTCGACCACAACCCCGATCACAAACTGGCCATTCTTGTATTGCAGCTCGAAGGTCCCCGGTGGAAGGTCATGAGCTGCGATTCCGGTGAAATCGCGTCCGTCGCAGTGTAAGGTGATTCTTTTTCCCGCTATATCCACTCCGGTGCAGTGAGGGACAGCTTCGGGCTGGCGCTGCAGCAAGCCGGCCCCGCCCTGAGCCTGCTGCACCACGTGCGCAAGCTCGTGCGCCAGGAGACGATTGCCCTCGCTCGTGCCGGGAGCATATTCACCTGCGCCCACGACCACGTTCCGGCCGACGGTATAAGCACGCGCGTCGACAAGCCGCGCGGACCGGGCAGCTTGTTCGTCGTTGTGGATGCGAACCTGGCCGAAATCATGGCCAAACCGCGACTCCATGAAACCACGAGTCGCCGGGTCGAGAGGTTGGCCGGATGAGCGCAACACATCGTCGACGGCAGACGGTGCTTCGGTCTCCCCCGGCTCGCTCGACTGGACATGCTTTGTTTGTAGGCGAACTTGCCCCTGATCCGGCTGCGTCCGGCACTTGGGACACTCTCCGCCACAGGCGCAGGCACGCTGCAGCTGCGGCCCGGACGTGCCCATCACGCTATCCGCCACGCGATCCGCCTCCTGCTCGTAGGGATCATTCGGCTGGCCAACGCTAAGCTTGGCCTGAATGACGCCTGCCCGCAGCAAGCGCTGCATGCCCTGGTTGCCGAGGGTTCGGTGCAGCGCGTGCCACGGAGAGCTTTGGGCAGTCGGCCCGAGGTCGCTGCCGGTGTTTGCCGACGGCGAGCTCGGGGTTTTGCCCGGAACGGCTCTGGTAGGGGTTCGCATTTAATCGAGGAACACTCAGCCGGCTGCGCGACCGCCCGCTCCGGGACCCGCGCTGACGACGCGGAGGAATTCCCCGACCATCTGCCGCGCCTCGTCGTGTAGGGGGCTTCCCCGCATCTGAGGAAGCACGCGCGCAAGCGCGCCCGGCGCGCCGGTCGCGATCGCCTGCCCCAGGCTCGGCGGAAGATCGGGCATCGAAGCCGGGTTGTCGAGGTAGCCCGAAACCATGCCCAGGGCGCCGCCCAACATCGCCTCGACCAGGTCGGCGGTCGCGGCGCCGGCCTGATCGACCGCGGAGGGAATCGAAAACGGGAGCTGGGCCGATCCGGTCGGGTCGGTCGATCCGGTCGGTCCGGGCGCTTCGTCGACGTCCTCCTCCTCGCCCGGGGCGTCAGGAGCGGATGACGTGCCTCCTTCGTCCGGGGACACGAAGCTCCGAAGCCCCATCACGATGGACGCTGCCGCCGCAAGCGGGAATTCCACCGGCGCGGGCTGGACCGGCACCGGCGGGCGGATCGGAATCGGAGGCTCGACCGGAACCGGCAACTCGGGCGGGACGGGCAGCTCCGGAGGCACCGGGATTTCGCCGCCGCCCAGAATGATCTCCAGCAACCACTCGAGAAACTCGAGAATTGCCGCGCCGATCGCGACGATCGCGGCGACGATGGCCTCCCAGAATATGATGATGAGGATGATCGCGATGATGATGAGCAGGAGTATGAGCGCGAGCACCCAGTGTTCCTTCAGCCACTCGATCAGCCGGCGCCACAGATCGCGCAGCCAATTCCACAAGCGCCGTAGCGCGCGCGCCACGGCGCGCGCCACGCGCCGCGCGTCGAAGCAGCAATAGTTATAGACCCCGGGCATGGTCCTGAACGCGAACACCCAGTTCGCCGGATGCCCGAGCGGTCCGCCGGGTATCACCGGGCTCATCGATATGGGAGCGCCGGAGAGCGACATCGACCACAGATCGTATTGCGCGATGTTGCGCGCGAGGTCGATCGGGCCTCGGGTCAACCCGTGAACGCTCAGCGGCTTGATCTCCCCCAGCCCCGCCGACGCGGCGACCGGGCCCGGGGGCACGCGCACCACCGGCCACCCGAGCGGATTGATTTCCGGGTGGACTGCGCCGAGAAACGGCGGCAGTCCTGCGCGGCTGGGCGCGCTGACCGGCGCGCGCGGGTGGGTGTCATACAAATCGGCGAAGCGCCAACCCCGCGTCGGAGGCGGAATGCCGTGCGGGACCGGAGGTATTGCGACCTCGCCTATCGTACCCGGCGAGATGAGGCCGGCGCCGAACTGCAATTGACTATGTGCGATCGTGCCCACGCGCGTCGCCGGCAGCCCCGGAATGCAGCAACTCAGGGCAGGGATCAGACCCGCGACGCAGGCCCTTTGAATCACGGTGTCTCCGGTCGTTTCGCGGACCGCCACCTCCTCGCTCTCCTTGCGGGCCAGCACCGGAGAGGCTTGCGAGCTGACGCCTTCGGCGGGGGAAACCGCATCGAGCTTCGGCGCCCCGCGCTGCTGGAGCACGTGCGTCAGCTCGTGCGCCAGCAATTGCCGCCCGGCCGAAGTATCCGGCTGGAACTGCCCGGCCGCGAACGCGATATCGCGGCCGACCGTAAACGCTCGCGCATCTATCGCCTGCGCGGTCTGCGCCGCTTCCGACCCGGTATGGACCTGAACGTGGCCGAAATCGCGCCCGAACTTCGGCTCGAAGTAGGCGCGTGTCGCGGAAGCGAGCGGCCGAGCCGGGCCCAGGCGCCCCGCCAGTCCGTCCGGAACGGCCGCGGCCGCCCGATCGGCGCCGCCCGAGCTCGCGCGCCGCAGCACCTCCGCGGGTTTGCGCGCGGCGCACTTGGGACACGGCGTTCCACCGGCCTCGCACGCGGGACACGGCGGGTCCGGAGAGGACGCCGCAGCGGGCATGCGCATCACCCGTTCGGAGATCCGATCGGCCTCCTGCTCGTACGGATCGCCGGGCTCGCTCACTCGCAGCTTGGCTTGGATGGCGCGCGTCTGCAGCAGGTGTTGCATTCGCTGGTTGCCCAAGGCGCCGCGCAGCGCAAACCGGGGATCGCTCCCCGTGCGCGCCGCGTGCGGGCGCGCACGCATGCCCGAGGCGATATCGGCGGTCGGCGAGGACTTTCCCGGCTCCGCCGTTTTCGCAGGAATCCCCGCACGGTCCTGGGGGGCGTGCAAATCCTTCACGACTCGAGTCCCGATGGAGTCACAGCTTTCCCCCCGCGCGCGCCACCGCTCTCGCCGCCACGCAGGTGGCGATATCCAGCCCGGCAACGCGACACGCGTCGTCGTCGTTCGGATGGGCGGCGGAATCCATGATCGAGGTCGGGTCGTTGTAATTCGCGGGTTTTTTCAGTTCCTCGCGAAACCAAATCAGGCGGTTTGGGATTTCCATGGATTCATTGTCGGCATGCGCCTCGATGTAGTTATAGCGATCGAGCTCGAAGGCGAACATGTGGTGCAGCTCGTGGGCGAAGCCGAGCGGATCCCCGCCCGACCAGTTCGTCGCCACTTCCCATTGCGAGGGATCTACGTCCACGCGGAACGTATCGGGACCCGCAACATCCACGAACCGAATGTCTACGATATAGCCTTTGGTAGAAGCTGCTTTTTCGATCCCGTCTTCCATGCTTTTGATGGACTTCACGTCGTCCGCCGTTCCCGTGCCTTTGGGCGTGAGAAGGACATCGGCCTTGACAACGATGTTCGTGGCGGAAGTGCGGTCGACGTAGTACGTTCCGCCGCCAAACTTGCCCGGAATGGCGAGCCAGCTTCTTTTGGGGTCGGCGGACGCCGCTTCTTCGATACCCTTCAGCTTTGACGCCGCCGGCTTCGCCACGCGAACCTTTTCCGTCGCCGCCGCCGCAACCGTGGTCGCATGCGTTTCCGTCGAAATCGTGGCCGGCGGCTTGACCGGCGTGTCGAACAGCAGTTTGAGCTTCGACAGGAAATGATATTGATCGGGCCTGGAACGTTTCCGTATTTCCGCGATGATTTCCTCGGTCAGCTTCAGGCTCGCGGCATCGAGAGCCGTGAATGCTGGCGTCGCGCGAATCTGGTCGAGCAAATCGTGAATGCCCTCCGCCAAGTGCACGTCGCCCATGCCGTCGCGCTGCACGAGACGCGGTTGGACCGACGCCTCCTGCTGGACCACGTGCGCCAATTCGTGCGCGAGGAGTCGCTGACCGGTGCCGGTACTCGGCGCGTACTGCCCGTCGTTGAAGACGATATCGCGCCTGGCGGTGTACGCGAGCGCGTTCACCGATCGCGCCGACTCGGCGGCGCGCGTGTCTGCGTGCACACGAACCTGGCTGAAGTCGTGCCCGAACCGCGGCTCGAAGAAGGCGCGCGTTCCAGGATCGAGCGGCCGGCCGGCGCCCAGAGAGTGGAGCAAGCTGTCCGAGGCGGAAGCCGCCGCGCCGTCGGCCCCGGAGCCGACCCGGCGCTGGACCAATGCTTTCTGCGCCGTGCATTTCGGACAAGTGGATTGGCCTGCAGCGCAGGCCCCGCAAGTTCTCTCGCGTGCTTCCGCGCCGGGCGCGGGCATGCGCATCACCCGCTCGGCGACGCGGTCGGCTTCCCGCTCGTAGGGGTCGTTCGGCTGGCTGATGCTCATCTTGGGCCGAACGGCGCCGCTAGCGATCAAACGCTGGACGGTCTGGTTGCCGAGCAAGCCGTTGAGCCCGCGCGTGGGGTCTTGCCATGCTCCGGAAAACGCCCGGAAGGCGTGCGACGCCGGGATCGGAGCCGAAGGCCTGCGTGTCGGTTTCGTCTTGACGGCGGTTCGCACTTTTACTTTGCCTCCGATGACGACCGTAGTAATGCTAAGAGTAGAAAAACCGCTTGGATCGCGATTCCGGGACAAACGTGACCTTGAAGGGAACGTCGTACGCCTCCCCGCTTGCCTCGAGCCTGCTCATCGGCACCGTGACGATCTGCTCCGCCGGGGAACCGCAGTCGCCGGGGCAAAAATCGATGGCGTCGAAGACTTCGTAGTGCAGGGTTGTTTCGACCTTTACGTACCCCGTCGAGCCGATCAACGGAACCTTTTCAAGAGTGGCGTTTCCCCACAATACCTTTCTGTAGTCCGGGCCCGCGTCGCTGCTGCCGATCCCGCCGGCGATGTGGCCGGCGATCGAGAAGGGATTGCTGAAATTGATCGGCCTGTCGTCGAGCTCCGCCCGCGACAGGAAATTCTCGACGGACATGGTCGTAGGAGTATCGTCCCGGAGCCGACCGCCAGGCACTCTGCTCAACCGGGCGCCGATAAGATCGATGATCTCGTCTTGGTCCGCCGCCGTCGCCGAGGATTCAGCGAAAGAAGACACCACGTCGCTCGCGGGGTCGGTGAATTCGACCGGAGCCAGGCTGTCGCCGGGATGCCGGCTCAAATAGCTCTCGTACAGCGCCCTTGAATTGGCCCCGAACTTGTGCTCTTCGAGCGGCAAGTACCAGGACCTGATCGAGGACTCGGCCGAGGCGGCGTCCGCGGGCGTCGGGTAAGGAGTACAAAAATCGGGGTCGGCGCAATCCCGCTGAATGGTCGCCGCTGCCGTGCCCGCCTGCTGCTGCACGACATGGGTCAGCTCGTGGGCGAACAATCTTTTTCCGGATTCGGTGTGCGGCTGGTGCTTGCCGACACCGAACACAACGTCGTTCCCTAACGTGTAGGCGTTGGCGTTCAGGATGCGGGCAGATTCGGCCGCCCTGCCGTCGGTATGTACTCGGACGTTCCCGAAATCCCGCCCGAAGTGCGGTTCCATGAATGCCCGGGTGGCGGGATCGAGTGGTTGGCCTGCAGATTGTGAGATCTCATACACCGCTGACGGAATCGGATGCGAGCTCTGCAATGGCACATCCGAGCCGACGCGCGCTACCCGCCCGGCGACGTTTTCCCCTGCTTTTGGGTCTCCCCAGTCGCACGGCCGCTGCGTGCCCATCACCCGATCGGCGACGCGGTCGGCCTCTTGCTCGTACGGGTCGTTTGGCTCACTGATACGCAGCTTGGCCTGGATTACGCCCGCTTTCAGCAGGCGTTGCACTCCCTGGTTGCCGAGGGACCGGTGAAGCTCTGGATGCGGCGGGACTCTTGCCCTCGCGCGAGTCGGGGGACGAACGGGCGCCCGGGGGAACGCGCGGGCTTGATGCGCGAATGACGGTAGTTGTTGTCGCATCGCTTTTCGATCAGGTCTCGGGTACAGCCGCCCGAAACGCGTCACTCCGTATCGGCAGAATCAGCGCTTCGACTGCGCGCGCCCGAAGCAAAATGCGCACCGGTCGTATCCCAGCTCGGTCGCCTGTTCCGCAGTGCCGAAGAAAATGCGTCGGTCGAAGCGGATCTTTTCCAGACGACATTCGGTCTTTCGCTTGTCGGCGTCGTGGACCTCGCGCGAGTGGCTGTTGCCGAGATAGCGCGTCGGCTGCGCACCGGTCACCACGCGCGGCGTGAAGTCGAAATGCAATGTGCGCTCCAGGCTCATCCCGGCGCTCTTCTCGATCGGCGGATGGACGAAATACGACCATAGGATCCCCGAATCGCGCGCGCCGCTCGCCTGCGTAAACACGCCCACCTCGCGCAAGGTCCCGATCGCCTCGCCGGTCTCGAAGCGCATGCGCATGCGCAAACGCGGCGTGGCCGTCTGCACCTCGGCTCCACCGGGGTCGAGGTAAGCGCAGAGCTCCGGCCCGACCGGCTTGCGCGCGAGCTCGTTTGCGAGGCGGGTCGCGCCGCGAAGCATGAGCGGCGGATTGCGATCCCAGGCCGCCTCGCCCGCGCCCACCGCGATGTACACCCCTCCGCCGGACGGGCCCTTCAAACGCGCGGTGAGCGCCGCGTAGAAGCGGTCCGTCAACACGACCGAAACTCGGCGATGTCCCCCTCGAGTTCACGCACGTGAAGACCCATCAGACCTTGAACAAGTGCCGGATCAAAGCTCCGATCAATCCCCCGATCAGCAACAGCAAGATGATCAGCCAGCGCAGCGACAGCCCCCACGGCGCGGAAAAGCATATTCTGCGAGACGCGGTTTTCGCGAATCCGACGCCCCGGATGCTTACTCCGGGCGTCGC
>Ga0137409_10006671_pt1 | contig 11946 bp, 14 predicted proteins | sample CZODoug1_16funga_FD_122059 | JGI IMG/M metagenome (GOLD analysis project Ga0137409, IMG submission 122059) | Vadose zone soil fungal communities from Angelo Coast Range Reserve, California, USA - CZODoug1_16fungal (Hybrid Assembly) | ecosystem: Environmental > Terrestrial > Soil > Vadose zone... | reverse complement strand
CCGGTGTGTTGGTAACAGACTGCACGACAGACAGTTCACTGAGTTGACTGCCACTTGAAGCAGCAGATTGAGTGGCAGCCTCATGAGCAGGTCGAGCAGGAATAGTGAGTGTGACTTTAGAAGAAGTAGGCTGAGTAGCTTCTCTAGACTTAGAAGTCTTCTTCTTTGCTTTTGGGCGACGGTTGGTCATCGGACAATGAAAAGGAAGTCAAGATAGGTGGTCACGCTGAATAGTGGTAAAGACTCCAATGTTGTTCTAAATCCCCTCTGTTTCTGGCCATAAAATTTTGTATTGTTCAATGCAGGTTTTCGATAGGAATCTATTGCGAATAAAATTATGGAAAACGAGGATGGTCTGACAGAGATACAAGGCAAATATTGTGCCAGCATGCAAGGCGCGACTGACCCCATCAAAAACGACCGATTTTGGATAAAAAACCTGCCACGCCCTATGTTCCGCAAGAATATGCCACTACCTATGATGATTTTATACAGAGGCAGAGCCTAGTCATTCGACACACGCCTCCATTTCAGATTGCACGTTGAAAGGAACAAGAAATGATGTCCACCATGTTGAATCTAAATTGTCATGAGACGCCTCGCAGTAGAAATGATCTATGTCCGAGGTGAATGAAGGCCCAAACTTCCGCGTGCCCGGCACGCTCGTCCTGAGCGGCCCCGGCGCCACGTGCGTCGCGACGGGAAGCGGCCTGCTGCTGCCCGTGGAAGTCCAGCCCGAGAGCCGGAAGCCCATGGCCTGGGAGGAGTTCCTCCGCGGCGCCCGGCTCGGTCCGGGCGCGATGCTCATGGAGCCGGGCGCGTGAGCCCAGTGCTGCGCGCGGGCCCGGTCTCCCAGGCGCGCTACGAGGCGCTGCGCATCCTCGTGCGCGTGGAGGAGGACCGCGCCTTCGCGGACATCGTCCTCGAGCACGCCCTCGAGCAGGCGCGTCTCGACCCCCGCGAGGCAGGACTCTGCACGGAGCTGGTCTATGGCACGCTCCGGTGGCGGCGCCATCTCGACTGGCGCCTGGCCCCGCATCTGAATCGCCCGCTCGACAAGCTCGATGCCTGGGTGCGCATGGTCCTGCGTCTCACCGCCTACCAGCTCTTCTTCCTCGACCGCGTCCCCCGCTGGGCGGCCGTGGACGAGGCGGTCAGCCTGGCCAAGCTCAAGGCGCGCAAGCCGGGCCCGCCGGAGTTCGTCAACGCCGTCCTGCGCTCGCTTACCCGCGCGTCGGGACCGCCGCCCCTGCCCGCCGTGCCCGTCGAGGCCGCGGCCGTGCGCTGCTCGTTTCCCGACTGGATCGCCGCGCGCTGGATCGCGCGCTACGGCCAGCCCGAGGCGGAAGCGCTCATGCTCGCCTCGAACGAGCGGCCCCCGACCACGATGCGCGTGAACCTCCTTCGCATCACGCGCGAGGCGCTGGCCGGGCGGCTCCGCGACGAAGAGCTCGCCTTCACGCGCCCGACCGCGCTGGCGCCCGAGGGGCTCCTGATCGAGCGCGGCGCCGTCGGCCGCTGGGCCGCCTTCGCCGCGGGCTGGTGCACGATCCAGGACGAAGCCTCCATGCTCGTCGCGCGCCTCCTCGACCCGCAGCCCGGCGAGCTCGTGGCCGATGCTTGCGCCGCGCCCGGAACCAAGGCCACCCATATGGCCGAGCTGATGCGCAACCGCGGGCGCATCGTGGCCATGGACCCGCAGGCGGCCCGGCTCAAGCTGGTGCCGAAGAGCGCCGCGCGCCTTGGCATCACCATCATCGAGCCCCGCGTGGGCGGCGCGGCCGCCCTGGCCGGTCGCTGGAAGGACAAGTGCGATCGCGTCCTCGTGGACGCGCCCTGCTCCAACCTGGGCGTGCTCCGTCGCAATCCGGAGGTGAAGTGGCGCCGCACCGAGGAAGACCTGCGACGGCTCCAGGACAAGCAGCGGACCATCCTCGAGGCCGCCGCCTCCATGGTCAAGCCGGGCGGCCGTCTCGTCTACGCGACCTGCTCCCTCGAGCCCGACGAGAACGAGGCCGTCGTCGCCACGCTCCTCGCGGGCCACGGGCCATGGCAGGTAGATCCGCCCGAGGGCTTTCCCGTGGCGCCCGACGCCGCGGGCTACGTCCGCCTCTTTCCCCACGTGCACGGCACCGACGGCTTCACCGCGATCAGGCTACGGAAACGTCCGTGACAAGCTTCGAAGCGTCCTCCCGTTTGCGGGACCGCAACCGATGGAGTAAGGTCGACTGAGCATGAAGATCGCGCCGAGCATACTCTCCGCGGATTTCGCCGCGCTGGGCGAGGCGGTGGCGCGGGTCGAGGCGGGCGGGGCCGATCTGCTTCACGTGGACGTCATGGACGGCCGCTTCGTGCCCAACCTGACGATCGGGCCGCCCGTGATCGAGTCCATCCGCAAGCGCACGCGGCTGCCCCTGGACGTCCACCTGATGATCGTCGAGCCCGAGCGCTATATCGAGACCTTCGTCCGCGCGGGCGCGGACATGCTGACGGTCCACGTGGAGGCCTGCACCCACCTGGACCGGATCCTTCACCAGATCAAGGAAGCCGGAGCCAAGGCCGGGGTGGCGCTCAATCCGGCCACGGGGCCTCAGGCCATCGAGTGGGTGCTGGACGACCTGGACCTCATCCTGGTCATGTCGGTCAATCCAGGCTTCGGGGGGCAGTCCTTCATACCCTCTTCGATTGCAAAGGTGCGCCAGGTAAAGAGTTTGGTCGGCGGTCGGCCCATCGAGATCTCCGTGGACGGCGGCGTCAAGAGCGACAAGGCGGGGCCCCTGGCCAGGGCGGGGGCGACCATGCTGGTGGCTGGAACCGCCATATTCGGGGCTCAGGATCCGGCCCAGGCTGTGAAGGATTTGCGGGGTGCGTCGGAAGTATTGAAGTAGGCTTGACTTTTTCCCCCTCCATCAGTAGTCTTTAGTGTTTCTTGAAGGCTCTTTCAGGGGTTAAGCCATGCTCGACAGCCTCACCACGCGCCTCACAGGTATCTTCGACCGGCTCCGCGGCTTTGGCCGGCTGACGGAGGAGAATATCCAGGAGGCACTGCGCGAAGTGCGCGTGGCGCTTCTCGAAGCAGACGTCAATTTCAAAGTCGTGAAGGGCTTCATCGAGCGCGTTCGGGTCAAGGCCGTAGGCCAGGACGTGCTCACGTCGCTCACACCGGGCCAGCAGGTCGTCAAGATCGTCCGCGACGAGCTGATCGAGCTGCTGGGTGGCTCGGGCCATCGGCTCGCCCTGGCCTCGCACCCGCCCACCGTCGTCATGCTCGTGGGCCTGCAGGGCTCGGGCAAGACCACCTCCGCCGCCAAGCTCGCCCGTCACTTCCAGAAGCAGGGGCAGCATCCCATCCTCGCCTCGGCCGACATCTACCGCCCGGCCGCGATGGAGCAGTTGCGGCGGCTCGGCCAGGAGCTCGGCATCCCCGTGCTGGGCGAGGAATCGCGGAAGCCCGTGGACATCTGTCGGGCGGCCCGCGACGAGGCGGCCCAGCGGGGCCTCTCGCCGCTCATCCTCGACACGGCGGGCCGGCTTCACGTCGACGAGGAGATGCTCGACGAGCTCCGCGCCATCAAGAAAGAGACGGGGCCCCATCACGTGCTCCTCGTCGTGGACGCCATGACGGGCCAGGACGCCATCACGGTGGCCGACAAGTTCAACGCCGCCGTCGGCATCGATGCGGTGATCCTGACCAAGATGGACGGCGATGCCCGCGGCGGGGCCGCCCTCTCGGTGCGGGAGGTGACGGGCCGACCCATCGCCTTCGTGGGCGTAGGGGAGAAGACCGACGCCCTCGAGCCCTTCCATCCCGATCGCCTCGCCCAGCGCATCCTGGGGATGGGTGACGTGCTCTCGCTCGTCGAGAAGGCCCAGGCCCACGTCGACGCCACGCAGGCCGCGGAGCTGGAGCGGAAGATCCGCGACGAGAGCTTCTCGCTCGAAGACTTCGCCGCCCAGCTCAAGCAGCTCCGCTCCATGGGGCCGCTCAGCCAGCTTCTCGACATGATCCCGATGTTCAAGGGCGCCAAGGGCATGCCGAAAGAGCTCAAAGGCGAGGAGCAGGATCTCAAGAAGTACGAGGCCATCATCGGCTCGATGACGCCCGAGGAGCGCGTGAAGCCGCAGGTCATCAACGGCAGCCGCCGCACACGCATCGCCAAGGGCAGCGGCACCCAGGTCTCCGACGTCAACCGGCTCCTGAAGCAGTACGCGCAGCTCAAGCAGATGATGAAGGGCTTGAAGCAGATGGAAGGGCGCATGGGCAAGTTCAAGGGCGCCCTGCCGTTTTTGCCGCGATGACCGTCAATTCCAGAGAGAGGTGAACAGTGGCCGTACACATCAGGCTGAGAAGGACAGGAACGACCAAGAAGCCGGCCTACCGCGTGGTGGTGGCCGACTCGCGGGCCGCGCGCGACGGGCGCTTCATCGAGGTGATCGGGCACTACAACCCGCTCACCAAGCCGCCCACGCTCAAGATCGAGACGGAGAAGGCAGCGGAGTGGATCAAGAAGGGCGCGCAGCCATCGAATACGGTCAAGAACCTGCTGGCCGTGGCCCTGAAGGCGGCCAAGGTCTAGGACGGCCGTGACCGCGGACGCTCTCGTCGCGGTGGGAGAGGTGCTCCGGCCCTGGGGGCTCGGCGGAGAGGTGCGGGTGCGACCGCTGACCGACCGCCCCGAGGAGCGCTTCGGCGCTCTGCGCGATTGTGTGCTGTGGGATCCACGGCCCGATCGGCGCGAGCCATGCCGCATCACCTCGTGCCGCTTCGAGGCGGACACGGTGCTGGTCAGGGTGGAAGGCGTGACATCGCCCGAGGCCGCGCAGCGGCTCACGGGACGCTTTCTCGCGGTGGCGCGGGAGGACGTGCTGCCCGCTCCCGAAGGGTCTTTCTACCCCTGGGAGATGGCGGGGGCGGCCGTGGAGACGCCCGATGGCCGTCGCGTCGGGGAGTTCGTCAGGGTCGAGGGCACCGAGGCACAGCCGCTCTGGGTCGTCGCCGAGAACGGGCGAGAGCACCTGGTGCCGGCCGTCCCCGAGATCGTCGTCGAGGTGAACCGGGCGGAGCGGCGGATCGTGATCGATCCGCCGGAGGGGCTGCTCGAGCTGTGAGACTGGACATCGTCACGCTATTTCCGGGCATGGTCGAGCCGGCTCTCGCCGACTCCATCGTGGGACGGGCGCGCGAGCGCGGGCTCGTGGACCTCCGCGTCCACAACCTGCGCGACTGGGCCGCGGGCCGGCACCGCGTGACGGACGACACGCCGTTCGGCGGCGGCGGCGGCATGATCATGAAGCCCGAGCCGCTGGCTGCGTGCATCGAGGCGCTGCGGGAGGCGGAGACCCGGGTCGTCCTCCTCGATCCCGCGGGGCGGCGCTTCACGCAAGAGGTGGCGCGGGAGTACGCGAGCCGGCCGCACCTGGTGCTGCTGTGCGGGCGCTACGAGGGCGTGGACGAGCGGGTGCGCGAGCATCTCGTCGACGAGGAGCTCTCGATCGGCGACTACGTGCTGTCGGGCGGGGAAGCGGCCGCGCTGGTCGTGGCGGAGACGGTGACGCGGCTTCAGCCGGGCGCCCTCGGCGACGCGGGCGCTCCCACGCGGGATTCGTTCTTCCGGGGGCTGCTCGAGCATCCGCAGTACACGCGCCCCGAGGTCTTCCAGGGCTGGGGGGTGCCGGACGTGCTCCGCTCGGGCGATCACGCGCTGATCGAGCGGTGGAAGCGCCTCATGTCCGTGTGGCGGACATGGCAGCGGCGGCGGGAGCTGCTGGAGACGGCGGATCTCTCGCCCGAGGAGCAGAAGTGGGTGGACGGCTTTCGACAGGGCCGGACGCCGGACGACTATCTCGCCCAGGGACGGGCGACTCATGAGCCAGGCGTCGGGCCACCAATTCAGTGAGGAGTGACGAGTCATGCAAGCCATTCACATCGTGGACGCGGGACAGCTCAAGAAAGATCGCGGCGGCTTCGCCCCGGGCGACACCGTGCGCGTCTCCGTCAAGGTCGTCGAGGGTGAGAAAGAGCGCCTGCAGGCCTTCGAGGGCGTGGTGATCCGCAAGCGCGGGGGCGGGGCCGGCGCCTCGTTCACCGTGCGGCGCATCTCCTACGGCGTGGGCGTGGAGCGGACCTTTCCCCTCCACTCGCCGCGCATCGACAAGATCCAGGTGACCAAGCGCGCGACAGTGCGGCGCTCGAAGCTCTACTACCTGAGAGAGCTGGCCGGCAAGGCGGCGCGCCTCAAGGAGAAGCGCGTGGCCCAGGTGCCGGCTTCGGGCGAGTCGGAGTAGGGCAGAGCCGACGACGGAGGATCCGGCCACGGGCGCCCCCTATCGCTTCGAGCTGGCGGCCTGGCGACGCGGCTTCGTCCGCGTGGCCGGGGTGGACGAAGCGGGGCGCGGCCCCCTGGCGGGGCCGGTGGTGGCGGCGGCGGTGATTCTCGAGGCAGGGACGCGGATCAAAGGCGTCGATGATTCGAAGCGGCTCACCCCGGAGCAGCGGAAAGAGCTCGACGGGGTGATCCGGACCCGGGCGGTGTCCATAGGGGTCGGCATCATGGACTCCCGGACGATCGACCGGGTGAACATCCTGGAGGCCACGCGTCGGGCCATGCGCCTGGCGCTGGGCGCGCTCGGGCAGGAGCCCGAGCTGGTGCTGACGGACTTCGTGTTCCTCGACGGGTTGCCGTGTCCGCAGCGGAACCTGGTCGATGGAGACCAGCGGTCGGCCACGGTAGCCGCCGCGTCGATCATTGCCAAGGTGGCAAGGGACGGGATCATGGAAGAGGCGGATCGCGAGTACCCACAGTACGGCTTCGGCCAGCACAAGGGCTACGCGACCCTCGAGCATCGGGCCGCGCTCATGGCGCACGGGCCCTGTCCCCTCCATCGCCGCTCTTTCGCCGGCGTGAGCCAGCCGGATCTGTTCCCGGAGCTGTTCTCGATCCCAGTGAGCGAGGTGTGAACGATGGCAACAGACACAAGAAGGCCCACCGGCATCAAGGGTGAAGAGGAGGCGGCCCGTTTCCTCTCGCGGTGCGGGTACGCCATCCTGGACAAGAACGTTCGCACGCGCGTCGGCGAGATTGACCTCGTGGCGAAGGAGGGCAAGACCCTCGTCTTCGTCGAGGTCAAGACGCGCAAGGAGATCGCGGAGGCGCCGCCCCCGGTGCCCCCGCAGGCCGGCGTTCACACGCGCAAGCAGAACAAGCTGGGAAAGCTGGCCCAGAGCTATCTCAAGCTCAAGCGCCTGCGCGAGCAGCCGTGCCGCTTCGACGTGGTCGCCGTGGTGGTCAACGACGACGGCGCCGTCAAGGCGATCCGGCACATCCCGAACGCGTTCTCCGTAGCTGCCTGGTAGGATCCGCACGGTCCCAATGGACCGGGCGGAGGTCTTTGAGAAGACGCTGAGGCTTCAGCCGGGCAAGACTGCGCTCGTGGTCGTGGACATGCAGCGGGCGTTCCTCGACCGGGGCGAGGCCATGGAAGTGCCGGCCGCCCGGGAGATCGTTCCCCAGATCCGCGCGCTTCTCGATCTCTTCCGCGGCAAGCAGCTTCCCGTCGTCTTCACCGAATTCACCTACTCCGAGCAGGTGCCCATCCTCGTCGGCCTTCTTCACCCCGAGCACCGTCGCGCGGCCCCGGGCGCTCCCCGAGGCTTCGGCCTGCCGTCCTCGTCCTGCCTCGAAGGCGAGGCCAACGTCCACGTCGTCCCCGAGCTCGCTCCCGAACCCGACGAGCTCGTGGTCACCAAGCACTACTACGACGGCTTCAACGGCACCAACCTCGACTCGGCCCTGCGCGCCCGCGGCATCACCCATCTCGTGATCACGGGCACCCTGACCGACATCTGCGTCCTGGCCACCGTGATCGGCGGCATGAATCGCGAGTACCGCATGACCGTGGTCGAGGACGCCACGGCCACCCTCTGGCCCGAGATCCAGCGCGCCACCCTGGACGTCATCCGCCGCGCCTACGCCCGCGTCGTCACCACCAAGCAGCTCGCCGATGAGATTGGCCACTGGTAGCCGTCAAAGCCCGGCCTGTGATACGTTTCTGCCCATGAACAACGGGTTCTGCTTCTCGGGCTGCATTCCCGCGAACCTGCTCCCCTTCACCGCCGATCTGCAGATCGACGTGGCGGCCTACAAGAAGCACCTGCGCTGGCTCGCCGATGCGAAGGGCGTGACGGGGATCGTGGCCAATGGGCACGCCGCCGAGGTGTCCTCGCTCTCGCGCGAGGAGCGCAAGCGGGCGTTGGCCCTGGCCCTCGAAGAAATCGGCGGCAAGGTGCCCGTGATCGCGGGTGTCTATTCCGACGGCACGCAGGAGGCCGTCGAGCTCGCGCGCGATGCCAAGGTCGCGGGCGCCTCCGGATTGCTCGTCTTCCCGCCGACCATCTTCATGTGGGGGGCGCAGGTGAAGCCAGACATGGTCCTTCGCCATTTCTCGATGCTGGCCGACGGCGTGGACCTGCCCCTCGTCGTCTTCGAGTACCCGCTGGCCTCGGGCATGGGCTACTCGGCGGAGACCCTGGCCGAGCTCTGCAAGATCCCCACGGTGGTCGGCGTCAAGGACTGGTCCAACGACATCGTGTCCTACGAGAAGAACCTGCGCGCGCTGCGCGCCTCGGCGCGTCCGGTGGCCATGCTCTCCTCCTTCACCGTGTCGCTCATGGCGAGCTTCTGCCTGGGCGCCGACGGGTGCATCTCGGGCATGGGCAGCGTGGTCGCAGATCTCCAGGCCGAGCTCTTCGCCGCCGTGAAGGCGGGCAATCTTGCCGAGGCCCACCGCATCAACGACCGCCTGGCGCCGCTCGTCGGGATCTTCTATGCTCCGCCCTTCGTCGATATGCATAACCGGATGAAGGAGGCGCTCGCGCTTCTCGGGCGCATCCCGGCCGCGCACGTGCGGCCGCCGCTGACGCCGGTGTCGGAGGACGAGCGGCACCGGATTCGTCTCGCGCTTCGCGCCGCCGGACTCGTCGCCTGAGCGCTTGCGCCGCCCGCGGCGCCTGGGGTATAAAGGCGGGCAATCTCGGCGGTCCCCACCGATGTATGGCCGGCCGAATCGTGAGGCGCCATGGACACCAGACCAGCCCGAAGCCCTGAGGAAGACGCGCTCCTCCGGACCGCCACGCGGCGGCTGCCCGGGGGCGTGCTCGGCGGCTACTACGCCCCGACCGATCTGCAGTTCGTCGTCAAGGAGGCCAGGGGCGCCCGGCTTCGCGACGTCTCGGGGCGCGAGTACATCGACTACCTGCTGGGCTCGGGGCCCATGGTCCTGGGCCACGCCCACCCGGCGGTCATCGAGGCCGTCGAGCGTCAGATCAGCCGGGGCACGACCTACTTCCAGCTCTCCGAGCCCGCCATCGCCCTCGCCGAGGAGATCTGCCGGGCCGTGCCCTGCGCCGATCAGCTTCGCTTCACGTCGACGGGCAGCGAGGCGACCTTCTTCGCCCTGCGTCTGGCGAGGGCGTTCCGGAGGCGCGACAAGATCCTGAAGTTCGAGGGTGGCTTCCACGGCACCCACGACTATTCGCTGATGAGCGTGGGCCCGAAGGCGCCCAAGGCCTTCCCCGCGCCGACGCCCGATTCCGCGGGCATCCCGCACGCCATCGAGGAGCACGTCCTCGTGGCGCCGTTCAACGACCTCGCCGAGACCGAGGCGATCATCGACACGCACCACGACAGCCTGGCCGGCGTCATCATGGAGCCCTTCCAGCGCCTGATCGTGCCCGACAAGAAGTTCCTGCATGGTGTCCGCGAGATCACCAAGCGCCACGGTGTTCCTCTCATCTTCGACGAGGTCGTGACGGGCTTCCGCTTCGCCTACGGCGGGGCGCAGGAGTTCTACGGCGTCGTGCCCGATCTGGCCGCCTTCGGCAAGATCATCGGCGGCGGCTTCCCCCTGGCCGCCGTGGTGGGACGCGAAGAGATCATGCGGCAGCTGGCGCCCGAGCAGGAGCGCGTGGGCGGACAGGTCCAGCAGGCGGGGACGCTCAACGGCAATCCCATCGCCTGCGCCGCCGGGCTCGCCACCCTCGCGGAGCTGAGGAAGCCGGGGACCTACGAGCGCCTCTTCCGGACGGGAAACCGGATCAAGTCGGCCCTCCAGGAGGCCGCGCGCGCGGCAGGCTTTCACGCCCAGGTCGCCGGCGAGGCGCCCGTCTTCGAGATCTACTTCACCGATCAGCCCATCTCCGACTATCGCGCGACGCTGACGGCGGACACGGCGCTCCACGCCGCCTTCACGCGGGCGCTCCTCGAGCGCGGCATCGTCAAGGCCGCGCAGAAGATCTACGTGTCGCTCGCGCATGGTGAAGAAGAGATCCAGCAGACCGTCCAAGTGTTCACCGCGGCATTCGCCGCGGTAGCCGAGCATCGACGCTGACGCCCACAAGGAGGGCATTGATCATGGCAGAGAGCTGGAAAGAGGAGACATGGGCCCGGGCCGAAGATTTCTGGTACAGCGGCAAGACCTCGCGGCGCCGCTTCCTGGGCTTCGGCGTTGCCGCCGCCGGCGCGCTGGGCGCCACGGCGGCCGTGCCCGCGTGGTGGCGTAGCGCCTTCGGACAGGCCAAGGCCTTCAAGGTCGGCACGCTCCAGCCGCTCTCTGGCACGGCGGCCGCGGGTGGCAAGACGGCGCTGGTGGGCGTGCAGATGGCCGTGGATCGCATCAACAAGTCGGGCGGCCTCAACGGCCGGCCCGTCGAGCTTCTCATCGGTGACTACGAGTCCAAGCCCGATGTGGGCCGGCGCCGGGCCGAGAAGCTGGTGATCGAGGACAAGATCGACGCGCACGTCGGAGGCTATCTCTCGAATGTGTGCCTGGCCTGCATGCCCGTGTACGAGGAGCACAAGCTCGTCAACATGGTGAGCGTGTGCCTGGACACCACGATCACGACAAGCAAGTGCAGCCGTTATACTTTCCGGCCTTTCGACTACGCCCCCGCGCAGGCCGTGGCCCTCGCGCCATACCTGGTCAACAAGATGGACAAAAAGTGGAACATCGTCTACCTCGACTACGCATGGGGCCAGACCACCCGCGATGCCTACGTCGAGCAGATCAAGAAGGCGGGCGGCGAGACGGTGAACACCACGGGCGTCCCGCTCGGCACGGCCGACATGACGGCTTTCCTCTCGAAGATCCAGGGCAGCTTCGACGGCCTCTTCGGGATCCTCTTCGGCGGGCCGGCCGTCACCTTCGTGAACCAGGCCTACGATCTCGGCCTGACCAAGAAGTACAAGCTGGCAGGGGACGGCGCCGTGGCCGAGTCCACTCACCTGCCCGCGCTCGGCCAGAAGGTGGAGGGCTTCGTGGGCGTCAACCGCTACGTGCCGGTCCTCGATCCGCCGCTCAACACGGCCGCGCACAAGAAGTTCTTCGACGACGCGGTGGCGCGGCTCAAGCAGATCGATCCCACCGGCCCCCTACCGGACCGGTACGTTCAGTCCAACTTCGAGGCGACCAACTTCCTCAAGCTCGGGATCCAGAAGTCCGGCTTCCGCGGCCGTGAGGACACGATGAAGCTCATCGAGGCCCTGGAGGGGATGGACGTCAAGGAGTCCGACGACTTCCCGCAGGGCGACAAGACGCTGCGGAAGGAAGACCACCAGGCCTTCCTCCGTGAGTTCATCTTCGACATCAAGGACAACAGGCATCGAATCCTCGAGACGATCGCGAAAGAGAAGACCATCTTCCCGCCCGCCTGCAAGTTCGCGTAGTGACCGCTGACGGCTCCCAGACGACGGCGGCCCGGGCCAATGGCCGGGCCGCCGCCTCCGGGCCCATCCTCCGCACCGAAGGGCTGACCATGCGCTTCGGCGGGCTGACGGCCGTGAACAACGTCAGCATCGCCATCGAGCGCGGCGAGATCCGCGCCATCATCGGACCGAACGGCGCGGGCAAGTCCACCTTCTTCAATTGCCTCACCGGCGTCCTACGGCCCAC
>Ga0137409_10006670_pt1 | contig 11946 bp, 9 predicted proteins | sample CZODoug1_16funga_FD_122059 | JGI IMG/M metagenome (GOLD analysis project Ga0137409, IMG submission 122059) | Vadose zone soil fungal communities from Angelo Coast Range Reserve, California, USA - CZODoug1_16fungal (Hybrid Assembly) | ecosystem: Environmental > Terrestrial > Soil > Vadose zone... | reverse complement strand
CTTTCGGAAGCCGCTCTGTTTGCGCAGGAGCGAAGCTCGGGCTCCCGAGGAGCAGGGCAGCGGCAACAAGTGGAGCCAACAAGCGGCCGATCCGATCTAGCCTGAGAGTTCGAAGCCTCATTTCATCCTCCCTTGGTTTCTTTGATGCCGAAGGAACTCACCTCTTTCGATCACCTAAGTCCGCGTCGATCTTCTGTCGGCATGTCCCGGACTCAACACCGCAGCCTCTGTTGATCACCTCGTCGGCAAGGCATACCCCACGCCGTGGCCCCCTATGCTCAGTGCGATGAACTCTCGCCGCTTCATCCGATCACCACGACAAACTCTTTGCCACGACCGATCGGCATCGGCTTGAGGGGCGGAATTAGCGTGGCAGTGAATGTGACGGAGACGGGTCTTTCCGGCGGAAGGCCCTGAGCTTGAACAGTGCCGGCCGTCAGAACGACAGCAAACGAGGACAGTGCAAGAAGTGCGTGAATGATCGCCATTGTTCCCTCCAGTTATTGCGATGAGAACTAATTGCGGTTGGAAACGCTATGCCTCGCCGAACATCTGGGCAAGGATAAAGGCCCGCAGCCTTGAGGAGGGACGTGCTACAGCACGGACTCAGCACGGACTCAGTTGAGTTCATGTTTCTGTTATGGCTTACACATTTGCCTGCCTGGGGGTGCGTCAAATCGCGCAAAGCGCTCGCCCCTTCAGCCCGGCAATGAACGCTTTGGGTCAAAAGCGCCGTTTTGACTGGCGGCCAGTCACTTCCGGTCTTTGCCGATCAACAGACATTCTGAGCGCTTCGGCATGCCACCGTCGCCGAACCCGGCGGCGGTGGCTCTGATCGGATTGAAGGTCAACGCTTGGGTAGCGACGCCATCACCTCGCCCGCGTCCGCGTCCTCTAGGCAAGGCGTGACGGTCAACGGGAGTAGGTCAGACCATTGGGCGACCCAACGATACATGGCTTTTGGATCACTCGATTCGGAGATCGCAAATCCCTGACCGTTCATGCCATGCCAACGCCCCAACATCTTGACGCCCTCGGGTGGTGCGCCACCGGTTTCCAGGAAGCGTGCGACTGCTGCATTGAAAGTGCCTTGAGGTACACTCCAAGTTACGATGAACTTCATGCGAGTCTCCCATATTTGCAATTAATGGGTGAATGTCGCGGCTTCGCCGCTTGCGCACGATAGCGCCTACGCATCGGATAACAATGGCGAATGGATAGGTCTGCTGGTTCATTCAAGGGCCGCGCTAACGAGTCCGCGCCCCCCTGGCTAGCAGCGCAGGGTGACCTCCATTCCACCGCTGAATGGAACGTGGATCGACCGAAAGCCATTGGCGGGGTCTCGGACGTATCCGAGGTAGTCACGATATTCGGCTTTAAACCGCCCCGTATTGTCACAGAGCACGAGTGCGCCGGGTCTCAGGCTTGATTTCAACATCTCGAGGATCGGGCGGGCTAACGGGATCCAACTGTCAATCAGAAGGAAATCGATCGGGCTGGCGAGTGATCCTAGCGTCTCTCGCGCATCTCCAACGCGCAATTCGACGACGTCTCCCAGTCCCGCTGCTTCAAGATTGTCGCGCGCGCCGGCTGCTTTTGCGGGATCTATTTCAGAGCTGATGACCAGAGCGTCGCGACCGGTTGCGGCAATGTTGTCGCGGGCCGCCGCCGCCAGATAGATGGTCGACACGCCAAACGACGTCCCCACCTCAACAATTCGCGAAGCCCCGAGAGCACGACACATCAAATAGCAGAATTCTCCTTTATCGCGCGCCAGAGCAATGAGTTTCCTGCGCAGAAACAGCATGTCTCTGTCATCGAGATCGGTCAGCCGACGGCCCTTCATCCATTGTGGAATGGAGCGAAGCAGAAAATATCCCAGGAGTGACGGCAGTTCGCGTCGGCTTTGCGCATGCAGCCGAGCCAGGACGGCTTCGACATTTGCATCAAGAAGAAGCGGCATCCGCGGGCCAGTCATGCTGAACGTCGCAGCTGCGCAACGTCAACGCGTAGAATTTGGAGCTTCGCGCGTGACCTCATTTTTCTAGTCCTTCTAAACTGGATCCGCGTCTTGGCCTTGAGGGCAAGCCGGGCGAATTGCATACTGGCGGCATGATCGTTGCAAAATCGCGCTGATGCCGCACATCTACGAGCACGTGTACGAGCGGTTCCGTATCGTCGATTCCGATGACAGTTCGGTCGCGGACAAGTTCGCCGGTTACGCTCAATGGCTGGAATCGCCGGGCTGTCTTTTCCAACGCAACAATTTCGTTCTGAGCAGCCAGATCCGTAGCGAAGGCATCATCAAGGCCGGCCTTTTTCTGACGGTGGTGCTGGAGGGGTCCGGCAGCGGCGGACCGCGCAAAGGCGCCAACCGGTTTCGCTACACAAATAATACGATTGTCGTGATGGCGCTGCGCGAGCCGACGCCTTGCGGCGGCGATGCGCCGCGCGGCGCACATATGCGAGCGGTAAGCATTGCCTTTCCCAGTTCGTCGCTCGAGAGCCTCGGCCTGCGGAACGAATTCCTTGATCTGTTCGGCGCTCACGATCGCGCGGCCTTCGTGGCGTCTCTCAAGGCGTCGCCGCGTGTTCAGGCCATTGCAATGGAGATGCTTTCTCCGAAGATCGAGGGCAGGACGGGCCAATTGTTGCTGTCGGCCCACGCCACCGAAATTCTTGCTCGCGCCATGTTCGCGTTGCGCGGCAAGGATGATTTCGATGCCGTCACCGACCAGAAGCGAATGCGTCTGCAGGCGGTCGGGGATTTGATCAAATCCGACCTTCGGCATCCCTGGACGATCGCGGAATTGGCGCGGCATGCCGGATTGGGGCGGCGCTCCTTCAACGCGCAATTTCGCCGGATGTACGGTGTCAGTGCGTCGGACTTTCTCAGGACCAGCCGGCTTGCCACCGCCCGTGACGCATTGCTGCATCTGGGATTGTCGGTAAACGAGGCGGCGTATGCCGTCGGCTACGCCAACCCGGCGAATTTTTCCACGGCGTTCCGCAAGCATTTCGGATACGTGCCGAGCAGTTGCCATCGCGACAAGCTCTCCTGACGCCGGTCCATCTTCGGAAAAATGACGGACCGCCAATGGCGGTCCGGCGAACCCGTTCGCGATCCAGTGAACCCGTTCGCGATTCAGCGAACGTTCGCGCACGCCGGTAGCAAGAGATCGGCTGCCGCGGAATGCCTCAGCGTCCAACTTGGAGAGCGTCAACACGCGATCAAAGGCTTTTTGCGCAAGCGCAAAGGCATCGCAAAATCAAATCTGTTCTCTCACCACCGGGACAATACAGGGGTGAGACTGAGATGAAGCGTGACTGTGAGAGGCCTCGGGTATGGGGGGCAACGTCGAAAGGCCTCTTCTGCGCGACCGTATTCGGATTGAGCATGCAGATCGCCCCGGCGCTGGCGCAGGGCGCGTCCGATCCGGGAGCAGGTCAGCCGCTGCCGCCTGTTACGGTCGATGCGCCGAAGCCGCAATCGGCCCGTCCTGCGCAGCCCGCACGCAGGGCGGCGCGATCGCAGAATGTGACGCGGCGGGCCGCCGCACCCGCGCAGCGGCAGGTGGTGGACCCCGGTGCCCGCGGCGCCGTCGGCGAACGCGCCAATGGACCGGTGGTCGGCTATCTCGCCAACCAGAGCGCCACCGGCACCAAGACCGATACGCCGATCCTGACGACACCGCAGTCGATCTCGGTCGTGACCAAGGACCAGATCGCCGACCAGGGCGCTCAGAACCTCGTCGAGGCGCTGCGCTACACGCCCGGCGTCACGCTCGATACCTTTGGTGCCACCACCTTCTTCGATTCGATCAAACTTCGCGGCTTCGACGCGCCGCGCTATCTCGACGGCCTCCGGCTGCCGCTCGATCCCGGAACGCAATTCGCTTACCCCCGCATCGAGACCTACGGTCTGGAGCGGCTGGAAGTGCTGCGCGGGCCGTCGTCGGGCCTTTACGGACAGACCGATCCGGGCGGACTGATCAACATGGTCAGCAAGCGGCCGACGGCGACGCCGCAGCACGAGATCGTCGGCACCTTCGGCTCGTTCGATCGCTTTCAGGGTGCCTTCGACACCTCAGGGCCGATCGACAAGAACGGCGAGTTTCTCTACCGCCTCGTCGGTCTCGCCCGAAGCACCGACGGCCAGCAGGACTTCGTGCATGAGAACAAGGTTTTCATCGCACCCAGCCTGACCTGGCGGCCGACCACGGACACCTCGTTTACATTCCTCTCGCACTATCAGAACATCGACAACAAGGGATGGCAGCAATACGTGCCCGGCGGCGTGTCGCTATTGCCCAATCCGTTCGGGCATGTTCCCTACAGCCGTTACATCGGCGAGCCCGGCGCCGACGGTTTCAAGCTGGAACAGTTTTCGCTTGGCTATGCGTTCGAGCACCGCTTCGACAATAATCTGCAGTTCCGTTCGAATTTTCGCTACTTCGACGTGTCGCAAAATCTGACCGGCGTCCGTTCCGAAGGTCTGCTTCCCGATTTCAGGACCGCGCTGCGGTCGATCAATTATGTGAACTCCGCCGCGCAGAATGTGGCGCTGGACAATCAGATCCAGGCCGACTTCGCGACCGGTCCGCTGATCCACAAGGTCCTCGTCGGGTTCGACTATCAACGCCAAGCCTCGACCTCGGATTATAAGTTTTCGTTCATCGCACCGATCGACGCCTTCACGCCGGTCTACGGCGCCTTCCTGCCGCCGCCGAGCACGCTTGCGTCCTTCATCAATACCGAGACCACGGCGAAGCAGGCCGGTCTCTATGCCCAGGATCAGGTCAAATTCGATCGCTGGACGCTGACGCTGACCGGACGGGAGGATTGGGCGGAGGCGGAAACCGTCAGCAAGGGGTCTTTCCCGGCCGCCGGAACGTATCTGCAGAACGACCGGGCATCGACCGGCCGCGTCGGCCTGAACTATTTGTTCGACTTCGGCCTGTCGCCTTACGCCAATTATTCGACATCGTTCGTGCCGATTTCGGGCACGGATCAATTCGGTCACGTCTTCAGGCCGACGACCGGCGAGGGCGCCGAGATCGGCGTCAAGTTCAAGCCGGTCGGCTCGAATTTGATGCTGACCGCCGCATTCTTCGAGACCACCCAGCAGAATGTGCTGACCGCCGATCCGACCAACATCGTCTTCAGCGTCCAGACCGGCGAAGCGCGTGTCCGTGGATTTGAATTCGAGGCGCGTGGCAACGTCACAAGGGAGTTGGAGATCGTCGGCGGCTACAGCAACTACGATCCGAGGGTGACAAGGAGCAACGACGGCTTTGTCGGCAATTATCTCGTCAACACCGCGCTCGATCAGGCATCGCTGTGGGCCAAATATACATGGTATGACGGCCCGGTCGCAGGCCTCGGCATCGGCGGCGGCGTGCGTCACGTCGGCGAGAGTTTTGGCGATGCCGCCAATACGATCCTGATCCCGGACTACACCTTGTTCGATGCCACCGTCAGCTTCGACTTCAAATATCTGCGTCCCGATCTCAAGGGATGGAGCGCGCAGATCAATGCGACCAACCTGACCAACCGCTATTATGTGGCATCCTGCGTGACTGGTCTCGCCTATTGCGGGCTCGGTGCGGCCCGCACCGTGCTCGGCACCGTCAAATACGCCTGGAACTAGGAGACAAGGTTTGGCGTCCGCCAGTTCGTCGCTGCGAAAATGGGCCTGGGTCCACAAATGGTCCAGCATCGTCTGCACGGCCTTCATGCTGCTGCTGTGCATCACGGGGCTGCCGCTGATCTTCCATGAGGAGATCGACGATCTGCTTCATGAGCAGGTGAAAGCAGCGGTGGTGCCGGAGGGGACGCCGCTGGTCGATCTCGACCGTGCCGTTGCACGCGGGCTTGCGGCCGCGCCAAAAACAGTCGCGCACTTCCTGATCTGGGATCCCGATGACGCCAACTCGCTGTTGTTGAGCGTCGGTCCGTCGATCGAGGCCAACCCGACCGACAATCGCATCATCCGGGTCGACGCGCATACCGGCGCCTTCCTCGATGCACCCGACGTCACCAAACGTTTCACCTACATCATGCTCAAGCTGCACACCGACATGTTTGCCGGCCTGCCGGGAAAACTGTTCCTGGGGTTCATGGGCATCCTGTTTTGCGCCGCGATCGTGTCGGGGATCGTCGTCTACGCGCCCTCGATGCGGAAGCTGGACTTCGGCGCCTACCGGCGCGAACGGCCGCGCATCGTGCGATGGCTCGATTTGCATAACATGGCTGGGATATTGCTGGTGATCTGGATGCTGGTGGTTGGCTTCACCGGTGTCATCAATACCTGGGCCGACCTTGTCATCAAGATCTGGCAATTCGGACAGCTTGCGGAGATGACGTCGCAATATGCCGATCGCCCTCTGGTCACTCAGCCGGCGTCGCTGACGGCGGCGGTCGCAACGGCGCAGCAGGCGCAGCCGGACATGAAACCGGCGTTCGTGGCATTTCCGGGCTCCATCTTCAGCAGCAAGAGCCACTATGGCATCTTCATGCGCGGCAACACGCCGCTGACGGCGAAGCTGCTGAGGCCCGCGCTGATCGATGCTGTGACCGGGAAGTTGACCGATACCAGGAATTTACCGTGGTACGTGGCCACGCTGCTGGTTTCCCAGCCGCTTCACTTTGGCGACTATGGCGGCATGCCCTTGAAGATCATCTGGGCGGTGCTCGACATCATCACCATCGTCGTGCTGATCACGGGCCTGTACCTATGGCTGCGCCGCCGCCAGTCCGGTTCGAGCGTGGAAAGGATGCTGGCGGCGACGCAAGCGGCCTCTCACGACCCGGTGCTGACTTCATGACCGGTGCAAGTCGGGGTGCAAGTCGCGGTCCAAGTCCCGGTGCCCGGCGGCGAACCATCGGGCAGATATTCGGCATCCCGCTTCTGATTGCACTGCTCAGCGCCATTGGGCTGGTCTCCGCGCTCATCGGCGACGGGATCTGGGACAGCATTTCCTGGATCACGCTTTTGCTCCCGATCCTGCTTTGCAGTTTTTTCCTGCTGAAACCTCAAAGATAATCTCCGGTCACTGGATTCGAATCCGTCACGGCCAAAATTAGGTTACGCTGCCGAGGCGTGCCTATTCCGTGGAGGAAGCGATCATGCTGACCATGTCCCATGCTGCGGGTGCGAACGAACCGGCGGTTCGCGACATCACGCTGGGCGAGTTGCTGCAATGGGCAGCGGAAACCACGCCCGAGCGGATCGCGCTGATTGCCGGCATTCCCGACCGGGAAAATCGCCGGCAGTGGACTTATGCGGAGTTGTACGCGCAGGCGTTGCGCACCGCGCGGGCCCTCAAGTCCCGCTTCGCGCCCGGCGAACGGGTCGCGATCTGGGCCTACAACATTCCCGAGTGGATCATGATGGAGTTCGGCGCCGCGATAGCGGGCGTCATCCTGGTGACGGTCAACCCTGGCCTTAGGTCAGGCGAGGTCGAATACATCCTGAAGCAGTCGCGCGCCGCCGGCGTCATGGTGGTGAGGGAATTCCGCGGCAATCCGATGCTGGCGACCGCTCAGGCGCTCACCTCCCGTTGTCCGGAATTGCGCGAGATCATCTGCTTCGATCGATGGGATGAATTTCTGGCGTCGGGCGACATGGCAGGAGTCGAACTGCCGGCCGTGCGGTCGACCGATCCCGTGATGATCCAGTACACCTCGGGCACGACCGGTTTCCCCAAGGGAGCACTGCTGCACCATCGCGGCCTCGTCAACAACGGCGCACACACGGCGGACCGTGCCGGCATTCCCGATGGCGCCGTGCAGGTCACCACCATGCCGCTGTTCCATACCGGGGGCTGCGTCTGCTGCGTGATCGGCGCCGTCGCCAAGCGCGCCACCCAGGTGCTGGTCGAGGCCTTCGATCCCGGCCTTGTGATCGAACTGATGGCCACCTATCGCTGCAACGCGCTGCTGGGCGTGCCGACCATGCTGGTCGCGATGATGGAGCATCCGTCGTTTGCGTCGGCCGATCTTTCCCCGCTCAAGGCGATCTATTCCGGCGGCTCGACGGTGCCGGCGGCGATCGTCGCCGATCTCGAACGGCGGCTGGGCGCGCCGTTCACGATCGTGTTCGGCCAGACCGAGTGCTCGCCGGTCGCCTTGATGACCTGGGCCACCGACACCATCGCCGACAAGGCCAATACCATCGGCACGCCGATGCCGAACGTCGAGGTGAAGATCGTCAACCCCGATACCGGACAGACCGTTCCGGTCGGCGAGATCGGGGAGATATGCACGCGCGGCTATCACATCATGCACGGCTACTTCGAGGACGAAGCCGCGACGAAGGCTGCGATCGATTCCGACGGCTGGCTGCACACCGGCGATCTCGGCGCGATGGATGCGCGGGGCTACTGCACGGTGGAGGGACGACTGAAGGACATGATCATTCGCGGCGGCGAAAACATCTACCCGCGCGAACTCGAGGAATTGCTGTTCCGCCATCCCAAGGTCGGAGACGTGGCGGTCATTGGATTGCCGGACCAGCGGTGGGGCGAGGTCGTTGCTGCCTTTATCCGGCCGCCGCCGGGCGCGATCATCGACAAGCAAGAGCTGCATGACTATGTGCGCGAGCATCTCGCCCCGCACAAGACCCCGCGCCACTGGTTCGTCGTCGACGCCATGCCGCTGACAGGATCCGGCAAGATTCAGAAGTTCAAGTTGCGCGAGCAATGGTCCAAAGGCGGGATGATCGAGCTTTGATATTGGCGCGGTGCCGCGTCGATTGAGGCCTGGAGCGCTTTCCAGTTAGGTCGACTCGTGGTCGCGCGCCTGTGGCCTCATGGTTCGAGACGCACGGCGTTGCCGTGCTCCTCACCATGAGGGTTTCAGACCTCATCCTGAGGAGCATCGTGAAGCGATGCGTCTCGAAGGATGAAGCCACCGAACTGGAAAATGCTCTCATGTTCACCGCCACATGTCACCGCCACATGCCGCGCATCCGGGCGCCGACGTCGAGGCGAACGCCCTGGCTCGCAGCGCGGGCCGCGGTGCTTGTTGCCAAGGGCCAGCTTGTTCGTTCAAACAGGCCGAGCAACCGGTCGGGAATGAAACGCGTCCGCGACGCATAGACATGCCGGTCGCCTTGCGCATTTTGGCCATGGGTGAAGAAACGCTGCGGCACGACGAGGTGAAGATCGTCCTTAGCGCGCGTCATCGCCACGTACAGCAGCCGGCGCTCTTCCTCGATTTCGGCTGAGGTGCCGGCGCCGAGATCCGACGGCATGCATCCGTCGACGACGTTGAGGACAAAAACCGATTTCCATTCCTGTCCCTTGGCGGAATGGATCGTGGAAAGGATCAGGTAATCCTCGTCAAGCAGGGGCACGCCGGCCTGGTCGCTGGTGGCATCGGGAGGGTCGAGCGTGAGTTCGGTCAGGAAGCGCTCGCGCGAGGCATAGCCGCCGGCAATCTGCTCAAGCTGAACAAGGTCGGCGCGCCTTGTGCCCGCATCCTCGTGAATGCGATCGAGGTGCGGTTCGTACCAGAGCCGGGCAAGCTCGAGCTCAGCCGGCCAGCCGGCGCGGCGCTGGCTAAGGTCGGTGACAAGATCGACAAAGCTTCGCCAGTCGTCCCCGGCGCGGGGCGGCGACGATGCTTCGGCCAGCGCCGCGATCGGATCGGCGGCGTTGGCCATATGGTCGAGCACGCGCTGTGCCGATGTCGGCCCAACGCCGGGAATCAGATGCATCAGCCGAAATCCCGCGACGCGGTCGCGCGGGTTCTCGACAAAGCGCAGCATCGCCAGCATGTCCTTGATATGCGCGGCATCGAGAAATTTGAGACCGCCGAACTTGACGAACGGGATATTGCGCCGGGTCAGCTCGACCTCCAGCGGGCCGCTGTGATGCGACGTCCGGAACAGCACGGCCTGTTGCTTGAGGACCGTCCCGGATTCGCGGTGCTCCAGGATTCGTTCGACGATGTAGCGGGCCTGGTCGGCCTCATCGCGCACCGAGACAAGCTGCGGTTTTACCGACGATGTCCGCTCGGTCCAGAGGTTCTTCGTAAAACGTTCGCTGGCGAGTTCGATCACGCCATTGGCGGCGGCCAGAATCGTCTGCGTCGAGCGGTAATTCCGGTCCAGCGTGACGATGGTGGCCGGCGGATTGAATTGGCTGGGGAAGTCGAGAATATTTCGCACCGTTGCCGCGCGAAACGAATAGATCGACTGCGCGTCATCGCCGACCACGGTGAGACCCTGGCCGCCCGGTTTCAGCGCCAGAAGTATCGAGGACTGGAGGCGGTTGGTGTCCTGGTATTCGTCGACCAGCACATGGTCGAAGCGGCCGCCGATGTCTTCGGCCAATGCGGGATCGCTGACGGTCTGCGACCAGTACAGCAGGAGGTCGTCGTAATCGAGAATGTTCTGCCGCTGCTTGGCTTCGACATAGGCCGCGAACAATTGCTTGAGCTCGGCCGCCCATCCCGAACACCATGGAAATGACTTTCCGAGGACCTGTTCAATGTCGGACTCCGCATTGACGCAACGGGAGTAGATCGCAAGGCAGGTGCCCTTGGTGGGAAAGCGGTTTTGGGTTTTGGAGTATCCAAGCTCGTGCCTTGCGAGATTCATCAGATCCGCCGAATCTTCGCGGTCGTGGATCGTGAACGCCGGATGGAGGCCAATCTGCTCGGCATAGTCGCGCAGCAGTCGTGCGCCGATCCCGTGAAAGGTGCCGGCCCAGGTCAGCGCGTCGGTCATGACACCGGCGTTGTCGCCCATCACCTGGCGTGCAATCCGCTCGACGCGGCGGGCCATCTCGCTCGCCGCCCGGCGCGAGAATGTCATCATCAGGATGCGGCGCGGATCGGCGCCGTTGACGATCAGATGGGCCACCCGAAGCGCCAACGTGTTGGTTTTGCCGGAACCCGCGCCGGCAATGACCAGCAGGGGAGACCGTGGCGCGCCATCGTTTTCCAGCACGCCGTGTTCAACGGCAAGCCGCTGTTGAACATTGAGGGTGTCGAGATAGGGCGCAGCCACGGGCATGATTGATTCGTCCAGAGAAGAACGACGCTCGCTGATTCCTGCTTTGTTCGCAATGGCGGCGAGGCGACGACATTGCTCGATCGTGTTGAAGAACCGCTCGACGCAAATTGCGAGCGCGGTAGAGGTGACGGCTAAAGCAGATTGGCCCTGTCCGGTTCCGCCATGGGGGGCACAGCAGACATGGCGAGACCTGCTGCTAGCCTCGGCCGGTCGAAAATGACCCGTTCCGGACCCTTGTTCTTATCTTCTTATCGCCAAGCCAATTTTATTGCCTGTTGCATTGACGAACCCGTCTCCTAAATCATCCGCAAGTGATAGTCGCAACTTCACTGAAAAGCCTCGTATCGGATATAGAGGATTGGTCACCATTGTTCTGCTTGGTCATTAATATTCTCAAAGCTTGATAACCTCAGTTCGTCAAATACCAGACCAATAGAAACAAGATCGTGGCCAGAACCGCGACAAATAATAAGCTCACAGTCATCGTCGTCTTCATCACACTCACCCCAAGGCACGAGCGATAGCGATATCAAACCACGCGGACTCAATTCCAATGGAGCTGCGATTCTACTCGGGCAGGACTCGCCAAGCCAGAATCCTTTGACGTTTGATAACGATTACGAATAAGAAAAGCGAGTGATCTTGATCTAAATCAATCTGAAATTGCTTCCCTCTAAATGGCTTGGGGCGTGGACCAGTAGAACAAAAGTTACTTGAGAAGCTCCATTCGGGATAGGGAGACGGGTGCTCTCGGCGCCTTTTGGCACCTTCGACCTGACAATCGGTCCTCACCCCAATTCCTCACCCCATTTGTCAGCTTCTGGCACATCGCTGCATTCGCCGCGTTGCAAAAGGTTTGGTCGCTATCGGGTGAACAGCGGACTTTGCAGCCCAGCCCGCGCACGTTTATGAGTTCACGCCCT
>Ga0137409_10006669_pt1 | contig 11947 bp, 10 predicted proteins | sample CZODoug1_16funga_FD_122059 | JGI IMG/M metagenome (GOLD analysis project Ga0137409, IMG submission 122059) | Vadose zone soil fungal communities from Angelo Coast Range Reserve, California, USA - CZODoug1_16fungal (Hybrid Assembly) | ecosystem: Environmental > Terrestrial > Soil > Vadose zone... | reverse complement strand
CGGTTCGATCGAATTCCTGGAGCCTCGTTCCGGCACGCTCGCTCGCTACCGTTTCGGCCAGCGCACGGCGGACTTTCTGATCTGTCGCAACTGCGGCGTCTACCTCGGCGCCGTCATTGATTCGCCGAGCGGCCGCTTCGGCATCATCAACGTCAACGCACTGCGACTGATTCCGTCCGCACTCCCGGTTCCAAAATCGATGGACTACGATTCCGAAACGAGCGAACAAAGGATTGCACGCCGCCAGCAACGGTGGTCGCCGGTTATCGGAGTCGTTTGATCAAGCATCTGTCGATAGGAGTATCGGGGTCCGGCATGACGGCAGCTGAAGCGCTCGCTTTCATCGAAGAGCACGGCGTCGTATTGGCCTCGGCCAAGGGTCCGGTGCCGCGGTTGGCGGAGGCCATCGTCAACGAGTCCATCAAAGGCAGCTGGTGGGCGCATCCGAAGAGCCGCCAGATTTTCGCTGTGTTCAGAGCGGTCACCGATTCCGAGGATGTGCTGGTTTGTCGCCTCGTGAACGGAAAGATCACATTTGTCCATCGCCGGCTATGGCCCGCGTTGTTTCGAATCGCGCAGCGATTTTCGAGCCGTCAGATTGCACAGGTACATGAAGAGCATATGGCCTCCGGCCGACACGTTACCCGGGAGGTTCCGTTTCCGAACTGGGTTCCATCGGGCGTTGCCGAACGCGCGACGAGTATTACCGAGGGCGAAGCTCTGAGCGCCTTGGGCCGGTGGACTCTTCCGTCCAACAGGGAATAGAGCACTGGCTGCCGGCCGGTACTTAGTGAGACATTGGCCCGTAAGAGAAGTCCGAATGTCCTCTCGCGCGAATAGATGGGTTGATCTCCCGATGGGTCGCGGCCACTCGGCGCATCGACCATGATCGCGCCAATCCCTGCCCCACGACTGGGATGCATCGCCGACGACTTCACCGGTGCGACCGACCTCGCCAACAATCTGGTTCGTGCCGGCATGCGCGTGACGCAAACGATCGGTGTGCCTGCCGAGTCCCTGGATGCTGCAGTCGACGCCGTCGTGGTGTCGCTCAAGATCAGGACCATCGATGCGGCGGCGGCGGTCGCGCTGTCGCTGCAGGCTCTGGCCTGGTTGCGGGCGCAAGGCATCGAGCGCTTCTACTTCAAGATCTGTTCCACGTTCGACTCCACGCCCCGCGGCAACATCGGACCGGTGACTGAAGCGCTGATGGACGCTCTGGGATGCGGCTTCGCACTCGTCACGCCGGCCTTTCCGGATGCTCAGCGTTCGGTGTTCAAGGGCCACTTGTTCGTGGGCGACGTGTTGCTCAGCGAGAGCGGCATGCGCCAACATCCGCTGACGCCGATGACCGACGCCAATCTGGTGCGTGTGCTGCAGGCGCAGACGCGCCGGCGTGTGGGGCTGATCGACCATGGGGTGGTTGCGCGCGGCGCCGATGCGATTGGGCAACGCGTTGCCGGCCTGCGCGGCGAGGGCTTCGGCATGGCCATCATCGATGCCGTCAGCAACAGCGACCTCAAGAAAATTGGCGCAACGCTGCGCGATCACGCGCTGGTCACGGCGGGCTCGGGAGTGGCAATTGGTCTGCCGGCAAATTGGGGTATCGAGCCTTCTCCCCATGCCGCGGCACTGCCGGCAGCGGGCGGTTTGCGCGCTGTGATATCAGGCAGTTGTTCGGCGGCGACCAACGTGCAGGTGCGGCAGGCTCTGGCTGCGGGAATGCCGGGGTTTGCGATCGATCCACTGGCGGTTGCTCGAGGAGCTCCCGTGGTCGGGAACGCACTGGAGTGGGCGCGGGCCGCGCTCGAACGCGGCGCGGTGCTTGTCTATGCCACCGCCGAGCCTGGCGTCGTGCAGGGCGTGCAGGCACAACTCGGCGCGGCGCGCGCGGGCGAGCTGGTCGAACACACGCTTTCTGAAATTGCCCGGGGTCTGGTGCGGATGGGCGTGCGGCAACTGGTGATCGCCGGCGGCGAAACAGCGGGCGCGGTGGTGCACGCACTTGAGATTACGCGCCTGCAGATCGGCGCCCAGATCGACCCCGGGGTGCCGTGGTGCGCGGCGCAGTCGCCATGGGCGCCCGATCGGGCGATTCACCTTGCGCTCAAGTCGGGCAATTTCGGCAGCCCCGATTTTTTTGGCAAAGCGTTTGCACAGCTCTCATGACGAACCATAAACGGCCCGAGGAGAAACAGCGCGAGGAAGTCTGGCGCGCGGAGATCTGCGCTGTCGGCCGCTCTCTGTACGAGCGCAACTATGTGCACGCCACCGCGGGCAACATCAGCGTGCGCCTGCGTACCAATGACGGCGAGGAGGATGGGCTGCTCATCACGCCGACCGACGCGTGCCTCGGCCGGCTGGATCCGGCGCGGCTGGCACACATCGATCGCGCCGGGCGTCAGGTCGGCGGCGATCCTGCCAGCAAGACGCTCGCGCTGCACCGCCGAATTTACGGTGCCGACCCATCCGCCGGGAGCGTGATTCACACGCATTCCAGCAATCTCGTGTCGCTGTCGCTGTCAGGGGTGTGGAGCGCCGACGACATCCTGCCGCCGATCACGCCCTACTACGTGATGAAAGTGGGGCACGTCCCGCTCATTGAATACCACCGTCCGGGCGACCCTCTAGTGGCCGAGCGGGTGCACCAGGCCATGCAACGTTTCGCGCGACGCGGCGCGCCGATTCGCGCCATCATGCTGGACCGGCTCGGGCCGATGGTCTGGCAGCGCACGCCCGCGGAAGCCAGTGCGGTGCTCGAGGAGCTGGAACAAACCGCGGGCCTTTGGCTGCGTGCGCAGCCACGACCCAGCCCATTGTCCGAGTCGCAGATCGCCGAGTTGCGCAAGCAGTTCGGCGCCCTCTGGTGAGGTGGGCTCGTCGCGCGCGCGGCGCGTGCCCTGGAGTTGTGCGATCGCGCAGGCGGACCCGCTGCGATCCCGCCATGGCGTCCCGCATCGGCGCTAGCGCTGTCGAATCTGTATCCACCGTGCGCCGTTGCCGGTAACGTGCCGCTGCGCTCGGCAGTCGTGACCTTGACACTCAGGTGGCGCGAAAACACAATCGACGTCCGCTCTGAATCGCAACTCGAACAAGAAGCGAACAAGAAGCGACCCGTTCAATAACACTGACCCATATCGGGGTCCGAGTAGGGGGAAACCATGAAGAACCGTTCGCCCGGCTTGCGCCGGCCAGGTTGGCTTGCCGGCGTGCTAGTTGCCGCCGTGACACTCGCTGCGGCCGGCGTCGCCGGCGCGCAGAGCGCGGCAAGAACCGCCGCCGACGCCGCCAAGAAGATCTGCGCCGGGAAAACCATCACCATCGTCTGGGAGGCGGGACTGCAATCGCTTGACCCGCTCAATTTTTCCGGGCCGATGTGGGAGAAGGAGACCGGGTGCAAGGTCAAGGTGGTCGAGGTGCCGACTGCTGAAATGTTCACCAAGATCATGCAGGAATATCGCGCCGGCACCGGCTCCTACGACGCGCTCAACGTGATCCCCGCCTGGATGCCGGATCTGGTGCAGGCCGGAGCGCTCGAGCAGCTCGACTCCTATGTCGACAAATACGGCTACCGCGCCGAGCTGCAGAAAATAGCGCCGACCTATCGCGACAACCAGATGACGGTCAACGGGAAGATCTATGGCTTCCCCGACGACGGCGATGTGTTCTTGATGTATTACCGCAAGGACATCTTCGCCCGCGCCGACCTGAAGAAGGATTTCGCCGCGAAGTACAACTACGAACTGGCGCCGCCGACAACGTGGAAGCAGTTCGACGAGATCGGCTCGTATCTGACCGAGAAACTGAAGAGCGAAGGTACCTACGGTGCAGCATTCTTCCGCGAGCCGCCGTACACGATGTTCATGTTCCAGGAACGCTTCCGCAACGAAGGAGGCAAGTTCTTTGATGCCAACATGAAGGCGACGGTGAACAATCCGACCGGCGTCAGAGTATTCACCGAGATGCGCAACGAGAATCGCTTCATGCCCCCGGGCGTCGAGAAATTCGGTTTCGTCGAGAACCTGGCGACGTTCCTCCAGGGGCAAAGCGCGATGACCATTTCGTGGCCGCCCTATGGCCGCTTCGCGGCCGGCTACCTCGGCAGCGAGAAGGCGCTCAGTTGGGTTCCGAAATCGACCATCGCCGGCAAGGTTGGCTACGCGCTGCCTCCAGGCGGCCATCCTGAGTTGGCGGCGGGCTTTGCGCTGTCGGTCGCCTCCAGCAGCAAGAACAAGGAAGCTGCCTATCTGTTCATCCAGTGGCTCAACAGCGAAGAGATCAGCACGTTGCGCGTGGAGCTTCCCTACACGCTGCGCGACCCGTTCCGCGACTCGCATTACACCGACCCGACGTATCTGAAGCTGTGGCCCGATGCGAAGGACTACCTGGCCGCGCTGAAGGCCGGCTCGCAGACCGGTTTGCTCGACCTGTCGTTGATCCAGACCGACAAATATGAGGAGGCATTGCGCCAGGGCATCAGCCGCCTGTGGACCGGTGAGGATGCCAAGAAGATCCTGGACGACGTCGCCCAGCAGTGGGATGAGGTAACCAAAAAGGTTGGAGTCGACAAGCAGAAGGCGGTTTACAACGCCTGGGCGGCCAAGTCCGGCGCTTATCCGAAGTAACGCAGCGAGAGTCCGGTCTTCGTCGACTGGGAGCTATTATCGGATGAAGGTGGGAGCGCCGGCCGGCCAGCGCTCCCACATTTTTTGGCGCTGCTCAAACTCGTGTCGATCGTTCCGCATGAGAGTTGCCGCGCGCTATTTGAATTTCCATCGGCACTCTCTTGGATCATGAAGTGACGCCCTCCGCAGCTGCCGCGCGCGCCAGTTTCGGTGAGCGCAACTTCCGGTACCTGCTGGTTGCGCCGGCGATATTCCTGCTGTTGTTGATCGGCATCTTTCCGCTGATCTACCTGATCATGGTGAGCTTTCAGGGCATCACGATGACGGAGACCAGCACCGACTTCATCGGCGCCGACAATTTCCGGCAACTGTTCGCCGATGCGCGCTTGTGGCAGGCACTGATGCATACGGTGATCCTGACCGCGATCGCGCTGCCGATCGAGCTGCTGCTCGGCCTGGCGATGGCGCAGCTGTTCCTCGAGCAGCTCCCCGGACGGGCGATCTTCATCGCGCTGCTGATGCTGCCGGTGGTGGTTTCGCCGATCGTTTCCGGCGCCACCTGGTCGTTGATGTTCGACCACCGCTTCGGTCCGATCAACCAGATCATCGGCTGGATCCTGGGCGCGGATACGACGCTGTTATGGACGATCAACCCGAAGCTCGTCTACCCGGCCATCGTCGCGGCCGAAGTCTGGCAGTGGACGCCGTTCATGTTCCTGCTGCTGCTGGCCGCGCTGGCCGGCGTCGACCGGTCGCAGCTCGAAGCGGCGGCAATCGACGGCGCGAGTTGGTGGCGCACCTTCTTCAAGATCGTGTTGCCGGCCATCCGCCCCGTGATGACGATCGCCATCCTGATCCGCGGACTGGACCTGTTTCGCCTGTTCGACATCGTCTGGGCCCTCACCAAGGGTGGTCCGGGCACGATGACCGAAACGATCTCGATCTTTGCCTACATCAAGGGTTTCCAGCAGTTCGAGACGAGCTACACGGCAGCGGTGGCGCTGCTCGTGATCGTTCTGCTGTCGGCGCTCCTGATGCTCGCCCTCAAGCGCGTGGAGCTGACGCGATGATGACGCTCGGCCGCCGCCGCGCTTTGCATCTGGGCCTGCGCCTGGCCGCGGCGATCGCGCTGACGCTCGCCTTCATGTTCCCGATCTACTGGCTGTTCATGATCTCGTTCAAGACGCCTGAGGAGATCTACTCGTTTCCTCCCAAGTGGTATCCCGGTCATCTCAACTTCGGCAACTACGCGGTCCTGTTCCGGGATGGCGACGCGGTCACGGTGTGGAACAGCCTGGTGGTCGCGTTTATCAGCACCGCGATCGCGATGTTCCTCGGCTCGATCTGCGCCTACAGCCTCGCGCGCTTTGCCACCGGCGGCAGGCAGCTGGCCAACTGGATCGTTTCCCAGCGCATGATCCCGCCGATCGCCGTGGTGTTCCCGATCTTCCTGCTGTACGTGTGGTTCGGGCTGGTGGACACCTACCTGGGCGTGATCCTGCTGTACACCGCGTTCAACCTGCCCTATGTGATCTGGATGATGCGCGGCTACATCCTGGACATTCCACGGGCGCTGGAGGAATCCGCGCTGGTGGACGGCTGCAACCGCTGGCAGGTGATCTGGCGCGTCGTGGTGCCGATGTGCCGCGCCGGACTGTCGGCCACCGCGATCTTCACCTTCGTGTTCGCCTGGAATGACTTCATCTTCGCGCTGGTGCTGACGCGGACCGAGGTGGCGACGTACACGGTGCAGATCACTCACTACTTCGGCGGCCAGTCCAACTTCTGGGCCAAGATCTCGGCCATGTCGGCTCTGGGTACGGTGCCGATCTTCATCGCGATGGCGTTCATGCAACGCTATTTTGTACGCGGGATATCGCTGGGGGCGGTGAAGGGATAGCTGCGGGGATCGATCCGAAGGCGGCTCGGGAGGGTCGCCGGCGGGAAAAATAATGGGAGCAGGCCGGTCGCCGGCCGCACGCCAGGGATTCGGAAGAATGGCCGACTTGAAGATCACAGCGCTGCACAAGTACTACGGCGAGGTGCATGCCGTGCGCGGCGTCGATCTGGAGATTCCAGCGGGCGAGTTCACCGTGCTGGTAGGACCTTCGGGCTGCGGCAAGAGCACGCTGCTGCGAACCATCGCCGGACTGGAGGACGCGGACGATGGAACCATCGAAATCGGCGGCGAGGTTGTCAATCATCTGGCGCCGCGCAATCGGGATATTGCGATGGTGTTCCAGAACTACGCTTTGTATCCCTACATGAACGTGTTCGACAACATTGCGTTCGGTCTGCGCTCGCGCAATACTCCCAAGCGCGAGATCGAACCCAAGGTCAGGCGCACGGCGCAGATGCTCGCGATCGGCCACCTGCTCGACCGCTATCCGCGCCAGCTTTCCGGCGGCCAGTTGCAGCGCGTCGCGATCGGCCGCGCGGTCGTGCGCAACGCCCGTCTCTATCTGTTTGACGAGCCGCTGTCCAACCTGGACGCGCAGCTGCGCGACGAGATGCGCGGCGAGATCAAGCGCCTGCACCAGGAGCTGGGCAAGACCATGATCTACGTCACCCACGACCAGATCGAGGCCATGACCATGGCCGACCGCATCGTGTTGCTGCGCGACGGCAAGATCGAGCAGGCGGGTGCGCCGCTCGATCTCTTCGAGCGCCCGACGAGCAAATATGTGGCGGGATTCCTGGGCTCGCCGACGATGAATTTCATCGCGGCGCGGCTCGTTGCAGCAGGCGAGGGATTGGACTTGCAACTCGAAGATGGCACGACCCTGCCGCTGCCGCGCGGCCGCTTCGATAAACTCCTAGACCGGCGCGATGCATCGGTTATCCTCGGCGTTCGCCCGGAACACATGAGCCGCACCCGGCCGGGACAAGAGCGCCCCGGGCTCGCCCGTCTGGAGGCTGTTATCGAGCTTCTGCAGCCCACGGGCGCGCGCACTTACGCCACGTTCAATTTCGGCGGTACGCGGGCCATTGCCGAGTTGCAGTCGCACGAAGTCTCCGCCATCAACCAGAAGATCGAACTCTCAATCGACATGAACCGGGTGATCCTGATCGACCCCTCGAGCAGTGCCGTTCTATGATCGGAGTCGCGATGAGTCAGCACGCGGTGTGGGTCGAATTCGAGGTGCTGCCGCAGCACCTGCAACAATTCCGCGAGGCAGTTCTGAAAAATGCCAGGGCGTCGGTGGCGACGGAGCCCGGCTGCCTTCGCTTCGATGTCCTGGAGGCCGTTCCTGCGGCGCCGCGGGTTCTCCTGTACGAAATCTACGATAACGAGGCAGCGTTCAAGGCGCACCTCGAGACCCGTCATTTTCAGGAGTTCGACAAGCAATCAGCACCCTGGGTAGTACGCAAGGCGGTCCAGTTCGGCCATGTCACGCAGATCGCCAAGACCTGAGGAAACTCTGAAAAACTGCGCTTTTAAGAGCTTCCCAAGAACAACACTGAATCGCCGCTGGCCGCGCGACATCTCGCGCGAAGCTAACGGCGGCAATGCACTAGCGGAGGAAAAATGACGACCAGCACGTTGAAGCAGAGGGTGCTCGCAGGCGAGCGGGTAATTGGCGCGATGATTTTGGAGTTTTTTGTGCCGGCGCTACCGCAGTTGATCAAGGTGGCCGGCGCTGACTTTGTTTTCTTCGACATGGAGCACACCGGCATCACTCTCGAAACGCTCAAGAGCATGATCGCCGCTTGCCGTGGCATCGGCCTGGCGCCGATCGTTCGGGTTCCGGCGACCGAATACCATTTTATCGCCCGGGTCCTCGACATCGGCGCGCACGGGGTCATGGTGCCGATCGTCGAAACGCGGGAACAGGCGGAGTTCATCGTCTCGTGCACGCGCTACCCGCCGCTGGGCCGCAGAGGGGCCGCGTTCGGCGTCGCGCACGACGATTACCAGGGCGGCAGCCCAGCCGAAAAAATGGCCGCCGCGCATAGCCGCACGCTGGTGATCACGCAGATCGAAACTCCCAAAGGAGTCGAAAATGCCGACGCCATTGCCGCGGTGGCGAACGTCGATGTGCTTTGGGTGGGGCACTTCGATCTGACCAATTTCATGGGACTGCCGGGACAGTTCGAACATCCGGCGTATCTCGCCGCGATTGCCAAGGTGGTGGCCGCCGCGCGCGGGCACGGCAAAGGAACCGGCTTCATGGCTCTCGACGAACGCTGGGGCAAGGAATATCTCGAACGTGGTTTCAAGATGATCGCCTACGGCATGGATTCGCAGGTCTACCAGCGGGCCCTGGCGCAGGGTATCGCGGCCTTGAAGCAAAAGTGAGGACGGCCATGAGCTTGTTCAAAGTGGGACTTTCACGCGACCTCCTGACGGCGTCGGGACAATCGTCGTTCGGCAGTGAGCCGCTGGCAATTCTGGCCGCGGCCAAAGACGTTCTCGAATGGGAGTACACGAAGGAGTCGGTCGCGGAGATCACGCCCGATCAGGCCGCTCACTACGATGCCATTTACGTGAACTCAGCCAAGGTAACCACGGCCTCGGTCGCACGCGCCGATTGTCGTGTACGCCTGTTTGCCCGGCATGGGGTTGGCTATGACTCAGTCGATGTTGCCGCGCTGACGAGAGCGGGGATCCTGCTGACCAATACGCCATTGGCCGTGCGCCGGCCGGTCGCGACCATGGCCATGACCTACATTCTTGCGCTGGCGCAAAAAATGCTCATCAAGGATAGGCTGACCCGCGCCGGGCAGTGGAGCCAACGCAACGAGCACATGGGGCAGGGACTCACCGGCAAGACGCTGGGACTGGTGGGCGCGGGCGGTACCGGCCAGGAGACGCTGCGCCTGGCGCGCGCGTTCGACATGCGCCTGCTCGCGGCCGATCCGTACGCCGATCCCACCAGGATAGAAGCGCTGGGAGCCAAGTTGGTGCCGCTCACCACGCTGTTGCGTGAGGCGGATTTTGTCGTGCTCACGTGCCTGCTCAACGACGAGACGCGCCACCTCATCAACGCCGATGCACTGGCGCTGATGAAACGCAGCGCCTATCTCATCAACGTCGCGCGCGGACCCGTGGTCGATGAACCCGCACTGATACAGGCGCTGAGCGGCAAACGCATCGCAGGCGCGGGTATCGATGTCTTCGAGCAGGAGCCGGTGGCGCCCGACAATCCGTTGCTGAAAATGGAGCATGTCATCGTCAGTCCGCACGCGCTTTGCTGGACCGATGAATGCTTTAACGGCATTGCCACCGAGGGCCTGACGAGCCTGGTCGACGTGGCCCGTTCCAGGAAACCGGCGCATCTGGTGAATCCTGCCGTCTTGGAATCGCCGCGCTGGAGTCAGATGCGCTGAGCGAGTGGGTATGAGGACATTGCGTAGGGCCGGCGGCACAAGATCTGAGATCAACAATTCGATCCGCTTATCGCAGAGACCAACATGACCCATCCGACTCCTTCCCGGGCGATTGCTCTTTGCGGCACCGAACAACGCGATGTTCCCGGGAGAACATTGCGCGCCGGAGCGATGACGGTCGAGTTCGACAACGGGCAGCTGCGTTATCTCAAGATCAACGGCGTGGAAGTGCTGCGTGGTATCGGTTTTCTGGTGCGCGACGAGAACTGGGGCACCTACGCGCCGAAGCTTGGCCGGCTCAAGATCGATCAACGCGCCGACGGCTTCTCGCTGTCCTTCCGCGCCGTGTGCAAACGTACTGATCAAGAGATCTCCTATGTTGCCGTGATTGAAGCCACCGGCGGCGGCGATCTTTCCTTCGTCTGCACGGCGACACCGAAGACGGAGTTTCTGACCGCCCGCACCGGCTTCGTGGTGCTGCATCCGCTGCACGGCGTGGCCGGCTTCCCTGTGGAGATCGAGCACGTTGACGGCAAGATGGTTCTTGGGAGGTTTCCGGAACTCGTGGATCCGGTCCAGCCGGTGCTGGACATTCGCGCGCTCACGCACGAGCTGCTACCGGGACTGAAGGCGACGGTGCGGATGGAGGGCGACGCATTCGAAATGGAGGATCACCGCAATTGGACCGACGCGTCTTTCAAGACGTATGTGCGGCCGCTGAGCCGGCCCTGGCCTTACACCTTGGCGGCCGGCAAACCGGTCACGCAGTCGATCACGATCAGCCTGTCGGGCGCCGTCCCGGCGGCGCAGGGTGCGGCCGCCTCCCAGCGCGTGGAAGTAACGCTGGGTGAGGTATTGGCAAGCTCGCTGCCACCGCTCGGCCTGGGCATGCCCGCCGAGGAGATCGAACATGCCAGCCGGCAAGTGGAGCTTCTCAAACTCGCCGCGCCGCGCCTGCTGATCTGCCAATGGGACCCGCGCCGCAACCACGGGCTCAAGGAGCTCGCCGGCTATCGGCGTTTGTGCGAGCAGACCGGCGCGGCGGCGGTGCTGGAAGTTGTGGTCGCAAGCGTCGACCACTACGCCGGCGAACTGCAGCGGCTGGCGCAGGCAGTGAAAGAGTCCGGCATCAAACTTTCGGCAATCGAAGTCTGTCCAATCGGCGATCTGAAGTCCGTGCTCCCCGGCGGACCGCGGCCACCGGCGCCACCCCTTGAAAATCTCTACCTTGCCGCCCGCACCGCCTTTCCGGCGCTCGAGCGCGGCGGCGGCATGTTCTCATTTTTTACCGAACTCAACCGCAAGCGCCCGCCGACCCAGCTGCTCAACTTCGTGCACAACACCACCTGCCCGATCGTGCACGCCGCTGACGATCGCTCGGTGATGGAGACGCTGGAGGCATTGCCGTATCAAGTTGCCACTGCGCGCTCGTTTATCGGCACGACGGGGTACCGCATCGGCCCGAGTGGAATCGGCTGCCGCGACAATCCGCATGGTGCGGCCTGGACTCCCAATCCGGACAACGTGCGGGTCTGTCTGACCAAGCTCGATCCGCGCCAGCGCGGCCTGTTCGCGGCGGCGTGGACGCTCGGCTACGTGGCGACTCTCGTTCGCGCCGGTGTCGAGTCGATCGCGATCGGCGCTCCCACCGGACCGCTCGGCATCATCTACCGCAAGGATGGGCACCGGCAGCCGTGGTACGACCAACTCAGCGGCTCGGCGGTATTCCCGGCTTTTCATGTGATGTGCGGACTCGCGCGCGGTGCGGGGCAGAAAATGGTGGTAGCCGTCTCGTCCGATCCGCAGAAGGTGGAGTGTCTCGCGTACCGGGGAGCGAAAGGCGCCACGCTCTGGCTCGCAAACCTCAGCGCCAAGAAGCAGGTCGTGAATATCTCCGGCATCCGGGGTGCCGCTTACGCCGGGTTTCTCGACGAGGAGAGCTTCGTCAAGGCGACCACCGACCCGCGCGGTTTTCAGGCGATCTACCACGT
>Ga0137409_10006668_pt1 | contig 11950 bp, 11 predicted proteins | sample CZODoug1_16funga_FD_122059 | JGI IMG/M metagenome (GOLD analysis project Ga0137409, IMG submission 122059) | Vadose zone soil fungal communities from Angelo Coast Range Reserve, California, USA - CZODoug1_16fungal (Hybrid Assembly) | ecosystem: Environmental > Terrestrial > Soil > Vadose zone... | reverse complement strand
GCTTTTCGGGCTGGAACGGCTTGAAGAGTACGCCTGCCACTCCCGCCTCGGCGAGCCGGACCTTGTCGAGCTCGGTACGCGCCGTGAGCAGCACGAGGGGCACGCCGGCCGTCGTCGGGTCCGATTTCAGCCGGCGGCCGAACTCGTACCCATCCATCTGCGGCATCATGAGATCCACGAGAACTACGTCCGGGACCAGGTCGCGGGCCATCTCAAGCCCCTCCGCGGCCGACGAGGCGCCAAAGACCTCCCAACCCGCCATGTACTCCAGGGTGAGTCGGATGAGAGCGAGCAAGTCGGGATCATCGTCGACGATGAGGGCCCGAAAGATACCGGCCATCGGTTCTGGCTCTGAGTTGGGGCGCGGTAAATTGTGGGGAAGACCAAATAGGAATTATGGCCCCGAAAATCTCCATTCTGAACGTTAACGTTCTCGTACCCAAGGCGGCCTTAAGATTCGTTGATCGGTGACCAGCAAGTCCCGATCGGTATCGGACGCACTGCCGGCTCCAACTCGTTCACCGTTCGAACCAGTATTCGCCCTCGGCCCTCCCTTGGCTGCTGTCTGCGCCGGGGTCGAGCGCCTGCCAGGTATTGATCGTGCCACGGATGTGCTCGAATGCGCCGGTGCCGCCGCTAAGGTCGATGGCGCCCCGGATGTCGTAGTGCCGCGACCCATCCGGCCAGCGCCGGGTCTCGACCATCCCGCGGTAACGTCCGAATATGCGGTTGCCGTCCGCCAGAACGAACATCACGTACGCCGACTCGGTCCCGTTCTCGTCGACAAGGTCGCTCGATCCCCATTCCCGGATCGTTGTGACTGCAATCGAACCGAGATTGAAAGATCCGGGCGCGAACTCGCGGCTAAGATCGTAAATACGCAGCGTGTGCTTCGGCCGATCGTCCACCGGCAAGCGGTATTGTTTGTGGTAGCGGACCGCCGCTGATCCGAGATCGAATGCGACAGAATGCCGGCCATCGGCAGCGGCGGTTACAACTGGTAGCACCCAAGCCAGTACCATGCAGCATTTGCAGCAGAATTCGATCACACAGGGCGCCTCATCCGTGACTTCCTCCGACCGCCGCGAGGATGCCGGCGCGGCGGCGCTCGAGCCTCCACCAGGCGGCCGCGGACAACGCGGAGAGCGCGAACGCGGCGACGAGCCCGAGAGCGCTGCCGGCCGTGACGATCGAGTGCGCTGCGAGCACGAGAGCAAGCCAGAGGGCGGGAGCGCGGATCACTGCGGCTCTCGAACGGGGCTGGCGGCCCTTCCTCGTCATGATCCACGAAAAGAGCGCGGCGAGCGCGAGCCCGACCGGCCCCACCCACGATCCGCCGCTCGCAGGGACCCCCGGCAGAAGGACGGCAAGCGCGGCCGCAATGCGAACCGGACCTCCGAGATAGTCGGTCCGCGTCATCCACTCCGCTCCTCCGATCAGCAGGCGAAGCCGATCGTTTCCCGGAGGAAGAGCGGCCTCCTCATCGCCGGAGGCGAGGCCCTCGAGCGGGCGTAAGAGCGCTCGCACGGCGAGACTCGCGAGCATCCCGGCGAGTGGCGCGAGCAGCGCCGCGAGGGGTGGAATGGGCGCCACGAGGAGGAGCATGAACGCTCCGAGCACGAGCCACTCGGCAAGGCGTGCGGCGGCGCGACGGATGCGATGGCGCGGCGGCTCCTCCCCCGTCGCGAGCGAGATCAGCCGATCCGCCGAGCGCAGCACGCGCCGGCTCTTTCCAAGGTCAAGCGCCTCGATCGCTTCGTCGAAGGTCAGCCAGCGGATCCTCCGCCTCTCGAGCGGCGCCGTGCGGCCGGCGTAGGCCATGAGGAAGTACACGATGGAGATCCGTTCCCCTTCCTTCTTGTGCTCGACGGGTCGCAGGCGCCGGATCGGCCGCGCACGCACGCCCGCCTCTTCGCCGACCTCGCGCAGCGCGGCGATCGCGGCTGTTTCTCCGTTCTCGACGTGCCCCTTCGGAAACACCCACCGGTCGCGCGTTCCGCTGGCCTCGACGAGGAGGTAGCGAGGCCCTTCGCTCGTCAGCTTGAAGACGACACCTCCTCCGTGCGTCGAGCGTCTCAACGCGGCGGCTCCCTAGAACGTCCTTTTGCCCGCGAAAAACACGCCCTTAAGCGCTACAAGCGCCCGTATTTCGGGCCGTCCTCTCATTGGATCCATGCGTTGCCATGGTGCGACATAATGATAAGCCTTGGGCAAGCCTGCCCCGGTATGATTCACCGAATAACATCGATGAGAAAATAATGAACCGTCAACGCAGAGCGTTCTTTAGTCATTTCACGTTGCTCGCAATGGCCGGCGCGCTGCCTGGCGGATTCATCACAGCCCGCCACAGCTATGCGGCCACCCCGGCCACGACGGGTGATGTCAAGGCGCTAATTTTCGACGTGTTCGGCACGTTGGTCGACTGGCGAAGAGGGGTGGCCCGCGAGTCCCGGACGCTTCTCGAGCCGCTTGGCCATCAGTTCGACTGGATCGCGTTCGCAGATGCCTGGCGCGCGGAATATCAACCAGGCATGGAAGAAGTACGTTCAGGTCGCATCCCGTTCTCGCGCCTGGACATCATCCACCGCCGCATGCTCGACCGCATCCGGCCACGGTTCGGCCTGGAGAATGTCGACGAGTCGGTGCTGCGCGAACTGAATATGGCCTGGCACAAACTCGACGCCTGGCCGGACGTGACCGCCGGGCTGAAACGACTGCGCAGCCGCTACCTGTTGGCGCCCTGCTCCAACGGCAACATTTCCCTGATGGTCGACCTTGCCCGGCGCAATGATTTTCCGTGGGACGCGATACTCGGCGCCGAAATCGCCGGCGACTATAAACCGAAGCTGCGCGTGTATCAGGCAGCCGCCGAGGCGCTCGGCATTGAACACCACGAATGCATGATGGCCGCTGCGCACAGTGGCGACCTCAAGGCGGCGGCGCAGGCCGGATTGCGCACCGCGCATGTCTCACAGCCCGACGAATTCGGCCCCGGCACTGGCGAACTGGCGCCGAAAGTCCCGGTCGACGTGTCGGCGCGCAACTTTACAGAACTCGCCGACAAGCTGCTGGCGTGACCGCGTTACCCACCCCTTGAACCCGAGCGCTCGCAAGACGCCGCACTCACATTTATTGCGCACCGCTAATTAGTCGGTCCAGTTCCTCGAACGTGACCGTGTCATCATAGATCCCGGCGCCCAGCTGGTACGGCAGGCCATCGACAGACATGACGTAGCTGATCTTTCGCGAGGGCTTGCCGCCTCTGGGCCTCGGCCAAACATATTCGACCCAACCACCCCCCGGCCGTTTGGCCGTCTCACACAACTCGAGCCCATATCGCTTGCCGTTGTAGTCGGTGTGCTGCTTGATGTCACCGCCCACGCGCGCCGGGAATGCAGGGTTGGCCATGACCTTATCCGCATCGCAATCGACGACAAAAATGTAGGTATCCTTCCATGTGAATTCAGACGTGTTGTCGCGTATTACCTCGAGACCTGCTGCGCCCTGTTCTGCAAAGAGGGCCACGGCCTTACGCACCTTCGAAACGACTTCAGCGGGCCCGGCACGGCCGTCTTGCGCCAAACCCACTGACGCACCACCGCTCACCAAGCCAACGGCTAGCATTGCGCCGAATATGATTCTCATATCGCTTTCCTCCGGGTGAAGGAAACCTACGCACTAAATCCACACTGAGGCCCTTGAATCGGTCTTCTGTTTTCCTTCGCGTCCCTTTGCGGCATTTGCGTTGAACGAGGTAATAGCCGGCCATCGGCCGGCCGGTTGCCCTCTCCCCTCGCCCCTCGCCCCTCGTCCCTCGCCCCTAACGCTAGTGATTGTCTCTCGGCACTCCCTTGCTGGTCGAAATCCGCTGATACTTGACCGCGGGCTTGAGCACCATGCCGTAGGCCAGTTCGTCCACCATGCTGCGCTGGATTTCCTGCCAGGGGGTCTGGCTGCCGGGCATCTTGAATCCGCCCTGCTTCGCTAAGGCCTTCTTGCGTCTTTCGTACTCGGCTTTGGTGATCAGGATATTGGCGGTGCGTTTGTTCAGGTCGATGCGAATCCGGTCACCGGTCTTCAGGATTGCGAGGCCGCCGCCGGTCGCCGCTTCCGGTGAGGCGTTCAGGATAGAAGGTGAACCCGATGTGCCCGACTGCCGTCCGTCGCCGATGCACGGCAACTCGGTCACGCCGTGCTTGATGAGTTCAGCGGGCGGCTGCATGTTCACGACTTCAGCGGCGCCGGGATAGCCAACCGGGCCGGTGCCGCGCACGAACAGCATGCAGTCGTCGTCGATCTTGAGCTTCGGATCGTCGATGCGATGATGGTAGTCCTCCGGCCCGTCGAACACGATGGCACGGCCTTCCCATGCATTCGGATCCGTCGGATTGGAGAGGTAGCGCTTGCGGAAGGCGTCCGAGATCACGCTGGTCTTCATGATCGCGCTGTCGAACAAATTGCCTTTCAGATTCAGGAACCCGGCCTTCTCCTTCATCGGCCTCTCGTACGGCCAGATCACCTTCTCGTCCTCGATTCGCGCGTTCTTGCAGTTCTCATAGAACGTTTTGCCGTTGACGGTCAGTGCGTTCTTGCGGATCTTGCCGGCTTTGATCAGCTCGCTGGCCACCGCCGGCACGCCGCCGGCGTGATGGTAATCCTCACCCAGGTATTCGCCTGCCGGCTGGAGGTTCACCAGCAGCGGGATGTCGTAACCGATCTTTTCCCAGTCGTTGTTGTCGAGCTTGACGCCGATGTGGCGCGCGATCGCATTGAAATGAATCGGCGCGTTGGTCGAGCCGCCGATCGCCGAGTTCACCACGATCACATTCTCGAAGGCCTCGCGGGTCATGATCTTCGAAGGGCGCAGGTCTTCCCAAACCATCTCGACGATGCGTTTTCCCGTTTCGTAGGCGTTCACCGCGCGATCCTTGTGCGGCGCTGGAATCGCGGCGCTACCGGGCAGCGACATGCCCAGCGCTTCGGCCAGCGAGTTCATGGTAGATGCCGTCCCCATGGTGTTGCAGTGGCCGGTCGACGGGGCCGAGGAGGCGATCAGCTCGATGAACTGCTCGTCGTTGATTTCGCCCGCTGCCAGAAGCTCGCGCGCCTTCCAGACGATGGTGCCCGATCCCGTGCGCTCGCCGCGAAACCAGCCGTTCAGCATCGGTCCGCCCGAGAGCACGATAGCCGGGATGTCCACGGTCGCCGCCGCCATCAGTTGCGCTGGGGTAGTCTTGTCGCATCCAGTGGTCAGCACCACGCCGTCGATGAAGTAACCATAAAGAATCTCTACCAGCCCGAGGTAGCAAAGGTTGCGGTCCAGCGCAGCGGTCGGGCGCTTGCCGGTTTCCTGGATCGGGTGCACCGGAAACTCGAACGCGATGCCGCCCGCTTCGCGAATCCCCTCGCGCGCGCGATGAGCAAGCTCGAGGTGGTGGCGGTTACAGGGAGAAAGGTCCGAGCCTGATTGGGCGATGCCTATGATGGGTTTGCCTGCCTGCAGCTCCTCGCGCTTCAGGCCGAAGTTCATGTAGCGCTCCAGGTACAGCGCCGTCATATTGGGATTGTCGGGATTGGCGAACCACTGGCGGGAGCGGAGTTTTGAAGGGTCTTTCTTGACGGATTTCCTTGCCATGATCTGAATTCTCCTCGGGCGGCCGGGGCTCGAATGAGCCGGGACGCTTCGAATAATTGGTTTGAACGGGAATTTTACCCGAGTAGAAGAGCAAGGATGAAGGATGAAAGGACAAGGATGAAGGATGAGGGATGAGGGATGAGGAAAAGTGCTGGGTGCGCAGTGCCCAGGAAGGGCAAGAATGAAGGGGCGCGAAAAGTGCTGTGTGCGGTGTTTTGTGAGAAAAACATAGCTGGTCACTGGTGATTCGTACAGACTAGCTTTTCCTTTGCGTCCTTTGCGTCAACGCTCTTGACCGGGTCTTCGAGCCGTGACGGCGTGATGGGAGGCGAGCGAGGGCAGAGCAAATGCATGCAGACCCGTGGTTCAAGCGGGTTCTCACGGTGAGGGATTGCTCGACGCTCTGTCGCGATACGTCCTACACGGTGGGTGGCACGGGGATTGCCAGTCATAGAAACTTGGAAACTATTGTTGGACATAAAAAATGGCCAGAGAACCGCAATCGCAGACAAGTCTTGTCGATCGCCTGATAGCGTCGCTTCAGCAGGACGAATTCGTCCTGTACGCGCAGGCCATCATGCCGCTTGTACCGCAAAACGGAGAACGGCCGTTCCAGGAGATCTTCGTCCGATTCAAGGAAGAGGACACCAAGCTTCTCCCGCCGGGGACGTTCTTCCCCGTTCTCGAAGAGTGTCAGTTACTGCCGTATCTCGACCGCTGGGTGGCGAATCGGCTGGCGCGTTGGGTTCGCAGTGCGGTCGGCGTCAAGCCGGATTGGGTGATTCCCCGCAACAACGTCAATTTGTCGGAGGCAACGCTGGCTGACCCGGATTATGGCCAGTACGTCTGCAAGTACGTCGACGACTCGTATTTGTCCGACGGGGCGCTTGGGTTCGAGGTTGCACTGGAAAGCGCGGTTGCGCACGAAGTATCGTTGCGCAAACTGATGGCGGAAGTTCGACCGTACGGCTGCAGCTTGACCCTTTCCGGCTTCGACGGGAGCAAGGCGTCGTTTTCAGAACTGAAAGATCTGGCGCCGAACTTCATCAAGATCAGCACCGCGAGCGTCGCCCCGGCCGAGCTGCCCGAAATCAACCGAGAGTGCCAGACATTGGGAATCAAGACCATCGCGGAGCATGTGGAAAGCAGCCAGATGCTGCTCCATTTGCGTCAATCAAAGATCGATTTTGTCCAGGGATTCGAGATCTCGCCGGTGAAGCCGCTGTGAGAAAAGCAGGTGATGGGGAATGGGGAATGGGGAATGGGGAATGGGGAATGGGGAATGGGGAATGGGATTCAGTAATTAAGGAATTAAGGGATTCAGTAAACCCAATCACTCAATCACCCAATCACCATCACGCTATCGCGACTTGCGAAGAGCAGGATTGAGCCTGTCGATGTCGGCCTGGACCTGATCGCGGCTGCGTTCGTAGATTAGCTCGCGCCCCATCACGCTGCCGGCGTAGCCCATCCCGTTGCGGGTCGGAGTCAGGTCGCATTTGACGTTGTGGACGCCTTCGCCGAGCACCACCACGATCCGCTCGGCGCGCTTGTTGAGAACGACAACATCGAGGACTTGGCCGGTTTCGGTGACGCGTACCTTGATTTTTTCGTCGACCATGGTTTTGTCGGAGGCGGGTGAAGGGTGAAGAAGTGTAGTACTTTTCAGTGAACACTCAATTGCTTTTCTTTGCGTCCTGTACTTTTTTCCTTTGCGAACTTTGCGTCAACGCTCTTGAATCAGATTAAGTGCCGGAGACCCAGCGCTGCAGGGACAGCGTCAGCACGAACGCCACAACCGCCAGCCCGGCCAGCAGCGGCGCGCCGTGGCCGGCGAGGATCACCGAATCGAGCAGCGCTATACCGGCGATGAGACTGACCACCGCGCGCGGCACGTCGCCTTTTGCGCGACGGCGCAGCAGCCAAAGCGCATACAGCGTCCAGCCGATGAAGAGCAGCAACGGCAGCAATGCCGCCGATTGCCGTATCGCGAGCCAGATTCCGTAGGCGACCGGAACCGCCAGAAACGCGAGCGGCCAGACGGCTCCGAGGCGGTCGAGATGCTCCTGCTTGGCGCTATAGGTCAGCCCGATCAGGTAGCACAGCAGCACGATCGCCGCGATGAACACCTGCCGCGGCAAGACGCTCGCCACCGCGTACGCCGCGGCAATGTAGACCAGTAGCCTGCACACGCCCATCACCAGCGGGCTGAGCGGATTGTCCTTGTGGTGCCAGTTGTAGAACGTGATGGCGATCGCCAGCGCAATCCCGGCCAGCACCGGACGCCATTGCGTGAACGGCCCGAAACCGTACCCGGCCCACGCGAGCAGCCCCACTCCAGCCACCAACATTCCGAAGCCGGCAGCGTAGACCTGCGCCGCGCTCACCTGCCCCGATGGGATCGGGCGTTCCGGGCGTGACCCGGCATCGAAAGCGCTGTCGAAGGCGTCGTTCAGGAACATGCCGCCGACGTAGAACAGCGACAGCGACCCCAGCAGGATGGCGAGCCGCGCATCCGCTGCGGCGGCGCCAGCCAGCGCCACGCCGGTGAATACGTTGGTCCAGACGGTCGGGAGGTTGGAAACGCGCCCGAGCCTGAGCGCGACGGACAGCTTCACGAAGCCAACTCTGCTTTTACCCAGTTCAGCTCGCGCGCGATGGCCTGTTCCATGCCGCCGGCCTGCAAATGCGCGGGCAGCACGTTCCAGGTGTAGGTCTCGACTTCGAGGTGCGATGAGATCGGGTTGACGCGATGCCGGTCGAGCACCTTGCGGATGAAAAAGCGCGTCGAGGAAAACGCGCCGAGGTCGTCGAGGAAAATGGGTACGTGGAAGTGCACCCGCCATTCGCGACCGGCTGCATGCCCGTTTACCGTCGCCAGCGCTGCGGGCAGATCGGCAAAGCGGCGCACGCCGTCCGGGCCGTCTTCCACCACCTGGTGCAGGTAAACCGGATCGTCGAACTGGCGCAGCGCCTTCAGCGCTTCCGGCGTGAGTTCCGCCACCCGCAGGCCGGCACTGATCTGCATCTTGTGAACGCGGATCCCGGCCTTTTCCAGGCGCTGCAGGCAAGTGACCGGGTCCTCGAACTCCACCGCCGCATGGCACAGGTCCAAACACAGGCCCAGATGATCGTGCAGCGCCACCGACGCGGCCTGCCGCTCCAGGCCGGCAAGCTCGCCCAGGCGCCGCACCGCCTGCGCACTGAACAGATGCCGCTGGAAAAATCCGATGCTCTCGTCCACCGTCTCCAGATAGCAGTGAGGCTCCGGTTCGATCGCCAGCATGACGCGCTTGCCGCTACGCCGTTCAAGCTCGACCAGATGCGCGACATGACGCAGCAGGTTGTCGGCGATGCGCTCCACGTCGGCTCCGTTGTTGCCCGTCATCGCCGGCTTGAATGCGCCCGGCACCGTGCTGACGCTGCCCTCGACGCCCCCCGGCAGCAGCCCGGCGAGCAGGTCCGCCAGCTCGTCGGTATAGCGCAGCCGCTCCGAATCGCGCCAGTCGGGCAGATAGACCTCTTCCTTCACGCGGGTGCCGTGGAAGGTGCCGTAGGGAAAGCCGTTGATTGTGAAAACGTAGAGTTTGTTGCGCTGGAGGAAGTCGCGAAACTCTTCCAGCGTTGCCGGATCGGTCAGCTCCCGTGACGCTTGCGCCGACAGCCGCAGTCCGATGCCGAACGGCTGGCCCGGCGCCACGCGGTCGCGCACGGCCGGAAAGAAATGCTCGATGTTGGCCCGTACCTCGGCCCAGGTCTCGCCCGGATGGATGTTGCTGCAGTAGGTCAGGTGGCTGCCGAACGCCCCGAGCCTCATTGGCCGGTCTCCCGCCGGCGCAACCACGTCATCGCATGCAGGATCTCGTTGTTGTCCATCTGGTGCACTTCCTCGCCGCGGCCGAGGTCGCGCAACAGCGTGATGGTGAGTTCGCCGCCGAGGTGTTCGCGGAACTCCTCGATGCCGCGCAGGATGACCAGGCGGCCCTGTTCGTCGCGGGTTTCCATGGCCGGGTGCCACAGGTAGAAGCCCAGGCGCTTGAGCAGCTTGTACACCCGCTCCTCGCCGCCGGGCGCCAGCATGCCGATCTGCACCGAATAGCGCGTGTCCAGCGCCAGGCCGATGGCGACCGCTTCGCCGTGACGCAGTTCGTGCTGGGTGAGCGCCTCCAGCTTGTGCGCGGACCAATGGCCGTAGTCGAGCGGGCGCGCGCTGCCGGTCTCGAAGGGATCGCCGCCGTGCGCGATCTGGCGCATGTGCAGCTCGGCGCAGCGCCGGATCATGCGCGCCATCGCAGCCGGCGCGCATTCTTTCAGCGCCTCGGCGTTGGCTTCCAGCCAGTTGAAGAACTGGCCGTCGCGGATCAGCGATACCTTCACCGCTTCGGCCACGCCGGCAATCTTGTCGCGCGCATGCAGCGTGCGCAGGAAGACGAAGTCGTTGAGCACCGCGAACGGCGGCGCGAAAGTGCCGAGCAGGTTCTTCACGCCGAAGGCGTTGATGCCGTTTTTCACCCCGACGCCGGAATCGTTCTGGCCGAGCACGGTGGTAGGCACGCGCACGTGGCGGATGCCGCGATGCGTGGTAGCCGCGACGAAGCCGATCATGTCCAGGAAGGCGCCGCCGCCAATGCCGACCACGAATGCGTGACGGTCGATGCCCATTTCCACCAGCTTATGCTGCAGTGTGGTCACCAGCGCGGGGTCGTTTTTCACTTGCTCGCCGCCGGACACCACTTCGGGACGGCCGATCAGTTCCAGCGAATCCGCGTGCGCTCCCGCATACGCGGCGATGTCGTGCACCAGCGTCGGCCAGCTTGCCGCGACGTTGGCATCCACGAAAACGACGAAGCGATGGCGCTTGCCGGGCTCGCGGCGCACCATCGCCTGCACGAACACCGGATTGTCGCGGGCGAACAGGTGCTCGGTGAAATGCACCGGGTAGTCGTAGCGGACCGAGAATTCCTGGTTGTAGACCGCCTCGGATTCGGCGGGTGCCCTGACCAGCTCGATGCTCATCTGTATGTCCCGTCTGCCGGTGTGCTGCCCGGCTTATTTGAATACGGTTGCGTCGCTGTGCCGCGGGACCGCCGGCGGCTCCCCGACGCGCGGCGCCTGGCCGCGCAGCACCGAGTTGCCCTCGAACAGCATGCGCTGGTCGATCGGTTCCGGATCGAGCCAGTGTTCCTCCTTCATCTGGCCGCTCTGGCCGAATGCCTTGAGCGCGTTGCCGTAACAGATCGCCTCGACGTCCCCGGCGGTAATGCCGCGCTCCAGCATCAGGCGCCCGGTCTTCGGCACCGCCAGCGGATCGGATACGCCCCAGTCCGCGCTGGAATCGATGAAGATGTGGTCCGAACCGTACTTGCGCGCGATCTCGACCATGCGCTCGTTGCCCATCTTGGTGTGCGGATAGATCGTGAACGCCGCCCAGAAACCTCGATCGAGCACTTCCTGCACGGTCTCTTCGTTGTTGTGATCGATGACGCAGCGCGCCGGATCGAAGTCGTGCTCCTCGAGCACGTCCATGGTGCGCAACGTGCCCGCGCGTTTGTCGCGATGCGGGGTGTGGATCATGATCGGCAGATCGAACTCCTTGGCGAGCTCGATCTGCGCGCGCAGCGCCTTGTCTTCGAGCGGCGTCTGTTCGTCGTAGCCGAGCTCACCAAGCGCGACGACGCCTTCCTTGCTGAGAAAACGCGGCAGCACGTCAAGCACGGCTTCGGCGAGCGGCTCGTTATTGGCTTCCTTCGGATTGAGCCCGATGGTGCAGTAGTGGCGGATGCCAAATTGGCCGGCGCGGAAACGCTCGAAGCCGGAAATGAGCGAGAAGTAATCGACGAAACTACCGACGTTGGTGCGCGGCTGGCCGAGCCAGAATGCCGGCTCGATGACGGCGACGATGCCGGCCTTGGCCATCGCCTCGTAGTCATCGGTGGTGCGGGAAATCATGTGGGCATGCGGGTCGATGATGATGCCGACGCGCTCGCTGTCACGCGCCGCGCCGTTTGCGCCGCTCTTGCCTTTCATCTGCGCCAAACGCTGTACGTCTTCGAACAGCCGCGTCAGCTTGTCGGGCGTCAGCTTGCCGTTGCAGCACGGGCAGGTGAGGGAGGAGCCGGCGAGCAGATCGTTGAGCGTGCCGGCATCACAGGTGAATTCGCCAAACGTCGGGTTGGATGTGCTCATTTGTCCAGTGACCTCACATAAGCGATGATCTTGAGCATTTCATCTTGCTTCATGCCCCGCTTGGAAAATGGCTGCATCGCCCCATTGCCGCCGCCGTAGATGATCGAAAACATTCCCGGATCCGTCAGC
>Ga0137409_10000076_pt2 | contig 11951 bp, 6 predicted proteins | sample CZODoug1_16funga_FD_122059 | JGI IMG/M metagenome (GOLD analysis project Ga0137409, IMG submission 122059) | Vadose zone soil fungal communities from Angelo Coast Range Reserve, California, USA - CZODoug1_16fungal (Hybrid Assembly) | ecosystem: Environmental > Terrestrial > Soil > Vadose zone... | reverse complement strand
CTGGTGCGCTCGACATGCCGGTGCTGCAGTGGTCACGCTCGGGGTTGTCGTGCACAGCACCCAGAATCTCCGGAACTGACCGACTTCGCCTGCGCCGCCGGGGGCGGCGACGCTGACGGCGGAGCGGCCGAACGCGCTATATGGAGCCCTTGCATCCACGTCCACCCACGGCCCATTCACCCCGGCGGCACCGATGGGCCCGGTGGCGGCCGCGCAGATCGCATTGGCGGCTTCACACGGCATCCGTACGATGTCGCCGTCGTGATCGAGGTCGGCGGCGTCGTTGAATGCGACGCTGACGACGAGCGCCCCCTTCCGGAACGCGTAGTTCACGGCGCGCTCGAATGCCGCCACAAAGCCGGGGCTCTGACTCTTGTGGCGCTCGCTGCCTCTGCTGAGGTTGATCACGTCGGCGCCTTGGTCGGCAGCGTACACGATGCCGCTGATCAGCCGTCCAACGGTGTGGTTGTTCGTGGAGTCGGCGACCTTCACTGCGAGGAGCGTGACGTAGCGGTTCACGCCCGCCAGGACGATGGCGTTGCTCGCGACGGCGGACGCCACGGCGGTCCCATGCCAGAACAGGTCGGAGAACGGCAGCCGGCCCGGGTAGTGCCGCGTGACGTCCTCGGGCACCAACGAGATTGAGTGGTCGAGATCCACGAGCCCGGCGAGGTCCGGGTTCGTATAGTCGATGCCGGTGTCGAGGATCGCGACCACGACGTCGCGGGAACCCAGGAAGCCGGCGGCCCACGCGTCGGGGGCGAATACGGCCCGCAGGTTCCACTGCCGCGCGTAAAACTGCGCGGTGGTCGGGGACGCGGTGGCATCGGCTGCCAGGGCGGCCTCGCTCACGGCCTCAGCGGCGAGATCGTCGGTGGCGTCGCCGTGATCCGGCGGGCTCGTCAATGGGTCGGGCTCCACCGCGCGGATGCCCGCGGCGGCCGCGAGCTCAGCCGCTTCCGCCTCGGACAGGCCGGTCACCGCGGCGACACCGATGCTGTCGAGCGCGCTCTCAATCGAGCCGCCCAGCGCCGCGACGCGTGCCCCGAAGTCGACGGGCACGCGCTGTGCTGAGAAGACCACGACGTAGCGACCGCTTGATTCGAGCGACGCGGCATTGGCGGCGAGCATTCGACTGCTCGGCTCTGTCGGCGCTCGCTCCTGGCAAGCGCCCAAGGCCAACGCGGCCACGATTGCTAGTGCAGGAAAGCTCGATTGATTGCAATACATGGCCCACCTCGAGTTGAGAGGATTCATGGCTGGCGCGTTTGGACAGCGGCATAAGCCGAGGTTTGGCCGTCGCTCGAAACGGCCATCACTACCCAGCCCCAACACCAGCTCACCAGACACGGGCCGAGCCCAGGAATGCTGGTCGTGTTGGCCGGATATGTGCCGGCCAGTCCCTCGTAGGCTGGTCCGCCATCGACATCCATGAACCAGAGCTGGTAGCCGGATTCCACCGAGGAGTTGTCGCCCCACGTCAGGTCGTCTCCGACCATAGTGAGAAGAGTCGGGCCCAGCAGTGGTGGCGTGCATGCGACGCTCGACGGCGAGCCTCCTGCAGCGTTGAACGCAATGACGCGGTAGCATGCCGACTGCTCGATCGTCCACGTGGTGTCGACGAATAACACCGAGTAGTCGCTCGAGGGGCCGATCGATCCGACGGTCATCCAGTTCGTGCCGTCACCCGACCGCTCGACTCGGAAGCCATCCTCATTCGTCGAATAGTCGACCCATTGGACCCAGGCGGTGATGCCCGTCATCAGTCCCGCAGAGACTTGACCTGGCGCATTTGGTGTCGGCGGCGGGGACGGGGGTGGCGGCGGGGGCGGCGCCGGCGTGGTGGCACACGCGATCGCAGAGAACGCCGAGAAGTACGTTTTGGCCCCTTTTGTCTGAAAGGCGCGCACTTCGTAGCAATATTGGATGCTGGCGCTGAGTCCCGTGTCGCTGTAAGCCGAGGTGTTCGCCGCGAGGCTGGCGCGCCAGGTGAAAGCGCCGCTCGCCCCGGTCGTCGAGCGTTGGACCTCGAAGCCGTCCTCGTTGGTGGAGTTGTCCTGCCACGAGAGGTCGATACGGCTCACCGACAGCGCGATGGCGGTGGGATTCGACGGTGCGGTCACGGTCGACGCTGGAGCGCCGGCCCGAGCCTCGCGGGTGGGCTCGAGCGGTTGCATCCGGTCGCACGAGAGGGAGAGTGACAGGATCGCCATCACGATGAACACCGGGCGCACGACCATGGAACCCTCCCGCGAAGGACTGCTGGCATCGATCAACACGGTCGTGGGACGGACGGTCGTCGAAGGATTGCTCGCAGTAGGCTAGGAGGATCGGTCACTGACTGGAAACGAAAAGCGGATTGGCGTGCACCCAATCCGCGATCCGTGATCGAGAAGTCCTGTCTCTTACGGCTGTCCCAAGACCTTCACTGGTACGTTGCTGTCCGTTGTCGTGCCGTTGCCGAGTTGGCCCCTTTGGTTGCTACCCCAGCAATACACCTCACCGCTCGATGTACGACCACACGTGTGACTATCCCCTACGGTCACCTGCGAGAATGTGAGGTTACCAAGAACAGACACTGGCGTCGTGCTGCATGGAGAACCGGAACACTGTTGCGGTCCCGTAAACGTTCCCGTTCCGAGTTGGCCAAACTGGTTCAGGCCCCAGCAATCAGCCCGCCCACTACTGGCAATGCCACAAGAGACTTTGCCACCGCTAGTCACGGATGTGTAGCTGGTGCCCCCAAACACGGGCCTCGGTACTGCACTTGAAATGGTAGAGGAGTTGCCGAGCTGTCCTACACTGGCGCTGCCCCAACAGTAGACCGTGCCACCAGTACTCAATGCGCAGGTATGAGTATTCCCGACAGCAATTGCGGTGAAGGTGAACCCACCGCTCACAAGAGTTGGGGGGAAGGGCCCAGGATTGATAGACCCGTTGCCGATCTGGAGGAATTGGTTGTCACCCCAACAGTACGCCGCACCACTTGAAACGAGCCCGCACGTATGACTTAGGCCCGCGCTAATCGCTGTGAATGTCAACCCTCCCGTCACCAGCGCGGGATAAGGGCTCGACCCAAACCCGTTACCGAGGCGACCTAGCGAATCGCCACCCCAGCAATACGCGGCGCCACTCGTGGCGACCCCGCAGGTGTACAGATTGCCCGCACTCAGAGCAGTAAACGGAAGGTTGGTGCCAACAGGGACAGGTGTACTCGATCCGCCGTACGTCGCAGCGCCCCAACAGTACGCGGCTCCACCGATTGCAATCCCACAAGCGTGGTCAAATCCCGTCGTCACAGCGGTGAACTCGAGGCCACCAGCGACGCGCGAAGGGGCGGCCCTGTTGGCGCCAGTGGCATACTTACCGTTGCCAAGCTGCCCGACATCTTGAGCCCCCCAGCAGGACACTGCTCCACTTGTTTCGAGAGCGCATGTAAAACGACCACCCGCACTCACCGAGGCGAAATTGACCACGATCACCGTGAAGGCAAGCGTGTCGCTCGAGCCTTCGCTTGTCGCCGTCACCGACGCCTGTCCAGGCGTGAGCGCGGTCACGAGGCCCTGCGCGTCCACGGTGGCCACCGTTTGATCGTCGCTTGCCCAGCTGACCAAGCGTCCGGTCACGATTGATCCCTCAGAGTCGACAACCATCACCGCGAGTCGGAGGGTGTCTTGGATAACCAACTCTGTGGGAACATCATTACGGAGGATCCACACCCGAGCGACCGGTGCCGGTGGAAGGACCGTTATAACCGCGCTCCCACTCACCGCTTCACTGGTGGCCGTGATTGTGGCGATCCCAAGGCTCACGGCAGTTACGAGTCCGTTCGCATCCACCGTTGCGATCGCCGCATTGTCACTGACCCAGGTTATCGGGCGTACGATCGTGCGACCCGCGGAGTCTCGCAGGATTGCTCTGAGCCCAACGTGCACCCGGTCTTGGACTCTCACCGTGGCGGACTCCGGGGCGATTGTTACTGATGCGACCGGTGGAGTGGGAAGAACCGTCACGTCCGCGTGTCCGCTCACACCTTGGCTGGTGGCCGCGATCATCGCTTTACCAGGGCCCGCCGCGGATACCAGCCCATTCGCATCCACGCTCGCCACGGCGGTATTGTCGCTGGTCCATGTGACCTGGCGTCCGATCAGGCGATCGCTCGAATCTCGGACGGTCGCTGTCAGCCGAAGCGTGGGAACGTCAAGGACCACGAGCGTATCAACGTCAGGCGTGACGCTCACCGATGCGACTGGCACCTGAGGCGTGACGGTGACCACCGCCGTGTCTTTCGCCGAATCGCCCGCTGCCGTGATGGTCGCGCTCCCCTGGCTGACACCGATAACCATCCCGAGATAGTTGACCGTCGCGATGCTGGTTGCACCACTTGACCAGATTACGCCGGTCAGGAACCCCCTGGCATCGTGTGCTATCGCCGTCAGAAAGACCGTGTCCCCCGCCGCGACAGAGGCCGCCGCAGGGACGATCGTAACTGACGTAGCAGGACCGGGGAACGAGTTGATGTGCAGAACCGTTCGCACCGAGGGGCTGACGCTTGCGGTAATGAACGCGCCCCCCGGCGCGACCGCAGTCAACAGTCCGGTCGAGGAGACGGAAACCGTCGACGGATCACTGCTGGACCACGTGACTGCCCGATCGGTCAGAGTGTTCCCATCCGCGTCCCGCACCGTCGCCCGCAACTGCCGGCTCGTTCCAGCCCTCAGACCCGAGTCAGCCGGCGAAATCTCGACCGAGGCAGGTGCGCCGGTCGAAATGTTACCAGTGGTGAATGTCGCCGTATCTCGCGCCGCCAACGCATCCCCATCGAGGTCCCGCACTTGTTGCGTCACGATCAGCGTGTATTCGGTGTTGGCGCTCAAAGGAGCGTCAGGGACGAACTCGGCAGTGACATGGGTGGGGTCCAGCGTCGCATCTATGAATCGCACGGTACCGCTAACGGCAGACTGCCCGGCCCGGAGCTGCACGGACGCGGCGTTCAGGCTGGTACCGGCGACCGGCTCGCTGAAGACAACGACGATGGCGGTATTGAGGGGCACGTCGCGCTTGCGCGGCGGTGGATCGGTTCTCACGACGACCGGCTGCCGGGTGGCGGCTACCACGGTCTTGGTTTGGAAGAGTGTGACGCCGCCAGTGCCCGTGACGCGGATGAGGATCGTGTCCCCCACCTGTGCGCCGATCGCCAACGGGTCGAAGCCGCCGTCCAGAATATGGGTGGTGAGCGCGTCAGAGCCACCGAGGCGGCGGATCGTGGCGTCCGTCCCGCTGGGCACAGTGCCCGGTGTCAGCGAGACATAGACGATGCTGTCGGCGGCGGCAGGCGACGCGGGGGAGCGGGACGCGCCGACCGTGCCGCCCGTCGCCACGGCGCCTGTCGAAATAGGGTTCGACACTAGCAAGCCTGTGAGAGGCTCGACGATCGTGGGGCCGACGCTGTCGGTGCACGCGCCGAATAGAGCCGCGCAAGCGAATATGACGATCCGGCGGCGGATCATTCGTTCAGCGCGCACAGCTGTCCCTTTCGCGAGTTATCAAAGTATGACGGATACCGCGTGCACAGTTGCTCACCGACTACCTCCCTCACTCACAAACCCCGCCCAGTAGAACGGATGCGCCGTCGCCGGCGTCGCAAGCAACGCGCGCTGCGCCTCGGCCAGCGCCCGCCCCGGGTCGGCGGCGACATCGCCCGCTGCGTAGAAGCGCTCCATCAACGCCGCCGTGGCCCAGTCGTCCACCGGCCACAGCGTCGCCATCACGCGGCGAGCCCCGGCATGCAAGAACGCGCGCGTGAGCCCTACCCAGTCGTCGCCCGCCGGCACATCGGCGAGCGCGCCCGAGCCGAGTCCCGTCTGGCACGCCGATAGGACGATGAGGTCCGCCGCGAGATGGAGACCGAACACCTCGTGCACCTCGAGGCGCCCGTCCTCGGCGTCGTCGGGCGCGAGCTGCACGAACGAAAACAGCGGGTTTTGTTTGTTGAGCACGCCGTACGTCGCGAGGTGCAGCACGCGCCGGGTCGGAGCGAGGCGACGAAATGCCGACTCGGTCGCGGCGTTGCCCGTCAAGATTTGCGCCGGCCCGGCAAGGCGTCGAATCGTCGCCACTTCCTGACCGGACCCTGGCAGCGTCGCCGGCTGCGGCGCAAACGCCAGCAGCCCAACGCCCGGCACACCCGCCGCCCGGTCGCCGAGCGCGATCCACACCGACGCCGAAGGCGTCATCGCCAGCTCGTAGCGCTGGACGAGAAACCGCCCCGCGGTATCCATCAACGCGGCGAACGGGAGGTACTGCAGCTCAACGTGCGGCACGAGGACCAACCGGCTCTTGCCCGCGAGCAATCCCGTCGCCTCGACCGTCGCGATCAACGCCGCGTGGAGACGTCGCAGCGGCGCGCGCCACAGGGAATCGCTCCCCCTCTCCGCATCGCGGAGAGGGGGACGGGGGGTGAGGACTGCGCGCGTGAAATCCACCAGGCGGGCGAGCTCCTGGCGTCGCGTCCCGAGATCGAGCACCGCAATCGTATCGCTCGTCACAACGAACGCGAGCGTCGCCGAGTCGCTCACGAGGTACTCGATGAACGCGGTTTCGGGCGAAAGTCGCCGCGCCACGGTTCGCCACGTGGCGACGGCCGGTGCTATCAGGGCGGCATGCCGCGGTGCGCGCTCGCGCGCTTCGAGCAGGAGCTCGGCATAGGACTCTTGCGCGCGGACCAGCGACTCGCGGGTCGTGCCGGCGTTGAGCGCGACATCGGATCCGCGGAGCGTTAGGTCCGTCGCCGCTGAGCGCTCCAAATCGTCCGTGAGCTCGGCGATGCGGCGGCGCAGATCCTGCTCGCGCGCAACGATATCTTCGGCCGTGTCGGCGGGAGTCGTGATGCGGCCCCGCGCCAGTAGCTCCAGCATCTCGCGCGCCCGCAGCCGCTCGCTCGCTTCGAAGGCCGCTCCCACATGGCCGCGGTCGCGCTCGACGAACGCGAGCTGCGCATCGACGTCCCATTTGTCCGCGAGAAATGCCGAGCGCCGTTCGGGCAGGACGAGCGAGTGGCTGGGGCGATCGAGCTCCGTGAGCGCGCTGCGCAGCTCGCGCGCGGCAGCGTCGGTGGCACCCTGACTGCGGAGCACGCTCGCCCAGCCTGCGTGCAGCTGCCACGCGACGTCGGGCGCGATGCGATCGCCGAGCCGGTCGAGCGCCGCTTGAAAGAGTGAATCGGCTGCGATCGGGGCGCCCGCATGCGCCTCGAGCGCCGCCCATTCACCGAGCGCCATCGCGGCCGCGACCGGATCGCCAGCTCGGTCCAGATCGGCCACCGCTCGTGCCAGGTGGCCTCGGGCGGCGGCCGTGTCGCCGCGTTGCACGACGGCGCGACCCAGCGTGACGCGCGTCAAGGCGGCAGCGCGCAAACTTCCCGCGCCCAGTTGCGTGCGCAACACGGTCTCCAGCAACGCCTGGGCGTGGACCGCGTCGTCGCGCTCCAGCAAGAGCAACGCGCGTCCCTCCTGCGCCTCGGCCTCACCGGCGAGCTCGGCCCCCAGTCGATACAGCCCCTCCGCGCGCGCGTACAAGCGCTGCGCCTCGGTCAATGTGTTCAGCTCGAGCGCCAGGTCGGCGCGGGCCAGCGCGATCCCGGCGCGCGCGGCGGGCGGCGCGCGCGTGGAATCGGCGCGCCGTTGCGCACGACTCAGCTCGTCCCGCGCACCTTGCAGATCACCCGCGCCCGCCAGTGCTCCCGCGAGATCGCGCCGCACCGCCAGCTCGTCCGCCACCGGCCCGGTGCGCGCGTTGATCCCGAGCGCCTCGCGCAGCGCGATGCGGGCGGCAGGATAGTCGCCGCGCCGCAGCTCGAGCTGGCCGAGCCCGTGCAGCGCGACCGCGGCATCGGCCCACGACTCGTTTGCTCGCCACGTCGCGAGCGCATCACGATAGAGCATCTCGGCTCGCGAGAAGTCCCCGGCGAGACTCGCGAGACCCGCCAGGTTGACCAGGTTCGTCGCCGCGATCTCATCGCGACCATCACGACGATTGAGTGCCAGCGCCGTGTCGAACTGCCGCCGCGCTTCTTCGAGATCGCCGAGCCGTTGGGCCAGCAGGCCGAGATTGTTGTGGTCGGCCGCGGTGCCGCGCCTGTCACCGATGCGATCGCGCAGCGCGAGCGACCTCGCGTAGTGCGCGCGCGCCCCGGCAAGGTCGCCCCGCTCCTCGTTCGCGCCGGCCAACGCGCCAACGGCATTCGCCTCAACGCGCAGGTCTCCGATTGCAGCGGCGAGCGCACGCGCCCGCTCGAGGTAGCTGGTCGCACTGTCGAGCTGGCCGTCTTGGAGCAGCCCGGCCCCGATGTTGCCGAGCAGCGCCGCCATCCCGGCCGAGTCGTTGTTTACGGCGGCACGCGCCAGCGCGCGACGCCAGACCACGACCGCCGCAGTGGGACCGTCGCGCCCGAACGTGGAGATGCCTGCGCGCCGCACGCTGTCGACCCACAGCTTCCCCGCGCGACGCTCCGCCGGCCAGGCGGCAAAGCGCGTGACTTCGCGCACTAGAAACGAGTCACGCCATGCGAGCGCGTACGCCGCGGCGATCTTCCCCGCGGCGTCGAGATCTCCACGTCGCAACGACTCGTTGACGGCGTCGCGCACCGCCAGCGGCCGCGCGCGGACTTCGAGCACGAGCGACGACTGGGGCAGGCTGCGAGCAAGCAGTCGGAGGGAATCGGAGGCAGGCGATTGCAAGACAGCGAGCAGGCAGCCAATCCCAACGAGTATCATCGCCGCGGCGGCCCAGCGACCCGGAACTCAGCCAGCTCCGACGCGACCCACCGATCAAACCCGGTGCGCGCGTCGACCTTCCACAGATAGGCCGCACCGGGGACGAATGCGATCGAGTCGGGGAGCGCGATGTCGGTGTTCGAAGTCTCGGTTGCGTACACGACGCTGCCAGTGGCGTCGAAGAGAGTCACGCGATAACGGTCCGCTCCGGCGACGGGACTCCAGCGCAGGTCGCGCACGGCTGCTACGGCGCCAACCGGGAATCGAGGAATAGGCGTGGTCGCGGGTGGGGGCGGTGGAGCTCCACGGTGTCCGGACGTCGGATCATTTCCCGGCGACCAGAGCAACAGGAGCAGCACCGCTGCCGCGGCAAGCGGCACGGCGATGCGGTAGCGGCGGCGCCCGCTCGGCGAAGCAGAGAGCTCCCGGGCAACCGCAGGATCCGCGATAGCCCTCGCCACCGCCGCGACCGCACCTCGGCAGCGCGGGCACGAGGCGACGTGCGGGAGGACAGATGCTCTCGCAGCGGGAGCGAGCGAGCCATCGGCGAGCGCCGCGATCATATCGTCCGGCAAGCAATCAGGTGTTGGCGTTTCAGACCGCACCCGCGTATCGAGCACGCTCTTCAGCTCCTCGAAGGATTCGTCAGGCATCATGAGACGGTCCTGAGGGTCGCGACTGCTCACAGATCCTCCCGCCGCACGCCGGCCCGTTCCAGCTGCTCGCGCACCACCGCCAAAGCGCGGTACGCGCGGTTGTAGACCGTTTTCGCGTTCGCCAATCCCAGGACCTGCGCGACGGTTTCGGCGGGAAGCTCTTCCAGGACGTACAACTCCACGATCAGACGATCGTCTGGGCCGAGCACGTTCAAAGCCTGCTCCATCAGCTGGCTCTGTTCAGCGGCCCCGGTCGAGGTTGGGCCCGTGGGATCACCCGGGAGATTCTCTACTGTCTCTGATAGGGGAGCGAGATCGCGGAGAACCTGCCCTCGCCGGCCCGTGGAAACAGCGCGATACGTCGCGCGCAGCTCGCTGAGGAATTCCCGAAACGTGAGCATTGGCGCTGCGCCGGCATGGATCAGCTCGTAGGCTTCGATGTGACTGCGCTGGTCCAGGAACACGAGCTCGAAGATCCGGCGGCGCAGTGGCGGGAGTCCCTCGGCAACAGCGGAGAGTCGCCGGCGGCCATCGCGGTGGCGGAACCAATCGACGGTGAGGTTGCGAACGACCGTGACGAGCCAGGTGGAGAATCGGGCCCGGTGCTGCGGCTGCTCAACCCAGGAGCGTAGCCGCCGCAATCCGTCCTCGCGCAGCGCCTCACAGGCGCGCGCGAAGACATCCATCACATCGTCGTAGTCCTGGGCATAGTGCCGGATGGCCGCGAAGATGAGGCGTCGGTAACGACCGAGGAACAAGTCCCAGGCAGCATCGGACCTGCCCCGCTGCAACTCGGCCACCCAATCTTCCACGGCCGGCCTTGAGGGAGTGCAGCCGGATATACCGAGCCGTGGAAGCGTGTCAAGAGACTCGCGTTACGGCATCGCCGCCGCCGCTCCCGTCCGCGCCGGCAGATTCTGCTCCACAAAGTTTGTCAGCAGCGTGTACAGATGTTGCCGCGTGTTCCCGCCGTAGATCCCATGGTTGCGGTTGGGATACACCATCACCGAGAACTGCCGGTTCGCCTCTACCAGCGCGTTGATCATCGCCTGCGTGTTCTGGAAATGCACATTGTCATCGCCGGTCCCGTGCACCATCAGCAGCTTGCCGCGCAGGTTCTTCGCGTACGTGAGCGGCGAGCCCTTGTCGTAACCGGCGGCGTTGTCCTGCGGCAAGCCGTTGTAGCGTTCGGTGTAGATCGTGTCGTAGTACTTCCAGTGCGTGACGGGCGCGACCGCAATCGCCATGCGATAGACGTCGGGCGCCTGCGTGATCAGGTTGAGCGACATGAACCCGCCGTAGCTCCAGCCCCAGATGCCGATCCGCGTCGAGTCGACGTACGGCAGCCGGCCAACGGCACGTGCCGCCGCGGCCTGATCCTGCGTCTCGACGACCCCCAGCTGTCTGTAGATGATCTTGCGCCACGCGCGGCCGCGCGCGCCGGTGCCGCGATTGTCGACGCTGGCCACGATGTAGCCGCGCTGGGCCAGCATCTGGTACCAGAGGTAGTTCTGCCCGCCCCACCCATCGATCACCGTCTGCGATTCCGGTCCCCCGTAGACGAAAAACAGCACCGGGTAGCGCGCCGTGGAATCGAAATTCGTCGGCTTGATGAACCAGGCGTTGAGCTTCACGCCGTCACCGATGTCGACCTGGCGAAACTCCGTCGCGCCGAGCCGCAGGGTTGCGACCTTGGCCTTGAGCGCCGCGTTGTCGACGAGCGCGCGCAGCGTGCGATGACCCGTCAGGGCGACGAGTGTCGTCGTCGGAGGAACGCCGAAGCGCGAGTATGTATGGACGGCATAGGTCGCCGTGGGTGACACGTTGTAGGAGTGCGCTCCTGGCTCGGTCGCGGGCGTGATGCGTTGCGCCTCGCCGCGCTTCTGGTAGTTGACCCGGTACAGGTAGCGCTGCGTCGGATTGTCGGGCGACGCCGTGTAGTAGATCCACTTCCCTAAGGTGTCGACGCGTTGCACGCCCAGCACGTCGAAGCTGCCACTCGTGACGGCGCGCGGCGTGCCGCCGTCTCGCGGGAACAGATATAGCTGATTCCAGCCGCTGCGGTCCGACATCCACAGGATGTCCTTGCCGCCGTTCAGGAATCGCAGCTGGTCGAACTGCTCGACCCAGGCGGCGTCGGTTTCAGTGAAAGCCGTGCGAACCTGACCCGTTTGAGCGTCGGCCAGCAGCACGTGCAGCGTATCCTGAAGCCGGTTCATGTGCTGGATCACCAGCTCTTTGCTCCCGCCCTTCGCCGGCACCCACTCCATCCGCGCGATGTAGTTGTTGCGGGGATCACCGGGAACGTTGATCCAGCGCGTCTCGCCGCCACTCGCGCTGACGGCGCCAACGCGACCTGCAGAGTTCGTTTCTCCGGCCTTCGGGTACTGTACCGGAATCGTGAAGGCGTACAGCGAGTCTGTCGCGTTATAGAGCAAGAAGTCGCGCACGCCCGTTGCATCGAGCTGCCAGTAGGCAATCGACTGTCCGTCGGGATTCCAGCGCCAGCCGTCCTGCAGGC
>Ga0137409_10006667_pt1 | contig 11952 bp, 14 predicted proteins | sample CZODoug1_16funga_FD_122059 | JGI IMG/M metagenome (GOLD analysis project Ga0137409, IMG submission 122059) | Vadose zone soil fungal communities from Angelo Coast Range Reserve, California, USA - CZODoug1_16fungal (Hybrid Assembly) | ecosystem: Environmental > Terrestrial > Soil > Vadose zone... | reverse complement strand
GTTCCGCCAGGAGCACCGCTCGGTAGCTATGTCCGGCAGGGATAAGCGCTGAAGGCATCTAAGCGCGAAACCCGCCTCAAGATGAGACCTCCCAGGGCGTAAGCCCTCTGAAGGCCCCTGGAAGATTACCAGGTTGATAGGCCGCAGGTGTAAGCGCCGTAAGGCGTTCAGCTTAGCGGTACTAATCGGCCGTGCGGCTTGACCACGTTGCACTCATAACTTCGACGTCGCTTGGCTGCACTCGAGAATCAACGTATTCAATTGACGCCAGATTCCCGGTGGCGTTGCCGGAGGGGCCACACCCGTTCCCATCCCGAACACGGAAGTTAAGCCCTCCAGGGCCGATGGTACTGCGCTGGTAACGGCGTGGGAGAGTAGGTCGTTGCCGGGGTAATTCAGGAGCGCCCGGGCCGAAAGGTCCGGGCGCTTTGCGTTGTCCGGAGTTGCTCAGATGAACGAGCGGACGAGGGTGCTCATGAACTGGTCGACCCACCGAAAGAGCGGGCCGACGATCCACCGGGTCGCCCCGGAGAAGACGAGGAGCAGAAGAATGAACGCGCCGTACTGCTCGGCCGCTCGCACGAGCCCGGCGGCGCGCGCCGGCAGAAGATAGGGGAGAAAGTGTCCGCCGTCCAGCGGCGGGAGCGGGATCAAGTTGAAGATGCCGATGCCGATGTTGAAGTAGTAGATGAAAAGCAGTATTTGCGCCAATGCGTCGCTTCGAGTGGCGATGAGTCCTTGACTTGCCGAGAAGCGAAGAATGGCGAGAGCGAGAAACGCCACGAGGAAGTTCGACAGGGGCCCTGCCGCGGCCACCCAGGCCATGTCGCGCCTGGGATGGCGCAGGTTGGCGGCGTTCACCGGCACCGGCTTCGCCCATCCGAACCCTGCGATGACGAAGGCGACCGCGCCGAGGGGATCGATATGTGGCAACGGGTTGAGGGTGATCCTTCCCAAGAGCCGCGCGGTGGGATCGCCCAGGCGGTCCGCTACGAGCGCGTGAGCGAGCTCGTGGACGGTGACCGCGATGAGGAGAGCGGGGATCTGAAAGACGAGACGCTGGAGGAAGACTGCGGGATCGCCGAGAAAATCGGTCATTCAGACCGGCGAGATGACCTGTCGTCAGGCGGTAACTCGTCGGGCAGGGGGTCTCCGGCAACACGATAGCGCTCGTCCAGCCACTGGCCGAGATCGATGAGACGGCACGTGAGCGAGCAAAATGGGCGCTGCGGATTGCCACGCCAGGCGGCGCGGGCGCCGCACGCGGGACAGGACACCGTCCGTGGTGCGCCGTGTTGCTCGGAGTTCACGGCCGCATGGTAGCCACCCCTCGTCCCCCTGTCAAACTCACCGGGCCGTTGACATCGTCCGCGGGCAGAGCGACGATAGAGTGTGTTTCGGCTTCTCCCCCGCGACGAGAAGTTCTTCGAGCTCTTCGAGCAGCAGGCGGGCCATATCGTTTCGGCCTCACGGGTCCTGGAGGAGCTGACCCTCGACTATCCGAGCGCCCACGCCAAGGTCCAGCAGATACGCGACCTCGAGCACGCCGGCGATGTCCTCACGCACGAGATGGTCCGGCGCCTCAACACCACGTTCGTCACGCCCATTGACCGCGAGGACATCTATGCTCTGGCCTCCCGGCTCGATGACGTGCTCGACCTGATCGATGCGGTCGCTGACCGGCTCGCCCTCTACAAGATCAAGACCCCGACGGACGGCTGTATCGCCATGGCGAAGATCATCGTGAAGACGGCCGAGGCGACCGACCGTGCCGTCCACTGTCTGCGCACCCTCTCGCCTCTCTACCACAAGCACGCGATCGAGGTGAACCGCCTCGAGAACGAGGCCGACCGCCTGTTGCGCGACGAGCTGGCGGGCCTCTTCGAAGGCAATACGGATCCCATCGAGATCATCAAGTGGAAGGAGCTGTACGAGACGATGGAGTCCGTCACCGATCGTTGCGAAGACGTCGTGAACGTGATCGAGGGTATCACGCTCAAGATGGCCTGAGCCGGGCGACCCACGCAGACATGAGCGGGGCCGTTCTGCTGGTGGCGTTTATCATCGCGGTGGCACTCGTCTTCGACTTCATCAACGGTTTCCACGACGCGGCCAATTCCATTGCTACCGTCGTGTCCACGCGAGTGCTCACGCCCATGCAGGCCGTCGCCTGGGCGGCCTTTTTCAACTTCGTGGCGGCCTTCGGGTTCGGGGTACAGGTGGCGAGGACAGTGGGAAAGGGCGTCGTGCAGCCCGCCGTGGTGGACCAGTGGGTCATTCTGGGCGCTCTTACCGGCGCCATCGCCTGGAATCTCATCACGTGGTACTACGGCATTCCCTCGAGCTCCTCCCACGCGCTGATCGGCGGCTTCGCCGGCGCCGCCCTCGCCAAGGCGGGCTGGGGAGCCCTGATCCCGTCCGGCCTGCTCAAGATTGCGATCTTCATCGTACTTGCCCCGGTGATCGGTATGGTCCTCGGCTTTGTCTTCATGGTGGCCACCCTGTGGATTTTCCGAGGCGCCCGCCCGAGCCGCGTGGAGGCGCTCTTCCGCCGTCTCCAGCTCCTCTCGGCGGCCTTCTACAGTCTAGGCCACGGCACCAACGACGCCCAGAAGACCATGGGCATCATCGCAATCCTGCTCTTCTCGAGCGGATACCTCGGTCCCGAGTTCTACGTCCCGTTCTGGGTCGTCCTCGCGGCACACGCCGCCATGGCTCTTGGCACCATGGCGGGTGGCTGGCGCATCGTCAAGACCATGGGCATGAAGCTGACCAAGCTGCGCCCGGTCGGCGGCTTCTGCGCCGAGACGGCTGGCGCCGTGATGCTGATCGGGACCGCAGTCGGGGGCATCCCCGTCAGCACGACGCACACGATTACCGGATCGATCATGGGCGTCGGAGCCGTCCAGCGTTTTTCGGCCGTCCGCTGGGGTCTCGCCGGGAGCATCGTATGGGCATGGATCCTCACCATTCCTGTCGCGGGCGTGCTCGCCGCCCTGACGTGGCTCATCCTTCCCCACGGATGAGACGACGGAATTCCTCTGTCGCCGCGGCGGGTGTTCTGCTCCTCGCTCCCGCGGCCTGGGCGGTGGCTCATCTTCCCACGCCACTCGGTCTGTGGCTCGGCTGCCGGCTCGGGGACCTGGCCTGGGTCCTTCTCGCCCGGCGTCGAGGGGTTGCCCTGGACAACCTGCGTCTGGCTTTCCGCGCGGAGCACGGCGACGCCGAGCTCCGCCACATCGGCCGCCGATCCTTCCAGCACCTGGGCATGAACCTGGTCGAGGTCTGCGTCTTCATGTTCCGTCCCTCCGATGTTTTCCTCCGTCGCTTGGAGATAGACGGCCTCGAGCACTTGAAGGACGCCGCCATGCAGGGTCGTGGGGTCCTCCTCCTCACGGCGCATCTCGGCAACTGGGAGCTTCTGGCCGCCGCCCAGCCCCTCACGGGCCTGCCCCTCTCCGTCGTGCTCCGGCCTCTCGATCAGCCGCAGCTCGACCGGATGGTGGAGCGGCTCCGGCGGCGCACGGGCGCCGAGCTCATCAGCAAGCGGCGGGCGCTTCCCGACGTCCTGGACGCGCTCCGGCGCGGCCGCATGGTAGGGATCTTGCTCGACCAGAACGCCACGCGCGCGGAGGGAATCTTCGCTCCCTTCTTCGGTACCCCCGCCTCGACATCGCGGGGCCTTGCCGTGATCGCCCTGCGGACGGACGCGCCGGTGGTGCCGGTCTTCATCCGCCGACTGGAGCAGGGCCGGCATCTCATCGAGGTCGGACCCGTCCTGCCGCCCACGGAGAGAGACGTGGTCGCCTTCACGACCAGCTTCAACGAAGCGATCGAGGCGGCGATCCGGCGCGCGCCCGAGCAATGGTTCTGGCTGCACGAGCGGTGGAAGACACGGCCCCGTCCGGAGATCGCCTGATGCGCGAGCTTGCGGCCGCCTCGCTGGCGGGAGTCCTGATCTCCCTCGCCCTCTCGGCGGGCGCCGCGGACATCAGCGCGATGACGGCGCCTTATCTGGCCGCCCGGGAACGGGGGGCTGTGGGCGCCGTGGCCGGCCGCGCGTATGAGGAGGCCCGCCGCACCGGGGAGGAACCGAAGCCCTACGCGGGCGTATCGGTGCTTCTCCTCCCGGACCCGGGGGGCTTCGAACGCGAGCTGGCGGCCATCAAGGCGGGCCGCCGCGACTCACCGGAGCGATTCCTGGATGCGGAGCCGAAGATCCGCGCGGCCCGTGCCTCGTTCGAGCGCACGCTCATCGAGGCGGGCGCCGGGGCGCTCCTCAAGGGCGAGATGACGAATGAAGGCGGCCTCTTCCGTCTCCTCGACGTGCCGGAAGGCGCTTGGACTCTTGTCGCGTGGCAGGAAACGGCCATCCGGCAGAAAAGGGCACCGCTAAGCAGGAGCGACGCGATGCGCTATCCGGACCGGACGGAGGTTCTTGGATCCTTCACGGTGATCTACTGGCTCGTGCCGATTGAGGTCAAGGCAGGGAAGGAGACGCTGGTGCGATTGCACGATCGCAACGTGTGGCTTACCGCCATCCGCGAGGACCGGAGCGCCCGAGATCCCGAGAAGCGCGTTGCACCCGGGAAACAGCAGGGCGCCAACCCCCGCTAGTACGAGGGCGGCGCCCTGGATAGCGCTCTGTAGCTGGATCGACCTTACTTCTTGTCCTTGTCCATCTTGTCCTTGTCCTTGTCCATCTTGTCGCTGCTCTTCTTCTTGGCGCCCTTCTTGTCGCCCTTCTTGTCCTTGTCCTTGTCGTCCTTCTTGTCCATCTTGTCCTCGGCCTTGGGGGCCGGGGTCTGAGCGGCGGCAAAGCCAGCGGTGCCGAAAGCGAAGGCGATGCCCATCACCAGCGCGATGATCTTTCTCATGTGGTTGTCACCTCCTTTCGGCATTTCCTCTGACTCCACGTCAAATCCAGCTTAGTTTGCGCGTGTTTACGATACGGGCAGTCCAACGGACCTGTCAAGAATTATCTGGGTTCTTTCGCTGCGAGTGGGGTTGACCCCGCTTGTCCGACCGTGGTAAAACTTTTCAAGTCTCCCCCCAATGTCCTTCGACCATCGATCCAGGCTGAGCGTTCTCTCTCTGCTCTGCCTGACCGGCCTCGGACTTCCGGGACCGGCCGGGGCGGAGGAGGGTTTCCCTCCTCTCAGATCGGCGGCCGCTCCTCCCATCGAGGCCAGGGCCCTCGAACCTCCCCAGGGGGAGGCTACCTTCGCCTCGGCTCCCGACAGCGCCGCGCAATCCCAGGCGCCCGACCCGATCCAGCCAGGCCTTGGAGCCAATCTGTATCCCTCTGACGAGCCCCAGGCCTGGTCATTCAATGAGCCTCGACCTCAGACCGCTTCTCCGACCCTGCCCATACGGGACAATGCCGAGGTTCGGCGCTTCCTCGAGGAGTACCAGACCGGATATCGCCGGGCCCTCGTCGAGCGCTGGCTCGGGCGTTCGGGCCGATATGCCGAGATGATCCAGGGTGTCCTGCGCAGCAAGGGATTGCCCGAGGAGCTCATGTTCACCGCCATGATCGAGAGTGGCTTCAACCCGGTGGCCGTTTCGCGGGCGGGGGCCAAAGGTCTCTGGCAGTTCATGGCGCCCACGGCGCGTCGCTATGGTCTTCGCGTCGACCGCTGGGTGGACGAGCGCCTCGATCCGGAGAAATCCACGGTGGCCGCGGCCAGCTATCTCCGTGACCTTCACGCGATGTTCGGCTCCTGGGAGCTCGCCAAGGCTGCCTACAACGCCGGGGAGATGAAGGTGATCCGTGCCATGAAGGCGCTGAAGACGAGCGACTTCTGGGAGCTCACGCGCGGGAGCGTGCTCCGCGACGAGACAAAGAACTTCGTTCCGGCAATTCAGGCCGCGACCCTCATCGGCCGTGAGCCCGAGCGGTATGGATTCGTGGCCGCCTTCGCCGAGCCGCTCGCCTATGAGCAGGCGCCCGTCCCCGCGGTCACCACCCTCAAGCGTGTTGCCGCCCTCGCCGGCGTCGCCGCGGATGAGCTCGAGGAGCTCAACCCCGAGCTCCGGTTGAAGCAGACGCCGCCGGGTGGAGCGTACTTGCTGAAATTTCCCTCGGGGGGCGCGCAGCGCTTTGTCGAAGCTCGCCTGCGTGAGCGCGCGCTCGCGAGCCATGGCCGAGGCCATCCCGGCTCATCAGAAGTCCACGTCGTGAAGCCTCGCGAGACGATGAGTGGCATCGCCAGGCGGTATGGCCTCTCCGCGGCCGAGCTGGCACGGCGGAACGATCTCAACGAAGCTGCGCGTATTCGCCCTGGTGACCGGCTCCGCATCGCCGCGGCCTCTCCCCTCGACTAGCCCGAGACCGTGAAGGTCGAGGTCCAGCTCTTCGCCACGCTCCAGCCCTATTTGCCGCCGGACGCCGTCGGCGACCAGGCTTTCCTCGAGCTGCCGGATGGCAGCACGGTGGCGCAGGTCCAGGCCGCCCTCCATATTCCCGACGATTTCCCATGTCTTACCGTGGTGAACGGACACGACGCCGCGCCGGACCAGGTCCTCAATCCCGGTGACGTCGTCGCCATGTTTCCCCCCCTCGCCGGAGGCATCTGATTCCCTACGTTCGCCCGTGGGCGTGCGATCGAGGGCGCCGCACTCCCGCGGCTGGGCCTTTTTCAGCAGCCTGTTAGGAGGATGCCATGCCGACAGTCAGACTTAGAGAGGCAGCCGAGTATCCCCCGGAGGCCCAGAGGCTCTTCGAGCTCTCGAAGGCGTGGTTCAATCACGATTTCGGCCAGCCGCCCGCCATGAGCCGAGTGATGGCCTGGGACCCCGAGTTCGGCGGGCCGCACGGTCGCGCCATGAAGCGCGCCATGAGCCCGGGGGAGTTCACGCGGGCGGAAAAGGAGATGGTCGCCGCCGCGGTCAGTGGCGCCAGCGCCTGCGAGTACTGAGTCACCGCGCACACTGCAGCCGGGAAGCTGCAGGGAATGACGGGAGACGCCGTCTGGTACGAAGCGGCGCAGGTGGTCGGGATCACCAATGCACTCAATGTGGCCGCGGATGCGCTCGGCGCCCTCGGCATGGTCGAAGAAGCAGACGCGCCGCCCGAGACGCGCGCCCTCTTCGCCGAGATCCGCGCCTTCTACGAGTCGCCCGAGGTGCCGCCGGCCTTCCGGCTCATTGCCCATGACCCGGCCTATGCCGCGGACGTGTGGGCGGCCGCGCGACGCGCCTATGCGGACAATCGCCTCTCGCGCCGGGTCAAGGAGGCGCTCGCCTTCGCCGTCTCGCTGACCACGCGCTCGGGCACGGGGACGGCCTTTCACCTGGGCGAGATGCGTCGCCTTGGCGTCGGCTCGCGGGGAATCATGGAGATCGTCGGGGTGACGCAGATGTTCTCGAGCTATACCAAGATCGCCGACACCCTCCAGCTCGAGCCCGACATGGGGGATCTCGCGCCCGAGGATCCCACGCCCGCTCCGGGAGGACCGACCAGGTAGAGCGGCCGTTCCTCTAGCTCAACGTCAGCTCTTTCTCGTAGAGCGTATAGGCGGAGCGGCGCGTCGCCTCCAGGGCGAGCCGGATCTCGTCGCCCCCTCCTCCCGCGCCCGCCGACAGCAGCGCCTCGAAGAAGCGCGTGTAGAACTCGTCCGGTAGCACGGTGACGGTGGCGCGCAGCCTGAGGCCGCCCGCCGGGAGCCGCCGAGCGTAGTCGAGCCTGAAGCGACCGCCCGGCGGGATGCGCGTGTCCGCGATCTCGCGCGAGAGATCGAGCGGGACCTGGCGGCCGATGAGGCGCTCCTCGAGACTGTCAGGCACCGCGCGGCCGTCGGAATCGATCAGCTCGACGCGCACGAGCACGGCGGGCGTGACATAGGTCGGGAAGGCGTGGCCAACCCGCGGGGTCGTGATGGTGAGCGTCGCCTGGGCCATATCGCCCGGGCGGTAGCGCGGCCGCGCGGCGCGCAGGACGATGTCCAGTCCCGAGCGGACCATGTCGGCGTCGTGAATGCCGCGCCAGAGATGCCGGCGATCGGGCATGTGACAGCTCTGACACTGGAGTCCCCGGCGCGCCGCCGGGCTCCCGCGCCATTCCTCGTACGTGTTCTCGAGGGGCTTGCCCGCCAAGGTCGGACCGTCGGGCGCGAACTGATGGCAACTCGCGCAGAACTCCGAGCGCAGAAAGGCCGTGGTCCGCGTGAGTCCATTGTGGGGGAGGCTCGCGCGGGGCGCCCGCCTGGCCGTCGAGCCGTCGCGACGCGGCGGCCCGAAGCGCTGATGCTCGCGGACGTGACAGCTCGCGCAGACGACGCCGCGGGCCTGGAGGGCAGGATCGAAGTCGGGATTGGCGACCCAGCGTCCTCCTTCGAGGAGCTCGGGCCGCTGCTCGGCAATTGGGGCGTGACAGGTCGCGCACGAACGGGCCGAGAGGGGATCGGTCTTCACCAAGTCGACGAGCTGGCCGGCGATGCCCGGCCCCATGCTGCGGGCATGTATCGAGCCTTGCCAGTCCGCGAACTGCACGGGATGGCAGGCCCCGCAAGCCTCCGGCTGAAGCGATCGCTCGATAGGCGAGAACCGAGCGGGAGGTGGACCCTGGGGGGGAATGGGCCGCCGCCAGTGGCGCGCGATGAATTCCTGCTCGGCCGCGGAAGGGCCCGCCGTCAGGGGTGGCGGCGCTTCCGCGCGCGAGGCCATGGCGAGAACGAAGAGCATGGCCGGCCACACCGGGGACACCATCCGGTTCATCTCCGGGCAGCCTACCACGCGGCTCGCCCTGCTATGATGGAGCATGCCGTTTCCCCCGAGCGCTCGACCGCGTTCGCGGCCACGATGGCTCGGACCTCTCGGCTGGATCGCGGGCGTGCTGTCGGTGCTCCTGGGCGCGGCCGGGCTGGCCGCGGTGCTCTGTCTCTGGTTTCCCTCCGTGCTGACCACGCCCGAGCTGCGCGAGATCTACGACATGACTCTCATCCGAGGTCTCATCAAGGCGGGCCTCCTGGCGGCCTTTCTCTGCGGCGCGGCCAGCCTCCTCCTCAAGCGCCGCAAGACGCTCGGGCTCACGGGGATCGGCCTGGCTGGTCTGGCCACCCTGATGGGCGGCTCACAGGTGGAGGTCAGCACCCCGGTGCGGCCGTCAGATCATCTCGGTCTCGACTGGTTTCTCCTGAACCTCCTCATCCTCGCCACCGTCTTCGTGCCCCTCGAGCATCTCTTTGCCCGCCTCCCCGCCCAGAAGATCTTCCGCAAGGGGTGGACCACGGACCTCGCCCATTTCGGGGTCAGTCACCTTCTCGTCCAGGCCACCGTGCTTCTCACCCTCGTGCCTGCCGCCGTGTTCTTCCGCTGGGCCGTCAGTCCCGCCCTGCAGTCCGCCATCGCCGGCCAGCCCGTGCTCCTCCAGTTCGCCGAGATCCTCCTCATCGCCGATCTCACGCAGTACACGACCCATCGTCTCTTCCATGCCGTGCCCTGGCTCTGGCGCTTCCACCAGGTGCACCACTCGGCGCGGTGCCTCGACTGGCTCGCCGCCTCGCGGCTGCACCTCGTGGACATCGTGGTCACGCGCGCCGTGGGCTTCGTGCCCGTCTACGTGCTGGGATTCGCCACGGGCCCCACCTACGCGTACCTGGTCTTCGTGTCCTTCCAGGCCATCTTGATCCACGCGAACGTGAATTTCCGCTTTGGTCTCCTGCGGTGGGTGCTCGCCACGCCGCAGTTCCACCACTGGCACCACAGCGCCGAGTCCGAAGCGGTGGACAAGAACTTTGCCGTGCACTTGCCCGTGATCGATCTCGTCTTCGGGACCTTCCATCTCCCCGGCGACCGGTGGCCCGCCCGCTACGGCCTCGAGGGCGATCCCGTCCCCGAGAGCTATGCTCGGCAGCTCGCCTACCCGTTCCGTCCCTCGGGTCCCTCCTCGATCCCCCGCGCGACCCCCAACACTACTCAATGACGGCGCGCGCCATAGCGGGCTGAGGTCACGAACGGAGGATTTCATGCTCGACGGGTGGCTCCACGTCAGGACCTATGACCCGAAGACGGGCCGGTATGCCGAGCAGCGCCTCGGCGCGAACGAACTGGCCCCGTTCCCCACGGGCATGCACCACGTGATCGACCAATCCTCCAGCGTGAACCGGCTGTGCGTGCTCATGCTGCCCGGCTTCCTGAGCGAGGTGCCGTCTGACAAGCTCTGATCCGGTGCCCGCGAAGCCAGGCACGGCGTAGCGGGGCGACGACGACCATGAGGGTTGGCGCCGGTCCGTCTCCAGCGGCCGCATCGAATCGGTTTTTCTCGCTCGCCCTCGGAGGTCTGGCGGCCATGGCCGCGGCGATCGGCATCGGGCGGTTCGTCTACACGCCGATCCTGCCTCTCATGGTCGAGGATCTCGGGATGACCAAGAGCGCCGCGGGTCTCCTCGCCTCCGCGAACTACGCCGGCTACCTTGCCGGCGCGCTCGTGGCCGCCATGCCCGGTCTGCCCGGCTCCCGCCGCCGCTGGCTCCTCATCGCCCTCCTGGTCAGCGCGCTCACCACGGCCGCCATGGCCGTGATATCCTCGAGCCCCGCCTTCCTCCTCCTGCGTTTCGCGGGTGGTGGGGCGAGCGCCTTCGGACTCGTGTTCTCCTCGGCCCTCGTGCTCGACCGGATCGGTCGCGGCGGTCGCCTTGGCCTGTCGGCGGTGCACTTTGCCGGCGTCGGCACGGGCATCGCAGTCTCCGCCATGGTCGTCTTCCTCTCGTCGGGCTGGCGCACGGCCTGGCTCGCCGCCGGTCTCACGTCCCTCGTCGCGGTCGGGATCGTCGCCGCGCTCATTCCGGATCGAGGCGGCGGTACGGCGACTGCGCCCTCGGCCCCGGGCCGGACGGGGGCGCCTCTTGCGACCCTCATCATGGCCTATGGCCTCTTCGGCTTCGGCTACATCATCACGGCAACGTTCCTCGTGGCCATCGTGCGCGCCTCGCCCCAGGTGCGCGCCTTCGAGACGTTCGTCTGGCTTCTCGTCGGAATGACCGCGGCGCCGTCCGTCGGGGTGTGGACGGCCGTGGAGGGTCGGATCGGGATCTCGCGATCGTTTGCGCTCGCGTGCGTGCTGGAAGCCATCGGCGTTACGGCCAGCGCGCTGTGGGTTCGCCCGACCGGCATTCTCCTCGCCGCCGCGCTCCTCGGAGCCACCTTCATGGGGATCACCGCCCTCGGCCTCACCTGGGCCCGACGGGTCGCCCAGGGCGATCCGCGGAGCACGCTCGCGGTGATGACGGCCGCCTTCGGCTTCGGTCAGATCGTCGGTCCCGTGTTCGCCGGCATGGTCTACGACGCCACCGGGACCTTTGTCGTGCCCTCTCTGACCGCCGCCGGGGCGCTCCTCGCGGGAGCCACGCTCGCCATCGCACGATCCGAGTAGAATCAGGAGAGCTTCCGAGGCGCGGCCCCCGTCGCGAAGGAGGGATCGGCGCATGTGCAGGGCGAGTTGCTTCGATTCGTGGACGCGACTTCTCGCGCTCGCCCACGCGGGGGAAGATGAGCCGGCATCTCGTTGGTTGAGCCGGCGGGACTTTCTCGTCGCCGCCGCCACGCCGGTGCTGGCCGCGGCGTGCGCCCGCCCGCTCCCGCCGCCGCCGGGGCCGACGCGAGACCTGCTGCAAGCCACCCTATCCTTCGATCTCCACTCGCATCCCGGACTGTTCCGGAGCACGGCCTGGGATACCTTGGCGGGACATCGGCGGAGCGCGGAGGTCGGGCTCGTGAAGGTGATCAGTCTCACCGCCACCTCGGACTCGCCCGTCATCGCTCGGAGTGCCAACGGCGGCCTGCGGGCAACGCGCCAGCCCCAGCCCGGCGAGCTCCATGCCTCGATGTGGCGCCAGATGGACCTGCTGCGGACCTGGAGCGCGGGCGCGGGAATGCCCCTCGTGCTGCGCGCCGAGGAGCTCGGCGTGCCCGCCTCCGCGCCCGTGCGCGGCATCCTCGCCGTCGAGGGGT
>Ga0137409_10006665_pt1 | contig 11958 bp, 7 predicted proteins | sample CZODoug1_16funga_FD_122059 | JGI IMG/M metagenome (GOLD analysis project Ga0137409, IMG submission 122059) | Vadose zone soil fungal communities from Angelo Coast Range Reserve, California, USA - CZODoug1_16fungal (Hybrid Assembly) | ecosystem: Environmental > Terrestrial > Soil > Vadose zone... | reverse complement strand
AAGCCTCGGGCTCTTTCTCCAGAAGATCGAAGAACGCCGGCATGGCGTCGCGCACCGCCTCCCACCTCGGCGGAACGTAGCGCGACCCGCGCAGATACACGGGTATGTTCCTGTATCCGGCCAATGTCCCCGCTTCGATGAGGCCGGCTGTGACGGAGGGCTGGAACAATTCGCGATACCAGTCGTTGTGTACAGCGCGCGCGAGCGCGGAGGGGTTCTCACCGGCGATCACCTTCTCTACTTCTTTTCTTACGAGCTGGAACGCTTGCCAGTATCCTCGCGCCGCGAGAGCGTCGCGATTTCTGCGATCACCGGCGTCATGCTCGGGGTCCCAGCCGCCCTGCCGCACTTTCTCAACCAGGGCAGGCGTGACGGAGTAGCCTTCAATGGACAAGGAGTGGTAGGCATCGGTCCGATAGATTTCGTTGACGTAGCGAAGATACTCTTCATTGTTTGCCGGAAGTCCCGGCGGTTTGGGGAACACCGCGATGACCTTGCCACGCATCGATTCCCAAAGCATCTCAATGCGACCCACGATCGGGGCGGCGGGACGGCGCGCCTTGCCGAATATGTGTCCGGCTTCAAATGGACTGCTCTCTCGCACATCATATCCAGCGCCTTTCATCGCGCGGACAATCTCGTCCGCGAAGTCGCCACGCCCGGTTTGGCGGAAGGCTTTCGCGAGATAACCGGCTTTCGCGGAATGGCCGCCGTTCAGGAGAAGCCGAAGCAGGTCCGAGGCGTCAGCAAGGCTCGCCATCACCACTTGCGCCTCGACGGGAAACAACTGAAAAAATGATTCCGGCACGCCTACCAACGCCGCCGCCGGCGAAAACAGACGCAACCCGTCCCTCACCGTGAGAGTTGCGGTCGCGGGCATCTCCGCAACTTTCAGATCGTAGAGCGTTGTTCCGAACAGAAGCTTGATATCGTTATTCATCGCTTTCGGACTGTGCACAACAAGTTGATCCGGGATCACCGTTCTCTCGCCGTGCAAAAGAAGGGACTGCTCCGGCGACAGGTGCCATTGTTCGCCAAAGCGCTCGTCGCAGTAGCGTGCGCAGAATTCCCAGAACGACGCGTGCCACGGGGTGCTCTCGCCGGCCTCTGTGTCGGGGCTTGAAGAGATCAGCCAACCCTTCATGACTTCTTGCAGGAAGCCGTTCTCCACCAGGCGTTCGCGGTGAACCCGGCTCAGGTCGTCGGAACGGAACACACGTCGGTTGCCTTGCTGGAGTGCCTCGAGCACGTCGAGGGATTCAGCTAGTTTTTCGTTTGGCGAGGGCATGAAACCTCCCATCCTTTATGAGTCATCACAAGTTTATTGTGACACGCAAACACAAGTATATGGTGCTGTGTTGTTACAAGTCAATTGTGCTGTACAAATACAAGTATATAATGCCTTCTATGTAGGTAAACCTATTATGTTCACTTAGTTACGGACGATGCTTTCTTCGTTTCCTTCAAATCGATTGTTCAAAACAGGCGTGGCACAACTGGGGGACAACTAGAGGAGATTGCGTTGGCAGCACAGCTATAGTTAGGCGGGTAGCGAGGAGTCCAAGATGACGGCATCTGTCTTTATCGGTACGAGCGTCGACGGCTTCATTGCGCGGACGAACGGCACACTCGACTTTCTGCCGGAGGGCGGAGGCGAACCCCACGGCTACAACGAGTTCATTGCCAGCGTCGATGCGATTGTGATCGGCCGCAAGACCTTCGAGACGTTCTGGCTTTTGAAGCCTAGCCCTACGGTGATATGTGGGTGGTGGTGCTGAGCAGCCGCCCGCTCGATTTGTCCTCAGTGCGCGGGGGTTATTCAACGGCTGATTATCACTCGGGTGCCCGTGCTCATTAGAGAGGGAGTTCCTTTGTTCGGCAGCCTGCCGCGCGACATTCGGCTCCGCCACGTGGCGACACGACACTATCCGCGCGGTTTGATGCAGAGTGAGTACGAGGTTGCCGGCTGACCGTGATGAGTGTGCGGATCGACGGACGGGCGCGGCATGGTTCGACTGCGCTCACCACAGGCGCCGTGCCCCTACGAAGAGAGGAAGGATGGCGAGCTTCCCGGTCAGAACCGGGACGCAAGAAGGCGTGCAGGGGTGAGAAATGTGTCACGCCTCCGGCGTTCGACGTCTTTATACATCTGGTACCCAGGGCTCACGCACTGGGCTAACTTCTGACGCGCCTACGGCGCTGGGATTAGGACGAATTCGACGCGTTTGCGCATGGGGTCGATGCGTTCGGCGCGGACGCGGACTTTATCGCCGAGATGCCATTCGAGCTGGCAGGGTTTTGCGCCACGGCCGGGAGATGAAGCTGCCTTACCGGGGTTGCTAACGAGGCGAGCGGCGGATGCACCGCCGATGCGGACGGGCGGGGCAAGCCCCGCCCCTACGGACGAAGAAGCAGAGGAACCGCGCCGAGAGTCGCGAGATCCGCGACCGCGGCCAGATCCGCCACTGGCTAGGGCGACGATGGCGTGATCGCGTTCGCGGAGGACGCAGCGGGCGCCGGCGAATTCTTCCAGAGCGCTGATGGGAAGAAGGCCTTCGACGAAGACTTCAAAAAGCTCGATGAAGCAGCCGTATTTTTGGACGGAAATGATCAGGCCGTCGTATTCCTCGCCGAGATGCTCTTCCATGAATTGAGCGGTTTTCCAGTCCATGAGTTCGCGCTCGGCGCCGTTGGCGCGGCGCTCGGCTTCGGAGGTTTCGGCAGCAATTTCTTCGAGATTTTTGTGGGAATAGAGCACGGCTTCGGCGCCTGGCGGTGTGGCGACGTGCGGCTTCGAAGAGGACGGAGCATCGTTGGGATGGTCGAGCGCCCATTTCAGGATGCGATGAACGATGAGGTCGGGATACCGCCGAATGGGCGAGGTGAAATGGGTGTACTCGTCGAAGCCGAGGGCAAAATGCCCGAGAGGCTCGGCGGCGTAGCGGGCCTGCTTGAGGGAACGCAGCATGAGGTAGGAGATGATGCGTTCTTCCGGCTTGCCGACGACCTTTTTAATCAGGCGCTGATAGTGCTGCGGAGTGATGCGCAGTTCGCTGCCCGGGAGCGCCACCTTCATGCCTCGTTCGCGACCGTGACCGAAAGAGTCGGGGCGGCCGGCTTTCGCGGGCGCCGGGACGCGGCCATGGCGAACGGCGACTTCGCGCTGGTGCAAGTCTTCGACGCCGAGAGAGTAGCCGAAGGCGCGAGCCAGCTCTTCGAACTCGAGGACTTTGCGGGCGTCCGGCTTCTCATGAACGCGATGGAGCGATTCGATGCCGCGGTGAAGAAGATACGCGGCGACGGCGCGATTGGCGGCGAGCATGAATTCTTCGATGAGGCGGTGAGCAATGTTGCGTTCGCTGCGCGTGATGTTGGTCATGCGCTGCTCTTCGTCGAATTCGATGACCGGTTCGGGGAGATCGAAGTCGATGGAGCCGCGTTCATTGCGGCGGGCGTTGAGGACCAGAGCGAGTTCCTTCATGTCGCGGAAGCGGGGAGAGAGCGAGGCGTAACGCTTAGACATCTCCGGGTCGCCTTCGAGGACTTTGTTGACGTTGGTGTAGGTCATGCGCTCGGCGGAGCGGATGACGCCGGAAGTCATGCGTGAGGATTTCATGTGGCCGGCGGCGTCGAATTCCATAAGCGCGCTCATGACCAGGCGATCTTCGCGGGGCTTGAGCGAACACATGCCGTTCGAAAGAGTTTCGGGGAGCATGGGGACGGCGCGATCGGGGAAATAGACGGAGGTGCCGCGGAGACGCGCTTCGCCGTCGAGAGGCGTGGCGGTTCGAACGTAATGGGCAACGTCGGCGATGTGGACCTGCAAGTGCCAGCCGCCATCGGCGCGATGCTCGACGTAAACGGCGTCGTCGAAATCGCGTGCGGTTTCGCCATCGATGGTGACAATGGGCAAGTGGCGGAAATCTTCGCGGCCGGCGCGCTGAGATTCGCTGACGGGCTTCGCGCCGCGCTCGGCTTCGTCCAGGACTTCGGCGGAGAAGACGTGGGGAAGATGATGCTTGCGGATGATGATTTCGGTGTCGACGCCAAGCTCGCCGGGGCGGCCGAGAATTTCGATGACGCGGCCGGTTGGCGATGCGCCTCCGTGCGGATAACGGAGCAACTCGACGTTGACGACGGCGCCATCGAGTTCATCGAGGCGGGGAATGCGCCTGAGGCGAATGCTGGTTTCATCGGCGCCGCTGAAGCCGAGTTTTTTCCAGAGGCCGGGAGTGAGTTCGTTGCCGCGGTGGATTTCAATTTCGTGCTGGATGCGAACGTCGTAAGGCAGGACGACATTGTGTTGAGCGCCGTAGCGAAAAAGGCCGACGACCGTGGGATGCGCGCGGTCGAGGATTCGAACGATGCGGCCTTCGGCGCGCTGCGCGCCGGTGACGCCACCCAGACGCTGGATCTTTGCGAGAACGTGATCGCCGTGCATGGCGTCCTGGATGGCGTCGCGCGGGATAAAGATGTCGCCGTCGAGCTGCGGCATCGGCGAATCGGGCACCACGAAGCCGTAGCCGTCGTGGTGAAGAACGAGGCGGCCTTTTACTTCATCGCGGCCCGCGAGCGGCGAGGGTTGGGGACTGCGCGGGGCTTCGCCGGAAGGTTTTTGGCTGGGCGCGTCTCGTTCGGATTTGCGGCTCGGGAGGCGGTATCGTCCGCCTGGAAGTTCCTCGATGGCGCGGCGCTTCTTGAGTTTGGAAAGCATTTTGAAGAGCGGGCGATTGTCGGACTTTTTCAAGTGGAGACCCTGGGCGATGTCGCTGGTGGATGCGGGTGTGCTTCTAACTTGTAGAAAACGCAGTATGTTATCGGGACTTAGTTGTGAGGGACGTGGCATTTGGCTTTTGCGCCAGACGGCGGGCGCCGATTTGCACTCCAGATTTTAGTCATTTTTCTGGGTTTCACAGGAACTTTTTTCGAGATTTCGGGATTATATAGGCAGGCCAACACACGACCGGCTAGTCGCCCTCCGTCAGACTGGCCGGATTCCCCGAGAGGGGAAAGAAGGGAGGCGGGACGACCTGGCCCGCCTCCCTTTTCATTTTTCCTACGTCGCACGCGATGGCCTCCTGCCTAAGGATTCGAGCGTTCAGTGCGCAACAGTGCTCAGAAACGGATAGTGGCTGGCGGCGGCCATAAAGAACAACATGGGAAAAGAAAGCCAGAATGAGGTACGCGCGGTGAGATAGTTCCAACGCATCAAGCGTTCTGCCTCCGGCGGCATCGGCACGCCTTGTTCCGCGCTGGCGCGGGACCAGGAGATGAGGCGTTTTTGGATGCGCCAGACTACGCCCCAAGTATTCAGCAGCATGACTAGGCCGAGTCCGCCGCCAACGCTGATGGCAAGATGAGCGTTGGAAACATTGGGGCCGCCATTTAGGACGAGAACGAGCCAAGACGCCGCAATCACGACTAGGCTTACGCCAGTCACGCGCAGCCACGGGCTGTTCAGAATGCCTTTTGCCGGGAGTTGCAACGCGTAAATGAAAACATAAGCGACCAGCCACACTAGGAGCCACGAGCCGAACCATTTGCCGATTAGCGAACGATCTCCTGCGAGCTTCGCATCCGCCGCCAGATGAATCGAGAAGTAGCGCAGTCCCACGATTACGGTCACCAGCGCGGACGAGCGAAACCAGCCCATCGCGCCCGACATCAGCTCAGGATAGATTTTGATTCGCATCGCGGGATCATACTTTTTCATGGCCGGCGTTAGAACGAGATTGAAGAAATAGAGCAAGCCGATCCAGATGATGCCGAAGATGAGGTGCAACCAGCGCATGGCCATCATTTCGTTCGCGTGTGGCGTGTCGAGAAAAGAGAAGTGCGGCTGCCATTCGGGAAAGACGTGAGCGAGAAGAGACAAAGACATGGCAAAAACTCCAAACCACATTGGACGTTCAACTGAAAACACCCTAACAGATAGCCATACGTTTGGGCTATGCGATGAATATCGCCGCCACGAACAGAATTGGTGCCCGAGAGAGGACTCGAACCTCCACGACCTTGCGATCACTGCGACCTGAACGCAGCGCGTCTGCCAGTTCCGCCACTCGGGCACGAGTGTGAGGAATTGAACTCCAGTGTTGCCGGAGCCCCTTGTGATGAGGCCTTTTCATTCTGCCCGGCACCTTCCCCTTTGTCAACGCGGCGAAAACGCCGACACTCACACCGGCGGAGCCGCACGTCTCCGTTCGTCCCAGTATGCCATTCGCGCTCGGCGGCGAAGGCACGTCCGACCAGGAAGCTTCTTTAGTTTGTTGAATTTGCGTGCGGAACGAGCAGCCCTCGGGACCGGGTTTCGGGCCAGTTACGCTGATGCGCGGTATCAGTCTTTATGATTCTCAACACTAGAATTTTTAATCCAGAGTGCTATACTCCGCCCTAGAAATCCCTCGAACCCTTGCTGGCCCAGCCGGCAGCGCGGGTGCGTTCCAAGGGGAGGTCTGTATGGACTCACAAATACTCACGGGGCCGCTGCTCTACCTTCTGGTTGCCTGGGGAGTCGTTACCGCCGTATTCCTTGGTCTGTTGTTTCGGCGGAGTCTCCTCGCGAGCCACGAAGACGATCAAATCTTTCTGGACGCGGCTGAGGAACATATGGCGCAGGAGCAGCGCGAGCTTGTAGCGAAAATCAACGCGCTCTCCCGGCCCATCATGGGAACCGGCATCCTGGCAGGCGTTTTGCTACTGCTGATTGCCGGAATGTGGCTTAAGGAAGGGCTAAAGGGCCTCCTGTAGAGGCTCTTTCAAGTCCGGTGGTTTGCCGGGAAGCTTCATCGTGGCGCCGGCTTTGCAGGCGGTTGTTGTCCTGAAGGCGCGCTAGCTGGAGCGACTTGCGGGGGCTTAGGGGTGAGCGAAGTGTGATTGAGCGCAATGACCCAATGGTTGTTACGCTTCTCCAAGACCACCGAAGTCTGCCCTTGAGACTGCATTGGCTGGCCATCCACAATGGCTTCGAAGTCCCACTGGTAGCAGGCCCATCCCACCGTACCGCTCACCTTGATGTAGGTATTTGAGCGATCCATGCGCACCCGCTCCATGCGCGCGTATTGCTGCTGATAAACGGCCAGATAGTTATTCCACCCGAAAACCGGGGGAGCCCAGGACCCGTTCACGACCACAACGTCATCCGCGTAATCCTTGTGCAGTTTTTCGACATCTCCAAGCTGCCAAGCTCCCAGCATTTCCGAGAGCGTGTAATCAATCTGCTGCTCGTCGGTCATAGGAACCAGCATCTTGGAGCTGTCCGTGGACTGAGAGGTGTCCGGCTTCTTTTTCTTTTCCTTCTGCGCCGCGGCGAGGGAAACGCAAGTCAAAGAGATCGCGGATGCCAGCAAAAATAAGACGATCCTGCGAGCCATTCTCCCGGCAAAGCAAGTTCCATGGTTATTCCTCATGCGCGTTTCACTCCTCGCTTGAACAGAATAGCACGGTGATTTGTGTCTGGAAGCGATGTGCCCAGTTGGTTTACGTGCTCGGCCGATTCGCGCCGGAGACCGTTTAGCGAGGTCGCGACGCGCTGAGCAAGTTGACGAAAAGCCGATAGGCTCCGGGAACGCCTTCGGGCAATTGACGGAAGAAGGCGAGGCCCGTGTAAATGTAGGTGCCTTTGCCGGAATGAGTGTAGACGAGGCTGCCGTTCAGGTCCGGCTCACCGGGATCGCGCATTCCCAGAAGCGCTGTGTACTTGGGATCGAATTCCGTCCAGAAATAAAGGCCACGCTCCTGCACCCAGCCTTTGAAATCGTCCTGAGTGATCCTGTTCGGGCGATTGAGGAGCGGATCGTTGGGTTTCAGAAATTTCACGGGAGAATTCTCGTCGGTGATGCGAGGCAGGGGACGAACGACCGGCGGCGAACCTTCTTTGGCGGGCGGAAGCGGCGGCGAAATCAAAGCCGGATACGGCGCATAGTGGAATTTGTCCCAGGCAAACTCGCGCTGGTATTGCACGACAAGTGTTCCGCCCTTGGATACGTAATCCAGCAGCCGCTGATTCGCTCCAGACAATTCCGGCCGAAGCTCGTATGCGCGCACTCCAACGACGATGGCGTTGAATGGGGATAAATCGCGGAAGGCCAGAGCCACAGCGTCCAGCATTTCCACGCGAATGCCCAAGCGCTGCAGCGCTTCCGGCACCGGTTCGCTCTCCGCCGTGACGTAGCCAACGCGGAGATTCGCCGGCACAATCACGTCAAACGCATGTACCGCGCACTGGGTCGGCTCGCTCCAAAGCTGCGTCGGCAGCGTCGGCAAGGGCTCGAGCGAGGTTGTGAACTTCTCGGCTTTGTCGCCTCGGGCCCGGTTGGCCGCGCGCTCCACGTAGGCCGAAATCTTGAAATTCCCCCTGCCGAGTTTCAGCGGCGGCGTCACCGTCAGCCGCGCGTAGCGGTCCCCTGCTCCTTCAAATTTCAACGGCACCGGCGCACCCGTTTTCCATCCGCGCGGCACAGTCAGGCCTGCGCGGATTTCCCCAGGCTGCGTTGCGTAGGAATGCACGCGGAGCAATACATCGAACGGCTTGCGTTGCTTGCCGGTAACCTCGATGGCCTGCTTTGGCTCGACCGCTAGCGTGTAGGCCGGAACAACGCGCAGAGGCACGCGATCCGCGCGCGTAGAAGTCGCGCGAAGTTGCGTCACGGCTGCTGTGACGGTGAATGAGTAGCCGTCGATTACCGCTTCCTGGCTGACCTTAACGACGGGCGGATGTTCCGCCAGGATTGCAGTAGCGGGGTTCGGCGTGCGCTGGGGGTTCGGTCCGGCAGAAATCGTGAAGCGCACTCCTCCACCGGTTTCTGGTTCCTCTTTGGTGAAGTTCCAATCGGCGGGAAGCACCAGCACGGGCTTCTTGAAACCCCCCGCGATTTCGCCGCGATGATGAGAGTCCACGCGGACCGTGAATGTTTCACCAGAGACAAGTTCGCTGCGATCGGCGAGCGCGTCCAATCGCAACCCTGCGGCGAGAGCCAGAGCCGCATCTATTTTTTCCCGTTTCCGCGCCAGGCTTCGCGCGAGGGATACGACCGGCGCAGGAACTTGGGAGGAAACCGAAGACACGGGGACTTCACCAATTTTTCTGGCGGCGGCAACCAGGGAGCTGGAGGCAGCTCTCCAATCGAGCCGCAATGCCGCATCGCGCGCCGAAACCAGGGCAGCATCTACGGCCCGCATAAGCGGGTCCACACCCATATTTCCCATTTCATAGTCTTCGTCCAGTGGGCCTAGCGGTTGCGCGAGTAAGGCAGGATCAAGTTGCCCGCCGTCCTCACGTTGAAGCGCGACGGCGCGCCGCAGAAACGGCGAGTTCAGAAATCCAGTGATTCCCTGCGTGCGATGATTGGCAAATGCGTCGAGTCCGATTTCACGCCAGGATTTACCGTACAGCGGCGAAATCTCGTCCAGGGGAAGCATGTAGCCCTTGGGCGCGTCGCTTCGGTCGAGGTCCAACACGAGCACGGGCTTTCGGTCGCCCCACGGCGCGAAGTCCTGGTCGTCGGGGGAAGAGCCTTGGAGCTTGAAAGAAGAATCCGCCGCGAGTTGCACGGCCTTCGGCGTGAGCAATCCCGAGGCTTGATGATGTCCGTGGCCGCCGTGCACACCGCCCCAGCCGTTAATCACGATGTTGGGGCGAAATCCACGGATTACGCGGACCATGTCCTCGAGGACCTGATCACCCCAGATCCGTTCCGTTTCCTCCGGCGTTTTCGAGTAGCCAAAGTCCTTGGCGCGCGTAAAGTAGAGCCTTACGCCGTAGCCGCGCGTCGCCGCCAGCAATTCCTGCGTCCGAATCAATCCTAATTGCGGCGCTTGTTCAGGGCCCAGGTCGTTCTGGCCACCTTCACCACGGGTAAGGGAGAGCAGTGCGACATCCGCATGGAGCCCGCGAGCAAGATAGGTAAGCGTCGCGGCGCTTTCATCGTCCGGATGAGCCGTCACGTAGAGGATTCGGGTCGTAACTCTGGCGTTCTCGATCGCTTCGACGGTTTCCGGCAAGCCGGGTCCAGTCCCTGGCGTTGGAGGGAATTGAGCGAACACGGGAGCGGACAATAGGGAAGTGGCGCCGCAAGACAGCAAGACAAAGATCGCCAAACGTTGAAAATAGGAATTCACGCAACCTCCAGCGCAAGATTGCTCAAAATTCTTACTGTGAATCGGAAACCGTCGACTGCGAACTTCCAAAAGGCCATTGTCTCACTTCCCGCGCGCGAATCAGAAACGCCAAAGCTCCCAGGGCGATTTCCGCCAATCCCCACTTTCGCGTGGGGCCGGTCTGCCAAAAGAGCCAGGCCCATCCGATCATCGTCAGCACCGCAGGCAGCGGATACAGCCACATCTTGAACGGCAGTCCCTGCGTGCCGCGTCGCCGCCGCAGGAGCATCACGCCAACCGCCTGCCCGATGAACTGAACTAGCAGGCGCATCGCCAAAATGCCGGCGATGGCCTGCTTCAACTTGAGCGAAATACTGAATAGGAATGCAAGCCCAGCCAGCACAAGCAGGGAGATATGCGGAAAGTGTTTCGTGGGATGTACCCGGCCAAACACGGGGAAGAAATTCCCGTCCCGAGCCGCGGAATACGGAACACGCGATGCACCGAGCAAAACGGAAAACGCGGATGCGACCGCAATCCACAGAATCATTCCGGTCACGAAGCGCGCCGCCGCTTGTCCATACAATCGTTCGACAAACAAGCTGGCGATGAAATCCGAATTCTGCGCCTCGCGCCAGGGCACCACGCCCAAGAGGCTTGTTTGCATCGCCAGATACAGCACCGCGATCCCCAGCACGGAAAGAAAAATGCCGCGGGGGATATTTTTTTCGGGATCTTTGATTTCGCTCCCGAGGTGACAGATGTTGTAGTACCCCCAGTAGCTGTAGATCGTGCTCACCATCGCGGAGCCAAGTCCCGCGAACCACACCCACGACAAATGGAAGGCGCCGGGCGGAAAATCAAACGCGATCCTGGCGTTGAAATGCGTGGCCCCTCCCCAAATCAGCCATAGCATCGTTCCCACGACGCCGATCCACAGCAGGACGGAGATTTTTCCGATGGTCGTGATTCGGCGATAAAGCAGAATCACGATGAAGATGACCAGTCCACCCGAAATAGCTTTTGTCTGCAGGGGTGTGAAGGGGTGCAAATATCCCGCATATTTTGCGAAACCTATCGAGGCCGAAGCCACGGAAAGCGGCGCCTGCACCAGCGTTTGCCACACGAATAAGAAGGACATCAGCCGGCCCCAGCGCTCCGGACCGTAGGCCTCGCGCAGAAAGACGTACGTGCCGCCGGCTTTCGGCATTGCGGCGCCTAGCTCGGACCACACGAAGGCATCCAGCGTTGCCAGGAGCGCTCCCGCCAGCCACGCAATGAGCGCTTGCGGCCCGCCCATCGCCCGAATCACCAGGGAACTGACCACGAACGGCCCGATCCCCACGATCTCAATCATGTTCAGCGCGACGGCTTCTTTAAGTCCCAGACCGCGCTCGAGGCCGGGGCTTGCCGTATTGTTGATCGTCTTCACGGGTCCGCCGAGAATAACAAATGCTCAGTGCGCCGCCTAACTGAGTTTCGTTCTGCAAAAACCATTTCACACTCTTCTGGAACAGCTTAAACTCATCCGGCGCAGGGCCTGAACCTGCACAAATCGCTTTCTCAGGTGGGGACATGAATGTATCGCGGATAGCTCGCCGCGCCGACGCTGACCGTGCGGGCATCCGGATCGATGCGCAGGCCATCGACCTTGTCTTCCGCCATAAGACGAAAGATGAGCCGGTGGGTCTCTTCGTAAACTTGCGGATCCTGGATTCGAATGGCGGCGAGGTGATTGATGTGCATCCGCGCTATCATCGCCGCTCACAACCAAACATCCTGGCAACCCTTGAGCAGATAGCACAGGGCACGCCAGAAGAAATTGTATTGGCAGTATTGGTGTACGCTTCAGAGAGAAGA
>Ga0137409_10006664_pt1 | contig 11962 bp, 9 predicted proteins | sample CZODoug1_16funga_FD_122059 | JGI IMG/M metagenome (GOLD analysis project Ga0137409, IMG submission 122059) | Vadose zone soil fungal communities from Angelo Coast Range Reserve, California, USA - CZODoug1_16fungal (Hybrid Assembly) | ecosystem: Environmental > Terrestrial > Soil > Vadose zone... | reverse complement strand
TTCGATTAACTTGTTCCTTTCTACCGTCACTGTGTTCCTGTCAAATCACCTGCCCGGTTAACCACCTGGTTCAAAATGCTTATAGCCTTCATGGGGGTCAAATCTTGCAACCTCCGATGGCGGGTCGGACTGAGCTGACCCCATTATCGCCTTATCTGAGACGCATCACCTGAGACGCTTTATCTGAGACGCCCCATCCGAGCTAGCCCTTCTTCAACACCCAACCATACCCCCTGCCACAAGCACCGCCCATTGGCTTATTATTCGCCCGAACTCGCAATCTTGGAGGAGACGAGATGAAGAAGACTGCTCTTGCCGCAATCGCCTTTTCGCTCGCCGCATTCCCGGCGCTCGCCCAGAACGTGAAAATCACGCCGATCGGCTCGCACCCCGGCGAGTTGTGCGCGAACGACCGCGCGATCGTCTTCGAGGACCCGACCGGGGTGCGCTTTCTCTACGACCCGGCGCACAACGTGACCGGCGGCGACGATCCGCGGCTGGGCACGATCCATATGGTGCTGCTCTCCCACATGCACGGCGATCACGTCGGCGACCTCAAGCTGAAGGCGCCGGGTGAAGGGACTTGCGCGAACTCGGCAAGGGTGCCGGCCCCGAACTCCACCACCGCCGAGGTCGTCGCGGCAAAAAACGCGGCGCTGGTGACGACCCGCGCGATGGCCGGCTTCGTTCACAACAAGGTGCAGGCGATTCGCGGCGGCGGCAGCAAGCCGATGGACTTCTGCTCCAACCTGTCCGTCACCGTGCCGGTCCCGGCGGCCTGCAGCTCGCGAATCGACCTGGGCGGCGTATTCGTCGCCAAGGCCGAGGGCGCATCGCAAGGCGTGGAGATCACGATCGTCTACTCCGCGCACGTGAACAACGCCCCGCCCGCCCTGCTCTCGAAGGCCCAGCAGGACGCGCTGAACGCCGACGGCGCCCAGCTCGAATACGGCCCCGCCGTCGGCTTCGTGGTGAAGTTCACCAACGGCCTCGTCGCCTACCTTTCGAGCGACACGGCAATCCACGCCGAGATGAAGACGGTCATCAACGAATACCACAAGGCGAGCCTCGCCGTGCTCAACCTCGGACCGAACCCGGGCATCTTCTATTCCGGCGCGCACGCGATGAACGAGCTGGTCAAGCCCGCTTCGATCATCCTCACGCACGCGAACGAGCCAGCTACGGAAGGCGGAAAGCTGCGGCCGGCTTCGCAGACGGCGGCGCTCATCAAGCAGCTCAAGGCGCCCGCCTACCTCGCTCTCAGCGAGCGCACGATGGAGTTTGACGGCAAAGGCAAGTGCGTTACCGGCTGCCAGCCCTGAAACGGCGTGATAAGTGACAGGAGATAAGTGATAAGAATTTCCGCGCCCTGGCGCGGGATTTCCCCTATCACCTATAACTTATCACCCGTCACGCTTCTGAACTAAAGCCCGCGCACGCTTACAAAGGTGCTCAGGACCCTTTACCCGACCTAATGACATGAGCGCTTTCGAATCCGGCACGCCCAACAGAAATCGGACAGTTCTTCTTCTTTCTTCGATCGTGACCATCGGGCTCCTCGCCGGCACCTGGTATCTGTGGCCGCGTTTCGAGCGAGAACCGCCGCAGATCCGGCTTGCGCCGGACGCGGACGTGCTCGGACTGGCGCCCATGGAGATCGTCGTCAGCGACCGGGGCGCCGGCCTGAAATCGGTTACCGCAACGCTCTCTACGGGCGGCGCCGAGCAAACGCTGGCCGCCGAGCAGTACGCCCAGCCGACAAGCGAGCACAAGATCGCGGTCGAAGCGTCGAAGCTCAAGGGTGTCAAGGAAGGCCCCGCGGTCCTGCGCGTGAGCGCACGGGACCACTCGTGGTGGAGCTGGTTCAGCGGCAACGAGACCGTCGTCCAGAAGAATCTCACCATCGACGTCACTCCGCCGACCGTCGATCTCGTCGCGGACGATCGCTACGTGAATTTCGGCGGCGTCGGCGTGATCGTCTACAAGACGTCGGCCGATACGGCGACGAGCGGGATCAGGATCGGCGATGACTTCTTTCCGGGCTACCCGGGGCAGATCAAGGACCTTCCGGATCACTTCATCGTGTTTTTCGCCCATCCCTGGAACGTGCCGGCCGATGCCCGAGCCATGCTGGTCGCTACCGACAGGGCGGGCAACACCCGGGAAATGCGACTGGTCTACGAGCTCAAGAACGTCAACTACAAGAAGAGCACCATCGCGCTCTCCGACAGCTTCATCCAGCACAAGGTTGCGCCTCTGCTGAAAGACGTGAGCGCGCGCCAGGGGAGCGCGAAGGAGATTTTCGTCCGGGTCAACAAGGACCTCAGAAAGGAGAACGAGGACAAGATCGCCGCGATCACGAAGAAGGGCACTCCGTCGATGTTCTGGAAAGGCGCGTTCAGCCAGCTTTCCAACTCCAAGGTCGAGGCCAACTTCGCGGATGCGCGGAGCTACAGCTACAACAACGAAATCATCGATAGCGCGTATCACCTGGGCTACGATCTGTCCGTCACCAAGCAGTATCCCGTCGAGTCCGCCAACAGCGGCACGGTGGCCTACACCGGCGAGCTGGGCATTTACGGCAATGTCGTGATCCTGGATCACGGCCTGGGGCTGTTCACGCTCTACGGCCACCTGAGCTCGATCGACGTCAAGGCCGGCGATACGGTCACGCAGCGCCAGATCATCGGCAAGACCGGCGAGACCGGACTCGCGGCCGGCGACCATCTCCACTTCGGCGTCTATTTGAACGGGGTCGCGGTTTTGCCGGTCGAGTGGTGGGACCCGAAGTGGATCAACGACAACATCCAGCCGAAGCTGGAAGGTCACAGCGGGGAAGCGATCGCCAAGGCACAGCAGTCGGCGCCCCGCAAACCCGTGCGCAAGAAGCGCCATTAGGCGTTAGGTAAAAACTCACCTCAACCAACATCAGTTCCCCCGCCTCACTCCTTACGCCTCACGCCTCACAAGCTATTCCGGCTTGATGCCCGCGTCCTTGATGACTTTGCTCCATTTCTGCATCTCGGTTCTCAGGAACGCCGCGAATTCCTTTGGCGTGCTCCCCACCGCTTCCGCGCCGTCGAGCTGGAAGCGCTGGGTCACGTCCGGCAACTGCACGATGCGAGCGACTTCTGCCGACAGCTTGTTGACGATCGCCTGCGGGACGCCCGCGGGAACGACCATTCCCTGGAATGCCTCGGCGCGGTAGCCGGGAAGAGTCTCACCGATGGTGGGCACATCGGGCATGCTGGGCTGGCGCTTGGCGCTGGTGATTGCGAGCGCGCGCAATTTGCCGGAATTGATGTGTGGCGCGGCGGATATCGTCGTCGTGAACAGCATGGTGACGCGACCGCCCAGCACGTCGGTCACGGCGGGCGGGATGCCCTTGTAGGCCACGTGAATCATGCTGACGCCTGCCGCGCGCTGGAACATTTCGGCCGCAAGATGGGGCGCGGAGCCGGCGCCGGGGGTGGCGAACGTCAGCTCGCCCGGCCTGGCCTTCGCCAGCGCAATGAGATCCTTCACGGAGTTGCCCGAGAATGAAGGCGCAACGACGACCACGTTGGGCTGTGAGTTCAGTTGCGTGACGGGCGTGAAGTCCCTGCCCGGATCGTACGGCAGTTTGGGATACAGGCCGGGATTGATGGCGAACGTCGTCGTGATCATCAGCACGGTGTAGCCGTCCGGCGCGGCCTTCGACGCAATTTCCGTCCCCACGATGGTCGCTGCACCGGGGCGCGAATCGACCACGACGTTCTGACCCCATTTCTCGGTCAGCTTCTGTCCGATCAGCCGCGTGCTGATGTCGAGCCCGCCGCCTGGCGCAAATGGAACGATCATCCGCACCGGCCTCGATGGATACTGTTGAGCGAATGATGCTGTCGTGCCAAGCGACCCCAACGCGATCAACGCTATAGCAAAGCATCGCGAAACGCGGTGCCATAAACCCGGCGGCCTTGCCCCGTCTCCGCCCCAACGCCAACCCCTTCGCCGTGAGCCGGGGCACCTGCCTTGCGCAAACGGCACGATCATGCGGACGGGACGGCTGGGGTAGTTGGCGGCGTCCTGGGAAAAGGCGGCGGTGCTGAGCGCTGCCAGCACGATTGCCGGGAGGGAAAGAAACTTACTCCACACGGACACCCGCCTCCTTCACCCACTTCGCCCAGATCCTGACGTCGTTCGCGAGCTGCTTGCTGTGCTCCTGCGGAGAGCTGCCCACGAACTCCGCGCCCATCTCGGTGAGCCGCTTCTGCACGTCCGGCCGCTGGTACACCTTCACCATCTCGGCATTGAGCTTGTTGACGATAGCCGCCGGGGTCCTGGCGGGCATGATCACGCCATACCATTCCCTGATGTCGAGCCCGGGCGGTGGCGGCACACCGGCTTCCCTCATCGTTGGCGTGCAGGGCAGCGCCGGCATGCGCTTTTCACTGGTTACGGCGAGCGGCCTGAGGCGGTTCGCATTGATGAGAGGCACCGCTGACGGCATCGAAGTGAAGCCGTAGGTGACTTCGCCGCCCGCCAGCGCCACCATGGCGGGACCCGCCCCCTTGAACGGGACGTGGATCATCTCCGTGCCAGTCAGGCGTTTCAGCACTTCGCCCGAGAGATGATGCAGGGATGCCGGTCCGGACGACGAGAAAGTGACCTGCCCGCGTTTTTCCCTGGCCAGGCGGATCAGATCCTGCAACGTCTTCACCGGCGAGTTTTGCGGCACGACGATCACATTCGTCACCCACACGAGCAGCGAAACGCCGGCGAAATCCTTCACGGCATCGTAAGGAAGCTTTTCGTATGCGCTGGCGCTTATCGTGTAGGGACCGCTCGGCACCATCATGATCGTGTAGCCGTCCGGCTGCGCCTTGGCGACCATCGCCGCCGCAATGGTGCCGGTCGCGCCGCCGCGATTGTCGACCACCACCGGCTGGCCGATCGACTCGGGCAGGTACTGCGACAGAATGCGCGCGAGGATGTCGGTCGCGCCGCCTGGCGGAAATCCGACCACGAGCCGGATGGGGCGTTCGGGGTAATTGGGTACGGAGCCGCCCTGCGCGTGCGCGTGCTGCGCGGCGATGCCTGCGCCGGCGAGCAGTGCTGCGACGGCTAATTTCCTTGTCATGACTCGCTCCTCCAATAACAGAATGAGGGGATACTTCCCTCATACTCCCCGACATCAGGGCGCCTATCATTCATTTTGATAGGCGCTTCCAACATAAAGCGCATCATCAGCCGAGCACCCGTTTTTTTACCGCCTCAGGCCGACCCTCGAGATCCATATCCGCCAGTGATGGCCCGCACTTCCACGGGTCCACGCCCAGCAGCACGCCGAGAATCTCCGCGAACCCGCGGTGCAGCGGCACCGCGATGCCGGCCTGCTCGGCAAGCTGCGCGCACGGCACGATGGCATAGGGCAAATCATCCGATGCCCACGCGCGCCAGATGTCGGGCTCAAACGCAGGGAAGGACTTGTAGACGGGATTCTGCATCGCCTCGTAGAAGCCGTTGCTCTTGTACCCGTAGTACTGCTCGATCGCCTTGGCCATGGCCGTGTGCTCGACGCCATAGGCCTCGCACACGCGCTTGCGCTCGGCGTCGAGCGCATCTCCGAGCACGCCCGCCGCGGGCACCACGCCGTCCTGGTAGAAGCCGAACTTCCTTCCCTCGAGCTTCGCGCGCTCCATCGCGCCGACGTTTGGCAGCACCATGGCCGGATGCACGATCAGGTTCAGGTTCTCGAGGCCGGTCTGAAGCACCGATGACGCCGCGGTGAAATAGGGGAACAGCGGCTTCAGGCGCGCGAGCGCTTCGTCGGAGCGCGAAGCCGGCACCGTCGCAATCTGGATGCCGCTGCGCAGCCCCTTGGGCGTCACGACCGTGCCGTTGAACCGCGCGGCATGCGTCGGCGCGGGCGCTTCGGTCACGAGCACGTCTGCGCGACCCGCCTTGCGCAGGAGCGGCGTCAGGCGCGCAGCCGGCCAGTAGCCGTGGCTCTGGATGTGCACCACGGCGCCGCGCGCGAATTCGGGAATCATCTTCGTGAACTTCTGTTCGAGCCGATGGATATCGACTTCGATCAGCACGGCCTCGGCATCCTTCAGTGCCTCGCCAGTGGTGTCACAGATCTTGTCGAGCCTGGCAAAGCCGGTCTTCTTCGAGATAAGGTGCTGCGCCTCGCCTTCGACCGTGAAGCCTCCCGCCGCGCGCACCGCCGGGAGCTGATCTTTCTGCTCCGGAAAGACCGTGAAGCGCACTTCGTGGCCCGACAACGTTAGATCCGACGCGCACACGGCGCCGATGGCCCGCGCGGTATTGCCGATGACTGCGACTCTGGACATTAATCATCCCTGCCGTTTTTTAGGGCTCCACCCGTAGGCCTTGGCGCAAGCACCGCCCATCAGCATCGCCCGTTCACTGGCGCTCAGGCGGTCGGTCTTTCGAAAGGGCTCGACGGCCTGCTCGTAGTTGACAACCGCGAAGGCGCGGGTCCAGTCGGTGCCCCACAGGCAACGCTCGAAACCCCAGGCGTCGAAGACGCGGGCGAGCGGGTCCCAGATGTCCGGGAACGGATAGGGTTTCTGAGACAGCGTGCAGGCACCACTGACCTTGATCACCGCGTTCTTGCGCTTGGCGAGTTCCAGCACCTTCGGCAGATCGGCCCAGGGCTGCGGCGGGGCGGGCGGCGTGCGCGGCTGCATGATGCCCAGGTGGTCGACGATGAATCGCGTGTCCGGGTGGCGGTCGATCACCGCCGTGCCCCTCTCCAGGTTGCCCCAGCACAGGATATTGACCGGGAAATCGTGACGGACGGCTTCGCGCAGCACCCGGTCGAGACCCTGGTCGCTCGGGTTCCGGCCCGGCTCCTTCGTCACGATGACGCGAATGCCGGCCGCGCCGGGCTGCTTCTTCCACTCGGCGATGTGGTCGGCCACCGCCGGATCGTCCGGTTCCACCGGTTTGACGAGCGCGAACCGGCCGGGATGCTTCCGTTGCACTTCCACCGCATAGCTCGCGTCGTAGCGGTACATGGAGAAGGCGGAGATAAAGATCGCGCCGTCGATGCCGAGCCTGTCCATCGCCGCCACCGTCTCGTCGCCCGTGGCGCTGGCCGGCCAATTTGGCACGTTGTGCCACGGCCGTTTCGGCGTGTTCGCCTCGTAGGCGTGAACCTGGGAATCGATGATCGGCATCGGTGCAATTCCTCCGTTCTTTGAAAAGCGTGATGGGTAGTGAGTGATGAGTTATGGGCGACAAGTCTGCCGTGGTGCGGGCAGGCGTGCCCCCAATGACTCCCGCGATATTCAACAGCAACCCGATTGAAAATACCAGACTCTATACTAGTGTGAGCAAATAAAGCCCCCCGCTGGCACAATCACGTTATATCCAATGAGTGATCGGTATACGTCAGGCGCCGCGAACGGGCGGTGCCCGCCTTGAGCCGGGTCGAAAGAAGCCGCGGCTGGTTCGTCGCCGGGCTGCTGCTCGCCGTCGGCGGCGTGGTGTTCTTCTCGCTGCGGCCGATCTTCATCAAGCTCGCTTACGCCTATGTAACCGACCCCGTCACGCTGCTCGCCCTGCGCATGGTGTTTTCCGTGCCATTCTTCATCTCGGCGGCGCTGTGGGTGCGCAGCGGCTCGGATCATCGTCCGCTCGCGGGGCGCGAGCTCGCCGCCGTCGTCGCGCTGGGGATACTCAGCTATTACGGCGCGAGCTTTCTCGACTTCCTCGCGCTCCAGTACATTCCTGCCGGACTGGGGCGCCTGCTGCTGTTCACCTACCCGACCATCGTGGTGGTGCTGTCGGCACTGATGCTGGGCAAACGCGTGACTGCGCGCGAGGTCGCGGCCCTGGTCCTCACCTACGCCGGGCTCGCGCTCGTATTCGCGCACGCCCTGGAGGGAGAGCACCGGAATTTCTGGCTCGGCGCGACGCTGGCCTTCGCGAGTTCGGTCTGCTATGCCCTCTATCTCGTCGCCGGCGCCGAAGTCATCACGCGCGTGGGTTCGGTGCGCTTCACGGCCTACGCGATGACCGCGGCGAGCGCCGCCTGCATCGTGCAGTTCCTGTTGCTGCGCCCGCTCTCCGCCCTCGACCTGCCGGTGCCGGTATACGGCTACGCGGTGGCAATGGCAGTACTGAGCACAGCCGTACCGGTATTCATGACGTCGGAGGCGCTGCGCCGCGTCGGCGCCAATAGCGTGGCCATCATCGGCGCGCTCGGGCCCGTGACCACGATCGCCTTCGGTTACCTCGGGCTGGAAGAAATCATGACGCCCCTGCAGATCGCGGGTTCGGTACTGGTTCTGGTGGGCGTGGTGGTGATCAGCTGGCGGACGGCGCGGGCGGACGTCTAACGAGGTCGCTGGGCCCAGGCGCCCCAGAAGCGATAACGGCCACGGTCAGCGCAGGGTCGCGCAGACGGGCCGGAATCCCGATTTGCAGCTTGCGCGTAAATCGCGCTCGGATTCCGCGTGGCGCCCGAGGCTGCGGAATATCCTCCCGCGGTTATAGAGGGCTATCCCGCTTGCGGGCTCGAACCTGAGCACGCGCTCCACGTCAGCCAGCGCTTCCTCCATCCGCGACGCGCGCATGTGCAAGACCGCGCGGTTGAGCAGCGCCGCCGGCAGATCGGGCGCGAGACGCAGCGCGGCATTGCATGACTCGAGCGCCCGCTCTGGCTCCTCCATCCTGATCAGCAGCAGGCAGCGCTCGGAATACGCGTCGGCAAACGAGCGATCGAGCTCGATGGCCCGGTCGAAATCGGCGAGCGCCCCTTTCCGATCCCCCTTCTTCGCCAGCACCATCGCCCGGTTCACGTAAGCGTGCGTGCTGCGTGCGTTGAGCTTCAGCGCCATGTCCAGGTCGCGCAAAGCCTCGTCGAGCCGGCCTTCGCGCATCAACGCCGCGGCACGGCTGGAATAGCCGCGTTCGGCGAACGGCAGCGACAGGTCGGTGTTCTTGCTGATCACGTCGTTCCACAGTGCCAGCTCGCCCGAGAACGTCGCCAGGCGGTCGCGCATCGCCAGGCCGAATACCAGCGCGAGCGCGGCGCAAGCCGAAATCATGACGCGGGGCGACAAGCGCGCGGCCAGGAACGGCAGCACAGCGGGCAGACCGGCCATCCATAAATAGCTGCGATAGAGCACGAACGATTCCTGAATGCGCACCGTGGCGAATTCCGTGAAGAACAGCAGCCATGGAAAAAGCAGCCCGACGCCCATCAGGCCGAGCGCGCCCCGGCGCATAACCAGCAGCGCTGCAAAGACGCCGTATGCGGCAAAAGCCGCAGCGCCGAGCCAGTATGGCCAGTTCCACGGCCCGGTCGCGACCGGCTGGCGCAGGTCCACTGACATCCACCCGGGGTAAGGTACAAGCCATAACAGCAGATATTTGAAGAACAGGAAACATTGAGTCACCACGCTGCCGAGGTGGGAACCGGCTGGCTCGGGCGCAGCCGCGCCGGCATCCTTGAGCATGGGCAATTCGCGCGTGTAGTACTCGTAGACCGACCCGATAATCGCCTCGAGCCTGAATGTGACGACTGCAACGGCGAGCAGGAGGGTTCCGGCCAGCACGGCCCACTCCAGCCGGCTGCCAGGAATTCGTTTATGTAACAGCGTGGCGATCGCAACTGCCACGGCGGGCAGCATCACTGCGTGCTCCTTGGACCACAACGCAAGCAGGTACAGCAGCGCCGAGATCCACAACCAGCGCCGGCGTCCGCTCGACAGGGCCTGCACGAAAGCGGCCAGGCTGAACAATGAAAACAGGGTTGCCATGACGATGCTGCGTTGGACGAGATAGGCCACGCCATACACCGTGACGGGATGAACGGCATACAGCATCGCGCCGCAGAACGCCAGCAGGCGGACTCGGTCGGGGGCCAGTTCAGCCGCGCGATCCGCCTGCCGCACAGCATCGAACAGCCGGTCCAGAAAAACAAAGCAGGCGAGCGACGCCAGCGCGTGGCACAGCACGTTGCCGGCCCTGAACCAGAAGAGATCGAGGCCAGTCGCCAGGTAGGTGAGACCGAACGTCGTGTACGTCAGGCAACGGTTTTGCAGCGTCGCACAGGCGGTCGACATTCCCGGCAGCTCGACCAGGTTGATGATCCGGTCGTCGAAAACGAGCGGGTTGCGGTACGAGCCCGCATACAGCAGAAACACGCCGATCGCGAGCAGCGCGCAGGCCGCGGCATACGATCGAGCGGGCCGAGCGGCCGGCGCGACGGCCGGTCCCTGCTCCCGCCGTTTTCTCAGTTTGGCCCGCGTCACCATGAAACGGGTGAGACGCGGCCGCCGCGATTGTCGAGCATCCGGAGCCGGTAGAGTCTTCGGTGACTTTCCGGCCGCAGCATAACACCGCCGGCACGGCGTGAAACCGGCGGCTATCGATGCGTGCCGGTTTTACTTGCCGGGTGCGGGATGCCGTGTCAGGGTCCGCGGCCGTTCAGGCAGCGGTGCGCAACTCGCGCCGCGCGACATGACTCGTCAGCTTCCGGGTGAGGCGCCGGCGCGCGTCGTTAAAGTCGGGGGCAGATACGTCGCGCGGGCGCGCCAGGGTGATGGGGTTGTCGCTCTCGATGCGGCCGGGCCCCGCGGTCATCACGATGACGCGGTCCGAGAGTAAGGTCGCCTCCTCGACCGAGTGCGTGACGAAGAGCACGGTTACTTGCGTCCGCGCCCAGATCTGGAGCAGTTCGTCCTGCAACTGCTCGCGCGTCAGCGCATCGAGCGCACCGAACGGCTCGTCCATGAGCAGGATATTGGCTTCGTTGGCGAGCACGCGCGCGATGGCGACGCGCTGCTTCATGCCGCCGGAGAGCTGGCTCGGAAAGCGGTCGGCGAATTTCGTCAGCCCGACCATGTTGAGATACTCGTCGGTGACCTCGCGGATGCGCGCCTTCGCGAGTCCCTTCTGCCGGGGACCGAAACCGATGTTCTCGCGCACCGTCATCCAGGGGAACAGCGCGTAGTCCTGGAACACCATGCCGCGGTCGCTGCCCGGCCCCTGGATCGGATGGTCGTAAACCGTCACCTCGCCCGCGCTCGGCATCTCGAAGCCGGCGATGATCCGCAGCAGCGTGGACTTGCCGCAGCCCGATGCCCCGATCAGGCAGACGAACTCGCCCTTCTCGATGACCGCGTTCACCCGGCGCAGCGCCTCGACCGGTTCGCCGCCGATCTCGAAAACCTTGGAGACATCGCGGACCGACAGGAACGGGCGGCGGGGTCTGTCGTTCGGATCAACCATGATGCTGCGGGCTCCAGCGGAGCACCCGATTGTTGATGGCGACGATGATGCGATCGCAGACGAAACCCGAGACGCCGATGAGTATCATGCCCGAGACCACGAGATCGGTGCGCGAGAGCGTCCTGCCGTCCATGATCACCGAACCCAGGCCGGTTGGAACACCCGTCATCTCGCCGACCACGATCAGGATCCAGGCAAAGCTGTGGGCGAGCCGCAGTCCGTTGAAGATGCTGGGCAGCGCCGCCGGCAGCACCACCTGGCGGAACATGCGCGAGCCGTCGCAACCCAGCATCGAAGCCGCCTCGAACAGCTTCGGGTCGACCGAGCGCACTCCGAAGATCGTGTTGAGCAGGATCGGATAGAACGCGCCGAGGAACACGAGAAAGACCGCGGAACGCGGCCCGAGCCCGAAGAAGATCATCGAGAGCGGCAGCCAGGCCGTGACCGGGACCGGCCGCAGCACCGACAGCGTCGGGTCGAGCAGCTGACGGATGAACGCTACCCTGCCGATCAGGAGCCCCAGCGGGATGCCGACCAGGATAGCGAGCCCGAATCCGCTGTAGACCCGCTGGAACGACGCCGCCATGTGCGTAAGGATGGTGCCGCTGAACGCGTCATCGTAAATACCGCCAAACGCGAAGTCGTACATCATCAGTCCGACCTGGCGCGGGGTCGGGATGAGCTTGGTGCCGGTCGCCGACACCGCCAGATG
>Ga0137409_10006662_pt1 | contig 11966 bp, 8 predicted proteins | sample CZODoug1_16funga_FD_122059 | JGI IMG/M metagenome (GOLD analysis project Ga0137409, IMG submission 122059) | Vadose zone soil fungal communities from Angelo Coast Range Reserve, California, USA - CZODoug1_16fungal (Hybrid Assembly) | ecosystem: Environmental > Terrestrial > Soil > Vadose zone... | reverse complement strand
CATCGAAGTGTCGGGCCGCAACCCGGTTTCAACCGATATGTGGATCCTGATCGATGCTTTTGATGTCACCCCGTGAGGCAGGTCAAGCGCTTCAGCCACCGCCGGCGCAACGTCGGCAGGACCCCGTCGGGGAACCGTAACGGGTCTCGTCGGGCCGGATGGTCGAGTCAGGCCCATGCAGGCATCGGGCGGGATGGTTCTATCGGCGCAACGGCAATCACGGGGTCTTAATAACTCAAGAGCCAAAGGTCAGAGGTGAAAGAGGAAAGACAAGTGCTTGGTACTCAGTGCTCGGTGCGAGAAAAGCAAGTTAAAGGTGAAAGGCGCGGACCGAAATGATGTCCGGTTCTTGCTTTCACCTTTTAGCTTTCCACTTTTAGCTCATTTTCCACAAACCGTCGCGCCAGCACAAAATCCAGCGGACTGGACATGAGCCGGCGCAGCAGTCGCATGCCCAGCACCACCAGTTCCCGCCGTTCCAGTTCGTAGGCGCGCGCAGCCGTGTAGAGCGACAGGAAGAAACTCACCGAGAGGTTGAGCACGAACATCGTCGCCACGCCGGCAAGCGCCCAGACAAACCAGCCAGCGGTAAACCAGCCGTCGAGGCTGGCGCAGGCAAATGCCAGCATTCCCGACGACAGCGTCACATGGCGCACGTCGAGCGGCAATCCCAGAAACATGCCGAATACCGGCGTGAGGCCGAGCAGGAAGCCGAGCGAGATGTTGGTCCCCCACCCAGCCATGTTGCGCGCAACGATGCCGGCAACGCGCGCCATGCGCTTGCGCCCGAGACGCTGCCCGAGGCGGTGATCGGCGATTGCCTGCGGCAGGCGCTGATACACCGCCCAGTTGTCGAACCAGCCGCCGATCATCGCCGCCATCCACAGAATCACGCCGGTGAGCGCCGCGTAAAACACCGTGCCGCTGCTGACCGGACTCAGCGTCCGGAACACCTGCTGGGCTTCCTTGATACCGAGGTAATCGCGGCCCAGCGCCAGATTCCAGATATAACTGAAAACAAATGCCCCGAGGAACACAAAAATCACGTTGGCAACCGCGGCCGCAAACTGCGAACTGCAGATGCGCATCGTGAACTCGACCACGCGGTCGAGCCGCTCGGCGCGGTCGCGGCTGTGCAGCAGGGTCGCCAGCGTGGCGGCCGTCATCGCCGGCTGCTTGGTCGCGAGCATCAGATGGAAGTGGTGCAACAGCATGAAGCTGACTGCGTAGTTCAATCCGGAGAGCATGCCTTCGACGAACAGCGGCAACCCGGCATGCGTCACCTTGAGCTTGACCGCGGCGGTGAGGACCGTGAGCAATCCACCGCCGGCGGCCGCAAACCAGATACCATGGTATTCGCGCAGATTGCGCGCCACGTAGTGCTCGCCGGTCTTGCCGGCACGGTCCACGATCTTGCGCTGGAGCAGATGCAAGTCGACACGGATCAGGTGGCGAATGCTGCGGTCCTCGTGCGCCGCGACGATGAGCCCGACCAGCAGCCGGTAAATCGCCGCGCTGCGTGCCGGACCCGGTGGCGATTCGATGAATTCGAGCATGGCTTCCATGCGCACGAGACAGCGTTTCAGCACTTCGATCCCGTAGACGATGTCCACGCTCACCCCTGCACTTTCCAGGCGGCGGGTGATTTCGGCGATTTCTTCGCGACATTCGGCGCTCTGCCCGCGCCAGGACCGCAAAAGCGCGGCGATGTCCTCTCCGGTTTTCCATGCATCCATGAGCGCATGGCTGGTGCAGGCAATCCGGTGAAACGGTGAATTGGCCACCGGGGTCGGATGGCTGCGCGCGCGCAGCTTGGCGGACAAGCCCTGCGCCTCAATCCGGATCGCCAGCAGCCGGAAGCCGTCGGAAAACGCCGTCCTCAGCGGCGCCCATATTTCCGGCCGCTCCGGTGGCGTCAGGGGTTCGAGGAGGCGATGGAAGGCCTCAGGCGCCAGCGTGCGCAATCGCTCCACTGCATCCCTGCCTGAATACAGGCGGGCCACCAGCCGGGACAGATCGTGCTGGTCGCTAGGCTGCGGCAGCAATCGCCGCATGACCAGCGTGACGAACTCGGCCAGAAATCCGCGATCGCTGGGAATTCCGGTGTCGCCGAAAAGATTTACGCCCTCGGTTTCGGAAAGAATTTCGGCGAATGTGTCCTGCACGCTGCGGCGCGCTGGCGGCACCGATTCGATCACCTGCACGAACTTGAACAATCGGGAACGCTCGGGCGGGACGCCCGTGCCGCCATCCACATCGGCCACGTGCGTCCATCCGATCAGCCGCACGAGCGCATCGAGCCGGTCCGGCAGATTGCCGGCGGCGGCGATGGTCGCGAAGCGGTCCGCCAGCTCGACGGCGTCGTGATCCGATCCGGCGTCGCTATGAAAAAACGCGATCACCTGCTCGCGCAGACTTGCGGGAATCTCGGGTTCGTCAGCCATGCTGGTCGGTTAACGTTGGCGATGGGAAGGTAGCACAGGGAAGGAGGAGCATCCAAGGATGAAGGATGAGGGATGAAGGATGAAGGAGAGTCAACAGCCTTTGAAATTACTTCATCCTTCCGCCTTCCGCCTTCATCCTTGCTTTCCCTCGTCCCTGCAAATGCGCCAGCATTTGTGAATCTTCTTGTTTCTGAAATCGGGCGGCACAGTTTGCCCGGAGACGTCGGTGACGTTCAACCCGGCGAGCGCGGCGGCATCGAGGCGGAAGCTGCGCAAGTTGGTCGAGAACAGCAGCTCGCCGGCCGGCGCGAGAATTTCTGCACAGTCCCGGATCAACGCCACGTGGTCACGTTGCAGGTCCAGCACGCCCTGCATGCGTTTCGAGTTCGAGAAACTGGGTGGATCGAGCACGACCAGATCGTAGCGTTGTCCAGCGGCGGCCTCGTCCCGGACAAACCGCCGCGCGTCCGCCCGAACCAACCGATGGCGGCCGGCGTCCATGCCGTTGAGTTCGAAATTGCGCCTGGCCCAGTCCAGATAGGTGTTCGACAGGTCGACGCTGGTGCTGGATTTCGCGCCGCCGGCTGCCGCATAGACCGAGAAACTTCCCGTATAGCAGAACAGATTGAGAAAGCGCCTGGCCGCGGCGAGGCTTTGCACCCGTGCCCGGGTCTGGCGGTGGTCGAGGAACAGCCCGGTATCCAGATAGTCGGTGAGGTTGACGATAAAGCGATGTTCACCCTCGCCAACGATGAAATCCTCCCCTCTCGGCCCCAGCTTGCGGTACTGGATATCCGGACGCTGGCCATGGCGTTGTTTCAGCACGACCTGGTTTAGCGGCAATTCGAGCGCCTGCGCCGCGGCAGCATGCATTGCCGACCGCCATTCGCGTTGCGCCCGCACGTCTGTAACTGGGGCACTGTACTCCTGCAATTGGGCGTGCTGGCCGTACACGTCCAGGGCGAACGGCAGTTCCGGAATGTCGCGGTCGTACACCCGGAAGGACTCGATCCCTTCTCGTCGCGCCCACTTGCGCAAATGCCGGTAGTTCTTGGCTACACGGTTGAGGAACATTTCGGCCTGTTGGCTTCGTTCGGTCATCGGGATGCAAGTGGGTGTGCGCCCTGCCCGCCCGAGCGTGACCCGTTAGCGGTACGCCCGTTTGCGGGAACGCGAGGCAAGACTCGGCACATGACAACGTCTACGCTCGGCATGACTCGACTCCGCCCCAAGCTGCGCCCGCCGGAGAGCCGATTCCGGCCGGCTCCGATGCTAACGAGTCCGGGCACCACTTTCCTAAGTGCTTGTAATTCATGGCGAGACGATTGAGGGACAGCGGCGCCTGGGTCGCGGTCTGTGACATGGCCGATGGATTCGGAAACCGGTTACGAGGGGCTGCGGGAGCAAAAAACGTGGCAGAAAAGTCTGGGAAATTTGTCTAGAATTGCGTCAGGAACTTCTTGAAAACATGATGCCAACCTTCCATGCCCCGCTCAAGGCAATCGTTCTGGCCGCGCTGATCGCGGCCGGTGTGCCGGTTCGCGCGCAGAACGATAGCCACTGGTACGGTGGTTACAGCAGCGGATTCTGGGGCCTGGGTGATTCGGTCGGATTCCGGGGATCGCTGCCCTGGGTGTTTGGGTTGCCGGGCAGCAGCCCGGAGGGCCTGTCGGCATCGAGGTATCTCAGTGGCTATCGCATGTCCGACTCGTTTGCCATCGAGGGGGCACAGACCAGCTTCGGCCTGAGCGGATCGGCCTGTGGCGGCGATCCTCTGACCGGTGATTCCTTCCGGTCCTGCTACGGCTCAGCGTGGCGCGTATCGGGTGTGGCTACTCTTCCCTTCCGATCAACTGGCTTGGCGCTGTACGGCAGGATGGGCATGCATTATTGGCAGAGTGGCTCGCAGGACGAAGGCGCCCGCCATCGCGCCCTGGACGACCTCGGCACGGTATATGGAGTCGGCCTGAGCTACGAGTTTTCCAAGGCCGTGACTTTTCGCGCCGAATCGGAGCGTTACACCGACTTCTCGGGCAACAACGGCAATGGTCCCGGCTCCGGCGTGGGACTGGACGCCAGCGTTCATTCGATCGGACTGTCCATCAAATTCTGAGCACGCTCAGAATTTGATGGAGGGACGAGGGAGGAGCATCCAAGGATGAAGGATGAGGGATGAAGGAGAGTCAGAAGCCTTTGAACTTACTTCATCCTTCCGCCTTCCGCCGTCATCCTTGATTTCGCTCGTCCCTCGCCCCTCGTTCCTCGTCCCTGCGCTACGCGCTTCGGCGCGTAGTCAGCCAAATCCCCCCGAATATCATTGCCGCGCCGACGAAGTGGTAGGGGTACAACCGCTCACCGAGGAAGATCACTGACAGGAGCGCGCCGAACACCGGCATCAGGTGGACGAACAGCCCCGCTTTGTTCGGACCGATCTGCGCCACGCCACGATTCCAGAACAGGTAAGCCACAATGGAAGGCAAGGTGGCGTAGTAAGCAAGCGCCGCGACGGCGGGGACGGAAAGCGCAAAACCTCCGCGCGTAAACAGTTCCCACAGGTAAAACGGCAGCAGCAACGGCAAGCCGAGCAACAGCATGGCCGCCAGGAATCCGATCGCGGACAGCCCGGGCGGCCGCCGGCGCAGCACGATGGTGTAGAGCGCCCACAGGAGCATCGCCGATATCAGCCACAGGTCGCCGCGGTTGAATCTCAGCGCCGCGAGTATCTGCGGCTCACCGCGCGCAACGATCACCGCGACGCCCACGAGCGATAGCACCACGCCTATCGTCTGCCAGGCACCGAGCCGCTCGCGAAACGCCAGCCACGACATCAGGATGATGAGGATGGGCGTGACCGAATTGAACAATACGCCGTTGGTCGCTGCGGTGTACTGCAGCCCGACATAGATCATGGTGTTGAACAGCATCGCCCCCAGACCGCCCAGCAGCGCGAGGGTGAACCAGTTGGCGCGCACGACGCGCCAGTTGCGCTTGAGTTCCGGAGCGGCAAACGGCAGGAGGATCAGCAACGCAACGACCCAGCGCCAGAAGCCCATCGCCACCGGCGGGATGTCGTTGCGCATCGCCCGCCCGACCACCCAGTTGCCGGCCCAGAAGAGCGACGCCAGAGTCAGTAGCAGGTAGGGGGATGGGTGACGAAACAATTCAAGAACCCGTGACGAACGTGACGGCGTGACGGTCGTGACGGGTGGAGCAATTCTTTCCTGCGGCGACGTTTTGGCTGGCATCGGTCTTTTTCTTCTTGCCGCGTTTGATTTGATCAGGACTTACGTCGTAGGTTTTACCTCGTCACGTCGTCACGATCGTCACGCCGTCACGGAATTCCTAGTTCAATCGCGCCGCATGCTGTTGCAGCTCGACGATACGGCTGCAGATTTCGTCGCGATCGTCGCAGCCGGGGGAGAGTTCCAGATAGCGCTCCAAATCGCCGAGTGCGGCGCGGGAGCACTCCAGTTCCTGGTAGACCATTCCCCGGTCGCGCAGCTCGGAGGACTGATCGGGCACTGTAGCGATGATCCAGTCCAGGATCGGCAGCGCGCGATCGAACTGCTGGTTGCGCAGGTAGACGGCCTTGAGGTTGCGCAAAAGGCGCAGGATGATTTCCTTCTTGCCGGCCGCGCCGAGCATACCGGCAACGATGGCACGTGAAACCTCGCCGCCATGCACTTTGCGCAAACGCTTTTGCAGATCCGCGACTCCGAGCGAAATGCCTCCAGTGTACGGGTCGAGCACCACGGCGCCTTCGGGCAACGCGCACTTCACCAGGAAGTGCCCCGGGAAACTCACGCCCTGCAGCGGCAGGCCGACGCGGCCGCCGACCTCCATGTACAGCAGGCTGAGCGTAATCGGAATGCCGACGCGGCGTTCCAGCACCTCGTTGAGGCAACTGTTGCGCGGGTCGTAGTAGTCCCCCTCGTTGGCGGCGAAACCGAGTTCCGCGAACAGGAATTGATTGAGCGCCAGGATGCGTTGCGAGTGGCCCGAATCCGGCTGGATGCGCAACTCCAGAGTTTTGGCCAATTCCTCGATGCGCGCCAGATGGTGCGCGACGTCGAGATCGGGATAGGCGTGGGTAGCAATCAGCAGCGCGGCTTCGGCGAGATCGATTGCTTCTTCCGGGCCGGATAGCACTTGTTGCAGGCGTTCGCTCATCAAGCCTGCGGGCCGGGGTTCCGTTGGGGACGGATAGCGTGCACTCAACTCGATATGTCCTGCTTCTCCGCGACCGGCGGGAGGAAAAGAGCGGCAACCTGCTTCTTCGTTCCCTGCGGCGGCGGCGCGGCGTTCGCGACGTCGGTCAGTGTCGATGCAGGCGGGTTGTACGGTTTGGAGAACAGCGGGTCCGCGGACGGCGCGCTGCGCGCCGCCGGATTGCGGCCGGAATCGGGACGGCGATCCTCGCGATGGCGGTTTTCGTCGCGGCGGCCGTGTTCGCGCCGGCCTTCCGGACGGCGGCTTTCCCGATGGCGCGCTTCGCCGCGCAGCGCCGGCGAGCGCTTGAAGTCTTCAACTTCGGCGACCGGCAGCTTGAACTTGAGCAGCTTTTCGATCGCGTCCAGCTTCTCGCGTTCGTCGTCGGCCATCAGCGCAATGGCCTCGCCGCTCAGGCCGGCGCGGGCGGTGCGGCCGATACGGTGCACGTAATCTTCGGGCGAACCGGGCAGGTCGAAGTTAATCACGAACGGCAGTTGTTCGATGTCCAGCCCGCGGGCGGCGACATCGGTGGCGACCAGAACACGCGTGCGGCCTTCCTTGAACTCGGCCAGTGCCTGGGTGCGTTCGCCCTGGGTGCGGTCGCTGTGGATCGCGGCGGCGGCAACGCCGTCCTTGGCCAGCTTGTAGGCAAGCCGGTTGGCGCCGATCTTGGTGTTGCAGAACACCAGCACCTGGCGCATGTCGCGCGAGCGGATCAGGTGGGTGAGCAGATCGCGCTTGGCGTTGGCATCGACGTGGTACACGAGGTGAGTGACGGTCTCGACCGTCGAATTGCGGCGGGCGACCTCGACGTTCACCGGGTTCTTGAGGAACTGTTTGGCCAGCCCGCGAATGTCGTCGGAATACGTGGCGGAAAACATGAGACTCTGGCGCTGCGCCGGCAGCACCGACAGGATGCGCTTGATGTCAGGCAGGAAGCCCATGTCGAGCATGCGGTCGGCTTCGTCCAGCACCAGGAACTGCACCTGCGAAAGATTGACGGTCTTCTGCTGCAGATGGTCTAGCAGGCGTCCGGGAGTGGCGACCAGGATTTCCACCCCGGCGCGCAGTTCCTTGATCTGCGGATCGATGTTGATTCCACCGTAGACCACCGCGGAACGCAATGCGATGTGCTTGCCGTAGGTCTTGACGCTTTCCTGCACCTGTGCGGCCAGTTCGCGAGTCGGCGTGAGAATCAGCGCGCGCACCTGGTGACGCGCCGGCGAGACGCTGTTGTTGGCGAACTCCTTGAGCCGCTGCAACATCGGGAGCGTGAAACTCGCGGTCTTGCCGGTGCCGGTTTGGGCGGCGGCCATGACGTCCTGGCCGAGGAGGATGGGGGGAATCGCCTTTGCCTGGACCGGCGTAGGCTCGGTGTAACCCTGACCAGCGATGGCCTGCAACAACTCCGGGGCGAGCCCCAGATCAGAAAACGACATTAACTTGAACTCCTGCATCGTTCGATTCGACGATGCGATTGACGCCGGAAACGGCGGCCCGCGGCTCGGTCCGGACCCGGATTGAGCGCGCATGGTACAGGATAAGCTGTGATTCCGAAAGGCTTTTTTGGTTCCAGGAAGGCCGTGAATATCGTTAATGTCGTGAAACAAGAAGACGTAAATGCCGTAAAGATCGAATGGCGTGCCGGCTGCGGCGTCAACCGGCGCGAGCCTGTGCCGCTTCCAGTTCCTCCCAGCGCGCCAGGAAGGAAGTGAGTTCGCGATCGATCGCCGCGTAGCGTTGGTTCAGACGCTGCACTTCCTGCGGCTGGTCCCGGTAGAGCGCCGGGTCGGCAAGCCGCCTGCCGATGTCCGCGTGTTCCCGCTCCAGCGCCTCGATGCGCGCCGGCAGGCCCTCGAGTTCCTTCGCTTCGGCGAAGCTGAGCTTGCGCGCACGCACGGAACCGGCACGTTCACGCGCTGGCGTCGGAGCCGGATGAACGTTCTGTTCGCGTGCGGCCGAGGCGTGCTCATCGGCAATGCGCTTCCATTCCGTGTAGCCGCCGGGATTCTTGCTCCAGCGCCCCGCTCCCTCGGCGGCAATGTAGTCGGTGATGACGTTGTCCAGGAACACCCGGTCGTGGCTAACCAGCAACACGGTACCGCGATAGTCCTGCAACAGGTTCTCCAGCAGTTCCAGCGTATCGATGTCGAGATCGTTGGTCGGCTCGTCCAGCACCATCAGGTTCGCCGGCTGGCTGAACAGGCGCGCCAGCAGCAGGCGGTTGCGCTCGCCGCCGGAGAGCGCCTTCACCGGGGCGCGGGCACGCTCCGGTGGAAACAGGAAATCGCCGAGGTAGGTCATCACGTGGCGGCGCGCGCCGTCGATCTCGACATAGTCGGACCCGGGTGCGATGGTCTCCGCCACGGTGGCCTCTTCGTCGAGCCGGGTGCGAAGCTGGTCGTAGTAGGCGACGCTCAAGCGGCTGCCGCGGCGGACTTTGCCGGCGTCCGGCACGATCTCGCCCAGGATCAGTTTGATCAGCGTGGACTTGCCGATGCCGTTCGGTCCGATCAGGCCAACCTTGTCGCCGCGCAGGATGCGGCAGGAGAAATCCTCGACCACGGAACGCCCGTCGTAACGCTTGGTGACATGCTCGAGTTCGGCCACCAGTTGCCCGGAGCGCTCGCCCTCGGCGACCGCCATCGTCACCTGGCCCTGGCGGTTGCGGCGTGCCGCGCGCTCATCGCGCAGCCGTTCGAGACGGCGCACCCGGCCCTCGTTGCGGGTGCGGCGCGCCTCGATGCCTTTGCGGATCCACACTTCTTCCTGCGCCAGCAGCTTGTCGAATTTCGCATTGCTCACCGCCTCGGCCGCCAGTTGCCCGGCCTTGCGCCGCTCGTAATCGGCGAAACTTCCGGGATACTCGGCGAGCCGGCCGCGGTCGAGTTCGATGATACCGGTGACCACCCGGTCCAGGAACGCGCGATCGTGGGTCACCACGAGCACCGCACCCGGGAACGCAATCAGCGTCTCTTCCAGCCACGCTATCGAGTCCAGGTCGAGATGGTTGGTAGGTTCGTCGAGCACCAGCAACTCCGGATCGGCGACCAGCGCGCGGGCCAGCGCAACGCGTTTGCGGGTGCCGCCGGAAAGCGCTTCGACGCGGGCATCCGCCGATAACCCCAGCCGCGACAACACCGTTTCCACCCGGCTTTGCAGGTTCCAGCCGTCGCGGCGCTCCAGTTCCTCGTGCGCCGATTGCATGGCGGCCATGGCCGTTTCATCGTGGGGCGCATGTTCGAGCACGCGCGCCGCCGAATGATACGAAGCGAGCAGATCGGCGAGTTCGCCCAATCCCGCGACGGTGGCTTCGAACACGGTGTGGCCGGATTCGAGCACCGGCTCCTGCGGAACGAACGCGATGCGCAGCCCCGGGCGCCGCCACACGCGGCCATCGTCGGGCGCGGCCAGCCCGGCGAGGATTTTCAGCAGGCTCGATTTTCCCGCACCGTTGCGGCCGATCAGGCCGATGCGGCTGCCCGGCTCGATCACCAGATCGGCGTGGTCGAGCAGCGCCACATGGCCATAGGCGAGCGAGACGTTTTCGAATGTTGCTATCGGCATCGACTAAACATTAACCGCAGAGGCGCAAAGGCGCAGAGGAAACGCAAAGGAAAGCAAAATAACTTGTGGTGAAAAGGCAAGATAAGAAGTGGATAGTAGCGACACCCCAATTTTTCGATTGGGTGGCGGCGCATCGAAATCCTTGCCCATTTTGACACGCTTCGTTTGGTTTTCTCTGCGTTTCCTCTGCGCCTTTGCGCCTCCGCGGTGAAGATCTAGATCCTCGAGGGCCAGGCCCAGACGCGCAACAACAGCGTCGCGACTGCGGCAACGGCCGCGGCCAGGAAAAACGCCATTGCCGCACTCTGGAATTGCCAAACGGCGCCAAACAGCAGGCCCGCAGGGATCGCGGCAACGCCGAGTATCAGGTAGTACCAGCCGAACGCCGTGCCCTGCTCCGCAGGCGTGGCAAAATCGCTGATCAGCGCCTTCTCTGCGCCTTCGCCCAATCCGAAGAACAAACCATAGGCGATGGTCACCATCCACAACCCGATGCCGGAATTCACTTTGCCGAACAACAGAAAACTGGCTGCGAACGCGGTCCACGAGAGCAGCAGTAGCGGCCCTCTGCCAAGGCTGTCGGCAAGCCTGCCACCCGCTGTTGAAGTGAGCGCCTTGGCCGCATTGAGCACGGCCCAGAGCAGCAGCAGTTCAACCGTGGCGGCCCCCTTCTGGTAACCGAGCAGAACGATGAATGTTTCGGAGGCGCGGGCGAACGTGAACAATGCCAGCACCAGCAGGTAGCGTCGCATACCGGGAGACAGCGCACCCCAGCGCAGCCGCGCCAGCGTGCGCGGCACGGCTGCCGGCGCAGCCGGCGGTTCGCGAACGCCGAACGCAATCAGAGCCACGGCGAGAAACCCCGGTATCGCGGAAAGCAGGATCACCTGCGCAAGCGGCAATCCGGACCACGCCAGTACCGCGGCGGCAACAAGGCTGCCGCCCACCGCGCCGGAATTGTCGAGCGCACGCTGGAAACCGTAGGCATAGCCCTTGATGTCCGCGGGCGTGGCATCGGCCACCAGCGCATCGCGCGGCGCGCTGCGCAGTCCCTTGCCGATCCGATCCACGCTGCGCAAAAGCAGCACCGACGCCCATGAACCGGCAAACGCAAGCAGAGGCCGGGCGATGTTCGACAACGCGTAACCCGCCAGCGTCAACGCTTTGCGCCGTCCTCCCAGGCGGTCGGAGTGACGGCCGGACCAGAGCTTGAGGAAGCTCGCCACCGCATCGGCAACGCCCTCGATCAGTCCCAATGCGATCGGTCCGGCACCCAGAACGCCGGCGAGCAGGATCGGGATCAGCGGCACGATCATTTCGGAGGCGAGATCGTTGAACAGGCTGACGAAGCCGAGGACGATCACGGTACCGGGGAGACGGGATTTCATGGCCACGAATGGTAACCGGGAAAAACCGTGAATTCCGTGAATATCGTGAGTATCGCAAAACCAATTCAGCAGCCGTACAGCCCTTGAGTCCTTACGGGATTAACTCCGGCATAACGTCGGCTACGCAGACATTAGCCTTCACTGAAACTCCATTCGTCGTTTTCACGTCATCTTGCTTCACGGTCTTACGGGCTTTTGCGGGTCCTTGCGATATTCACGACATTTACGTCTTCTCGCTTCACGGCCTTTGCGGCCTTCTTCGGTTAGAATTCGCCCCTACGCCCCGGTAGCTCAGTGGATAGAGCAACCCCCTCCTAAGGGGTAGGTCGCACGTTCGATTCGTGTTCGGGGCGCC
>Ga0137409_10006661_pt1 | contig 11969 bp, 13 predicted proteins | sample CZODoug1_16funga_FD_122059 | JGI IMG/M metagenome (GOLD analysis project Ga0137409, IMG submission 122059) | Vadose zone soil fungal communities from Angelo Coast Range Reserve, California, USA - CZODoug1_16fungal (Hybrid Assembly) | ecosystem: Environmental > Terrestrial > Soil > Vadose zone... | reverse complement strand
TGCCGACCACGCGCGGGCGCTCGGCCTGGTTGTAGAGGATGTCGCGGATGAAGAGCTCGCAGAACGCGCGCTTCTCCTCGATGACCAGGAGCTCCTCGAGGCCGCCGGCGAACTCGCGAATCGTGCTCGGCTCCATCGGGAACATCATCTCGATCTGCATGAGACGGACGCCGTAATGCCGCAGCGCCGCGTTGTCGAGCCCGAGCTCGGCGAGCGCCTCGCGCAGGTCGTAGTAGGTCTTGCCGGGAGCGGCGATACCGAGCCAGGCGTTCGGGGTGGGCAAGGTGATGCGATTGAGCTTATTCGCCACGGCGAAGGCCTTCGCCGCCTCGAGCCGCCCGTAGTGGATCTCGCGCTCGGCCTCGAGCCCCCACGGCGGCATCAGCAGCGGGGTCTGCCGCGCTTGCCAGGGGCGTCCTTCATAGAGGAAGCCCGGATCCGCCACGACGATCCGGTCCGGCGCCACCTCGGCCGTGCCGATCTCGTCGGCGACGTTGGTCACGATCTTGAAGCCCACCCAGAGCCCCGAGTAGCGCGAGAGCTCGAATCCCAGCCGGCCGAGATCGAGGATTTCCTGCGCGCTGCCGGGATAGAGCACCGGGAAGAGCGCGTCGTAGAACGCCACCTCCGAGTGCGACGGGATCGTGGACGACTTCGAGAGCGGATCGTCGCCGCCGAGCGCCAGCACGCCGCCGTTGCGCCCGACGCCGGCGAAGTTCGCGTGCTTGAAGATGTCGCCGGTCCGGTCGACGCCCGGGCCCTTGCCGTACCACATGCCGAGCACGCCGTCGTACTTGGGCTGCGGGAAGAGGTTGGCGAGCTGGCTGCCGTAGACGGCCGTCGCGCCGAGGTCCTCGTTGACGCCCGAGAGGAACACGACGTTGTGCTGGCGGAGCAGATCGGGGTTGCGTTCCAGGGTGAGATCGAGCCCGCCGAGCGGCGAGCCGCGGTAGCCGGAGATGAGCGTGGCGGTGTTGAGCCCGCGGCGCTTATCGGCGCGGTGCTGGTCGAGCGGCAAACGCACCAGCGCCTGAATGCCGGAGAGGAAGATCTGGCCTTCCTCCTGGCGGTACTTGGCGTCCAGAGTGAAATCACGCTTGATCGCCATGGGTCTCCTCTCGAAGTGACTGAACGTATGATACGGGGCGCCCCGGGTGAGGCGCAAATCGGTCGGGAGGTCCGAGCGCGATGATCGAGATCAGGCCGTGCCGGCTCGACGAGTGTTCCCAGGTGCTGGCGTTGTGGGGGCTCGCCGGCGCGATTCCGAGCCCGACCGACACGCTCGAGGAAGTCACCCGGCTGGTCCGAGAACACTCGGAGTGTCTCCTCGTCGCGATCCAGGACGGCGCCGTCGTCGGGAGCGTCATCGGCGGATGGGACGGCTGGCGCGGCAACATCTACCGCCTGGCGGTCGCCCCGGCAGCGCGGAGGGCGGGGCTCGCCCGGCGGCTCGTTCAGGAAGCCGAACGAGTGCTCAGAGCAAACGGTGCCCGGCGGATCTCGGCGCTGGTCGAGCGCCACGAAGCCCACGCGGTAGGCTTCTGGGACGCCCTCGCCGACAGCGGCTGGCGGCGGGACGAGCGCATGATGCGCTACATCAAGACGTCCGTGTAGTCCGCCCCGTCTAGCCCGGACGATTCAGGGGCGTCAGCCGCGATTGTCGGGGGGGTGGCGCGGGGCACGGCTCCGTCGGGGCGGCGTAGTGGGACCGTCCCGGCGGGGCCGTGCCCTGCGACAGGACCCGCCCGCCTCGTAGGCCTGACGCCCATGAATCGTCCGGGCTAGACGGGGCGCCAGAGGCCGCGACCGGCGTCGCGCGCTTCGCGCTGCAGCTTCACGAAGAGGTCCTGGTATCGCACGTTCGGCGGAACCGTCATCACCTGGGCGTAGCCCCGGCGAACCAGCTCGGCGTTGACCATCGTGTCGCCGAGCCACACGTAGGCCAGGAGCCGCCCGTATCGATCGCGGCTCCGCACGTCCAGCTCGAGCCGAACGGGCCGGCCGCCGACCAGGCGTCGATTCATCGCGGCCGCCTCGCGGCCGCCGGGCTCCTCCCCTTTGATCGGGTGATGGATCTCCGGCGTGTTGACGCCGATGTAGCGAATCTTCTCGACGCGATCGGCGAGCTGCACGTAGATCGTGTCGCCGTCGACGACGCGGACCACAAGGCCCTCGAGAGGACCGGCCGACGCGGAGCCCGCCACGAGGAGAGGCAGGAGCAGGAAGAGGAGGTGCCACGGCCGGCGCGCCACGCCGACACGGTGTCACCGCGGGTCGACGACTGTCAAGAATTGGAGACTGTTGTAGCGGGGTCCTTGAGGCCGGCTTGAACCGAGGGTGGCCTGAGAAAGGAGCGGCGTGGCTCCGATTCTGCGGACAACCGTGGGAGGAGGCGCGTGCGCGTGCTTCGCTACTGGACGCGGAACATGGCGTAGCCGAGGGACCTCAGCTGAGTGTCGACGAACGGCTGGTGGCGGCGATCGCTGCTTCTCCGCTCGACGGTGTCCCCGTTGGCTTCGGCCGTGCGGCGGTCGCGCCCGGATCGACGATCCAGGAAGACCTCGACGTTTTCTTCGGCCGCGAACTGTCGCGTGAGGTACTCGCAGAGACTGGTCTGGTCGCGGGCGACGATGAAATAGTGCCGAGTCATGACTGCCACACGGCAATTCTCCACGAAACGCGCGCGAGGGTCAAGGCTGGCGAAGCCGTCCGAGGGCCCGCTGGGCCTTCCTCGCTTTCTTGGAAAGACGGCGGGGGTTACCCCGCTTTTCCCGAGCCGGCTCGTCCTCCGAGTCTTCCTTTATATCGGTCGTATCGGAGCGCGGAGAGGTTTCTGGAACCTCCAGCGCTTCCAGGAATTGCTCGGCAGTCAGAACGGCACTGCCGGCCCGGCGGGCCGCGTCCTGGACCTTGCGGTCCGAGCTCACCACGACGGCGCCGTTTCGGAGCTGACGCGAGAGCCGCATCAGCTCGTCGTCCGCCGTCGAGGGCGGGCGCGAGAAGATCACGCGAATGCGGCCAGCCGCCGTCGGCGCGCCGCCTGAGAGTCGGGCGCCGTCGAAGACAACCGTGAAGTCGTCATGTGGCGCCAGGCGCGCTCGCGCGAGCAGGTGAAGGAGCGCCCGTCGTCCAGCCTCGAGGCTCTCGGCCTCGCGAGCTTTCAGCTCCGGGTCGCGCCGGACGACGTTGTAGCCATCCACGAGCCACCGCATGAGCCAAGTATCCTATTCTCTCGCTCGGCAGAGAACGTTCCATGGACGACCCATCGCTGATCCTCGTCGGAGGCGGCCCCCTGACGCCGGAGCTCGCCCGGTCCTTGGCGCCGGGCAGCGTGGTCCGATTGATGGTCTATCGGGCCTCGATCCGGCCGGTCGACGTGGGGGACGTGGTCGAGATCATTCCGGGGGCGCGCGGACGCGCCGGCGACCTCGTGCTCTGTGTCCACGCTGATCGCTGCGAGCTCGGGCGGGTCATCCGCCGAGACGATTCCTTCGTCGAGACCGAAGTCGGCCCAGATGGGGCACGTCCCACCCTCACGGCCGGTGCTGTCCTCGGTGTCGCGGCTGCTCTCGAGCAGGGCGATTTGCTCTTCGACCTCCAGCGCGGACGCTGGCGCGTCGCGGGCCGCCTCGCGGCGGGCGTGCCGTCCGGTCTTGGCGGCTTCCTGGTCGTCCTGACCTGGCTCGAGCGCCTGCGCCGGCCTTTCTTTCCGCCGCTCTTCATGGGCAGCGAGGCGCACCTGCTGACCCGCCTCACCGCCGCGTACGATACCGAGGTCGAAGTCACCGGTCGCGAAACGGAGCTTCTGCCGGAAGAGCAGGTGCTGCTCGACCGCTATTTGCGGCCGGGGCAGCGTCTGCTCGACGTGGGGTGCGGAGCGGGCCGCGAAGCGATCGGGTTCGCGCGCGCAGGGCTGTCCGTCGTCGGGATCGACCTGGCGCCGGCGATGATCGCCCTCGCGCGTGAGCGTACTCGTAACCTGGGACTCTCGATCGAGCTCGCCGTCGCCGAGCCTCTGACCTTGCCGGCGAGTGCCGGCCGGTTCGACGCGGTGTATTTCAGTCCGGGAATCTACGCCCACATCCCCGGGCGCGATCGCCGCGTACGCACACTCGCGCGGCTCCGCGACCTCCTGGTCCCGAACGGACTGATCGTGGTCGGCCCCGTTCTGGCCCCCCCGCTACGAGCCTTCTCGCGCGCCCGTCTCGTCGATGCGCTTCGCTGGGTCGGACGCCGGGGGGGCTTCCGCCGGTTGGCCGAGCCCGGCGACCGTTTCTATCGGGGACACGCGCTCGAGCGCGCCGTGACGTCGTGCCGCTACATCCACTATTTCAGGGATAGCGACGAGGCCGAGGCGGAGATGGCCGAAGCCGGTCTGGTCGTGTCCGAGCGGCTCGACACGACGTGCTGGATCGTCCGCCCGCGCGCCTGATCAGCGAAGCCGGCGTGCCGCCAGCCAGCACACTCTCAGCGGGTGGACCGCGCGATAGAACGGCACCTGCCAGGGCTCTACCGTGTAGTGGTGTCTGAGCCAGGTGGCCGACGGAAAGAAGGTCCACGCGAAGACCCGAAGGACGTCGGCAGGGCGGTCCATCAAGAGCGTCTGAGCCGGATAGACGCGGGTGTCGCCGAGCGCGCCGGCGAGACTCGGTGGCGTCGAGGCGCCGATGCGCTCGGCGACGGCGGCCCGTCGCCATCGGCCCTGCCCGAGCCGATCGAGGAGCCCCGACGGCAGTGGCGTCTCGAACGAGGCGGCGGCCACGCCGAGGGCCCAGCCGGTGAGTCCCTTGATGCGCCAGCGAGCAGCCTCCTCCACGAGACGCGTCCAGTCGAGCTCGTCCGCGAACGCGCGAACGACCGCATCGAGGTCGGCGTACCAGAGCACGCGCGTGAAATCGGAGCCGAGCGTCAGGTGCAGGACGAGATGCAGCAATAGATCCTCGGGCGCCGGCATGAGGCTCCGCCCCTCGGGAGTGACGAGCGGGCGCGCGCGACGCCAGAGCCCGTCGTGGTCGACCTCCACGATGCCCTCGAAGCGCAGGTAGCGCGCGGCGTGCCAGTGCAAATCGATCCGCGTCCCGTCGCGCACGAGCTCGGCAAAGCTCCGCGACGCGCCGTGCAGATCGGCCGCGGCGCCAGGCGTCCCGTATCCGAGGTCGCGCAAGGTCGCGAGCGCGACGGCGCGATCGGCCGGGCGGACGAGCAGGTCGACGTCCGCCATCGGGCGAAGACCCGGCTCGGCGTACACGACGTGGGCGAGCGCCATGCCCTTGAGGGTCAGCGTTTCGACACCCGCCCGGCGGAGCGCCGCGGTCGCCTCGCCCCAGTGCGGTGCGAGCACGGCGTTGGCCGCCCAGACCGACTGCGCGACCTCGGTCAGGCGGCGACGCGCCGCGATCGGCAGGCGATCGAGCAGATCGAGACGATGAAGGTGGGAATGAAGAAGCGGCGCCGCGCCCTCTCGAGTCGCGAGCTCGACGAGCCCGGGCCAATCGACCGTGCCGGATGCGAGCGCCGCGAGCTCGGCATCCGCAACAGGCTCCGGGCGACTACGCGCGCCCAGCAGGAGCAGTCGTGCGTCTGGACCGAGCGCGGCGAGCGCGGCCACGGGTCCTACGAGGTCGTGCTGGTCCGCTGGCCCTTGCCCATGCTCGTGCGCTGCGCGTTGCTGCACGTCCCGGTGGTGGCGCGGCAGCACGTCGTCGTGTCGGCGCCGAAGATGCTGCTCGGCTCGAGCGTCGGCTTCTCGTAGGGGCGCTTGTCCTGGGTTGCCATCGTCAGCTCCTTCCCGCGGTTCGGATCTGGTAGAGACGGCGCTGGGCTCCGGCGAGCGTGCGCGCCCGCTCGTGGCATCGCTTCCACTCGCCCTCGCCGCGTTCGAGCAGGTTGTCGCCGTGGCAGCGGTTGCAGAACCCGACGACCTCGCACGACGAGCACTCCGGCAGGTCGGCGTAGTGCTGGACCGACAGGAGATCCCGGATCGCCGGCGGCGGAGCCGTCCAGAGCTCGCGGAACGGCGTCTGCCGCACGTTGCCGATCGGCACGCGAAACGCGATGCACGGAAAGACGTTGCCGTAGGGATCGATGCAGCAGCCGTTCGTCGCCGGCCCGCACGTGGCGCGCTGGCGGGCGACGTCTTCCGGGCGGCCTTCCTGAGGATCGAGCTGCTCGCTCCAACTGGACTCGCGCAGGTACCGGAGCAGCTCGGCGCCGTCGAGCTGGTATTCCTGCGGCACGTGCCCGTCTCGAGGGATGGCGCCGTCGACCCGCGGGCTCACCTCGCAGCTATAGGTGTGGGTGAACACCCCGAGAGTCTTGCCGAGCCGGTCGAGCTTCGCGAGGCCGTCGATGTTCGGCTTCATCACGACGGTCTTGAGATAGACGCGCAGGCCGTGGCGCTGCAGGCGCTCGATCGAGGCCATGAGCCGCTTGAACGAGCCCGGCACCCGCGTGATCGCGTCGTGCACCTCCGGATCCGCGGAGAAGATCGACAGCTCGACGGTCAGGGGCTCGAGCGCGGCGAGCCGCTCGACCTTCGCCTCGGTGAGGCCGATCCCGTTGGTGAAGACCCGGTAGGCGAAGCCGCGCCGGCGCGCGTGCTCGGCGATGTCGAAGAAGTCGGGCCGCACCATGACCTCGCCGCCCGAGAGCGTCAGGTAGAGCGCGCCCATGTCGGCCAGCTCGTCCAGGACCCGGCGGATCTCGTCCAGCGTCAGCTCGTGGCGGCGCACCTCCTGCTCGCGGCCGTGCTCGACGACGCAGTAGCAATGGACGCACTGCTCGTTGCACCGGTAAGTGAGCTCGAGGTGGACGTTGAGAGGCGTCCGGTTCCGATCGGCCTTGGCGCTGATCAGCGCCATCAGCGTGGCGTCACCGAGCCCGGCGTTCTGGGCGCACCCTTCGAAGATCATCGGCTCTCTCCTGTGCGCCGGCGCTCGATCGAGACCAGCTTGGCGTCGGCGAGCCGTTCGATGAACTCGATCGCATCGGCACGAATCGTCGGCTCGGGTGCCTCGAACTCCGCTGCGAGCAGACCGACGATCTCGTCCACGCTGCGCGCGCCGTCGCACAGATCCCAGATCCGGGCGCCGACGCTGTTGAGAGGGTAAAGCAATCCGCCCTTGACGTCTACGACGAGCGCCTCCGTGTCGAGCGCGCGCCACGGCACGGACTTGCGCACCGGGAACGCGTCAGTCCAGTCCATCGAGATAGGTCCAGAGCGCGGGGTCCGGCGCGAAGGTGAGCTCCCAGACGGGCACCGCCGCGGCCAGGGCCGCGAGCGTCGCGAGGAGCCGCTCGGTCACGCGCGCGTGGCGCTTGGGCAACATGACCTCCGGGAAGGCGCGGGCCACGGCCTCCGAGGGCGAGAGACGCCGGTGGGCGAAGCGGTCGGCCTTGCGGAGAAAGCAGAGACCGCGCAGCGGCGCGCGGTCGTTGACGCGCGCCATCGCCGGTCCGCCGGATCCGTAGAACGGCGTCGCGCACGCCTCCCAGCCACGCCGGCCCGAGCGCAGCGCGATCGTCTCGTCGTTGAGGACGGCTCGGGCGCCCGCGAGGCCGGCGATCGTGGTCTTGCCGCTGCCCGACGGCCCCGAGAACACCCAGGCGCGTCCTCGATCCACCACGGCGGACGCGTGCAGGAACACTCCGCCCTCCTGCATGAGGAGGAAGCTGCACAGCAGCCGGAACAAGTCGGGATTGAGCGCGGGTCCGGGACCGGCACGAAAGGCAACCCGGCGCCGAGCCAGGTCGCCCTCGGCGCGAGAGGGATGGCTCGCGAGCGCGAAGCGGCCTCCGTTCCAGGTGGCCGATGGCCGCGGCGTGCGGCCCGGACGATAGCGCTCGCTGGCGCGGACGTGCACTCCGAAGCTCGGAGCACGCCGCGACAGGAACGGGCCATACCGTCCCTCCACCCAGGAGCGCCCCGGCGCGGCGAGACCCGCGACGCGGAACACGAACCCGGCGACTTCGATGTGGGGTGCCCGCTCAGCCAACCGCGGCCTCTTCGCGCGCCGGGTTGATCATGCCGACCTCGTCGCCCCGAAGGGTTGCCACGATACGGGTCGTGAGGTCGAGCGTGCGCTCGACCGCCGGCCGCCGCCGGTCGGCCTGCCAGACCGAAGGCAGCAACACTCGCAGCGCCATCGCCGCGCCCAGACGTGGCGTTCCTGCCTCGCCGCCGGGCAACCAGAGCGTCGTCGCGCGGCGGCCGCTCGTGCGGAGTGGACTGTCACGGTCGACGAACGGGGTCGGCCGCACACTGACCCCGTCCGGTCGCGGCGTCACGGCAAACCACCCGACGATCGCGGACGATGGCGTCGCCCGGTCAGGAAGTCCGCAGGCGATCGTCGCGGAGACGTCAGGGCCGAAGCACGCAGCACGGAGCAGCAAGGTCCCGCGCTCGAGGACCCACAGCGCGGTCAGAGTCCGCATGAGGCCGGCCACGTCGAAGCCCGCCGCCATACGCACGGCGACACGGCCACGCCGAACGTCGACGGCCGCGCGATAGTAGCCGGTCGACACGAGAAGCGCCGGACCTTGCCGTCGCACGTCGGCCGCGTCGGCGACCGTGTCGCCGACCGGGCGCCCCGCGCGGCCGCGAAAGTGCTCCTCGTACTCGATACGGACGACCACATTCGGCCGGCGGCGGGTGATGAACTCCGGGTGACGACGCGCCCAGAAGCTCGGCTTCGGAAACCGACAGGAAAGCTGAAACGCGATGCCCGCGACGTCGACCGTGTCGATGTGGCGCGTCACGCGCGCGGCCACGCGCGCCGCTGCACGGCCAGGCACGCCGCGGCCGCGAACGAGCGTGCGGCGGCGATGATGGCGAGCGCCCGCCGGCGGAGCGTGAGGAGATCGACGGTGACGCCGCCGCGCTCGAACGCCGCCACGACGCCGACGATCTGCGGCGCGGTCACGACTTCCGGCCCGGCGCCGCGATGGTCCGCGCGGGTGAGCAGCGCGGCGCCGCGCCGGCCGATCACGCGGTGGCACACCAGGGCTCCCTCGCACTCGTACGCGAGCAGGTCGCCGAATCGCACGCGCGCCGGCGGCGTGACGAAGATCCGCGCGCCCGAGCCGAGCAGCGGTCGCATGCTCCGGCCGCGGATCGGCAGCCACATCGACTCGCCGGCGCCGAGACGTTCGCGCAGGATCTCGGTGACGACCGGGCGCCAGACGGCGGCGGGGCTCGACATACCGCCTCATCCTACCCCGAATCATCGCCGCCCTCTGCTACCATCGCGCGCGTGAGCGCCGCCACCCGATGGCCCGAGACCCGCGCCTCGCGCGGGCTCGTCGCGACTCCGCACGCGCTCGCCTCCGAGGCCGGATTGGCGGTCCTCGAGAGGGGCGGCAACGCCGTGGACGCCGCCATCGCCGCGGGCGCGACCATCGCGGTCGTCTACCCGCACATGAACGGTATCGGCGGCGACAGCTTCTGGCTGATCTACGACGCTCGCAACCGCGCGCTTCGCGCGCTGAACGCGGCGGGCCGATCGGCCGCCGCCGCCGACCTCGACACCTACCGGGCCCGCTTCGGCGCCGCGATTCCCGTGCGCGGGGGGGCGGCGGCGCTGACCGTGCCCGGCGTCGTGTCGGGCTGGTGGGCGGCCCACACACTGAGCCGCGACTCGCTGGCGTCGCCGATCGGGTGGAGCACCTTGCTCGAAGCAGCGACCGCGTGCGCCCGCAACGGGTTTCCCCCGTCGCCGGGCCAGCGCCGCGAAACCGCGGACGCCACGGATCTCTTTAGCGACGAGACGCCGAGCGATCTCCGGGACGGGCTCTGGCGCATCTTCCATCCCGACCTTCTGAGGCGCGAGCGCTTCGTGCAGGCCGATCTCGCGTCGACTCTCGAAGAGATCGCTCGGAGCGGCGGCGACGCGTTCTACCGGGGCGCGCTCGCCCGGCGGATCGCGCGGGCCGCGAGCGCCGCCGGCAGTCCCCTGACCGCCGACGACCTCGCCCGCCACGAGCCCGAGTGGGTAGAGCCGTTGCGCGTTCCCTACCGAGGTGGCGAGGCCGCCAGCTTTCCGCCCCCGACGCAGGGATTCGCCGCGCTCGCGATCCTGTCGCTGCTCGAGGGCTTCGACATCGCGTCCCTCGCCGAGGCCGACTACGTGCACGTCGTCGTCGAGGCGACGAAGCTCGCGTTCGAGGACCGCGACCACTACCTCGCCGACCCGACCGTGGCGGCGGTCCCGGTCGCGCGTTGTCTCGATCCGACGCGCCTCGTGGAGCGGCGGCGGCGGATCGCGCGGCGGGCCGCCATGCCGGCGGCCGGCCCGGCGGCGACGGGCGATACGATCGCGATCGTGACCGCGGACGCGCAGGGGAACGCGGTGGCGTTGATCCAGAGCCTCTACTGGGAATTCGGCTCGGGCGTGATCGCCGGCGACACCGGCATCCTCCTGCAGAACCGGGGCGCGTTCTTCTCGCTCGACCCGAGCCACGTCAATCGCCTGGCGCCGCGCAAGCAGACGGCGCACACGCTGATCCCTTCCATGTATCTCGTCGACGGACGCCCGCGCCTCGTCTACGGCACGATGGGCGGCGAAGGCCAGCCGCAGACGCAGGCGGCCCTCGTCACCCGCATCGTCGACCGCGGGCTCGATCCGCAGGCGGCGGTTGAAGCGCCGCGCTGGCTCTTCGGCCGCACGTGGGGCGAGGAGACGCGCTCGCTCAGGCTCGAAGACCGCTTCGGCGACGACGTCGAGAACGCGCTCCGCGAGCGGGGTCATGAGGTGGAGGTCGTCGAGGGGTGGAGCGACCTGATGGGCCATGCCCAGGTGATCCGCGTCGATCCTGCGGGGCTCGCCGGGGCTTCGGATCCTCGCGCTGATGGAGCGGCTCTTGGCTTCTAACCTTCTCGCCCTCTCTCGCGTTGTCGCATTCTTGCTTGGAGGCCGCGGGAGGCGGGCGGGCCCTGCGCCACCCGCCCGGCGCCCGCTTGCGCCCCGCGCGAGAGCAATCCGGTTTGTCGCGCGAGAGCGGTTCCCCTTTGTCGCTCTGCTTTAGCTGAGGGGGAGGTCGCGCTCGAAGAGCGTGAACGGAGAGCGGCGGGCGGCTTCGAGCGCCTGGCGGATTTGCGCTTCGCCTTTGCCCGCGCCCTGGCGCAGCAAGGTTTCGAAGAACGCCACGTAAAAGGCGTCCGGCTCAACCACGACTGTGACCCGCGCACGCATGCCCGGCGCCTCGATCTTCACGCGATATGTCAGCGTCGCGCTCTTGCCCGGCATGAGGCGGGTGTCGAGCAGCTCTCGCGAGAGATCCAGAGCCACCTCGCGTCCGATCACCTGCTCGCGCCGACTGCCGGCCACCGCCTGCCCGGCGGCGTCGACCAGCTCGGCGCTCAGGACCACCCGGGGTGTGACGTAGGTCGGAAACGCGTGGCCGACGCGCGTGCTGCTCACGCGAAGCGTGACGAGCGCGAGCTCGCCGGGGCGATAGCGCGCGGCGCCCGCCTTGGCCGCGATCGTGAGCCCCGAGCGGACCATCTCGGCATCGTGAATGCCGCGCCAGCGGTGACGGCGGTCGGGCATGTGGCAGTCCTGGCATTGCACGCCTTCACGGGCGAAGCGGCTCGCCTCCCACTCTCGGTAAGTGTTCTCCAGGGGCTTGCCGTTCAACGTGGGCGCGTCCTCGGCGAACTGGTGGCAGCCGCGACAGAACGCCGCAGACAGAAACGCCGGTGTGCGGGTCACGCCGCCGTGCGGAAGCGCCTCCGGGGCCCCGGCGCTCGCGAGTGAGCCATCGCGTCGTGGCGGCCCGAAGCGCTGGTGGCCACGCACGTGACAGCCGGCACAGGGCAATCCCTCCCGGTGCAGCGCAGGGTCGAAGGCGGGATTGGCGGCGAGGCGGCCCGTGCTTCGTATGAGAGGCGACTGCTCGGCGAGCGGTGCGTGACAGCCGAGACATCCGAGCGCCGACGTCGGATCGCTCTCGAACATCTCGACGAGCTGCCC
>Ga0137409_10006660_pt1 | contig 11970 bp, 11 predicted proteins | sample CZODoug1_16funga_FD_122059 | JGI IMG/M metagenome (GOLD analysis project Ga0137409, IMG submission 122059) | Vadose zone soil fungal communities from Angelo Coast Range Reserve, California, USA - CZODoug1_16fungal (Hybrid Assembly) | ecosystem: Environmental > Terrestrial > Soil > Vadose zone... | reverse complement strand
CGATACGCCCCTCTTGTGGGGTGGGATGCGAAAAGTTCTAGAAGTGATTTGGGGTAGGTGAAAACGGAAATATTTTTGCAACTGGGGCTGGACAGGCAAATCGCCGGAGAGCCCGTCGGGCAAATCAGTACCGCAGTCCGGATGGCGCCAGGAGAACAGGGCAAGGCGGGTTTTGGCAGATTGAGTCGGCCCCACCGTGTCACGCGCCCGTCGCGCTTAACGCCCTCAGGACCAAAAACAGAAGAAAGTCTGCATCCACTGCTCTAAAGGGCGTTATTTGGGTGGTTTCCCTCGGGTGTTTGATTGTTACACTGACAAGTCGTGATAATGAGCAATCAGCCGATTAGTCTGCTACCTTTTGCCAACTGAGCATTACGCGTCCGGAAAGCCGCAGCCGCAAATGATCGCGAGACTCGAATGCCCGATTCCGTAAAGCGACCTGTCATCCTCACGGCCGTCACCCTACTGGCCCTGGTCGTCGCCGGGAACTATCCGGCCCGTGCGCAGACTCTGAAAGCCGTCAAGGAGCGCGGCACGCTCAATTGCGGTGTCAGCCAGGGATTGCTTGGCTTCTCCAGCATGGACGACAAGAATGCATGGACCGGCTTTGACGTGGATGTTTGCCGCGCCGTGGCGGCGGCGATCTTCGGCGACCCCGCGAAGGTAACGTTCATGCCGCTCGATGCGGCCGCTCGCTTCACGGCGCTGCAATCGAGCGAGATCGATGTGTTGTCGCGTAACTCGACATGGACGATGTCGCGGGAAAGTTCGCTTGGCCTGATCTTCGCGGGCGTCGCATATTTTGACGGCCAGGGCTTTCTGTTGCGCCGGGATGCCGGGATCGACACCGCCTTACAACTCGGCGGCAAGACGGTTTGCACCCAGACCGGCACTACGAGCGAACTGAACCTGTCAGACTATTTCCGCGCCAACGATATGGCGCTCAAGGTTCTGGCGCTCGGCACCGCGGAAGAGAGCCTGAAGGCCTATGACGATCGCAAGTGCGACGCGCTCACGAGCGATGTTTCGCAGCTCTACGCCGAGCGTCTCAAGCTGACCGCGCCCGACAGTCATATGATCCTGCCGGAAGTTATCTCAAAGGAGCCGCTCGGACCGGCGGTACGGCAAGGCGATGACCAGTGGTTCAACCTGATCAAATGGACGCTCTATTCATTGATCAATGCCGAAGAACTGGGCGTCAAATCGGCAACGATCGACGATGCCATGAAATCACCCAGCCCCAACATCCGGCGACTGGTCGGCACCGAAGGCGAATTTGGCGAGCAATTGGGCCTTGCGAAGGACTGGGCCGCGCGCGCCGTCCGCGCTGTCGGCAACTACGGAGAGATCTATGAAAGAAACGTCGGAATGCAGTCCAGGCTCAGCATCCCGCGCGGACTGAATGCGCTCTGGACCCAGGGCGGAATCCAGTACGCGCCTCCCATCAGGTAGTGCTTCAGGGGTCAGACCATGGCCGTGGATTATTATTCACTGATGACGAAAGCTGTTGCAGGCAAGGACGCCGCTGCGCGCGACCAGATTTACAAGGACGCCTTTAGCCTCATCACGAAATCCCACCTCACGCGCGAGGCCGCCTCATCTCACGCCGCCGCGCTCGAAGACGCCATCCGACGGATCGAGGATGACATCGCCGCCGAAGACGCGAATTCCGCGGCGGCAATCAACGAAGTGTTGTCGACAGGCAGGAACTGGAAGCCATTTGTCATCGGCGCCTGCGCGGTCGTTACCGTCGTCGCCCTGTCGGCTTTGGTCTACGGCTACGTCGCAACCAAGGGGCCAGGCATCGTCGCTGCCGGCGTCACGGCGTCATCGCCAAAAGCCCAGCGTGGGCGCGAAGACGTCATCATGGCGGACCTGAAACCCGGCGTCGACGGCGGCTCATCGGGCGAAGTCCTGCCGTTTGCGCTGCAGCGGCAAGTGGTATTCTACCGCACCACCGTCGTTCCCGGTTCGATCGTGGTCGATCGGGAAAACCGCTTTCTCTATCTGATCGATGCCAACAATTCCGCGCGCCGCTACGGGATCGGGCTTGCGCAAGAGTGCCTGAAGGGAGGCAGCCTCTTTCGCGTCACGAACAAGCTTGAATGGCCGGACTGGCGGCCTTCGGATGCGACAAAGGACGCTGACGCATTGCTCGGGGCGGCCGGCCGTCCCGGCAGTCTGCTGGGCGCACGTGCATTGTTGCTGGACAAGCCCGGGCTGCTCATTCACGGCACGAATTCGCCCAAGACTATCGGCCATCTCGTCGCGTCTGGATGCATCCGGCTTGTGAACGACGACATCGAGGATTTGTATCGGCGCGTTTCCCTGGAAACGCGAGTCGTTTTCGTCAGCTAGCCGATGGCGCCCATCTCGAAGGACGAGGCCACCGGAAAATGCCATAGCCTCATCGTTCATCAATGAAGTCGAGAAGATGAACCGTCCGGCTAGAGCGTGATGACTTCTCTTCGATTCGTCATCTCGCTCTATTTTTTGGTTTGAGTTTGATTTTTCAGGGGGCCACGAAGTGAAGGACAAAAGCAGCGGTGATGCATGTCCCGATGGCAATGATTCCGCCCCATCGCCTATTCGGTAAGACGCCAAGGGTAAGTGTCACCAGGCCAGCCAGTATAGCGATTTTGATAAAGTTCGAAGCCATCGTCTCGTGCCCTTTGCCAATTTAGGGCGCTGTCCTTACTGCTTCGCTGTTGCGCTTTCCAAGAATAAGGAGCGCGAGAAGCGCCAATGGCCGAAAGATCAAGGCCATGTTGAGCCAGGCCGTGGTCGATCTGCCACGGTCGCGAGCCATGTCATACGCTGCCGGCATCGAGGCTATCGAAACGAGTTGAATGATCAACCACATCGGCATGGAAGGCTCCATATCCTACCCTCACCGTAACACGGAACAGACCGCCGGATGCTGGCCCTCCCCAAAAAGTGAGACCGCCTCTCTTTCATTTCGAATGTCGCCCGTTGGCACGTTTGAGACATGCCGAACCTTACGATGAATGTCGGCTTTCAGGGGTAATGCGGAAGCAATGCGGACATCGCGAAACCGTCGCGATTGACCCATAGGCGACATTCACCCCGACGTGTCTTAGTCTTTGCGGAGCAGCCCTTGGCTTCTAGGCTCCACAGCTAAACTCACACCTAGGGACGAAACAATTTTCAATATCGTCCCGAGCTTCGGGTCGCTATCTTTCCAAAGCGCTTAAGCGCTTCGTCAGCAGCGGCGAAGGTGTTTCCTATCCCTGCATTTTCTTTTCAAGGATCTGACTCATTACCAGGAGTGATACTGGCCAAACAGCGACCCAAATTCCCAACCGCTCTGCGTGAGCCTCTTGCAAAGCCGCTCTTAAAGCAGGATCCTTAATACCGGCAAGGACTGGCTTTATAATTTCAATCTCCGACCCAAAGTACCATACCAGCCATGCGAACGGGACAGAAATGAGTCCTAGCCAAAACAAGACTTGAGGTAACATTTTCATTTTTTCCTCCTTTGGACGTGTTGCTGAGTCTAGTCATTCAGTGCGAGTGCCTTTGAACGGAGGCTCCCTACAGAACAAAATGGCGCAACGGCAATACCTGAGTGCCCCGCCAGAAAAGAACCAGTCTCTCGGCGACACCGGCAGCTTCTGCCGTGTTGCGTCGTGTCTGTGGACCATCGGCAAAGCGTTTGATGCGCGCCCTACTCGACTCGTTCGTAAGTCACGACAAAGACGATGTCTTGGCCTGCCAAGTCTTTGGTCGGCGCCGATGTCACCGTCAGCTTATTTCCCACGATCTCGAACTGGCGCTTTTGAGTTATGCCGGTCCACGTCTGGTTCCATGACGCCGCGTAGGTTACGATTATGGTGTTGCCTTCAACCTTATACGTCCCGCTGGCGGCGGCGATCGTGTTGAACAAGTTGATACGTTCGGCGTCCGTGGCAACGGCCGCCGCGGGAACTTTGCGATTGTCGCCGGCAAGGACAAACACAGCGTGTCCGCCCTTCGTGTATACGATATGGCCAGTCGGCTTCTCCCCGAAGGGGTGGTTAATCTTGCCTGTCGCTACTTCTTTGGTGCTTTGGCTGGTGTACTTCCACACCCCAACTAGCTGAGAGGCTAAATCCTGCGTTGGCGCTGGTTGTGTCCCCGTCAGAAAGAAAGCGAGAGCTACTGCTGAGATCAAAGTGTGCTTCATAGCGTCCTCCAAAGTGTTGAAGGCGTAGCAACGCACGACTTGTCGCGCGCCATCGACTTGCATTTTCGGAGATGATGAGACCGACAAAAAAGAGCGGCCTAACTCAAGAACGATGCCTGCCGCTGGCACTCGCCTTGCCTACCGCACGGTGATTTCGGCATGTCCCGTCGCGGATGCCCGACCCTATCGTCTTTGATGAACTCGGTAAAGCAAACATCGGGTGCAGTTCTCCTTCCTTCTCTTACCTTGGGGCTTGCCGGGTTAGCTTTGCAGTTCTCCACGGCGCTTCGGAGGATCTCTTATTGCAGCGCTTTGCGGATGGTGTTTTCGAGCGTCGCACGTTGAGTGCCACGTGTCGCTGAATGACGGCTCCTGGCACTTTTCGGACATCGCTGGCCCCGCATGTCCGTTGTTGAGGGATGAACGGAACTAGCTCAGACGCGCGCCAACTTCGGTTGACGACCCATTGCTCACTTCACCTAGCAGGAATATCCTCTCGTGGTCGGAATCGTTCCCCGCCCTTTGTCGTGGGAGGTCACCATGTTTGAGGTGAACCAGTTCGTGGCCGACTGTCGGGCAGCCTTCGCCGAAATTCAAACACACATGGCAGTCCGGGAGGTACTAGCACGCGCGGTAGCTGATCCCGTTGCTGTCCTCAAGGATTAGGCGAGCCGCGGCGCGCTGAAATCCGTACTTTCAAGGAGGGTACAATGGGTAGATCAGCAATTGCTCTTGGCTTCATTGTCGCAAGCGGAATCACTGCCGCACTGGTTGGCGGTCGTCTTTTCGCCGCGGACGAGCACCAACTTCACGCCGGTGACAAGAAAGAGGTCTACGTGGCGCCGGGTGCCGACAAGAAGTCTCTATTGAATGAGCCGCTTCACGGGGTGGAGGGCCAGCAGGTGACCATAGACCACTACTCCCTGCCCCCCGCTTGGATCGGCGGAAAACACTACCACACAGGTCCTGTCTACGTTTACGTCCTGGAAGGCGCATTCACTGTGGACGAGCAAGGCAAGCCCCGGCAAACCTTCAAGGCAGGCGAGGTCTATCCGGAGCCAATTGGTGTCCCGATGCAAACAAGGAACATCAGCACGTCTGATCCGCTGCAACTGCTGGTCATACAGATAACCCCTAAAGGCGAACCACTGATGTATAAGGCCGAGTAAATATGAGGCAGCCGCAAGCAATGCGATGGCGGGTGGGCTGGAGCAGGCAAGAAGACAGTTGTTCGGGCTACGGCATGTGTATCCGACGCTACGCGTTTCTAATCTCACCGATGCTGCGGCCCTTAACGGCAAGCCGAAGACCTCTCGCGATTGGAGGAAGGGTGGTTGCGGAGAGCTGGGCTGCCTGAATGAACGCGGTGGCGAGGGTGGAGTGCGACTTCCGCTCCTGGCACCTTTGAGACATACCGGCGGACCCACAACTTGTCTGCTGATCGGGGTAGACCGGACGTGGCCTGCGCCCGGTCAGAACGACGCGAATGACCCCAAACCGGACATCGCACTGTTCTAGTTCAAGTAGCGGACAATTCCTTCGAGCTAGGACATTCGGGGGTGCCTTGCCTAACTCGCTCCCTTGCCAATGCTGTGAGCGATAAAGTCAGCCGCACGTTCCTGGGACATGCCTTGTTCGCCAAGAAAGCGTGCCGCTGGACTTCGCGTTTCGAGGAATATAGCCACCAGGGTGTTTGCGCCTGTCACCGCCGGCTGACCCAATTCTAGCGCATGAAGTGCGGCGCGCTGAGCCACGCGCTCAAATGCAGCGGTCGGTTTGGCGTGTTCGCCCTTTTCGATCACAAGGTCCTTCAACTCGTTGTCGAGATAGCTGAGCAGGCCGGCTTTCAGCGCGCCAAGATCGGTCTTGCAGTTCCGCATCACGGCGGAAGCATCCCCGTCATCGACCAGGGCAAGCAGGAGATGCTCCAGCGTTGTGTACTGATGATTTCGCTGATTGGCGTGGTCGCGAGCTCGACGCCACGTCACTTCAAGGGCGGGCGAACGCGGGGGCGTCGAAAAGTCCATCAGGGCGTCGACCCGTTTCAGTCTCATCACGGGATCAAGCGTCGCCAACAGGCTCTGCTTGTCGCTTATCGGCAGGACCACAAACGTAGAGATGACATCAGCAACTCGTCCGGGATCGCGGGTTTGATCAAGGGGCGGCCAAATCTGCGGTATGCGAATTTCGCGAGCCGCCGTGTAGCTTTCGAACCGCTTGATAGCATGTTGGATTAGTTCAGGCGCATCGGGGATCGGTCCCTCGCTGACATCCGCAACGTCAGCTTGGAACGCCCCTGTCTCCCCAACGAAGCGGCGGATAACGACGCGCCGGCGTCCCTGCGCCAGAACCTTGTGCGTGCCATCATCCAGCCGTTCAATTTCGAGCAACTGGGCGAGGAGGCCAATCTCGTAGACATCCTCAAATCGAGGCTCGTCAACAGCACCGTTCCTTTGGATAGCAAGCACGACTTCCCGCTGGCGCTCGAAGGCATCTTTGAGGGCAAGCATAGTCTTCTCGCGTCCCACGAAAAGCGGATAGGTCGATGTCGGGAAGGGAACGAGGTCTCTGACCGGAATGGCCGGATAGCGTGTCGTTCCTGGCGAACGTCCGACGACCGGAATAATCCCTGTGTCGCGTCGGTCAACCTGCAGCAACGCCGACAAGGTGTTCCAGTCGGCAACGCCCAGCATTTTCGAAACCAGCTCCAAGCTCTCGCTATGGCTGATGTTAACGGTCTTTGTGGTCAGGGTTTCGCGCAGCGTCTGCGCCATAGCCTTTGCATCGCGAAAATCGCGCATAGCACTCATCCTCTGCATGAGCGAACCAGGCGTGTCAGGCGGTTGCGTTGCTGACCCGGTCGCTCGGGCAAAGGGGGCCGATGAGGCTCGATACGTTCACCGTTCCGCGAAGGGTGCAACCGGCAGGTCGTATCTACCAAGGCAAAATTTGGCCCAAAGACGGTTTGGTGTCAATCGCCTGTCGCTTGGCAAAGAAGCGGTACCGACGATTGAGTTGGGGGCGCGCCGGGAAGCCTTCATGGTAGAGGAGGAAAATCGGGTTTCGCTGTTTAGCTCGTCATGCCCGGCCTTGTGCCGGGCATCCACGTCTTCTTCTCTTAAGCAAGAAAGACGTGGATGGCCGGGACATCCAGCGCGAAGACGCGCTTCGCGCTTTTGCCCGGCCATGACGAAAAAGCGAATCGTTTTCAAGTTGTTAGGAAGAGCCTGAAAACGCTGGCTGCATTTTCGGTCATACTCTCAGGATGAAGATCAGAGACACGTCACGCGCTCGGCGGCGAGATAACCGAACAGCAGGCCGACCCCGAACAGCAGCACCAGTCCGGCCGCGCCGAATTCCAGGCCGCGCATCACCAGCGCGCCGCCGCCTTCTGTGCCGCCGCTCAAGCGCCGCGCCAGATCCTTGGCGGACACCGCGATAACGGCAATGGCCGCGACCGTGATCGCGGTGCCGAGGCCCATCACAAAGGTCGCGGCGATGCCGGCCCAGAACAAGCCCTGCGCCAGCGCGAACACCAGAACCAGGATCGCACCCGAACAGGGGCGGATACCGACGGCGAAAATCGCACCAAAGCCGCGCCGCCAGCCGCCGGGACCGGCGAGTTCGCTTGGGTCAGGACCATGGGAGTGGCCGCAATGCTCGTCATGAACATGGCCGTGATCGTGGTCGTCGTGGTGATGCTCAAGGTCGTGATGCGCAACATTGGCGTGAACATGGGAATGGTCGTGGTGAGGATGGTCATGTCCATGACCGGCATGATCGTGATGCACCGCCAGCGCCATCGCGGGCACCGGCTGCTGCGCCTGCAGCGCGCGAATGAAGCCGCCGCCCTTGATCCAGACCAGCCGGGCGCCGAACGCCGCGATCAGGGCGTAGCTGACGATTTCGATTTTCTTTTCAGCACCGCACATGGTCGCGGCGGTGGCGTTGAGCAGCCAGGCGCAAATCGCGACAATCGCCACGGCGACCAGCGACTGCATCAGCGCGGAGGCAAACGACAGCGCGATGCCGCGCCGCGCGGTCTCCTGATTGGCGACCAGATAGGAGGAGATCACCGCCTTGCCGTGGCCGGGGCCGGCGGCGTGAAAGATGCCATAGGCAAACGAAATCGCGAGCAGCGTCCAGACCGCGCTGCCGTCGGACTTTGCTGCGCGAATGGTCGAGGACATCTCGCGATAGAATTCCGATTGCTTGGCGAGCAGCCAACCGACGATGCCGCCGATTTGCGGCTCGGCGCCGCCCGGCGGTCCACCGAACGGCGACTGCGCCATCAGGACGTGCATCACGCCGTCGAGCATGACAATGGCTGCCGCGGCAGCGACGCACAGCGCCAGGCCGCGCGCCGGACTGGAGCCGGATTTTGGCGTCACGGGCACTCCACCGTGATCTTGTTGGCGAACATCGCGCCGTAATTCGAATTGTCGCCACCCAGGAAGTTCTGCTCGCCAAGCTTCTGGGCATTGGCGGTGCCGTCGTTCGGGCGCTGGAATTTCATCTGGCAGGTGGCGGGGGCCGCGACCAGTTTGACCGGATCCTTGTCGGCGAACTTGAAGTCGATGAAAAACGCCGGATCGAACACTTCCACTGCCAGCTCCTTCGGTTTCATCGGCGTCTTCAGCGGCAGGATGAAATGCAGCGTCAGCGCCGCATCCTTGTATTCGAGGAAGTAGTCGACCGGCTCCTGGAATTTCTCCTTCTTGCCGTCGGCTCTCGCAAACGTGAAGAAGCCGAATTCCTTCAGCGATTCGACGTTGGTCTGCGCCAGCGGCGCCAGCTCTTCGCGGCTATAGGCGCCCTTGGTCTTGGTCTCGATGCCCTGCAAGGCGTAGGTCGAGAACATGTCGTCAAAGGTCCAGGCGTGACGCACGCCGGTGAGCGAGCCATCGGGGGCGTAGATCAACTCGCTCTTGGCAGTGATCCAGACATGCGGATGCGCCTGCGCCGCGCCTGCGGCGAGCGCGAGAACGCCGGTGAGCAGCAGCAGACCAAGCCACCAGCGCATCGCCATTTTCACCTCACGCCGCCTCTGATGTTTCCAGGAGGCCGCGCCGGCGCAGCAGTGCGTCGGGCTCCGGCTCCCGGCCGCGGAACGCGACATAGGCGTCTTCCGGATCGCGCGAGCCGCCCGACGAATAGATGTCGTCATGCAGGCGTTTGGCGACCGCGGGGTCGAAAATGTTGCCGGCCTCTTCGAACGCGCCGAACGCATCGGCATCCATCACCTCGGACCACATGTAGCTGTAATAGCCCGCCGCATAGTGATCGCCGGAAAAGATGTGACCGAACTGCTGCGGCCGGTGCCGCAGCGAGATTTCCGCCGGCATGCCGATTTTCTCCAGTTCATTGCGCTCGAACGCCCGCACATCCCGGCTCGCGGACGCCGGCTGGGTGTGGAATTCGAGATCGATCAGCGCCGAGGAGACGAATTCCACGGTGGCAAAGCCCTGGTTGAATTTGCGCGCGGCAATGAAGCGCTTCAGCAGGTCGTCCGGCAGCGGCTCGCCGGTCTGGTAGTGCCGGGCGAATTGCCGCAGCACCTGCGGCTGCTCCTGCCAGTGCTCGTATAGCTGCGACGGCAGCTCGACGAAATCGGTGAACACGCTGGTGCCGGACAGCGAGGGATAGGTCACGTCCGACAGCATCCCGTGCAGGCCATGGCCGAATTCGTGGAACAGCGTCCGGGCGTCGTCCGGCGACAGCAGCGACGGCTCGCCATCGGCGCCCTTGGAGAAATTGCAGACATTGATGATCTGCGGTGCGACGGCGCCATCGAGCTTCTGCTGGTCGCGCAGCGAGGTCATCCACGCTCCCGAGCGCTTCGAGGCCCGGGCGAAGTAGTCGCCATAGAACAGCGCCTTGTGCTGCCCTGTGCTATCAGTCACTTCCCAGACCCGGACGTCCGGATGCCAGACCGGGATATCCTTGCGCTCGGAGAAGCTGAGGCCGAACAGCCGGTGCGCGCAGTCGAAGGCGGCGTCGATCATGTGGTCGAGCACGAGATAAGGCTTGATCGCGGCGTCGTCGAAATTGGCGCGGCGCTGCCGCAGCTTTTCGGCGTAGTAGCGCCAGTCCCACGGCGCCAGCGCGAAATTGCCGCCCTCCTCGGCCACCAGCGCCTGCAGGGCATCGCGATCCGCCAGCGCACGCGCCCGCGCCGGCTTCCAGACCCGCTCCAGGAGGCCGCGCACCGCCTCGGGCGTCTTGGCCATCGAATCCTCCAGCCGGTAGGCGGCGAAGGTCGAAAAGCCCAACAGCTTGGCGCTCTCCTCGCGCAGGCTCAGGATCTCGACAATGACGGCGTTATTGTCGTTGTCGTTGTTGTTGTCGCCGCGCGCGGTGAAGGCCTTGAACACCTTTTCGCGCAGGTCGCGGCGGGTGGACGTCTTCAGGAACGGCTCCACGAAGGAGCGCGACAGCGTCATGATCGCCTTGCCGGCCATGCCGCGCTCGCTGGCCGCGGCCTTCGCCGCCGCGATGAAGCTATCCGAAAGGCCGTCGCGGTCGGCCTCGCCGAGCTCCAGGAACCAGTCCTGCTCGTCGCCGAGCAGATGATGGCTGAACGCGGTGCCGAGATGCGCCAGCCGCTCGTTGATCTCGGCCATCCGGCTCTTCGCCGCCTCGTCGAGGCCGGCGCCGGCGCGATGGAAGCGCGTGTAGGTGCGCTCCAGCAGCCGGTTCTGCTCGGGCGACAGCTCGAGCATGGCGCGGTTATCGTGCAGCATCGCGATCCGGCCGAACAGCACCGCATTCATCATGATCGGGTTCCAGTGCCGCGCCATCCGCAACGACACCTCCTTGTCGATCTCAAGCAGGGCCGGGTTGGAATGCGCCGACACCAGATCGTAGAACACCGCCGAAACCTTGGAGAGCAGCTTGCCCGCGCGCTCCAGCGCGGTGACGGTGTTGGCGAAGTCCGGCACGGAGGGATCGTAGGTGATCGCGGTGATCTCGGCGGTATGATCGGCGAAGGCCTGCTCGAACGCGGGAAGGAAATGTTCCGGCGCGATCTCGGCGAATGGCGGCGTCTCGAACGGCGTCTGCCACGCCTTCAGCAGCGGGTTTACCGAGGCGGGCGGGGGGACCAATGTTTCCAAGGTTTCTGACATGACAATTCCCGTTTACGCCCCAAATGAATGGCGCAATCTATATCACGCCGTTGGGCTTTTTTGGGCCTTTTGCGCTTGATAGCGGGGGCCTTTTCAGAGAGATTGCGCCCCCTGACAGGATACAGAAACATGAGCTCGCAGCCCTCCCCGACCAGCGCCCGCCAGATTATCTGGCCGAGCGTCGTCACCGTCATCAGTGCCGCGATCCTGATCGGCGCCGAAGTGTTCGGCGCGGCGTTCGCCGGCGGCTGGGCGCTCGCGATCCTGTTCGGTCTCGACGACACCGGCGCGCACATCCTGCAAGCCGTGCTGTTTGCGATCGGCGTCTTCATCATGGTGACGTTCATCCGCGCCGCGCAGCGCGTCGAGCCGTTTACGCGTCGCGCGTAAGTCGGCTGAGCAACAAAGCCGCGCACCGCCTGCGTTGAATGCTCACACTTCGTTAAACAAACTTAACGTCTGTTCACTTTCAACGCCGCCTGCGCGCGCTGAGAGCGGCGCTGCAAGCACGCGTTGGGGAAATTTGTCCCTGACATAAAAAAAATGTTGCGTAGCGGACTCAAACACCCTATTTGCAGAGTTGCCCAATTTCGCACGTGCCTGTGGTCGTGTGTCAGTCGGTAGGTATCCGGACAAGAGGCCGGACAGCCGCCAAGG
>Ga0137409_10006659_pt1 | contig 11971 bp, 9 predicted proteins | sample CZODoug1_16funga_FD_122059 | JGI IMG/M metagenome (GOLD analysis project Ga0137409, IMG submission 122059) | Vadose zone soil fungal communities from Angelo Coast Range Reserve, California, USA - CZODoug1_16fungal (Hybrid Assembly) | ecosystem: Environmental > Terrestrial > Soil > Vadose zone... | reverse complement strand
GGGCTCGGCGGCACGGTGAGCAGTCTGGGCGGCACCGTCGGTGGGCTCGGCGGCACCGTCGGTGGGCTCGGCGGCACCGTCGGTGGGCTCGGCGGGACGGTTGGTGGCACGGTCGGTGGGCTCGGCGGCACGGTGGGCAGTCTGGGCGGCACCGTCGGTGGCCTGGGCGGCACCGTCGGCGGGCTCGGCGGCACGGTCGGCGGCACCGTCGGCGCGGTCGGCGGCACCGTCGGCGGGCTCGGCGGCACGGTCGGCGGCACCGTGAGTGGCGGCGGTGGAACGGTCGGCGGAGTTGTCGGTGGCCTCGTGGGCGGCCTGGGTGGGCTGCTCGGCGGTAAGCACTGAGCCCGGCCCGCGCGAGAACAGAATCATGATCGCCCCCGAGTTCTCTCGTACGTCAAGCGTCCACGGCACCGTCTGGTACCCGATGGACTTCTCCCGGGGGCAGATCATCGCCGAGCTTCCGGACGATCTCGACCCCCGGCTGATGCCGCCCGGAAACTCCCCGCACTTCGGATCGGATGACCCAGCGGCGGTGCTGCTCCTCGACGACCCGGATGCCGGGCTGATCGAGGCCGCCCGCCGCGCCATGGTGCCCGTGGTCGTGCTCTCCGACGCGCCGGAACCCGGCATGGGAGCACGGGGTTACGTCTCCCTCACGCTGCCGGTGAGCCCGGTCACCCTCGCCAGCGTGCTGCGCGCGGCCTGCGAGCAGGCCCGCGTGACGCGCACGGCCCGGGAGACCACCCGACAGCTCGAGGAGCTGAACGCGATCGGGGTCCGCCTCTCGGGCGAGCGCGACACCAAGCTGCTGCTCGATCTCATCCTGACCAAGGCGCGGACCATCACCCGGAGCGACGCCGGCTCCATCTACCTCGTCGAGTCTTCATCCGACGGCTCCCGCCGGCTGCGGTTCGAGCTGGCCCACAACGAGAGCGTGCCGGTCGAGTTCAAGTCGGTCGCCCTGCCGATCAACCCCAAGAGCCTGGCCGGTCACGTGGCCCTCTCTGGCGAGATCCTGCACGTCGACGACGCCTACGCCCTGTCCGCCGAGCGCACCTACCGCTTTAACCCGGAGGTCGACGCCCTCGCCGGCTACCGCACCAAGTCCATGCTGGTCCTCCCGATGAAGACGCCCGGCGGGGACATCATCGGGGTGCTTGAGCTGATCAACTGCAAGCGCGAGAGTGGCCGCGCCTTCCCCTCCTCCGAGGCCATCGAGCGCGACGCCCTGCCCTATTCGCAGGCGTCGCGGAACCTGGCCGCCTCCCTCGCTTCCCAGGCCGCGGTGGCCCTGTCCAACAGCAACCTGTTCCGCGAGCTGACCCGGCGGCAGGGCCGGCTCGAGGCCCTCGTGGAGGTGAGCCAGCGCGTGACACGGCTCTGGCCGCCGGCGACCGTCCAGCGGCGCATCGCCGACCTCTACCGCGGCCTGCTCCAGGCCGAGACCGTGGCCTTCCATCTCGTCGACGAGGACCGGCTGGTACGGACCGAGGCCCGGGGCGAGGGCGTCGACGTCCTGCTCCCGGCCGAGATCGCCGTGGGTGAGGGACCGTGCGGGGGCGTGGCCGCCTCGGGTGAGCCGCTCGCGATCCCGGACCTTGCCGGCTCCGCCACCCTGAACGCGGAGCAGGCCGAGATGGCGACCAAGCTCGGCCTCCGGGCCTGGCTCTCGGTGCCGGTGCGGGCCGGCGATCGGCTGGTCGGCGTGCTGACCGCGGTGACCAGCCAGTCGTCCACCTGCTCGGAGGACGACGTGGCGGTGGCTACCACCTTCGCCGCCCAGGCCGGCATCGCCGTCGAGAACTCGCGGCTGTACGCGGAGCTCGAGCGCGCCCTCGAAGGGGTCCAGAAGTCCCAGGACCAGCTCGTCCAGGTCGAGCGGCTGCGCGCGCTCGGCGAGATGGCCGCGGGCGTGGCCCACGATTTCAACAACCTGCTCGCGATCGTGATGCTGCGGACCGAGCTGCTCCTCGCGCGGGGCCAGGCGCCGGATGTGGCCGAGAGCCTGAGCATGATCCGCCAGGCCGCCCAGGACGGCGCCCAGACCGTGCGGCGGATCCAGGAGTTCACCCGCACCCGCAGCATCCGTCCGTTTGCCCCGGTGGACATGAACCGGGTGATCCGAGAGGTGGTCGACCTGGCGCGCCCGCGGTGGCGGGACCAGGCGCAGAGCTGCGGCGTGACCTACGACGTGAAGATCGAGATGGGCAAGATTCCCCTGGTCGCGGGCACCGCCGAAGAGCTGCGCGAGGCGTTCCTCAATCTGCTCAACAATGCGCTCGATGCGATGCCCGCGGGGGGTCGGTTCACCTTCCGGACCGCGACCGAAGGGGGCCAGGTCGTGGTCCGGGCCGAGGACGGGGGCTGCGGCATGTCAGAGGAGACCCGGCGTCGGGTGTTCGAGCCCTTCTTCAGCACCAAGGGCGCCCAGGGCAACGGGCTCGGCCTGGCGGTGGTCTGGGGCATCGTGAAGCGCCACGGCGGGGCGATCGAGGTGGAGAGTGCGCTCGGGCGAGGCACCACCTTCGTGGTCAACCTCCCGGTCCCGGCCGAGTTACCGGCCGACGGCAGTACCCGCGGCTCGACGGCTGTCCCGGCAGGCAAGCGGGTGCTGATCGTCGAGGACAATCCGGAGATCCTCCAGTCCCTGGCCGACCTCCTCCGCGAGAACGGCTGCCACGTGGTCGAGGCCGCGGACGGCCTGGCCGGGATCTCCCGGATCGAGATCGAGTCGGTCGACCTGGTGCTGACGGATCTGGCCATGCCCGGGGCATCGGGCTGGGAGGTCGCCACCGCCTGCCGCGAGCGATTCCCGACCACGCCCATCGGGCTCATCACCGGCTTCGGCGATCGGCTGGAGCCCGAGAAGATCGAGCGGCACGGCGTCCAGTTCGTGGTTGCCAAGCCGTTCACATCGACCGAGCTGCTGCGCGAAGTTACGGCAGCTCTTACGGCGAGCTAGCGGTCGGCGGGCCGCCGGTTTCCGCCGGCGGCCCGCCGACGCTCGTAGTGGCGCCGGCTCTTCGCCCGGTTCCCACAGACGCGCATGTCGCACCAGCGGCGGCTCCGGTTCTTGGTCGAGTCCATGAAAAGCCATCCGCAGTCATAACTGGCGCACTCGCGAACGAAGGTTAGGTCCGGGGAGGTCAGGAGCTCGGCCGCGGAGCGCGCCACCCACCACGAGACCCGGTCCAGGCCGAGTACCGAATCGGGCCAGCCCCACTCGAAGCGTGCACCGGCGGGAGTCAGACCGCGGTGAGTCATGGCTCTGCCTATCGCCCGATTGAGGGTTTGAAGATCAGCGGGCGGAGCGGGCAGACCCGCAGCCCTCGCCGAGAACACGGCATACATCGACTCACGGAGGAGTCGAGCCTGCGCCAGGGCATCGCTCGCCGCACGGGGTCCCTGGCGCGCCGTGTCGGCCAGGACCGCCGCCTCGCCCGGTGTGAGGATCGTCGCCTGCCGAGCCCATCCCAGAAGATCGTCATAGGACCCAATCAGATCGAGCCGATCGCTGGATGGGCGTGACCGCACCGTTTGAATGCAAACTGCTCTCCGGGGGGCGGACCGGGCTCGACCATGGGCGCCGAGGATATAACTGTCTAACCTACTTTTCGAAGCCTTAAATCCTCCGACCGAGAAGCTTCTGATAGACCAGGCTGACGAGCAGCAGGACAACGCCGAGGACCAGGAACGACAGGATCCGCAGGGATGTCTTGGCCGCGGAGAAGTCGACGGCAATGACCTTGAAGACGGTGAGACCGAGCAGGGCGAGAGCCGCATATCGCACGGCCGGGGTCCGGCGTGCGAATCCCCACGCCAGGGCCAGCGCGGCGTACACCGTCCACAGCACCGAGAGACCGACTTGGATGCGCCAGCCGACATCACCGACGACCCGGCGGCCGGAGGCGCGCGCGGCCGACTCCAGCGCGCCCTGATACCGCGTCCACGCCAGGCTCAAAGCGAACAGCAGCACCAGGCCGGCGCCGCCCGAAACGATCCGTCCGACGAGACGCGCGGACGCTCCCGGCGCCCGGACGAGGAATCCCCCCGCTAGCCCCATGCCGAGACAGGCCCCGACCCGGGAGAGCAGCGGCAGGTTCAGGAGGGACCCCGCGGCCGCCCGTGCCAGGTTGTCATCCGCCAGCAGAACGCGGAGGATCAGGACCACGGCCAGGAACGGAATCGCGACCACGAACGCCGGAGAGGTGGAGCCCCGGCCGAGCCAGGCCACAACAACGATCTCGAAGGTCAGCAGCGTGGCGGGCCAGAGCCCGGTCGGCTCCCGCCAGAACAGCACGGCCAGGGTCACCACCGAGGCCACCCAGAGCGCCCCCTGCAGAAGGGGCGGGTTCGGTCGGAACCGCTCCTCGGCCCTGATCCGGCCACCGAGCCAGCCGCCGACGGCCAGGACTCCCGCGACCAGGAGGTGGACGACGAAGGTCAGGTTCCAGACCGCCACGATGTCGGCCGACCAGTAGCGATCGAAGGCCACCGCCCGCGAGAACGCCAGCAAGAGCGCGACGAGGCCACCCCAGGCCGCCACGGAGATCGGGACCCGCGAGGCGAGCCAGAGCAGCATCACGCCCTCGACCGCCCAGGCGAGGGTGATCCACTGGACATCCAGGGCGAGCGGGATGGCCAGCGTGAGGAAGGTCCACGACACACCCTCGTGCACCAGGACCGGCACCGGGTCGGCGGACACACGGGAGCCGTAGTCCGCCGACACCACGCGATACAGCACCGCGAGCCCGACCGCCCAGGGAGCCTCGAGCCCCGGCCGCGTGGCCTCCAGGGTGAAGTAGACGGCCCAGAAGTAGCCGGCCGCGTTGGCGACCACGAGGATCAGGTCGATCGGCTCGCTCCGATGCCCCGTCGCCCGCTCCCGAAACAGCGGCGCCGCCAGGAAGACGAGGAAAAGCGCCGAGAGAAGCAGCAGCCGAGTCAGCGGATGCGGGGCCTCGGGCGCGCCCCAGAGCGTCGGCAGCAGGAGCAGCGCGCTGCCGCCCCAGGCGAGCTGGGTGAGCGCGGGCCACGTCCGGAAGCGCGCGACCAGCAACACGAGGACGTCGAGCACCAGCAGGTAGGCCAGCAGGTTGCGCTCGTCGGGACGCTCCACGCGCAGGAGCACCGGGGTGAGGAGTCCGCCCAGCACTGCGAGCACGGCGGTGCTGAGTCGCCCGCTCAGGACCGCCACGAACGTGCCCAGCAGGGTGACCGCGAACATCGAGGTGAACGCGGCCGCGGGCCCGATCAAACCATAGAGAGCGTGAGCGGCGAAGAGGGAGAGGTAGAGACAACCGAGCCCGCCGCCGGCCAGCCCTTCGCTCAGATAGGGGACGTCCTGCCGCCGGTGAAGCAGGAGCCCGGCGACGAGCATCAGGAGTCCGCCCACGACCCCGACGCCCACTCTCGCCGCCGGGCCCAGATACTCGTTGTCGAAGGCCCACTTGAGGAAGAGAGCGGCTGCGACCAGGATGACCACGATCCCGACCCACGTCGCCCAGCGGGCTCCGATGCGCTGCTCGAGGCCGAGCGACGGCCGTGGCGGTATCAGCGGCGGGCTCGAGGTGGGAAGCAATGGCCCGGCGGAGGCGCCGAGCGGAGCGGCCAAGAACGGAGGATCCGGGCCGACGGGCGCGGTCACGACCTCGGGCGCCGGCGCCTCGGCCGGCGTAGGGAGCACGGCGGCCGGTGCGCGAGCCTGATCCGCGGCCTCCTCGAGGGCCCGGACCCGGTCGAGCAGCAAGCGCACCTGGCTCTCCAGCGCGGCGACGCGCCCGTCCGCGCCCTCCGGCGCCGTGCGCGCTCGCGCGAGGAGCGCGATGACGGAGGCGACCAGAGCGACCATGGACAGGAACAGGCCGAGCGCGAGCGACATCGCGGGCACGATTGGGGGCGTCTCTCTGCGGCGAGCCTACACCCGGGTCCCGGCGGGCCCGTCCTGATTTGTCGATTCAAGGGCGGAAACCGTCCGGCCGCGGCGACGGATGAGCGATACTAAGGCCCGTGTCACGCCCTTCCACCACTCGCCGGCTCTGGTTGGCCGCGCTCGTGCTGGCGACGCTCACCGGAATCGCTCCCGCGAAGGCCGAGCCGCTCCGCTTCCGCATCCAGCCCGAAGCCAGCGAGATCACCTTCCGAGCGACCTCCCGGCTGATGAACGCGGAGGGCCACTTCGGGCGCTTCAGCGGCGACGTGGTGGCGGACCCGGACGGCCCCGCGGGCGCGCGCATCAACCTCACCATCGACGCGGCCTCGCTCGACACCGGCATCGAGATGCGCGACAACCACCTGCGCAGCTCCGACTTCTTCGACGTGGAGCGCTTCCCGACCGTCGCCTTCCAGAGCCTGCGGATCGAGGCGGCGGGCAGCCGGGCGACCGTGGTGGGCCGCCTGACCCTGCACGGCGTCACCCGGGAGGTCGCGGTGCCGATCGACGTGCAGATCACGAGCACCGCGCTCGTGGCGAGCGGGGAGTTCATCGTCAATCGTGGCGAGTACGCGATCAACTACAACTCGTTCGTCAACCCGATCGGCAACGAGGTCCGCGTGGCGTTCACCTTCCGCGCCCGCGTGCCCTGAGGAGAGGCCTATGGACGCCCGGACAGCCGGACAGCGCATGACCGCGCTCTTGAACCTGGCCAGCCGGCCGGTGGCCGTGACGTTCACCGCGACCGCGCCCGCCGGCGTCCCGCGAGTCGCCAAGGCCGGACCCGCCGGGTGCGCCTACTGGAAGCAGGCCGCGGAGGGCGCGGTGTTCTACACCGAGGCCGCCGATCATTACAACTGCCCGGTCGGCTCGTTCACCCACGGCATCACGCTCCCTCCCGAACGGGCGAAGGAGCTCGAGGACGTGGTTAGCACGATGGTCGGCCTCCAGTACATCCGGATGGAGGAGGTGGGCGCGCTGCCGCGCCGGACCGCGCCCTTCCAGGTGGCGGTCTACGCTCCGCTGGCCGAGACGCCCGCGCCGCCCGACGTGGTGCTGGTGCGCGGCCGCGCGCGCCAGATCATGCTGGTGGCCGAGGCCGCGCGCGCGGCCGGGATCGCGGGCGACGGGGCCTCGATGGGCCGGCCCGCCTGCGCGGTGATCCCCGCCGTCCTCGGCGGGCCCACCGGCGTCACCAGCCTCGGCTGCATCGGCAACCGCGTGTACACCGGCCTGGGCGACGACGAGCTCTACTTCACGATCCCGGGCCCGAAGATCGGCGAGGTGGTCGAGCGGCTCCAGACGGTGGTCGACGCCAACCGGGCGCTCGAGACGTACCACGAGGGGCGCCGGGCGAGCGTCTGAGTCGGGCGCACCTCTAACCCCTCTCCCAACCCTCTCCCCGGAGGGGAGAGGGGGGATCGGGCTATAATCAGTCCCCCATGAACGCGCCCCTCGCCGGCCTCCTCGTCGCCGATCTCACCCAGAACGTGGCGGGCCCGTACTGCACCCAGATCCTGGGCGATCTCGGCGCGGAGATCGTGAAGGTGGAGCGCCTCGGTCGCGGCGACGACGCGCGCGCCTGGGGGCCGCCCTTCTGGGGCCAGGAGAGCGCCACCTTCATCAGCGTCAACCGAAACAAGCGGAGCCTCGCGGTGGACCTCAAGGCCGACGCAAGACGCGCGGTGGTCGAGCGGCTCCTCGGCCGCGCCGATGTCTTCGTGCAGTCGCTGCGGGCCGGCGCCGCGGAGGAGCTGGGGCTGGGCTACGCGCGGGTCGCCGAGCTCAACCCGCGTCTCGTCTACTGCTCGGTCACCGCCTTCGGCACCGAGGGCCCGCTGAAGGACCGGCCCGGCTACGACCCGCTGATGCAGGCCTACGGCGGCATCATGTCGATCAACGGCCATCCGGACCAGCCGCCCGCGCGCGTGCCGGTCTCGGTGGTGGACATGGGCACCGGCATGTGGGCGGTGATGGGCATCCTGGCCGCCCTGCGCGAGCGCGACCGCACCGGCCATGGTGCTCAGGTCACCACCGCGCTCTTCGACACCGCGCTCGCCTGGTCGGTCTTCCAGATGAGCCACTACTTCGCCACCGGCGAGGTCCCGCGCCCACAGGGCTCGGGCACCGCCATGATCGTGCCCTACGAGGCGTTCCCGGTCGTGGACGGCTGGGTGATGATCGCGGCCGGCTCCGACGCGCTGTTCGTGAAGGCGACCGCCGCGCTCGCGGTGCCCGAGCTGGCGCGCGATCCGCGCTTCGTGGACAACCCGCGGCGCGTCGAGCACCGCGCGGCGTTGCAGGAGGCGCTGGCCCGGGTCACGCGGCCGCTCACCGCGGAGGAGCTGCTGGCCCGGCTGCAGCGGGCGGGCGTGCCGTCGGCGCGCGTGTCCACCATGGACCAGGTCGCCACCGAGCCACAGACGGAGGCGAGCGGCATGCTCCCGGCGGTGAAGCATCCGCGCCTGCCCGACTACCGCGCGGTGGCGCTCCCGATCAAGTGGGACGGCGAGCGCCCGGCCGCCTCGCGGGTGCCGCCGCTGCTCGGGGAGCACTCGGCCGAGGTGCTGGCCGAGCTCGGCTACGACGACGCGGCCATCCGGGGGCTCGTGGAGCGCCATGTCATCCAGCTATAAGACCCTGAACGTCGCCACCTCCGCCGACGGCTACGTGGTCACGGTGGAGCTGAACCGGCCGGACGCGCTCAACGCGATGAACACCGCGATGGGCGAGGATCTGCTGCGCTGCTTCGAGGATCTCCACCACGACCGCACCGTGCGCGTGGTCGTCTTCACCGGCGCGGGCACCAAGGCCTTCTGCGTGGGCGGCGATCTCAAGGAGCGCGAGGGCATGACCGACGAGACCTGGCGCGCCCAGCACGTGATCTTCGAGACGGCGGCCGCGCGCGTGCTCCACTGCCCGGTGCCGGTGATCGCGGCGGTCGAGGGCTTCGCGATGGGCGGCGGCTGCGAGCTGGCCGTGCTCTCCGACTTCGTGGTCTGCGGCGAGACCGCGGTGTTCGCGGTGCCCGAGGTCACGCGCGGCATCTTCCCGGGCATCGGCGGGACCCAGCTCCTGCCGCGGATCCTGGGGGCGCCCATGGCCAAGGAGATGATCTTCACCGGCCGGCGCGTGGACGCGCGCGAGGCCAAGGCCATCGGGCTCGTCAACCACGTGGTGCCGGCCGGCCAGGCGCGGGCCAAGGCCCTGGAGATCGCCGCGACGATCGCGGACAATGGCCCCATCGCGGTGCGCCAGGCCAAGAAGGCGGTCAACCGGGGCGGCGAGACCGACCTGGAGACCGGCATGATCCTGGCCATCGAGGCCTACAACAACACGGTCACCACCGACGACCGGCTGGAAGGCGTTCGCGCCTTCAACGAGAAGCGCAAGCCGCGGTTCACCGGGAGATGAGCATGGCAGACATGACGTTCACGCTGACCGATGAGCAGCGCGCCCTGAAGGCCGCGGTCTACGACCTCTGCAAGCAGTACCCGTCGGAGTACTGGCGCGAGCTCGACGCCAAGCGCGAGTACCCGGAGGCCTTCGTCAGCGAGCTGACCAAGGCCGGCTACCTCGCGGTGCTCATCCCCGAGGAGTACGGCGGCGGCGGGCTCGGCATCATGGAGGCCGCCCTGATCCTCGAGGAGATCGGGCGGGCGGGCGGCAACCCGGCGGCCTGCCACGCCCAGATGTACATCATGGGCACCGTGCTCCGGCACGGCACGGAGGCGCAGAAGCGCGAGTACATGCCGAAGATCGCGGCCGGCGAGCTGCGCCTGCAGGCCTTCGGCGTGACCGAGCCCAACGCGGGCTCGGACACCACCAAGCTCCAGACCACCGCGGTTCGCAAGGGCGACCGCTACGTGGTCAACGGCCAGAAGATGTTCATCTCGCGCGTGCTGCAGTCCGACCTCATGCTGCTGCTCGCCCGCACGACCCCGGTGGACGAGGTCAAGAAGAAGACCGACGGGCTCAGCGTCTTCCTCATCGACATCCGGGAGCTCAAGGGCAAGGGGCTCGACGTGCGGCCGCTCAAGATGATGATGAACCACTCCACCAACGCGCTCTTCTTCGACAACATGGAGATCCCGGCGACGAGCCTCATCGGCCAGGAAGGCAATGGCTTCTCCTACATCCTCGACGGCATGAACGCCGAGCGCATCCTGGTCGCCTCCGACTCCCTCGGCGACGCGCGCTGGTTCACCGAGAAAGCGGTGGCCTACGCGGGCCAGCGCGTGATCTTCGGCCGGCCGATCGGGGCCAACCAGGGCGTGCAGTTCCCGATCGCCAAGGCGCACGTGAACATCGAGGCCGCCGACCTCATGCGCACCAAGGCGGCGCGCATGTTCGACGCGGGCCTCCCGTGCGGCCCCGAGGCCAACATGGCCAAGTACCTGGCCTCCGAGGCAGCGATCGAGGCGGGCAATGCCTGCATCGACTGCCACGGCGGCTACGGCTTCGCGGAGGAGTACGACATCGAGCGCAAGTTCCGCGAGTCGCGCCTCTACCGGGCCGCGCCGATCAACAACAACCTGGTCATCGCCTACGTCGGGGAGCACGTCCTCGGCATGCCCCGGTCCTACTGAGGCATGCTGGGCCCGATCCTCGAGGGCGAGCGCGTCCGGCTCGAGCCGCCGCGGCCGGAGTATTTCTCGGCCTACCAGCGGTGGTTCGCGGACATGGAGGTGACGCGCTACCTGCTCTACCGCTTCCCCTTCACCACGAAGTGGGAGGAGGAATGGCTCGAGCGGGTAGGCAACGATCCGAGCCAGGTGATGTGGGCGATCGTGCTCAAGGACAACGGGCGGCTGATCGGCAACGCGGCGCTCGAGCACATCGAGTGGCGCAACCGCCGCGCGGAGAGCGGCACCGTGATCGGCGAGAAGGACGAGTGGGGCAAGGGGTACGCGGGCGAGGCCATGCGGCTGCGCACCCGCTACGCCTTCCGCGAGCTGGGGCTCGAGACGGTCACCACCCGGGTCGTGCTCGCCAACGCGCCGAGCCGCCGGGGCCTCGAGCGGGCCGGGTATCGCCAGGCCGGGGTGCTGCGCCACCACTACTTCGTGGACGGTCGCTGGCACGACGCGTGGGTGGGTGAGATCCTCAGGGACGAGTGGGAAGCGACACAGGAGACGACACGATGAAGCTGCCGACACGCGTGACGATCTGCGAGGTGGGGACGCGGGACGGGTTCCAGATCGAGCCCGCGTTCATCCCGACGGACCAGAAGATCGAGGTGGTGAACCGGTTGGCCGCGGCGGGCCTGCCCCGCATCGAGGTGACCTCGTTCGTCTCGCCCAAGGCGATCCCCCAGCTCCGCGACGCCGCCGAGGTCATGGCCGCGATCACCCGGCGCCCCGGCACCACCTACTCGGCGCTGGTGCCCAACGACAAGGGCGCGGTGCGGGCGGTGGACGCGCGAGTGGACGAGATCCACACCGTGGTCTCGGCGAGCGAGAGCCACAACCTCGCCAACGTGAACATGACCATCGCGGAGTCGCTCACCAAGCTCGCCGCGGTCGCGGAGGTGGCCCGGCGGGCGGGCGTGCCGGTGGTCGCCGGCATCTCCTGCTCCTTCGGCTGCCCGTTCGAGGGAGACGTGCCGGTCGGCCATCTCGAATCGGTGGTCGCGCGCCTCGTCGGCATGGGCGCGCGTGGCATCGGCCTCGCCGACACCACCGGCATGGCCAATCCCGCGCAGGTCGGGCGGGTGCTCGAGCGCCTGGTGCCGCGCTTCCCCGGCGTCGAGTGGACGCTCCACACCCACGACACCCGGGCGATGGCGATCCCCAACATCCTGGCCGCGATGGAATACGGGGTCACGAATTTCGACGCCTCCATCGGCGGGCTCGGCGGCTGCCCCTTCGCGCCCGGCGCCTCCGGCAACGTGTGCAGCGAGGACCTGATCCACTGCCTGCACGCGATGGGCGTGGAGACCGGCGTGGACCTCGACGCGCTGATCGAGACGTCGAAGCGCGTGCAGGCGATCGTGGGCCGCGGCCTGCCCGGGCAGCTCGTCAAGGCGGGCAAGTG
>Ga0137409_10006658_pt1 | contig 11975 bp, 12 predicted proteins | sample CZODoug1_16funga_FD_122059 | JGI IMG/M metagenome (GOLD analysis project Ga0137409, IMG submission 122059) | Vadose zone soil fungal communities from Angelo Coast Range Reserve, California, USA - CZODoug1_16fungal (Hybrid Assembly) | ecosystem: Environmental > Terrestrial > Soil > Vadose zone... | reverse complement strand
AGCGCCACGTACATGGCGAGCAGGATCCACGCGCTCGGGTTGATGGTCATGGAGACGGAGATCCGCTCGAGGTCGATGCCCGAGAAGAGCGCCTCCATGTCGTCGAGGGTGTCGATGGCGACGCCCTCGCGCCCGACCTCGCCGAGCGAGCGCGGGTCGTCGGAGTCGTAGCCCATCAGGGTGGGCATGTCGAAGTCCACGCTAAGCCCGGTCTGCCCCTGCTCGATCAGGTAGCGGAAGCGCCCGTTGGTGTCGGCCCCGGTGCCGAAGCCCGCGATCTGACGCATCGTCCAGTTGCGGCCGCGGTACATGGTGGGATAAGGCCCGCGCGTGTAGGGGAAGCGGCCGGGCAGGCCGATGTTATCGGCGGGCGCCTCCGCGATGTCCTCCGGCGTGTAGAGACGCTGTACCGGCATGCCCGAGCCCGTGCGGTAGTCGGTGCGCGCCTCCGGCTGGCGGGCGAGGAACTCGGCCAGCTCCTTGGCTTCCCACGCGGCCTTCTCGGCGGCCAGACGCCTGAGCGCTTCGGGATCAAACATACAAGGCCCTTTCATCCAGCTTGAACGTGGAAGACTTCAGTTGGCGGTTCTGCTCCTTCGCGCCTACGGCGCTCATCCGAACTGCCTCCCGGTGCGGTGCCCGGGGGCTCGCGGCGGGGGTCATCGCGGCAGGCTCTGGCGGTAGAGGTCGCGATCGTCGATCACGCGGCGGGCCTTGAACTCGGTGCGCGGCAGGGTGCCCTCGGGGACGAGGTCCACCACCGGGTGCACGCCGAGGCGCGCGCGCAGGCGCTCGCGCATCAGGCCGCGCAGCGCCTCGAGCCGGGCGCCGTGGCCCGCGGTGTACTCCGCGCGCACCAGCAGCTCGTCCATGGTCTCGCGGCGGGAGACGATCACCCGGAACTCGCCGCCGAAGCCGTCGATGGCCCGCAGGGTGTCCTCGATGGCGCTCGGGTAGATGTTCTCGCCGCGCACGATGATCATGTCGTCGAAGCGGCCGTAGAGTCCGTCCGGCAGGCGGGGGTAGGTGCGCCCGCAGGGGCACGGGTCGTCCACCCACCGCGCGCGATCGCCCGAGACCAGCCGGATCATGGGCTGCGACGTCCGCTCGAGGTGAGTGTACACGGGTGTGCCCTCGGCGCCGTAGGGCAGGGGCCGGAACGTCTCCGGATCGCAGACCTGGGTGTAGACGAGATCCTGCCAGAGGTGCATGCCGGTGCGATGGCGGCACTCGCCGTTCGTCATCCAGGGCGACATCTCGGCCATGCTCCCCATGTCCACGCAGATGCCGCCGAAGGTCTGCTCGATCAGCGCGCGGGTCGCCGGAATGCCCGCGCCGGGCTCGCCGGAGAAGAAGAGGACGCGGAAGCCCAGGCCGGCCGGGTCGATGCCCTCGCGGCGCGCGGTCTCCGCGAAGTGCAGCGCGTAGGACGGCGTCCCGTAGAACGCCGACGGCCGGAGATCGCGCGCCCACTGCACGGCCTGGAGCGTCTGGCCCTGCGCCCCCGCGCCGAACGGGAACACGGTGGCGCCGAGGCGCTCGCCGCCCGCGAGGGCGCCCCACGAGCCCAGGTAGAGGCTGAAGAACGAGCAGATCAGGATGCGGTCGCCCGGCCGGATGCCCGCGCCCCAGAGGATGCGCGCGTGGGCCTCCGCGATGCGCCCCCAGTCGTCCGCCCCGATGCCGAAGACGGTGGGCCGGCCGGTGGTGCCGCTGGTGCCGTGGATGCGCGCGACCTCCGCGGGCTCGATGCAGAGATAGTCGCCGAAGGGCGGCGCGGCCGCCTGGGCGGCCCGCAGCTCCGCCTTCTGCACCACCGGAAAGCGCGCGAGGTCGTCGAGGCTCTTGAGCGTTTCCGGCGACACGCCCGCCTCCTGCCATCGGCGCCGGTAGAACGCGCTCCGCTCCCACGCGTAGCGCACCTGGCACGTGAGCTTGGCGAAGACCAGCGCGTTACGCGCGGCGGGCGCCGCGCACTCGACTTCGGGGAGCCAGTGCTCGGCGCCCGGCGCGGGCCGGTAGGCGCGGTCGTAGCGGGGTGGCCAGACCGTCAGGTCGACACCGCGCGCCACGACCGCTTGGGTCATGGGATCAGCGGGTCGGCCGGGCCGCCACCAGGTCGCGGATGCGGGCGACGATCGTGTCGGGCGCCGTGTCCTGCAGGATCACCTCGGCCACGCCCATCTCGCGCAGCACGGGCACGTCCTCGTCCGGAATCACCCCGCCCGCCACCAGGAGGATGTCCTCCGCCCGCGCCCCCCGCATCAGCTCGAGCACGCGCGGGAAGAGGGTAAGGTGGGCGCCGGAGAGGATGCTGATGCCGAGCACGTCCACGTCTTCCTGCACCGCCGCGGCCACCACTTCCTCGGGCGTGCGGTGCAGCCCGGTGTAGACGACCTCCATGCCCGCGTCGCGCAGGCAGCGGGCCACGATCTTGGCGCCGCGGTCGTGCCCGTCGAGGCCGACCTTCGCCACCAGCACGCGGATCGGGCGCTCGATCATGACGGGAGCGCCCGGGGCGCGGGGTCGCTAGCGGCGGGCGCGGCCACGGCCGGGTGTGACCGAGGGGCCGGCCGCGGCGCCGTCGACGACGCCGTCGAGAACCTCGCGCACCTTGAGCGCGAGCGCGTTCGGAGTGAACGGCTTGGAGAGGAACGCGATGCCCGCGGCCAGCACGCCGTGCCTGACGATGGCGTCATCCGTGTAGCCGGACATATACAGCACCTTCAGCTCCGGACGCAAGGTCGCCAGGCGCTGCGCCAGCTCGCGCCCGCTCATCTGCGGCATCACCACGTCGGTCACCAGCAGGTGAATGGTCCCCGCGTGGCGGTTGCTGATCTCGAGGGCTTCGGCTCCTTGCCGTGCCTCGAGCACGACGTAGCCGCTCATCTCGAGGATCTCCCGCACCACCGCCCGCACCCGCTGGGCGTCCTCCACGAGCAGGATGGTCTCGCCGCGCCCTGGGGTGAGGATGGCCTCGGGGGAGGCGCCCGGCCGCGGGACCGGACCGTCCGCGGCGGGCCGCTCCGGCGGCGCGACCGGGGCGGCGACCCGTGGGAGGTAGACGGTGAACGTGGAGCCGCGCCCCGGCTCGCTCTCCACCGCGATGTGGCCGCCGCTCTGCTTCACGGTGCCGTACACGGTGGAGAGCCCGAGCCCGGTGCCCTTGCCTTGTTCCTTGGTCGTAAAGAACGGCTCGAAGAGGTGCGAGCGCGTCTCCGCGTCCATCCCTACCCCGGTGTCGCCCACCTCGAGCAGGACGTAGGGGCCCGGCCGGGCGTCGCTCAGGCGCGCGGCGGCCGCCTCGTCCAGGTCCACGTTGGCGGTGCGCACGGTGAGCCGGCCGCCGTCGGGCATGGCGTCGCGCGCGTTCACGCACAGGTTCAGGATCATCTGCTCCATCTGGCCCGGATCGGCCTTGACCCCGCCGAGGTCCGGTGCGGTCACCGTGACGAGGTTGATCGTCTCGCCGAGGAGCCGCTGGAGCATGGCGTGGATGCTGGCCACGATGCCGTTGAGGTCCACGAGCCGCGGGGCCATCACCTGCTTGCGGCTGAAGGCGAGGAGCTGCCGGGTGAGGGTGGCGGCCTGATCGGCCGCGTCGCGGATGCCCTCCGCGTTGCGGCGCAGGGAGTGGCCGGGCGCCAGGCGGCGCAGCATCAGGTCGCTGTCGCCGCGGATGACCATCAGCAGGTTGTTGAAGTCGTGGGCGATGCCGCCGGCCAGCTTGCCCACCGCGTCCATCTTCTGCGCCTGCCGGAGCTGCTCCTCGCTCGTGTGCAGCGCGCGCTCCGAGCGCTTCAGCTCGGTGAGGTCCACCGTGAGGCCGCGCAGGGTGACGGACCGGCCCTCCGCGTCGCGCACCACGTGGACGATGTCGCGCAGCCACACCTCGCGGCCGTCCGCCGCGATCGCCCGGTACTCGAACTCGTGGTCCCGAGCCTCCGCGATCGCGGTGCGGTAGGTCTGCATCACCGCGTCGCGATCCTCCGGGTGGATGCGGCGGGCCCAGAAGTCGGGCTCACGCAGCCAGCGCTCCACCGGGTAGCCGAGCACGGTCTCGGCGCGGCGGCTGACGAAGGAGAAGGTGAGGGTGCGCGCGTCGGCCTCCCACACGATGGCGTCGAGGCCCTGGATGAGATCGCGGTAGCGCTGCTCCGACTCCTGGTGGGCCGCCTGCAGCCGCTCCTCCTCGGTGAGGTCCTCGACGATCAGGAGCAGGCGCGGCGGCTCGTCATCGGCCAGGTGGATGGCGCTCATGGTGATGCGCGCGGGCTTGGTGTCGCGGCGCGCGTACACGTAGAGCTCGTAGAGGCCGGCCTGCTGGGCCGCGCCGGAGGCGAGCACCTCGCGGGCTCCGCGCACGAGCCGCTCCGCCCGCACGAGCTGCTGGAGATCGCGCCCCAGCACGTCCTCCTCCCGGAGGCGAAACGACTCGAGGAAGGCCCGGTTGGCCGAGAGCACGTGCAGGTCCTCGGAGAGCAGCAGCAGGCCGGCGGGCACGCTCGCCACGATCTTGTCCGCGTAACCCTGCAGGTTGGTCATCGCGCGGGTCTGTCGCATCTGCTCCTGGAGCAGGCGCGCGCGCTGCTGCTCGCGGTGGAGCGCGATGAGGAAGCCGGCCAGCGCCAGGAGCAGGAAGGCGGCGGCCGCGCCGGCCAGCTGCCCCGAGCGCTGGAACTCGGCCAGGGCCTCGTCGCGGTCCACCTTGAGCACGAGCGACCACCCGGCGGGCCCCACCCGGCGCACCGCGGCCAGCACCGGCACGCCGCGGTAGTCCATCGTCTCGCCGACCGCCTCGTGCCCCTGGGCGGCCGCCTTGGCGAGCGCGCCGAGGGCGCCGAGCGAGCGCTTCGGAATCGGGGCGTCGGGGGCGATGGGCTGGCGCAGCGGGGAGAGAAAAGCGGGCGGGTCGGTGTCGAGGTCCACCAGCAGCGTCTCGCCGCTGTCCGTCGGCTCCACGTCGTCGGCGAGGAGCGGGTAGAGCCCGGCCTCCGGCTTAGCCGCCAGCATGACCACGCCGAGCAGCGGCCGCGTGTCGCCCTCGAGGCCGGCGGGCGCTCCGTCGGAGAAGACGGGCACCGTGACCACGAGCAGCCGGCCGGCGCCCTCGCCGCCGAGCGCGAAGCCCGGCTTCCGGCTCTTCGCCACCCGCGCCGCGTGCTCCGCGGCCTGCTCGAGCAGCCCGGCGGCGAGGCCGGGGTCCGAGGCGGAGTGAGCCGCCGCGCGGCCGGCGGGGTCGGAGACCACGATGCCGACGTAGCCGTACGCGACCGCGACCCGGCTCAGATGTCGCGCCAGCGCGTCGTCGTCCCGACCCTGGCCCGCGAGCTGCGCGCGCACCGCCGGGAAGGCGGCGAGTACTTCCGCGTCCGCGCGGCGGGCCGCGAGCCAGCTCGACACGAGGCGGGCCCGGTCGGCCGCGATGGTGGCGATGCGGCTCTTCCAGTGGGTGAGCGTGGTCTCGCGCTCGGTGCTGATCTGGTGCGAGGTGAACAGCACGACCAGGATGGTGCCGGCCAGGAACACGCCGACGTGGATCCAGGGGATACCCTCGCCGGACCCTGATCGTCGCCAGGACGCTCCACCCACACGTCCTCGACCGGCGCTCGCTCGCGCGAGGAGACTCTCGCGGCCGCCGCTAGGAATGACGGAAACTCCGCCGTGGACGCGTCATAGGCGCGCGACCCTCGGCCCGGGTCCCGCAAGACCAGAATACGGCGGGCGGGGGGTGGCGACAACCCTGTCACCGGCCCCGGCGCGGGGCCGGATCAGACGTGGTTGTGGAGCATCAGCTCCTTCGGATGCGGACGGAGATAGAGCTGGTCGCGGATGTCGGCCACGTCGAAGCGGGCGACATGGTGGTTGATCAGGGTGATGGGCACCACCAGGGGCACGAGGCCGGCCGCGTAGTCGCCGATCACGCCCGACAGCTCCCGCTTCTCGGCGGCCGAGAGCTGCTTCTTGAAGAAGCCCATGATGTGCCGCAACACGTTGACGTGCTTCTTGATCGTGGCCCGCCCCTCGAGCGCCCGCATGAAGCCGAGGCCGTAGCCGTCGAGCCACCGCTCGCGCGGCGGGCGTGCGAGCGCCGCGACCAGACGGCCCAGCCGCGCGTAGGCGGCGGGGTCGTGCGCGAGGATCAGGTACTTGTGCGCGGTGTGGAACTCCACCACCGCGGCCGGCCGCGGCTCGGACTCCCGCAGCGCGGCGAAGCGGCGATAGGCGAAGACGCGGGTGATGAAGCTGTCGCGCCGGTGCGTGTCGTTGAGCCGGCCTTCTTCCTCCACCGGGAGGAGCGGCAGCGCCGCGGTGAGCGCGCGCGCGAAGAGCCCGGTGCCCGTGCGCGCGGGCGGCCCGTCGCCCGCGTGGACCTTGACGCGCTCGAGCCCGCAGGAGGGCGAGGCGCGCTTCAGGATGTAGCCGCAGAGCCCGCGGCCCCGGAGCTCGTCCACGCGACGCCCGGAAAACTCGCTCATACGTACCGTGTGATCGATCCCGCTCGTGACGCCCATCAAGCGTGGCGCGGCCGCGTCTCCCACCAGCCGGATCGGCTCGCGCGGTACGCCCATGCCGATCTCCATCTCGGGACAGACCGGCACCCACGTGACGTAGCGCGCCAGCACGCCGGTGATGTAGGCGTCCTTCTGGTGGCCACCGTCGTAGCGGACCTCCTCGCCCAGCAGACAGGACGAGATGCCGACCCGGATGGGGAGATCGGGCGAGCGCCAGGCCGGGATGGCCGCCATCAGCGCACCCGGTAGCGGACCTCGAAGCTCACGCAGCCGCCCGCGGAGTGGAACGGCCCGTGCGGCATGCCGGGCGGCCGCACCGCCACCGAGCCCGCCGGGTAAGGCTGGCCGCCGCATTCGAGCGTGCCCGAGATGATGTAGATCTCCTCCCAGAAGTCGTGGGTCACGACGCGGTCGTTTCCGGAGCCCGGATCGAAGCGGAGCAACCGCGTGGTCACGCCCTCGTCCACGCCGCCGCTGATGATCTGCTCCCAGACGCCGGTGGGGAATCCGGGAGCGGGCCGCCACGGCAGGGGCGCCGGATCGAAGAACTCGCGCTCGGCCTTCATGGCTGCGTTATTGTAGCCGACATGCCGACCATCGACCCCGCCCGGCTCGAAGCGAAGGCCACCCGCATCTTCACCGCGATGGGCGCCCCCGACGGCGACGCGGCGTGGATCGCCGCGCTGCTCGTGCGCGCGAACCTGCGCGGCCACGACTCCCACGGCGTGATCCGCATCCCCCAGTACTGGGAGTCGGTCAAGAAGAAGGAAGTGGATCCCCGGTCGCCGGTGACGGTCACCGCGGAGACGCCCGCGCTGGTGCGGCTCGACGGCGGCGGCGGCTTCGGCCAGGTGGTGGGCCGCCGCGCGATGGAGATGGCGATCGCGAAGGCGAAGGCGGGCGGCCTGAGCGCCGCCTCCACCTCGCGCACCAGCCACGTGGGCCGGCTCGCCGACTACGCGGAGATGGCGGCCAACGCGGGGCTCGTCGGGCTGCTCTGGGCCAACTGCGTGCACGGGCTCAACGTGGCGCCGTGGGGCGGCGCCGCGCGACGCCTCGGCACGAACCCGCACGCGGTCGGCATTCCCGGCGCGGGTGGCCCCGCGATGGTGCTCGACTTCGCCACCAGCGTGGTGGCCGAGGGGAAGCTGCGGGTGAAGCGTAACCGCAAGCAGCCCGCCCCGCCCGGCTGGTTCGTGGACGCGCAGGGCCGGCCGCAGACGGATCCCGAGATCTTCTACGGCACCCCGCCCGGTGCGCTGCTCACGTCGGGCGAGCACAAGGGCTACGGGCTCTCGCTCGCGGTGGAGATCCTGGGCGGCATCCTCTCCGGCACCGGCCCCGCCGGCCCGCCGCCCGGCGTCTTCGCCAACGGCACGCTCATGATCTGCCTCGACGTGGAGCGGTTCCTGCCGCTGCCCGAGTTCCACCGCCAGGTGGCCTCGCTCTTCGGCTGGGTGAAGTCCGCGCCGCTCGCGCAGGGCGCCACCGAGATCCTGATTCCGGGCGAGCCGGAGGCGCGGCTCGAGGCCGAGCGCCGGCGCGACGGCATTCCGATCGAGGACCAGACCTGGACCCAGATCGAGACGGCCGCGGCCGAGCTCGGTGTCGGCTAGGGGAAGAGGCGCTCGGCGTTCCTGAACGCGATCTTCTCGGCCACGTCGCGCGGGAGCTGGCTCAGGTAGCCCCGCACCTCGGTCACCGAGCCCGGCAGCGCTTCCCATCGCGAGGTCATCCAGGTGTCGGTCCCCGCGAGGAAGCGGTCGGGATGGCGCAGGAACACCGCGCGCCATCCCGGATCGAGCGTGCCGCCCGGGGCCACGTCCCCGTTGCGGATGGCCAGGTCCACCCAGAGGGTCGGATAGCGGTCGAGCAGCGCGCCCACCGCCGGTGGCCCGGAGGACATGCCCGCGTGCGCCCAGATCACCTTCAGGCGCGGCTCGATCGTGAACAGCTCGATGATCGCGAGCTCGTCCGAGTGGGCGTGAAGGTAGAGGTTCTCCTGCACCGCCAGCTCGGTGATGCGCTTGACCACGAAGGTGCCGGTCTGCCCGCCGAAGAGGTGAAACTCGCCGATGCCCTTGTGCACGCCGCGGTTCTTCTGGAGACGCTCCTGCACGTAGGCGAGGACCGCGGGGTCCTTCCACCAGTGCCTCATGTCGTCGCGGGTGCGGTACGGCCGCAGGATCGGCACGATGCGCTGGGGATCTCGCGCGTGGAGCGAGAGAGTGCCGTCGTCGGGCGTGCTGGACACGAGCGCGCGCCGGATGCCCGCTTTCTCGAGGATTCCCAGGATCCGCTCGGGCGGGTACTCGATCCAGTCCGGGGCGCTGTAGTGGATGTGCGTGTCGAAGATCGGCAACTCGGGGCTCTGGGCGCGCGTCGATTCGGCCCCGACGGCGACGAGCGCCACGACGATCAGGGGAAGGAGGCGCGCCGTGATTGCGATCCGCACATCCGGAGCCTAGCACGGAGGGCTCGCCTTGCGCATCCGGATCGCCGGGGCTACGCTGAGCGATGTGATCAACGTGCTTCGCGCGACCGTGTTCGTGGGCTTGCTGCTGGCGGCGGGGCCGTCCGCGGCCCAGGGGTTGCCCGGCGGGCGCCCGCCCGACGCCATCGATCGGGCGCGCGGGCTCGCCACGCAGCCCTTCGGCACGCTGCCCGCTCCGGAACGGTCCACCGAGACCTACGTGCCCCAGCGGCGCGTATACTCGCCGGCCCAGGGGCGCGAGGTGCTCGTCCCCGGCCACTACGAGCGTGACGTCAACGGCCAGCGCGTCGAGGTTCCCCCGCTCGTCACCACGACGCCCGATGGCCGCAACCCGGTGGTGGTGCCCGGCGGGGAGCGGCCGCCGCTCGACCCGCGCGGCGCGCCCTGATGCTCGAGGCGGTGGGGATGGCCGAGATCAACAAGATCTTCGCGGTCACCGACGCCCTCGGAGTGCATCGCGAAGCGCTCGTGATCCCCCTCGGCACCGGCAAGGGGCGCGTCCGCAAGCTCCCGAGCGGCAAGTTCGAGATCACGGTGGACGCGGAGACGCCGCTGGATGAGTGGCTCGAGGGATTGCCCGCGCTGATCCGAGCCGCCATGGCGTGAGCGCCCGGCGGCGAGGGGAGATCGGGCTCCTCTCCCTCGTCGCCATCCTCTTCTTCAACGTCAGCGGCGGTCCGTATGGGCTCGAGGACGCCGTCGGCACCCTCGGCCCCGGGCTCGCCCTGGTCCTCCTCGTGGTCACCCCGCTGGTCTGGAGCCTTCCCGTCTCGCTCGCGATGGCCGAGCTCGCCGCCGCGCTTCCCGAGGAAGGCGGCTACGTGGTGTGGGTGCAGCGGGCCTTCGGCCGCTTCTGGGGCTTCCAGGTGGGCTGGTGGAGCTGGATCAACAGCTTCGTGGACGTGGCGGTCTATCCCGCGCTCTTCGCGGATTACGTCGGGTTCTGGCGCCCGGACATGTCCTCGCTCGAGCGCGGGGCGCTGGTGCTGGCCTTCATCTGGATCCTCACCGCCGTCAACCTGGCCGGAGTCCGCATGACCGGCTGGGTCGCGGTGGCGATGGCCGGGGTGTCGCTCGTGCCGGTGATCGTGCTCACCGCGCTCGCGGGCACGCAGCTCCGCGAGGCGCCGTGGCGCCCGTTCGCCGCGGAGGAGGGGAGTCTCCTCACCGGGCTCGGGCTGGGGCTCGCGATCATGATGTGGAACTACTCGGGCTGGGACGCGCCCACCACCACGCTCGGCGAGACGCGCGACGCCGGCCCGAGCTTCCGCCGCGCGGTGTGGGTCGCCCTGCCCCTCATCACGCTCGCCTACGTGCTGCCGGTGGCGGCCAGCCTCTCGGCGGTGGACGGCTGGGAAGACTGGGACACCGGTCACTGGCCGGCCGTCGCGGAGGCGATCGGGGGGCCGTGGCTCGCCCACCTGGTCGCGGCCGGCGCGGTGATCGCCACCGCGGGGCTCTTCCTGTCGCTGCTCCTGACCAACTCGCGGCTGCCCTACGCGCTGGCCCTGGCCGGTCAGATGCCGGCCGTGCTCGGCCGGCTCCATCCGCGCTTCGGTACGCCGTGGGGGGCGGTGGTGCTGTCCAGCGCCGCCTACAGCCTCTGCGCGTTCTGGAGCTTCAAGGAGCTGATCGTGCTCAATGTCTGGCTGTACTCGATCACGCTCGTCCTGGAGCTGGCCGCCTTCGTGGCCCTGCGCCTCCGTGAGCCGGGGCTGCCGCGGCCGTGGCGCGTGGGCGGCGGCCGGGCGGGGATGTGGCTGGTGGCGGTGCTGCCGTCGCTCTGCTGCCTGCTCGCGATGGCCACCGCGGGGTGGCTCAATACCGCGGTCGGCGTCGCCGCGGCGCTGACCGGCCCGCTCGCGTACCTGATCTGGCGGGCGCCGGCTCATCGCGCGATGAGTTGACCGCGGGAAAGACCGCGCGCCAGGCGCTCGGGCTCGCGGCGGGAGCCTTCGGGCGAACCGGCCGGATCCGGAGGCCCTGGCCGCGGAGATGGCGCCAGACCCCGGCGCGAAACGGCGCGTGCCCCAGCAGGCCGCCGGCCCAGCTCAACGTGACCGGCGGGCGCAGGCGGAGGGCGCGTGCCGCGCGTCCCGCGAGGGTCGCGAGCGCCCGCTGCGCGTCCCGCACGACGCGCCGGGCGGTCCGGTCTCCTCGACGGGCGCGGCGCAGGACGGCCGGCGCGAGTGCGGCCACGCGCGCGACCGCGTCGGGCGCGGTCGCGATCCGGCGCGCGCGCGCCGGGCCCACCGCGTCACGCAGCCAGGCCCGGCCGATCGAGAACGCGGAGCCGTCATCCCCCAGCAGCGGGCCGAGGCCGCCTTCTCTGGTCCAGCGGCCCCGACCATCGCGGCCGAGGGCGATGGAGCCGGTGCCCGCGAGCAGGAGGACGCCGGGCACCGCGCCGAGCGCGGCCAGGTAGGCGGCCTCGACGTCCGAGATCACGATCACGCGGGGCGCGAAGCGGCGCAGGCGCCGCGCGAGGGCCAGCCGCTCGCCGCGCGTCCAGATCCCACGCGAGGCCACGCCCAGCGCGGCCAGGTCGCGGCGCGCGAGCCGCCAGCGACGCCAGAGGCGCGCGAGCAGCGCGGGCAGGCCCGCCACGCCCGGCGTCGGCCCGCGGTAGGCGCGCGGGGCGGCGCCCGAGACCGATACGCGCACCCAGGTGCCGCCCAGATCCACCACGACGAGCGGCCGGTCGCCGCGCGGGGTCGCCACAATCGCGCGATTCACGGGAACTATTGTCCCCCGGCAAGCATCACAAATGAAAGCACGGTAAGGTGGGAATACACGCTGACGCCGCCCGTCGAACCGGACAGTGGTCGTGATTCCCTGAATCTGAACCCTGGAGGCAACATGCGACGCACCCTGATGACCCTGACGGCCGCGCTGCTCCTGGGCCTGACCGCGTCCGTCGCGGCCGCCCTGACGCCGACCGAGACCGTGAAGTCGCGAGTGGACGA
>Ga0137409_10006657_pt1 | contig 11975 bp, 12 predicted proteins | sample CZODoug1_16funga_FD_122059 | JGI IMG/M metagenome (GOLD analysis project Ga0137409, IMG submission 122059) | Vadose zone soil fungal communities from Angelo Coast Range Reserve, California, USA - CZODoug1_16fungal (Hybrid Assembly) | ecosystem: Environmental > Terrestrial > Soil > Vadose zone... | reverse complement strand
ATTCCACTTTCATGGGGATTCTCCACGACGATCCGAGCATCACGCCACCCGACCGCCACCGCTACGACGCGTGCTTGATCGTCGACCGTGACCTTCAAGACGACGACGCCTTGGTTGCGACATTCAAGGGTGGAAGATATTTGACCTATGATTTCCTTGGCACGCCATCCGACGTTGATCCCGCCTGGGACCGGGTCTATGGAGAGTTTGTGATCAACAGCGGCAGTCTTGCCGACAGTCGCCCGAACATCGAACTGTATGCACCGAACTCGATCGTTGATCCCGAGAAAATGATTTTTAGGAGTAAGTTATGCGTTTCTATCAAGGACTTTTGATTTTACTTTTAGCGCCTTTTTTCTGCGTGGGGGAAGACATGGAACCGAAGATTGTTGAGCGATCTGGTTTTTTCATCATCGGTATTGAAGTGCGCACGAACAACAGCGATGAGGGTTCGGGTAACGGCAAGATCGGTGGCATGTGGCAGAAGTTTTATGCGGAAGATGTTCTGTCGAGGATTCCGCGCAAGGTGGGCGCTGACGTTCTCGCAATGTACACCAACTACGAAAGCGATGTGACTGGGGAGTATTCTTTCATCCTCGGCGCTGAAGTAAATTCTTTGGCGGCCATTCCAGAAGGGATGGTGGGAAAAGAAACTCCCGCTGCGAAGTACGCCGTGTTCACTTCCGCCCGCGGCGCAATTCCAGGAATCATCATCGACGTGTGGAAACGAATCTGGGATTCAGTCGGCTCTTCCCGCGCGTATCACGCTGACTACGAAGTTTACGGGAGCGAGAGCCGGGATCGCAGCGACGCGCAGGTTGAGGTTTGGGTGTCGGTTAAGTAAATGGCAGGTAGTGGTAGCGATTGATACCAGTACCATTCTTTAAGCGGAAAGCGTTTTCGGGCGATTACTCCCCGAAAACGCTAGGACTCTATCTGGAGTGACCCGGCGCGCGAAAGCTGGAGAGCAGCGGAAGCCAGACCGCCGGGTCACTTCGGATAGAGACGTTTGAAGGAAGCCGCCCGCGTTTGCGGCGGACGCGGCAGGGCTATGGGGATTGAATCAATCGGAAGGCCTCAGGCTTGGCTGGTCGATGAAGAGAGAGAGTCCGAATTGGGGTTGGTCTGGGCGGTGGCTGTGGCGATGAGGCCGGTTTTTGCTTCGTGAGTGCGGGTTTTTGTAGGGCATTTGGGCTGTTCAGAGGTTCTGGATACACGCCTGCTGTGCGTGCCGGAGCAAGCCTGTTCTTCGTGGCTGGATAACGGCTATGAAGTGTCAGCGACGCTCTCTCGTTCAGCAGATCTCCGACGAATCTGTTTGGGAGTGAGCTTCTCGATAAGCGCCATCGTGCCGCCACAACGCGGGCAGATCCAGTTGCCTGAAGTCTTGGGTTCGGAGAGGGCCGGCGTTGTCGAACGGGTCAAGGGGCCGGCATCCAGTAACTGCCGGCAGATTGGTAAGAGCTCTCGGCGGCGCCGATTGGCGAGGAAGCCGCTGAAGCGGATGCGCACAAAGCCGCGAGGCAAGGTGTGGAGCAAGAACCGCCGCAGAAATTCCTCGGCGGTGACAGTCATCAGCCGTTGCTTGCTTTTGTGGGCATAGTCTTTCCAGCGGAAGGTGACCTTGCCGTCGGCAAAGTTCACGATCCGGTGATTCGAGATGGCGACGCGATGCGTGTAACGGGCCAGGTAATGGAGGACATGTTCGGCTCCCCCGAAGGGTCGCTTGGCATAGACCACCCAATCCTGACGAAACAGCGGGCGCAGAAAAGCATGGAAAGCTTTCGGTTCGCCGAGTCCCTTGAGACTTCCGGGGAACAGCAGTTTGCCGTCACCGAAAGCTTGCTTGAGCCCGGCGACGAACTTGCCCCGAAACACGCGGCTCAGGACTTTTACCGGTAGGAAGAACGGATAACGTGGGTGTACCCAGCGTTGGTGATCGCCCGAGAGGCCGCCGGAGGGAATCACGCAGTGGATATGCGGGTGATGCTGGAGATTCTGTCCCCAGGTGTGGAGCACACTGAGGAAACCGATCTCTGCGCCGAGGTGCTTTGGATCAGCGGCAATCTCCAGCAGGGTCGCGGCGCTGGCGCGGAACAGGAGGTCGTAGACGGCTTTCTTGTTTTGCAGAGCCAGCCACGACAACTCGTGGGGGATGGTAAAGACGACGTGTACGTAGTTGACCGGCAGCAGTTCCTGACTGCGCCCGGCGAGCCACTTGTTGCGAGCGTTGGTTTGGCACTTGGGACAGTGCCTGGAGCGGCAGGAGTTGAAGGAGATGGCCTCATGGCCGCATTGGCCGCAGCGGTCTAGATGACCGCCGAGCGTAGCAGTGCGGCAATGCTCGATGGCGAAAAGCACACGGACATGCAGCCAGGTCAACCAGGACCGGCTCTTCTCGATTAGGCTGTTGCCATGCGAGCAGATGATATCGGCCACCTCGAAAGGTGGGCGTGTCATCTCTTGTGGAGCCTCCGTGACCGTTTCACCTGGTCCAGGCTCGACAGTTCCGCGTGGTCGAGCGGGGTACCGGCCGCCCGGAGATGGCGCTCGGACAGATGCAGGTAAATGGAAGTTGGCTTGAGGTCTGCGTGCCCGAGCAGTGCCTGCACGGTGGGCAGATCGGCGCCCCCTTCCAGAAGATGCGTGGCGAAACTGTGCCGAAGAAGGTGCGGGCGTACGGGTTTGCGAATGCCAGCACGTTGAGCGGCTTCGCGACAGGCGTACCACACCATCTTGGTTGAGATTGGTTTGTCTGCTCGCAAGCCATTGACTGTGCCCGGAAACAAGAACGTCTTCGGCTTCATCCATCGCCAGTACTCGCGCAATGTATCGAGCAGCTTCGGGCTCAACGGTACGTCCCGGTCGCGGCGCCCCTTGCCTTGACGGATATGGATGAGCATGCGGCCGCTGTCGATATCCTCCACCTTCAACTGGCACATCTCGGCTCTGCGCATGCCAGTCGAGTAGACCGTCATGAGCATGGCACGATGAAACAGATTGCTCGCTGAGTCGATCAGTCGAATGGCCTCGTCCTGCGTGAGGATCGCCGGTAGGCGCCGCGGGGCTTTCGGATAGGGCACTTCCTCAATCGGGTAGGCGCGCTTCAGAGTCTTGCAGAAGAAGAAGCGCAAAGCTGCTGTGTGGTGCCCGGCCGTGCGCGCATTCAGCTTTCGTCCGGTGAACAAGTACGCCTGGTATGCGCGGATCTGTTCCGGTCCCAACTGATCGGGGGAGCGATGAAAATGCTTGGCAAAGGACTCCACAATCTTCAGGTAGCCCTTGACGGTAGTCTGCGAGTAATTACGACGCTGGAGCTCTTCCAGCATCTGTTTGCGAAGTTGGGTCACAGGGACCTCCTTGTGACCCACAAAATATCGCCACCGTCACACGGTTGCCACTACCTTTACCCACGCCTAGCGTCCGCCGCGCGGGCGGCTTCGTTGTGTGCTGGGCATGCTCAGCAGTTTGGAGGTGCAAGTCCTCCGGCCAACCTGATGGAGGTGAAGGCCTAGTGATGATGCAAGGGCTACCGCCGCGAGGCGGGGTCTGAAAGAAGCATGGATCAAATGTGCGAGTCGATGGACAAGAACCGGATACAAGGCGTTAGCGTCGGACGAGCGGGCAACTTACCGCGAAGTCCATATCCATCAAAGGTGCGAAGCGTAGATTCGGCGGCTGTGCACAGAAGACGGCTGAGCTTACCCCAGGAGATCTGTCCTGCGTCGCTATGGCGACTGAGGTTCTTGAAAAGGAACCTGACCGCAGGGCAGAAGTCAGCAGAGGGCATATTAGGCCATGTCGTCGGCAAGGCTAGTGAGGCACTCCGATGCCGAAAGGCGGAGTCAACGGATAGGCCGAGCCGGGAACGATGGTTGAAGGCCCGAACGAGAGGAGAGGCGAGTAGGACATGAGTCTCGGAAGCGATATGCAGCAGAACATTCAGACTGAACTGAACTTCTCTTCGACGCCAACGGGTGAAGCCCGCGAAGCGGGAAGGGAAGAGACTGAATTGCTCCCGGCGACGAATGAGCCCGAAAGCCCAGCCAGGACGAATCGATGGATGGAGGAAGTATGTGAGCGAGAAAACCTGAAAGAGGCGTTGCGGCGGGTGAAGGCCAACAAAGGTAGTGCAGGCATCGACAGGATGACTGTCGATGGAATCACCGACTATCTGAAACAACACTGGCCAGCCATCCGGGAACAACTGCTGAGCGGAACCTATCAGCCGAAGCCGGTGAGACGGGTGGAAATCCCCAAACCGGACGGAGGGGTGCGCAAGCTTGGCATCCCGACGGTGTTGGATCGATTTATCCAGCAGGCGGTGATGCAGGTTCTGCAGAGGCAATGGGACCCGACGTTTTCCGATCACAGCTATGGGTTCCGGCCCGGGCGGTCGGCTCATCAGGCGGTGGTACAGGCACAGCGGTACATTGCCGAAGGCCACCGTTGGTGCGTTGATCTCGACTTGGAGAAATTCTTCGATCGAGTCAACCACGACAAGCTGATGGGGCAGATCGCCAAACGAGTCGGCGACAAGCGGCTGTTGAAGCTCATTCGGGCGTTTTTGAATGCCGGAGTGATGGAAAACGGGTTGGCGAGTCCGAGCGTGGAGGGAACTCCGCAGGGAGGTCCACTTTCGCCACTGTTAAGCAATCTCGTGCTCGACGAACTGGACCGGGAGTTGGAGCGCCGGGGACATCGCTTTGTTCGGTACGCGGACGATAGCAACATCTACGTTCGCAGCCAGCGGGCGGGTCAACGGGTGATGAAGAGCGTTACGCGATTTATCACTCAAGAGCTCAAGCTCAAGGTGAATGAAACGAAGAGCGCGGTGTCGCAACCGCAGGAACGGAAGTTTCTCGGGTTCAGCTTTACTGCCAGTCCGGAAGCCAAGCGCGTTATCGCGCCGCAGGCACTGGATCGGTTCAAGCAACGAATCCGGGAGATCACACGGCGGGCCAAAGGCGTCAGCATGAAGACAACGATAGAGGAGTTGGCTCCGTTCATGCGGGGTTGGCGCAGCTATTTTGGGTTCTGCGAAACGCCTGAAGTGTTGGTGTCGCTTACTCGTTGGGTTCGATTGCGGATCAGAGCCGCAATGTGGCGGCAGTGGAAAACCCCACGCCGTCGCCGGGAGGCGCTGATTGAACTGGGGGTGCGCTCGGGACTGGCAAGCAATACAGCCGGAAGCGGACGTGGCCCTTGGTATCTCGCAAAGGCCCAAGCCCTATCTGTCGGGCTTTCCAATGCTTATCTCAGATCGCTGGGTCTTCCTTCCCTGGTCGAGAAGTAACGGCCCAACTTCTCGAACCGCCGTGTACGGACCCGTACGCACGGTGGTGTGGCAGGGGTCAGCGGGCAACCGCTGCCCCTATGCCGATCAAACGTGATTAGGTGCGGGGTTGGCAGATTGCTCCAGATAAACGCCCATCTCGTCAGTGCTTGATTTCCTGACGAGATGCCGACTTCAGAGGACTAATCCCGCCGCGGAAACCGGACAGCCTCAGGTTAGCCGACCACTGGTCCAGAACTCGTTCTTGCCTTTTGCGTTTCCGCGAAGAAAAATCTCAACTCTGTTTTCGGTCTTCGCTTCTTGCGCGGTCCGCCGCTCACCCATCGAGCATGACTGGAATAAAAGAACAACGGATTGGTATTCATACCTTGTGAGGGTTTGTGGGCCAGTTACGGTGCTGTTCTGCCCCGTATCGATGGTTGAGGGAGCCGCCCGCCACATAGATCTTTACTTCCATTTTGACCTTAAGGGGGTCTGATGAATTATCCAAGTTGTGAGGGAAGTAGTCTCGGTCGAAGAACGATGGCGTGCGTCTCTGCAGTTGCGCTTGCAACGGGCATACTTCTGCCGGGCGCGGCGTCCGCGCAAGGTAGACAGGAGGGAGAAGGGCGAGGGGAAGGGCGAGTTGTACTAGCTGGAAACGGTCCCGGGCCCGCAGCTAATGGGCCTGGCCCCGGATGCAACATCATCCCGCCCTTGGCGTCCACAGGAACGAAAGTCGACATATCCCAGTTTCCGCCAGCCGATTCGCTGACCGACCCGGAGCTGGCAGGGCCCGTCCAGTTGTTGAAGTCGGGCAAATTCGATATACCGATCGAGGCGCTGACCGGCATAAACGTCCCCAGCGGCAACCCCAGAGGGACGATTACGCTGCCTCTCTTCAAGGGCGCCGTGAAGACGCCGTCTGGTCCGAAGCCCGCGTGGTACATCATCCTTGACGCCGGCAACCAAGACGAGGCGGCGCGTCTTGGCGTGAACTTCTCTAAAAAGCTGCCGAACGCCGGCGACGCCGCCCGCCCGGCCAGGCGCCAGGCTGACGGAACATTTCTCTTCGAGTCTGGCGTTGTGGATTTCAGCCCCAACCGAGCTGTGGCGCCTGGTTCTGAGGATCGACCGTTCCCACCGAGCGTCGCCCAGCCGGGCTCGATTGGCGATGCCGACTACAGCCCGCTGGTCAACGTCGATGGCATCATTTACGATGCACCCGTCGTTGCCGCCGCGGTCGAAGATGGGTTCATCAACTTTCCAAACGGAAACCCGAACTACGCTCTCGTGCATGATCAAGTGGTCGCCATTGATCCGGTAAATCGAACAGTCACGCTGAGCTTGATCAACGGCTTTAGCTTTGGCAAACCGGTGTTCTATATTTCGACCGAATCAAGCGATCCCACAGTATCGGCCATCGAGGGGAACACTTTCGCTCCGCGCCTCCGGAGGATCGAGGTCGGAATCGACGACATCTCTCGCAGCGCCGTCGAGCGCATCTTCATCGCCACGAACGGCGAATTCAAAGGCGGCTGCAACAATCCGCAGCGCCAGGGCCTGTCCGCGGCGCTCTTGGACGGGCATCGGCCTAACAACACCTTTGGCGGAATCCCTACAACCGCCAGGGATTACAGCCCAGTCTGGGACGCCAACCTCTATGAGTGGACCGAAGACGCCATCGACAAAGGCTATCGCGGTCTGCTGACCGAGGAGTTCCGCATTTTGAAGCTGGCTAGAGACGGATACATCACCGGGCCTAACGGTGCGCCGTTCGGCAGTGCTGGTCCGGTCATCGTGTGTGGTGTGGCCGCTCGGCTCAATTGATTGGAATAAGTAGCGTGTCGCGGCGGCGCCGGGGACTGCCATTCCCGGCTGCCGCCCTTATACGCAAAAGCTTTTTGGGAGCGTGAGTTGTTTTTTCGTCCGAAGGTTCAAATTGAAAACTTCGAGGGTGCGGCGATGCCGCATCTTGCTGATCTCTATCGGACGGCGTCGCTGCTCCTGCGGGACCGGCATGAGGCTGAGGACCTGATCCAAGATACCTATTTGGAAGCATGGAAGTCATTTCATCGTTTCGAGATGGGTACGAACTGCCGGGCATGGCTCTTTAAGATCATGTTTCATCGTCTGCATCACGTACGGCGAAGGCTGGTGAAGACGTCGCGAGTCGTGACGATCGACGATCCGGATGGTCAGGTCGAACTCGCGGCCGAGCCGGTTGTGCCTCAGGAAATTCGAGACGAGGACGTTTTGAATGCGCTAGCGAAGGTTGCCGTGGAATTCCGCGAAATCGTCCTGCTCGCGGATGTTGAGGAGTTTTCTTATAAGGAGATTGCGGAAACTTTGAGAATCCCACTGGGAACGGTGATGTCGAGATTGAGCCGAGGAAGGAAGCTCCTGCGGCAAGAGTTGGCGGAAGTGGCTCGGTCGTATGGTATCGACCCGCGTCCGAAGCGGGCTGGTGCAGCGGAGACCGCATGAACACCTTGAGCTTTGACTCCAAACGATGCGAGCGGATACGCCAGCAACTTGATTCATATCTAAGCAATGAACTTCTGGTGGAAACCGCGACCGAAATAGTGCGTCACCTGGAGAGTTGCGAAGCCTGCTCGCGCGATCTGGAATCACGTATGCGGGTTCGCGACGCGTTGCAGCGAGCTGTTGCCAAACAACCCGTGCCCGACTCCGTCCGTGCGGGTGTTCTGCGCAACCTGCGTGAGTCTCAGTCCAGGTCTCTCGGCACAACCGGAAGGCGCTGGGCTGTCGGTTTGGCTGCTATTGCATTTCTTCTTTTCAGCCTATTCGCGGGAGAATGGTTGAGTCTGCACCGTGGTGAACAGCTAATCGCAAGCATTCTGAAGCTTGGTGTAAGCGACCATCTGATTTGCGCCATTAAGGGCCATAACTATCCGGAGCTCGCCAATTCACCGGACCAGATTCGCAAAAAGCTAGGCGCTTCGTATGCCCCTCTCCTTCGGGTTGTGCAGGAGCGGCTGCCCGGATTTGAGGTTCTGGAAGGACATGTCTGTTCAGTACCAGGCAGTGACCGCAAGTACGTTCACTTCATCACCCGAGGCCAGGGGACGATTCTCTCCGTAATTCTCACCGAAAGGAACGGAGCCAGCCTTCCGAAGGGGAAATTCCTCGCGAGTGCCGAGTCCACCGGACTCAGCATTTACGAAGATCACCTGAGTGGGATGGAAATAGCGGGATTTGAATCCGCGCAATACTTCGCCTTTGTTGTCTCCGACCTTAGTCAACACCAAGTGCTGCAGGTTGCACGGGAACTGGCCCCAGCCTTAAACGAGAAGCTCCATGTGACTGGACACATACTCACGCCAATTGCGAATGACGGGGTTGCTGATAGCATGAATCTCCGTATCCTGACAGAAACTACCCAATGCGATGAAAAGAGCCGTTGTAGAGTTCAAGAGCAACGACAAAATGCTTGAAACAAGGTTCAACTTAAGATCCAGCCTTCGCTGGATCGGCTTTCTATTCTTGGCATTCCCAGTTGTTACGTTTCCGGTTCTGGCTCAGAACCACGAAATAACTCTGTCGCTCGGCGGAATTCCCAGTCAGTCGCGCAATTTTCAAGGCCCGGCCGTGGGCTCGACCCAAATTTCCTCTGACGTCAGTTTGGGGGCCAACTACGGCCATCGCCTTCTGGGCACACAAGTCGCCGCGCTCTATGGCGAAATCGAATTTGTGGCTTTGCCTAATCGAAGCTTGGCAGCCACGGCTGCAACAGTCCCGCAAAACTACGCTTCGCTATATGTCATGCCCGGAGTGCGGCTGAAGATTCTTCCGAGTTCGCGCCTGTCGCCGTGGGTCGCCGCGGGCGGAGGATATGCCCTTTATGAGCAATCCGCAAAATTGTCGAATGGCCAGAGCACAACGAATAAGTTTCTGAGCCGCGGCGTGTTCGATTTCGGTGGTGGTCTGGACTATAGGTTGTATCGGTTCATTGGTTTACGCGGAGAGGTTCACGATTTTTTGTCTGGCAATCCAAATCTTAACGTGGCGCTGTCCTCGAGTACCCAGCACAACGTGGTGGCCAGCGGGGGCATTATCGTTCGCTTTTGATCTCGGAAATTTCGGAATGCTACGGGCATTTCGGTTCGACAGCTCGAATGAATCAACGGAATGAAGTCGAATCTGGAGCAAACGTGAAAACTGGCATTGCTGTCCTGATCTCTTTCGGATTGCTTACTCTTGCGAGCGGGCAGGAAAGCCGCCAAACCAGCGACGCTGTTACTCGGCCAATTGGGCTCGCGATCGGCCAACAAGCGCCGGAGCAGTTTTCCTTCTCCGCAGCCAAGGTCCAGGATTGTCTTCGCCTCAAGCGCCTTAAGTTTGGTCGCCACCAGATTCAACCGCTGCGTGTGGAGCGTCATCGGTCGCTCCAGATCTTTCTCCGCGACAGCGGCTTGCTCGGTCTTCGATTCGACCGCCTCTACGGCAGCGTTTTCTTCGTCCAACAGCCTGGCCATCGCCTGATCGACCAGCGACGACCTTCGCTTCAGATAGCGCTGGATGATCAACTGGCGGTCGGGGTGTTTGCCGAGCCACCCTTCGCCGTGACGCAGCAATTTGTCGACTTCGGCGTCACCGATGTAATAATGCTTCTCCTCGTCGAGGGCGGGCAGCAACACATACATGTGCGAAAGCGCATCGTGGACCGTCACCCGGGCTTTGAGTGCCAGGCGAAAATAGTGGCCCTCGCCCCACTCCGGGAATTTCTCGTCGAGTGGGATCGGCATTACATCGACTTCGTAGCCCAGCGGTTCGAAAAGCCTTCGCAAGATGTCTGCTCCGCCGCGCGCACGGATGACCTCCACTGTTACTTCCAGCGGCAATTTGACATCGACCAGTTCCGGCCGTTTCTGGCAATTACCCGCTAGCGCCGTCCCAAAGATGCGCCCCATCGCTACCGTGAGGTACGACGACGCCACATACGGCCGATCGTTGACGTAATCCTCCAATCGCCCAGCGCCACGTACAAGCTCAACCGGATCAAGCTCCAACAGGAGGCACGCTGTGCACCGCTGCGCCGTGGCGCTCGAGTAGAAAACGTACGCCTTGCCGAACGCCAGGTCCGCAGAATGTAGATTCGCGGGATTCTTGTGCAGAAGAAATCCCAGATCGGTGGCCTCGTGAGCCGTGTTTGTAATGGTGATGAGCACGCGCTATTCTGCCAGGCTTACCCTCGTAAACCCATCCTCCTCGCGAGTCTCAAACCTAACCGGAAGAAACTTGGAAATGACCGTCATGTTTGTGCGCGCGTGCATGTTGATCTTCTCGGCCGTAAACGACCCTACTCCGGCCAAAGCGAGCGGAAGCATCAACTGATCGGTCAGATGCTCTCCGGCTGCAGCGCGCGAAACGAGATACTCGCGGGCATCGCGCGCCGCGATCGATGCGACCTTCTCGGCGCTCAATCCGACCTGTCCAAATGCCGAGAAAATCTCTGTGACCTCGCTGGAACCGATTTCGATCATGACAATATTTCCCGGACCAGCGGAATTCCGGCTCTCTTCCACCGAGAAGCATTCAGGTCCCCAGTTCAGCATTTTTCCCACGGTCTCGACTTCTCGCTGGGCGATGTGGCGGGGCAGATTCGCAACAACTCCAATCGATCGGCGCGAGATAATTTCGCCACGCTCCCCGATGTGGAGGCCTTTTAGAGCCTTCGCCGGCTGGATCTCGGCGCAGAATCGGCCACCGCCCGCGGGATAGAAGCCATAGCGCTCGAATTGCAATTGCACCTTCGGCCCCATTCGCTCCAGCAACGGCACAAACGTTCGGGCAAGAAAATCGAACGGAGGCGCCGCGTTATTGTGGGTACCTCCTTCAATTACGATACGGCTCGGCTCCGCTGCAAGCATAAGCGCAGGAAGGATGGTCTGAAACACGAGGGTTCCGCTTCCGGCCGTTCCCACGCTGAACCGATACTCGCCTCCGCGAATCGGGCCCGGAGAAAAGGTCAGCTCGGTCGAGCCGAGAGTCGCTCCCTGGACTTCGGCGCCGCCCACTTCGGCGGCCGCCACAACTGCCGTCAGGTGCTGACGCAGCAAGCCTGGCCGTTCGCGTCCAGCGCGAACCTTCTCAATACGGAATGCTTTCCCAGTTGCAAGGGAAAGGCTCAGCGAGGTACGCAGGATTTGCCCGCCGCCCTCGCCAAACGATCCATCGATCCGAATCATGACCTTCTGCTCCTTCCTGGCCTCGATCCCAGGAAGCAGGATCATGAGCCGAATTCTCTACCCCTTTACACACACGACTTGGCGAAGCGTGTGCACGATCTCCACGAGATCGGCCTGAGCCGCCATTACCGCGTCGATCGGCTTGTAGGCCGCCGGCGTTTCGTCGATCACATCCTCATCTTTCCGGCATTCCACGCCTTCGGTCATCCGCATATGATCCTCTACTGTAAATCGGCGCTTGGCTTCATTGCGCGACATCGCCCGTCCGGCGCCGTGACTGCAGCTCGAAAAGCTTTCCGGGTTGCCCTTACCCCGCACGATAAAGGAACGCGCTCCCATACTGCCGGGAATGATTCCCATATCGCCTTCGCGCGCTCGCACCGCTCCTTTGCGAGTGATCAGAACGTTCTCTCCGAAATGCGATTCGCGTGCCACGTAGTTGTGGTGACAGTTAATCGCCTTCAGTTCCGCGTTGAATGGCGGCAGCT
>Ga0137409_10006656_pt1 | contig 11975 bp, 9 predicted proteins | sample CZODoug1_16funga_FD_122059 | JGI IMG/M metagenome (GOLD analysis project Ga0137409, IMG submission 122059) | Vadose zone soil fungal communities from Angelo Coast Range Reserve, California, USA - CZODoug1_16fungal (Hybrid Assembly) | ecosystem: Environmental > Terrestrial > Soil > Vadose zone... | reverse complement strand
CTCTCGCGCTTCCGGCTCTTTGCCGCCTTGTGCGAGCGCGAACATCCGGTTTACGGCGTCCCAGAACTGCGCCATCGATTGAGAGAGATAACGGCGCTGGTCCGGCGTGCGGTTCGCAACCGCCAGACTTTCTTCCAGCTTCAAGCCGGAGTCCAGATCCTGGTGAATGCGTTCGAACTGGGCCGTCCACGCCGTCAAAGGATAAGGTTCCGTGGTGTCCAGCATGTCGCGCATCGCCAGCGCGATGGAGTTAAGATCGTTCTGGACGCGCAACAATTGCAGCGAGTCTTTGCGGTTGCGATCCACCATCTCGCTCTGGAGTTTTCGCAAGCCCGTGAGTTGAACGGTGATGTAGGACGCGTAAGCCAGCACTGCGGCCAGCGTGATCACCAGCCCCAGCAGCAGTCCGTTCGTGGGCGAGCGTTGCGAGGATGCGGCATTCGGCACGGCCTAAGAATACCTCAGGCCGCCGTCCGCCGGCGCAGCAGGAAAACCAGGCCAATCATGATCGGCGCGCAGATCAGCGGCACCAGCAGTCCCACACGTAAACTTCCCGAATGCTTTGAGACAAATCCGACGAGCCACGGCCCCATGGCTCCGCCGAGTGATGCAAAGGCAAAGAGGATGCCTCCGACGTGCTTTGCGCGCGCGCCATACCACTTCGACAGCCACGCAATATAAATGGGGTAGACACTCGCGCATCCGAGTCCGGCTAGGAAGACTGCAGCCAGGGCAACGGACAGCGATCCGGCTGCGGCCAGCAATGCCGTTGCCGCTGCCGCCAGGCCCAGGGCGCCGAGCACTACTTTTCTTTCCGACTGCCGCCGTAAAACAACGGGCGCGTAAGCGCGGCCGAATGTGAGCCCCGCATAGAAAAACATCGGCGCCCGCGTGGTCATGCCTGTAATGCCGTTCGCAATCCGTTTGGCGTACTCTGCGGACCAGATGCCGATGCCGTTTTCCATCGCGACATAAATTAAAAACATGGCGGCCATCGCAATCGTGACTGCCAATCCGATTCCAGGAACCGCTGCTTCAGCGGGACTCGCACTCTTTGTTTGTTTCTGCGCGCCGAAAGAAACGAACAACAGGCCCAGTACGAGAATTCCGCCGAAGATTGCAGTGCCCGCCAGCAGGATATCCAGCCCATCGCGCTTTAGCGCTAGAGCGATCAATTGAGAACAAATCATCGCTCCCGCGCCCCATGCAAAATTGAGCTGGTTCAGGAGTGATGCACTCTTTGCTCCTCCCAATTCCGCAACGAACAGATTTGTTCCGGGAGTGGTTAACCCATAGCCCAAACCGAAAGCCGCAGTGGCGGCTAGAGCGATGCCGTGCGTGGTTGCGTTGAGGCACGCAAGTCCTCCTCCCATGAACGCATAACCCAAGACCAAAGCCGGGCGGTATCCCCACCAAGTGGCAATCGCCCCGGATGCCAGAGTGCCTCCCAAAGCGGCCAGGAATTGAATCGTTGAAAAGAAGCCAGCCTGCCCGTCGTCGAGGGACCATCTCTTGATGAAAATGGGCAGCATCGGGCCGATGATCGTGGTTGCTATTCCGCTCAGCACGAAGCCTGCGAAGAGCAAGACCAGCAGGTTACGGTGACTGCCCGTTTCCGCGACGGCTGCGTTTTGTTCGTTCATGGGCAATCTGACATTCTGAGGGACACCGCCCTTTCAAGCAACTTCGCGTTTCCGAAAAATCGCTCTGCTTGGAATTCAAAAGTTCGATACTCTTTAGCGTTCACTTTTCCGGAGAGATGGGTAGTCATGATTGAAGTCGGGCTTGTGGGATTTGGTCTCGCTGGGCGCGCGTTTCACGCGCCGGTAATTCGCGCCGTGCCTGGTTTGCATCTCGCCGCCATCGTGCAACGCAACGGCAACGAGGCGGCGGAAAAATATCCCGACGTGCGAATCGTCCGGAGCCTGGACGAATTGGTCTCGATACCGGAGATTCGCCTGATCGTAATTGCGACTCCGAACGAGACGCACTATCCCTTCGCGCGGCAATGCCTCGAAGCCAGCCGCGACGTCGTCGTCGATAAGCCGTTTACAACAACTCTGGAGGAGGCTGTTTCGCTCGTGCGGCTTGCGAAGGAAACAGGTCGCCTGCTCACCGTCTATCAGAATCGGCGCTATGACGGAGACTTCCAGGCGATCCGGCAACTTGCCGAGGCTGGCAAGCTGGGCCGCATTGTCCGGTTCGAAAGCGCCTATGATCGTTTTCGCCCACAGCTCAAGCCCGGCGCCTGGCGCGAAGCCACGCGGCCCGGCAGCGGAATCCTGTTTGATATCGCCCCGCACTTGATTGATCACGCATTGGTTCTTTTCGGTTTGCCGGAAGCGGTAACCGCCGATGTTCGGATCGAGCGCGAAAACGCTGTTGCTGACGATGCGTTCGACATCATGCTTCATTATTCAGGAGGCATGCGCGCGGTTCTTCGATCCAGCATCCTAGCGGCCGCGCCGCGCCCACGATTCGTTTTGCTCGGCACGCAGGGCAGTTTTGTGAAGCAGGCATTTGATCCGCAAGAAATGAATCTTCGGCAGGGCTACACTCCCGAGGGCAAACCTTGGGGATATGAGCCGGAAGAAAATTGGGGTGTTCTCACCGTTCCTAAAGGAGATTCGTTCGAGCAACGGCGCATTCCTTCAGCCACCTGCGACTATCGCGATTACTATGCGAATGTCCGCGACGCCCTTTTGGGACTCGCCGGTCCGGCCGTAACTCCCGAATACGCGTTAAACGTGATGCGCTTGCTCGAGCTGGCGCGCGCGAGCAGCCAGAAACGCTGTACGATTCCATGGTGATGCGCGGATTCTCGTTTGAATCACACTTTTCAAGAAGCATCGAAGAACTTCCGCGTATAATCTGTTTTCTCCGAGGAAGGGAAGGAGCAGCCCGCAGCTCATGACCATTGAACTGGCACCCTCGATTCTCTCCGCAAACTTCGCACGGCTGGGCGAAGACGCGAAGGCCGCGCTCGACGGCGGCGGCACCGTAATTCATTGCGACGTGATGGACGGACATTTCGTACCGAATCTCACGATTGGACCACTGGTTGTGAAGTCTTTGCGGAAGGCCCTTCCCAACGCCATCCTCGATTGCCACCTGATGATCGAAAATCCTGATGAGTTCATCCCTGCTTTTGCGGAAGCGGGAGCGAACTGGATCTCCGTGCACCAGGAAGCGTGCGTGCATCTTCATCGTACGTTGCAACTGATCGAATCACACGGATGCAAGTCCGGCGTCGTCTTGAATCCGGCAACGCCGGTGCACATGGTGGATGAAGTCCTGGATATGGTTCACCACGTTTTGATCATGTCCGTGAATCCTGGATTTGGCGCGCAGAAATTCATTCCCGGCGCGCTCCACAAAGTCAAGACTCTCGTCGAAGTTCGCGAGTCGCTTGATCTATCTTTCCGAATCGAAATTGACGGCGGCGTGGCTCTCGATACCGTGGGCGACATTGTGCGTGCGGGCGCTGAATTGCTGGTCGCCGGCAACGCGGTATTCGGCAAAGGCGACATCCGGGAAAACGCGAAAAAATTATTGGAAGCGGCGCGCGCCGCCACGCTTACGCGGGCCTGATTGAATTACCGCCAATAACAATTTCAACGCGCACTCAAAGCCCGGGAGTCTTATTGCTCCTGATAATTCCAGGTCAGCCCGCCGTCGACAAAAAATGTTGTTCCGGTCGCGTAGTCGGATTCGGATGACGCCAGGAACACGGCCATCGAAGCCACATCTTCGGGCTTGCCGAGACGCTTCAGCGGAATGTTGTCGAGCAGCGCGTTTAACTTTACGGGATCGTTCAAAAGTTTTGTGTTGATGGGTGTTTCAATCGCACCGGGCGCGATGTTGTTGATAGTGATGCCGAGAGGGGCAAGTTCGATTGATAGATTGCGCGTCAACATTTTGACTCCGCCCTTGCTGGCGCAATAGGAAGCGAAATGCGGGAAGGGAAGCTCTTCGTGCACGGAACTGATGTTGATGACCTTGCCGCCAGCCTTCGCCTGCATGCGATGCTTCACGAATGCCTGGGCGATGAAGAAAACTCCCTTTAAATTGACGTTCAGGACAGCGTCATAATCTTCTTCCGTGGTGTCCCAAAAATCCGCGCGGCGTTCCAGTCCGGCGTTGTTCACAAGGATATCGATTTTTCCGAATTGCGCCACGGTGTCCGCGATGAATTTTTGCCCCTCTGGAACGCGGCCCACATCGCATTGGAAGGCCGCCACTTTTTGCCCCAGCTTCCGAATTCCTGCTGCTACTTCCTCGGCGCCCGCTTTGTTGGAGCGGTAGCAGAATGCCACGTCCGCGCCTTCCTGGGCGAAGCGCTGGGCGATCGCCAGACCGATGCCCTGGCTTCCGCCGGTAATTGCCGCCACTTTTCTGTCCAGTCGCTTTGCCACGGTTGTCTCCTTGCGTTTCCTTCGTGGTGGTGAGATGCGCGAGACTGGCTCTTGTTTCAAAGAACGATTTAATGGCTGACGCGGCGACACAGGGGAATAAGTGGGTCACCCCCCTACCCCCCACCAATTTGCATGAATATCAAAAGAAAGGAGTTACAAAAATTGCATTTCGTAAGTCGTTGATTCTAAAGGGTGCGATTCTGGGTTGTTTATGGCTGGCAAGGACCGAAAGGCTGCCCCAAAAAAGAAAAGCGGGAGCCCTTCGGCTCCGCTCAGGGTAAACAAGCTCCCGCAGTCCAGGCGGGGTTATCTACACAATTAATTGTATCGCGGGCTTAAAATGAGTCAACGAAAAGTTTCAAGAACACGGCGCCGCAAGAACCGGAAGATTGCATCTGGCCTAGACCCTGCGGGAGATCCGGGTAATGCCGAGGACCTTACAACGGCAAAACCTGGACTCAGGCTACAGTGACTTCGGGGCTCAGGTAGACATCCTGGATGACGTTGAGGAGCTGGACGCCTTCCTTCATGGGGCGCTGGAAGGCCTTGCGGCCGGAGATGAGGCCGGTACCGCCAGCGCGCTTGTTGATGACGGCGGTGGCAACGGCTTCTTCGAAGTCATTGGCGCCGGAAGCGCCGCCGCTGTTGATGAGGCCGGCGCGGCCCATGTAGCAGTTGGCGACCTGATAGCGAGTCAGGTCGATGGGGTGATCGCTGGAGAGATCGGTGTAGATGCGCTTATCAAATTTGCCGTAGCTGGAATCGCCCATATTGAGGGCCTGGTAGCCGCCGTTATTTTCGGGGAGCTTTTGCTTGATGATATCGGCCTCGATGGTCACGCCGAGATGATTGGCCTGGCCGGTGAGGTCGGCGGAGAGGTGATAGTCCTTGTCCTTCTTGAAGGCGTTGTTGCGGAGATAGCACCAGAGAACCGTGGCCATGCCTAATTGATGAGCGTGCGCGAAGGCCTGGCTGATTTCGACGATCTGGCGGGTGCTTTGATCGGAGCCGAAATAGATGGTTGCGCCAACGGCAGCGGCGCCGAGGTCGTAAGCCTGCTGCACAGTGCCGAAGAGCACCTGGTCGAAGCGATTGGGGAAGGTAAGCAGCTCGTTGTGATTCATCTTCACGATGAACGGAATTTTGTGGGCGTACTGGCGTGCGACGGAGCCGAGCACGCCGAACGTGGAAGCCACGGCGTTGCAGCCGCCTTCGACGGCCAGCTTGACGATGTTGCCGCCGTCGAAATAATCGGGATTTTTCGCGAAGCTGGCGCCGCCGGAGTGCTCGATACCTTGGTCCACAGGCAGGATGGAGAGATAGCCGGTGCCGCTAAGGCGGCCGTGGCTGAACAGGCGCTGGAGATTAGTGAGGACGCGGACGTTGCGGTCGGTCGCGGCGTAGACGCGGTCGACAAAGTCCGGGCCGGGAAGATGCAGACGCTCTTTGGCGATCTTCGGGGACTTGAATCCCAAGAGGGATTCGGCCTTCGCGCCGAGATAGGTTTCAATTTTTCCCTGGATCGTGGTGGTTGCCATTTCGTTCTCCTCGTTTCAGATGCGACCGAGAGATAGCCGGCTATTCTCGAATTCCTGTTGAAAGCATGCTGCCAGCGGCAGCGTCTACCAGCCAAAGCAATTTTCCATTTTTGGGCTGGAGCAATTGCGCGGGCAATTGCTCCGGCTCAAACGGTCCTTCCAGCACGGCTTTCAGCGCCGGGGCCTTGTCCGGGCCGGTCACCATGAAGATGATTTCCGCGCTGTTACTGGCCGCTGGGGCGGTGAGTGTAATGCGCTCGGTGTACAACTTGCCGATCCAGTTTCGCACAACCAGCCGCCCATCGGCACGCAGCGCTTTCGTGCCCGGGAAAAGCGAGAGCGTATGGCCCTCGTTGCCCATTCCTGCCAACACAAGATCAAAGCGCGGATACTCTCCATCCTTCAGCTTGAAATATTCGCGCAGAGCCTTTTCGTATTCTAGCGCGGCCTGGCCCGCATCCGGATATTCACCTTTGATCCGCGTGACCTGCTCAGGTTTGACCGGCGCCTTCGAAATCATCGTTTCCGTCGCCATGCGAAAATTGCTGTCGGGATGGTCCGGTGGGACGTGGCGCTCGTCGCCGAAGAGCAGATGCATTTTATCCCAGGGAACCTGCGAACGTAGCGCCGGATCATTCACCAGAAGGCTGTAAAGGGCTTTCGGAGTCGACCCGCCTGCCAGCGCTACGTTGAACGAACCGCGCGTGCGTACCGCATCTGCCGCGGCTTGAACGAATTCCTGGGCAACGCGCCGCGCTATGGCTGCGCCGTCCGCCAGGATTCGAATCTCACGATCCACGGGAACTCCTCTTAGATTAGGTGATGATTCCGGTTCGATCCGGGGCAGCGATGCGCCCGCGCTTGTCGACTTCCTCTTCGCCTGGCCGGCGCCACGAGCGGCCGTCCTTTTCGAGCAATTCTTCCGCCTCGATGGGCCCCCAGGAGCCGGCTGCGTAATTGGGGAACCCGCGCGCGGGCAAGGCGTGCCATACGTCGAGGATGGGCTGAATCACACTCCAGCCGGCTTCGACCATGTCCGCGCGCTGGAAGAGTGTGGCGTCGCCCGCCATGCAATCGCGGAGAAGACGTTCATAGCCGGTGCTGTGCTCAACGCCGAAATACGTGCTGTAGTCGAAATCCATATTCACGAGGCCAAGCTTCATCACCGAGCCGGGAACTTTGGCGCCGAAGCTCAGGGAGATGCCTTCATCGGGCTGGATATGAATGACCAGGCGGTTGGTCTCGAGGTTTCTCACCGTGGTGTTGCGGAAAAGAACAAAGGGTGTGCGGCGAAATTGGATGACGATTTCGGTCATGCGCTGCGCGAGGCGCTTTCCCGTGCGCAGATAGAACGGCACGCCCGCCCAGCGCCAATTGTCGATTTGCAATTTCAGGGCGACGAAGGTTTCCGTGTTCGAATCGGGGGCCACGTCGGGCTCGCTGCGGTAGCCCACGACGCGCTGGCCGTCGACGATGCCGCCGCCGTATTGCCCGCGGACCATATTTGTTAATACGTCTTCCGGGTCGAGAGGCTGAATGGCATGGAGCACTTCGGCTTGCTTGTTGCGAACTTCGTCGGCGCCGAAAGAGATGGGGGGTTCCATCGCGGTCATGGTGAGCAACTGGAAGAGATGATTCGGCACCATGTCGCGGAGGGCGCCAGCGGTCTCGTAAAAGCCGCCGCGGTGCTCGACGCCGACGGTTTCGGCGGCGGTGATTTGCACGTGGTCTACGTAGTTGCGGTTCCAGAGCGGCTCGATGATGTTGTTGGAAAAGCGGAAGACCATGACGTTTTGCACGGTCTCTTTGCCGAGGTAGTGGTCGATGCGGTAGATCTGTTTTTCGGTGAGGACCTGCTCAAGATCCTTGTTGAGCTGTTTGGCGGAAGCCAGGTCGTGGCCGAAGGGTTTTTCGACGATCACGCGCGCCCAGTGACCACTCTCTTCTTTCGTCAGACAGCACTGACCCAGCATTTGAGCAATGGGGGAAAAGAACCGCGGAGCCACGGCCAGATAGAAAAACCGGTTGCCCAGAGTGTTATGCTGTTTGTCGGCTTCGTTGATTTGCTGGTCCAGGCGCTTGTAAGCTTCCGGGTCCAAGAAATCGCCTTTGACGTAGTAGATGCGCTCGATCATCCAGTCCCAGAGCTTGGAATCGATGGGGGCGGGCGCGTACTTGGGGATCTCTTCGGTCAGCATTTTTCGAAAGCTGGCGGTGTCATAGTCGTTGCCGGCAAAGCCCACGATGGCAAATTGTTTAGGCAGGATATCGTCCTGCGCGAGGTTGCAGAGAGCGGGAATGAGCTTGCGCTTTGTGAGATCGCCGGTGGCGCCGAAAATAACCATCACACAGGGCGCCGCAGTGGGGTTCATGTCCAGATGATTGAGGCTCATGAGAGAAGTTCCTGTTCTCGGGCGCCAAACGTGTCTTGGAAAATCTAGTGTCCGGACTTCTTTTCGACGTGCCCGCCGAATTGGAAGCGCATCGCGGACAAGACTTTTCCGGCAAAATCGTCCTCGCCGCGCGATGTAAACCTCTGAAACAGAGATGCGGTCAGGACGGGTGCGGGTGCAGTCGATTCGATGGCGGCGAGGATGGTCCAGCGGCCTTCGCCCGAATCGGAGACGCGGCCGGAAAAGCGTTCGAGTGTCGGCTGATCGAGCAGGGAAATGGCAGTCAGATCGAGCAGCCATGAAGCCACGACGCTGCCACGGCGCCACACTTCCGTGACGTCCGCGAGATTGAAATCGTATTGATAATGCTCCGGGTTCCGCAATGGCGTAGTTTCCGCGTCCGTTTCACGATGGGATTTGCCAGCGTTGGCGTGCTTAAGAATGTTCAAGCCTTCGGCGTAAGCCGCCATCAAGCCGTACTCGATGCCGTTGTGCACCATCTTGACGAAATGGCCGGCGCCGGAAGGGCCGCAGTGAAGATAACCCTCTTCGGCGGTACCAGGCACCTTGTCGCGGCCGGGAGTGCGATCGACATTGCCGCGTCCCGGCGCGAGCGTTTTGAAAATCGGATCGAGGCGCTTCACGACGTCCGTCTCGCCGCCAATCATCTGGCAATAGCCCCGTTCGAGCCCCCAAACGCCGCCGCTGGTGCCGACGTCACAATAGTGGATTCCCTTGGCCGAGAGTTCTTTCGCGCGGCGGATGTCGTCGATATAGTAGGAGTTTCCGCCATCGATCACGGTGTCTTCCTTCTCAAGCTTGCCAACCAAATCGTGCAGCGAGGCGTCGACGACCGCGGCAGGCACCATGAGCCAGATGGCGCGCGGCTTTTGCAGTTTTTTGACGAAATCATCGAGTGACGTTGCTCCGGTCGCGCCTTCGCCCTCCAATTGTTTGACGGTATCCGCGCTGCGGTCATACACGACGCACTTGTGACCGTTCTTTTGCAAGCGCCGAACCATGTTGGCGCCCATCCTTCCCAGCCCGATCATGCCAAGTTGCATCGTGTCCGCTCCTCGTTTCATGCGACAGAAATGGTTCAGTGATTTATGCGATTGCTTTTTGCACAGCTTTCGTGAGCGTCGCGAGCCCGGACTTTAGATTCTTCCCCAGGTGGACGCGCAATGCGCGGCGGCCGCGTTCGGCAAGAACCGCGAAGTCGCCGCGGGCCTGCGCCGCCTTCACCACACCAAAAGTGTATTTCTGTCCAGGCACGGGAAGATCCTTGGCGTCGTCGCAAGTGATCTGCAGGAAGACGCCGCTATTGGGCCCGCCTTTGTAGGCTTGTCCGGTGGAGTGCAGGAAGCGCGGGCCAAAGCCGAGAACCGTGGCCACCCTTTTCTTGTCGCGCACGGCGTGCCGGATCGTTTGCAAGGTCTTTTCATTCGCGGGATTCATCGTAATGTAGCCGAGGACGGCAAAATAGTCACCTGCTCCCAGGCGCGAGAGATGCGTTTTCAAAACGTCTGCAAGTTTCGCGCCGCCTTTCAACGCCGCGGCATTCTTTTCATCCGCGAAAAGTTTGATGCCCTTCTCCTCGAAGAAAGGCGATTCCGGCGGAAGGCTTCCGGTCGTTTCGTACTGGCTCGTCAATTTTTTGGTTTCGATTTTGCTGGCTTCGACGTCCGGCTGATTAAAGGCGTTGATCCCGATGATAGAACCGGCGACGGCCGTGGCGATTTCCCAACGGAAAAATTCCTGCCCGAGATTGTAATTATTTGGCAGCGTGATGCGCACCACGGGATGCCCGGCTTTTTCGAGCGCGGCAACCGCGGCATCTTGTGCCTTGTTGGGCTTTGACGCCAGGCGCAGATATGCGAAAACCCGATCGTTGCCATAGGTAGCTGGCCTGGCGAGGCGTTCGCGATCAACCGGAATAATGCCTTTGCCGATTTTTCCCGTGGATTCGGCAATCAATTGTTCGAGCCACGCGCCAAGATCGAAGATTCCCGGCGAAGTCACGATCGTAATCTTGTCTCGGCCGTGATTCGCAGCGACGCCCAGAATTGTTCCCAGGACGACGCCCGGATTCGAATCGGCAGCGCTGGATGCACCGCACGCCTTGACCATCTCTTCGGTATTTTTCAGGAATTTTGCGACATCCAGCCCCATCACGGCGGCGGGTACCATGCCGAAGTTGGAGAGCGCCGAATAGCGCCCCCCAATGCTCGGCACGCCCATGAAGATCTTGCGAAACCTATCCGCTTCGGCGACCTGCTGCAACTTGGATCCCGGATCGGTAATGGCGATGAAGCGATTGCCGGCTTCCTTTTCGCCCACCTTGGCCTTTACGCGCTCGAAAAAATATTGCTTGTAAATGTTGGGCTCGAGCGTGCTTCCCGATTTACTCGAGACGATGCAAATCGTGCTCTTGAGGTCCACTTTCGCTTCGATGGCCTTAATTTGCGCGGGATCGGTGGAATCGAGAACGTGCAGCTCGGGATAGCCTTTGATCTTTCCAAAGGTCATGCGCAGAACTTCGGGACAGAGGCTGGAGCCACCCATGCCCAACAAGAGCGCATGCTTGAATCGCGCTTTCTTCACGTCCTCGGCGATCTGTTTCAGCGCGTCAATGTGGGTGAGCTGTTCTTCGGTGATGGTGAGCCAGCCGAGCCAATTACTCTCGTCCGTGCCACTCCAAAGCGAGGCATCCTTCTGCCAAAGGCGCGCGACTTTATTATTCTTCTTCCACTCTTCGAGCGACGCAGCAACCGCCCCTGCAAGCGGACCGGGCAACTTGTAGGTCTGGCGGTTTAAACTCACGCACGCACCCCTGCGTTCTTGCCCACGGCATCCAGCAGGGTCTTGAAGGCGTCGGCAAATAGCTTGACGCCGTCCACCAAAAGCTTGTCGGTCACTTCCTTCATAGAAATTTCCGCCCTGGCAAGGTCCGCCATCGTCTTCGCGGCTCCTTCGACATTTTCGATAAGGCTGTGACGCAGCTTGCCGTGATCGCGGAAGGCATCAAAGGTTGCCGGAGGAATCGTGTCCACAGTGTCTGCGCCGATCAATTCTTCGACGTACATCACATCGCGATACTTTGGATTCTTGGTGCTGGTGCTGGCCCAGAGCAGGCGCTGAGTCTGCGCACCTTTGGCCGCGAGCGCCTTCCAACGCGGACCGCCAAAAAGTTCCTGATACTTCTTGTAAGTGAGCCTGGCATTGGCAATGGCCACCTTGCCGCGGAGGCTTTCGAGAAGAGCTTTCTGGCCGGCGTCCGTAGTGGTCTTGAGCTTTTCGTCGATCTTGCTATCAACCAGGGTATCGATGCGGCTGACGAAAAAGCTGGCGACGCTGGCGATTTGGCTGATGTCTTGGCCCTTTGCAGCGCGGGCTTCGAGGGCGGATAGGAACGCTTCGGCGACTTTCTCGTAAGCAGACTGTGCGAAGAGCAGCGTGATATTGATGTTGATACCTTCTTCGAGCGCCTGGCGTATGGCGGGGAGCCCTTCGGGAGTGCCGGGAATCTTGATCATGACGTTGGGGCGATCCACGGCCTTCCACAAGCGGCGAGCTTCCGCAAGCGAGGCTTTCGTGTCGAAGCCAAGAAACGGTGAGACTTCCAGACT
>Ga0137409_10006655_pt1 | contig 11976 bp, 9 predicted proteins | sample CZODoug1_16funga_FD_122059 | JGI IMG/M metagenome (GOLD analysis project Ga0137409, IMG submission 122059) | Vadose zone soil fungal communities from Angelo Coast Range Reserve, California, USA - CZODoug1_16fungal (Hybrid Assembly) | ecosystem: Environmental > Terrestrial > Soil > Vadose zone... | reverse complement strand
TGGAGTACGCTTATGAGCGGCGGCATTATCACAGTCGCTCTTGGAGTCTTTGAGCGATTTTCCGGGAAAAGTATCCCTCTCTGGATCTACGGAGCCATCCTGATTTTCTTCGCGTTCTTGGCCTGCTATCTGGCGTGGCGGGACTCACAAAAAGAGCGAACAACCGCCCCTGATGCGGGCAGAAAAAGACGCGAGATGATTGCTGAGCGTCTATCGCAGTTCATCAAGGAGTACCCTCCCATCGCACCTCCTTGGATAGCAATACACGCAGCAGGAGAGGGAGACGGGCTGGCAGAGATAGGCCGGATTCAGGGACATCGCGCTCGGGTAGTAGACTTCTTAGAAGTCCACTGGCCGGAAGCTGTAAAGCAATTCGAGAAACAAGGAACGCGAGGGCTTGAGGAATTATTAGCGGAATGCCTGGAGGAAGAAGATAAGACAAAACCAAACATCAAAGGAAAGATAGAAGAAGTAATCGCTGAGAACGCCATCCCAGAGGAAAGAGTCGCGGGTTTTGATTACTACATGACTATCCGCTTCTGGTTGCGCAATGAAAGCATCGCGACGAACTTTCAGGGCTTCGAGTTGTGGCTATTCGCGGAACACGCCAAGCAGAGCGAATACAAAGGCGATAGACTGCCGCTGGCTGGCTGGTGTCTTGACCGGAAGCAATATCAGAAAACTGGCGCTCAGACCGCACAGACTCCCGCGTTGACGCGGTTGCAGGATTACGATGCCGCGACACCGCTTGAATTATGGGTCAGCCGTGAAGGATGGCTACGTTTTGTTATCCGCAACGTTGAATACGCAGACTTAGTGAGTCCAGAGGGAAAGGGTTTAGTCTTCGACCGTCTGGAACTTCGGGTGACTGACGGAAGCGGCAAGCAATGGACGCTAACAACTAAGCCGCCGTGGACAAAGACAGGGCCAGGTCTCGAAATCAAACCTTGCCCCGGTTCTCCCGACGACTGGATACAACTTGGAGGCGGGAGCCGGGCGCGGTTTCAGCGTCATAGCGGCTAAATAAACTTTTCCGTAATACGAATAATGCTTGACAAGAATACATATTCCGTAATACGCTTATCTTCAAGTTACATTCCGCCAGTCACAACGCCGCTGAGAGCCGTACAAGTGGCGATTGCTGGCATGTTCAGGGAGCAAGAAGCCAATGCCGAAAGCTAAGAAACGCGGACGTCCCCCGCTACCAAAGGGACACGTCAAAGGCAAAATCGTACCCGTTCGCCTGAACGATGAACCAGTTCCCGCTCAACCGCGCGGTCGTCGTGGTCTGCGACGCCGTTTCCACCCAGGTGATCGTGGCTGCGCCGTAACGATCGGTGCAGCGCGAAGTCAGCACGTAGATGCCATTGGAGAGCTTGCGCAACGTCCGTTGTCTGACCTTGATGTCCAAGACGTCACTCCAGTGGACAACTACGCGTGGGCGCTGTGGCTTTCTTCCGCCACGGTGTCCATCGCCGCGAGTCCTGGCCGACGTGGTCGCTCGCGCTCCAGTTCCCGGTGTTCGCTCGCCAGCAGGTCGAAGAACAACCGGTCGTACGCCTGGCCGTCGATGTAGTGACATTGACGCTGCCGCCCCACCAGCCGGAAGCCAATCCGCTGCACAAGCCGCAGCGAGGGGTTGCCTTCGACGACCCAGGTGTTGATTGCGTCCAAGCCAAGTTCGCGGAACGCCAGCGTAAGGAACTTCGAGCCGGCGTAGGTCGCATAACCGCGGCTGCGGAATGATTTGTCGCCGGTCGCGCCCCACAGCGTCGCGGTCTTGAACGCGCGATCGACGCTGTTCAGGCCCGCAACGCCGATTGGCTCGCCCTCGTCCGTCGTATAAACGCGCAGGAAATGCGATGCGCGCTGGGTCATCACCTTCAGCAGCGCCGGCGTCACCACCTGCCGGCCGCCGCCGAAGTCGAGCCACTGGTAGTTCTCCTTGCTGGCGAGCCAGCGCGCGACGAGTTCGATCAGATCCGGCGTATCAAGAGGCAGAAGCTTCATGCTGACGGACTCCGCGCACCGCCCACAGGGATTCATAGGCAGCGATGAGCTTCGGTACTTCATGGCGCCACTCGAGTTCGGTGAGCACGCGGCGACGGCCGAACTCGCCCATCTCGGCCCGCCGCTGCGGATCATCCAGCAGCTCGACGATTTTCACCGCCAGATTGTTTGCATCGTTGGGACGCGCGTACAACGACGCGCGTTGCGCCGAGTAACGTCCTTCGAGCAGGTCGAACTGCACGATCGGCTTGCCGAGCGCCATGTATTCCATGATCTTGTTCATCGTGGACAGGTTGTTCAGAGCGTTGGCCGTGTCGGGGTTGACGCACACCTCGGAGGTGTTGAGCACTGCGAGCATCTCGGCATCCGGCACCCGCCCGGTGAATGTCACGTACTCGGCGATGTGCAGGCGCTCGGCAAACCCCTTCATCGCCTCCAGCGCGGTGCCGCCGCCGACGATTCCGAAATGAATGTCGGTGCGCTGCAGACCGAACACGATATGCCGCACTGCGCGCAGCAGGTGGTCGATGCCTTCCTGCTTGCCCATCACGCCCACGTACCCGACCAGATATCTGCGCCCGCGTTTGAGGCGCTCATCGGGCGGCTGGATTTTCATGCGTTCGAGGCTGGGTCCGCTGCGCACGACGAAGACGCGCTCGCGTGCCATGCCGCCGCGGCCGAGCGCGATGCGCCGATACGACTCGTTGGTCGCGATCGAGACGTCGGCGGTGCGGAACGTCCAGTACTCCAGCCTGCGCAGCAGGCGATACAACCGGCCGCGCCGGCCGAATTTCGCTTCGAAGAGCTCGGGGCAAAGGTCGTGGTGATCGAACACGAACCTCGTGCCGAACAGCTTGAAGAAGGCGCCGATCAGGAAAAACAGATCGGGCGGATTACAGGCATGAATCACATCGAAACCGCGCGTAAAGGCGATGCGGCAGGTCAGCACAAAGGTGCGAAACAGTGCAGTTGCGTATTCGAGTGCGTAACCTGCCGCAGTCGATGCCTCGACCGCAAGGTCATACCGGTAGATGTGAACGCCGCCGATCGCCACGAACTTTTCCGCGCAGCCCGGCCCCGTCGGGCAGATGATCGACACGACATATCCCGCGTCGCGCAGCGCGCACGCCTCCTGCCAGACACGGCGGTCGAAGGGTGCCGGAAGATTCTCGACCAGCATCAGAACGCGCCGCGGCGGGCGGTCGCGCAGGATGTCTTGCATGCGGGGAATCACCAGCAGATTCCTTCATAGACGCCGGCGACGCTGCGCGCGTCGCAAATGCGGACCAGGTCGATAAGGACTTGCCTCTCGGTCAAATGCTTGGGAACCTGCTTGAATTCCGCTGCCGCATTGCCGATGACAATCGTTTCGGCGTGTGCAAGGACCGTTTCGAGGCTTGGCACGATCAGCCGCGAGACATGAGGTATGTGGTTGAGGATGTAATCGCGGTTCACCCCCCTGATGCTCGCCAGGCTTACGTTGGCGTCGTACACCCGGATGTCGTATCCCTTGCCGATCAACCGTTCGGTCAACGCCACGATCGGGCTCTCGCGCAGATCGTCAGTCCCGGCTTTGAAGCTGAAACCCAGGATGCCGACTTTCCGGTTGCCGGTCTCGACCACGGCCTGCACGCCGCGTTCGATCTGTTGCTCGTTGCTGGGCAGGACCGCGCTGAGGATAGGCAGCGACAGGTCCAGGGTCTTCGCTTTGTGCAGCAGCGCGCGCAGATCCTTGGGCAGGCATAAGCCGCCGAAAGCAAATCCCGGCTTCAGATAACTGGAAGAGATGTTGAGCTTGCGATCCTGGCAAAAGATGTCCATCACACGATGGCCATCGACCTCCAGCGCCTTGCACAGGTTGCCTATCTCGTTCGCAAATCCGACCTTGAGCGCGTGCCACGCGTTGTCCGCGTACTTCACCATCTCGGCCGTTTCAAGGTCGGTCCGGATCAACGGCGCGGCCAGGTTTGCGTATGCGCTTGCCAGCAGATCCCCACTCGCGGGGTTCATCTCGCCGATCACTGTTTTGGGCGGGTTGTAGAAGTCCTGCACTGCGGTCGCTTCGCGCAGGAATTCGGGATTGAAGCAAACACCGAACTCGACGCCCGCGCGTTTACCCGAACACGCCTCGAGCGTCGGAATCACGACCTCGCGCGTTGTGCCAGGCAGCACCGTGCTGCGCATCACGATCACCGGAGCGCCCTGATGGCGCCGCAACGCCAACCCGATCTGCTCGCAAACGCGGCGGACGAATTTCAACTCGATACTGCCATTGCCCAGGCCCGGCGTGCCAACGCAGATCAACACCAGATCGCTCTGCTCGACGGCCAATGCGGTATCCGTGGTCGCGCTCAGCCGACCCGCTTCCACCTGCTCGCGGATGATCCTGTCGATCTCCGGTTCGACGATGGGCGCCCGGCCGGCGTTGATGCACTGGACTTTGGCGCGCTCGGTGTCGACGCCGATGACTTCGTGCCCCGATTTGGCGAGACAGCCGGCGACTACTGTCCCCACGTATCCGAGACCCGTGACGCTGATTTTCATGATCTTCGCCGCCGCTGCTGCCGGCCGTCGCTTCGTCGATTCGAGTATGCAGTGCGGCGCGTTGACACTCGCCGCCTGCCCGCGGCCCGCGGCGTAGTCCGTTCAGATCAGCACAGCAGTTCGCAGTGCAAAACCCGGCTGTTCGCCAGCCGTGCGCGCCACGCGATGGTTGGCGCCGGTCGTTTCTCGTCAAAACGCTGCGAGACCCAGCCGAGCATCGGGGCTTCGCTGCCGAAGAAGATTTGCGCGTGATCCCCGGCAAGCTGAGGCAATTTCAGGACCACCGTCCTGCCGTCGCGGGTGATGGCGTAACCGTCCTGCACTCGATCGACGTGGCACGCGTCGCTGCAATGGAAAAACATCTCGATGTCGTGTGGGTCCGACATCTGCAGCCGGTCTTCGATAACGATGCGGCGGGCGCGCTTGTCGATGACGATCTGCCGCCGGTGGATGACCGGATCGGGCAGGCGCCGGTAACCGTCGTGCCAGCCCGCGAAGACGTCGCGTTCCGGTTCGGTCCGCCACACGCTGCACCTGGCGGTGGCCTTGCGCAGCCACATGAAGTTGCCGCCCGATTGCGATTGGTCACGGCCGTCGACCCGCACCGTGTTGTGCGCGGCGGTGCCGCGAAAATAACCGCGCCACGCCGCGTGAGTGTGGTAGGCGTAGGTGCCAGGATCGATCAAAAACTCACGCCCTCCCACCGAGAGTGTGAACGCGAGCGCATCGGCGTGACCGTGCGCGGCGAGCGCCCCGTAGCCAAGCGGACCGGCATCAACGACGAGGCGGATTTCAGCGTCGGTGTCGAAATCGCAGCCGAGGACGTAGTAGCCACCAACCGGAAACGTGCGCCTCGGTGCAACCCGCTCGTGCTTTTGCTCCAATTGCCGATACGCCGCATCGGCCGTCGGACCCAACAACCAGCGGGTCTTGTCGTCCAGCGCGCCAGCTTTTCTCTTGAGGTCACCGCGGCGAAACAACAATGCCCCGGTTGCGAGCAGCGAGCGGTAAGCACAGAAGGCGCGTTGCGGCGCGAGGTCCAGGACGACGGCGTCGTCCGAGTCGCCGAACATCGGCACATGGCCGCGCCCATCCATGATCGAAACCAGGAACTCGATCATCTTTTCGATGCGCGCCGCATACGCTTGCGAGAACGCATGCCCGTTGGCGCGCCCGGCAAACAACGGCAGCAGCAGCAGATCGAGTTCGAACCGCTGATATGACACCGCCTGCTCGCGATTGACGCCGTCGGGCGCGTTCTGCACCAGCGCCTCGTGCTCGAGCATCGCTGCGGCCTCAGCACGCCAGCGATGTGCCGCCGGCCACATCGGCCACGTGACCGCTGCGATAAACAGACCCGCGGCTTCACCGACCAGGTGATTGTTGGCCGATGAACCGAACGAAAAATGCGCGCGGATAAAGAGCGCGTGCTGATACACCGATTCCAGCCAGCACTGCCGAAACCGCGCGCCTTCGGCGTCGCCAAAAACGTCCGCGTGTGCGCCGCCCACGAGCTGCCACGCTGCCGACCAATTGATCAAGCGCAGACCTGCCTCGAGAGCGCTCGACCAGTTGGGCCCCATCCGGTACGGGCATGCGCTGAACCAGCTCTCCAGATGCTGCCGCATGCAGGCGAAGTAGCGTGGGTCGTGCGTAAGCGCGTAAGCCTGTGCGAGCGTGACGAGGTGCAGATGGCGGTTGACCTCCCAGACGTACTTGATATCGCCTACCAGCTTTGGGTCGCGATAGTCGAGCAGCAGGCCGAACCGCAGCGGTGCTTCGATGCCCGTCTTCGGATCGCGATTCCAGCGCGGTGGCGAACCGAGGTCGATATCGCGCAGCGCGAACGTATCGATCCTTCCCGCAGCGATACGCTCGGCTGCCGCAACGTAGAGGCGCACGTCTACGCCGGCGGGTGTGTGAATCCACGGATCGGATGGCACGTCGAGATGCGCCGGTGGGCAGCGCTCGGCGCCGCGCAGTCCCCAGCGTTCGGATCGCACCACCAACGCCCGCATCGCACGCAGCGGGATTTCGCCGGGCGTCATGCAACGCAGCCGATTGAAATACCAGGCTAGCCGGCCAAGCAGCCCGCCCGGCAGCGCCTGCAGACGCTCTTGGGGCCGCTGCGCGCCACCTGTTGCAAGGCGATTACGCGGCGAAAAGTCACCCGCGGCAACGTTGCGCTCAAGCATATTGCCGATGCCAGATCTCGAGGTTAAGCAACGTCCACAACAGCTTCTCGTGGTTGTGCCTGCCGCGCAGATGTTCGGCAAGCACCCGGTCGAGCGTTGGCGCGTCGTAGTACGCGCGCGTGCGCGACGCCGCGCTTTGCAGGTGTTCGAGCAGATACTCGCGCATCTGAGTGCGGAACCAGTCGTTGACCGGCACCCGAAAGCCCACCTTCGGCCGCGTCAGGATGCGGTGCGGAAGCAGCTGCTTGGCGGCTTCGCGCAGGATCCACTTGCTGCGCAAGCCGCGCACGCGATAGCGGTCCGGAAGCGCCGAGACGAATGCGGCGAATTCATGATCGAGGAATGGCGCGCGCGCTTCGATCGATGCTGCCATCGTCATGCGGTCGCCGCGCTCGAGCAGGTTGTCGGGAAGCCAGCTCGTCTGATCGAAGTACAGGATGCGGCGCAGCGGGCTGGCGCGCGGGTCGGCGTCAAAGGGTGGCCCGTCATGGATCGCGGTGCCGTTCATTTTCAGGACCGAGAGCTGATCGCGTTCGGTGCGGTTCAACGCTCCGAACCAGCGCACGTAACGTTCGTGCCGGTCGTCGATATTGAGATTTGCCACCGCCGTCTTGGCGCGGCGAAAACCGTACGGCAGGGCGTGGGCGAGCGGCCCGATCAGACGGTGGCGCACGACCGGCGGCAGACTCTGATAACCGGACGCCACATGTTCGGCGATGTGCTTGGGATAACCACCCAGCACCTCATCGCTGCCTTCGCCCGTGAGCACCATCTTGACGCTGCGTGCCGCTGCGCATGCCAGCAGATTGATCGGGATGTCGGAGGGTTCCGAAACCGGCGCATCGCGATACGCCACCAATGCCGGCAGCCGCTCGATGATGTCGCGGTGGGTCACCACGATTTCCTGGTGTCGGGTTCCGCAATGCCGCGCCACTTCTGCGGCATACGGAAGTTCGCTGTAACGGCCTTCGCGGAATCCCACCGAGAACGTATTCACCATTTGGTTGTGCCGGCTCATCAACGCCACGATGGTCGACGAATCGATTCCGCCCGAAAGGAATGCGCCGAAGGGCACGTCGCTCACCATCTGCAACCTGACGGCCTCGTCCAGGCGGGACAAGAAGTCCGCGACCGGATCACGCGGCGGCGGTCCGAGCGGCGCCGGTGCGTGATCCGGTGCCGTCCAGTAACGCCACTTGTTCAGTGTGCCGTGTTGCCACAGCGCAGCGGTGCCGGGCAGCAACTTGCGAACCCCGGCAAAAAGAGTCGCTGGAGCCGGTGCGTAGCGATAGGCGAGATAGTCCCAGACCGCTTGCAGATCGACCGCAGGCGCGAGGCCGGGGACGCGCAGTAGCGCCTTGATCTCCGAAGCGAAATACAAGCCGTCGGTGCGCTCGACCAGAAACAGCGGCTTTTCACCGAACCGGTCGCGCGCAAGAAACAGGCGTTGATTGCCCGCGTCCCAGATCGCAAACGCGAACATGCCGCGCAGATGGTGCACCACATCGATGCCCCAGCACTGGTACGCACGCAGCAGGACCTCGGTGTCCGAATCGCGCACGAAGCGATAGCCGAGGCCAATCAGCGTTTCACGCAGTGTGCGGAAGTTGTAGATCTCGCCGTTGAACACAAGCGCCAGGCCGGCTGCGGTGTCGCACATCGGCTGATGCGCGCCATCCGGGTCGATGATCGCGAGCCGCCGATGGCCTAGATGTACCTGGTGGTCGCTGAGCGCGCAGGGAAAACAGCAGGTGCCCTGATCGTCGGGCCCACGATGCGCGATCGCCGCGAGCATCGAAACCAGCGTCTCGTCACCGCACGCGCCCGTCGGTTTGGCGACATATCCGGCAATTCCGCACATCGTGATCCTTGCTCGGGCCCAGGCGCTCAGAACTGGAGCCGCGCCCGCATTGGCTTGCCTTGAGACAATTCGACGTAGATCCGGCGCAATGAGTCGCTCAGGCGCTCGATCGAATAAGCGCTCGAGATGCGTGACCGGCATGCCGCGCTCATGCGCGCCCGTAGTTTTCGGTCCCAGGCCAGGTGTGCAAGGGCGCGCGCGATCGCAGCAGCGTCACGGGGCGGAACCAGCAGTCCATGCACGCCATCGGCGACCACATCGGGTATCGCGCCGACCGGTGTGGCCACGACCGGCGCACCGGCGGCCATGCTTTCCAACAGCGCGTACGGCAGACCTTCGTTGTAACTCGCCAGCACAAAAACGTCGGCTGCAGCGAGGAGCTTCAACTTGTCTTCCCCGAAGACTGGCCCGACGAATTCAACGTCGCCCGCGACCCCAAGCTCCACGGCGTAGCGTTTGAGCGCGTCTTCCTCCGGGCCTGCGCCGGCGATCGTGAGCCGCGGCTGCAAGCCCTGCGTGCGTGTTGCGTGCACTGCTTGCAGCAGTTCGTACAAGCCCTTCTCGCGGGCCAGCCGGCCGACATAGGCGATTTGTAGACACGCCTGCCCATCCGGTCCGCAAGACCGTGGCCGCAGCAAAGCGGCATAGTGGCGGCAATCGATCGCATTGGGCACTGCGACAACCGGCCGGCTCGGAACGAACGCGCGATACGCGGCAAGTTCCGACTGCGCGAGCACGACGATGACATCCGCGAGGCGTAACGTCGCGCGCAACAGCGCACACAGGACGCTGCTGCCGCCTGAGAATTGCCGCGGCAGCAGGCCGCCGTGCACCTGGTAGACGATCCGGATCCCGCAGAGCTTGGCCACCACCAGGTAGGCGAGATCACGCCAATAGGCGCGCGCGTTGAGCGACGTATTCAAATGCACGATGCTGGCGTCGCGTTTGACGATGGTGATTGCGAGCACGAACGGGCTGACAAACAGCCGCACCAGCCGCGCCAGCCTGCTCTCCTCGCGACCTTCACTGCCTACCTGAAAGTGCACCAGCACAAACTCGGCAGCCAGTGACGATGCGAACAGTGCGTTCAAATGCGCGCTGACGCCGCTTAGCGCCGCGCGGTGTGGACCGAGTACGAGCACGACCGATCGAGGCATGGAAGGGTTCAATGAGGGGAAATGGGCCGTGGCGGCAAGACGGCCGCGATGCCGGCGGCCGGCTGCTTGCGGCACAGTCCGAGCAGGGTCTGCTCATAACGATCCACCATCATTTGCTCCGAAAACAGTACCTGCACGATCTCTCGCGCGCGCTGGCCCATGGCTTCGGCCGCCTTGCGATCGGCAAGTAGTGCCAGCTTGTGGACCAACGCCTGCGTGTCGCCGACGGGAAAAAGAAATCCGTTGCGCCCGGGAAAGATCATCTCCGCGGCGCCGCCGACATTGGGGTGAACTACCGGCTTGCCGAGCGCCATCGCCTCGATCGCCGCGAGCGAGAACGCCTCGGTCACGCTGCACAATGCGAAGACGTCACCGGCAGCCAGATACGGGCGGACTTCGCGTCGAAAACCCGTGATGACGACGGCGCGCTCGACCCCGCGCGCACGGGCGCGTGCTTCGACGGCTGCCCGGGTTTCACCGTCGCCGATCATCAACGCACACGCAGCGATGCCATTCTTGCGCAGCGCTGCAACCGCATCGACGAGCTGCACGTGGTTCTTTTCGGGGCGCAACAGCGCCACGATGACGATCAGGTAGTCCTGCTCCGAAAAACCCAGCGCACGCCGCATCGCCGCGCGCTGTACGGCGCTGAAGTGGTTGCTGAACCGCGTGGTATCCACGCCGTTGTGGATGACCTCGTTGTGGCGTGCGAACACGGCGCGCCGCACGCTATGCTGCTTTTGTTTTTCCGAAACGAAGATCGCGCAGTCGGCGCTCCATAAGAACGGGCGATAGAAGAGCATCTTCAGTCGCTCTTTTGCTCCCAGGATACGAGTCGAGTGATATGTGACCACGAGTGGCGCGCGCGTGCGTGCGCGGCGCATCGCCAGCGACGCGTACATCAGCGCATACGGATTGGCCGCCACCACTGCGTCCGGCCGGATCTGCGCGACGCGCGCGGCCAGCACAGCGAGGGCGCGCCGATCGAAATAGCGCGACGCATCCAGGCAAAGCACCCGATCTGCGAGGTGGGCGCGCACCTCGGCACTCTGACTCGGTTCAAGATCCTTGACGTAAGCGGCGTGACACTCGTGCCCGAGCTCCGCCAGGCGACACATCAACGTAACCGCGTGCCGCTCCGCTCCGCCGTAGGCGAGCGAGGGGGTGACGAAGAGAACGCGCAGCACGCGACGGCTCAGTGATCGCGTTGCGCGCCGCGCACGGCATCGAGCGCGGCCTTCAACCAGACCGGCCCTCCGCCGACCGACGCGAACAACGCCGCATAGGCTGCCGCCAGCACCGCTCCGCCCAGGGCAACGCGCGTTAACGGTTCGCTCGCTGCGAAATTGCGGCTCACGATGCCCCACGCCAGCAACGCCGCGAGCGCAGAAAACAACAGCAACCGTCCGAGGCTGTGCCAGTCCTGCAGGCGGCCGATCGCAGTGCCGGTGCGGCGCCCGATGCGTCGCAGGGTGACGATGCGGTCGAAATACATTGCAAGCACGCTTCCAACGGCGACACCCGCAACACCGATGTGCAACGCCAGGTGCCAACCGATCGCAACCGAAAGCACCAGCGCCAGCAGGTTCAGCCGCAGCATGAACGTGCCTTGGCCGAGCAGCATCGTCAGGGTGGCGGTCTCGACGACGTTTGCCGCCAGGCCGACGATGTAGACGCGCATCAACGGCGCCGCATCGAGGTAGGCTGCGGTGTACACGATCGTTACGATCTCCTCGGCGAAGACGAACACGAAGGCGAACAGCGGGAAAACCAGCGTTGCGACCAAAACATTGGCGCGGCTGTTCAGTTCGAGCATGCCGGCGTCGTTGCCGGCCGCTTGTAACCGGCTCATGCTCGGCAGGAACGCGGTGGTGACTGACTGGCGAAACAGATTCAGCAGCGGCCCAAGCACCGCGGCGATGGAAAGTGATGCAAACACACTCACCGAAAACAACGCCACCGCAACCCATTGGTCAGCCTGGACGCGCAGGCCAAACAGCGAGCCGGCAACACCGAATGGAGCCGCGTAGCGCAATTGACCGGCCAGGGCGCGCCAACGCAACAGCGGCCCGCGCAGTCCGTGCTGGCGCGCCACGTACCTCAGCAGCAGCGCGACCTTGAACACCACGAACGCAAGCATAACCAGCAACGCCGGCCCCAGTTCACGCGTCGCCGTCGCGGTCAGTGACAGCGCCACGGTGCGCAGTGT
>Ga0137409_10006654_pt1 | contig 11976 bp, 8 predicted proteins | sample CZODoug1_16funga_FD_122059 | JGI IMG/M metagenome (GOLD analysis project Ga0137409, IMG submission 122059) | Vadose zone soil fungal communities from Angelo Coast Range Reserve, California, USA - CZODoug1_16fungal (Hybrid Assembly) | ecosystem: Environmental > Terrestrial > Soil > Vadose zone... | reverse complement strand
GCCATGACCAAGCGAGTAGAGCGAGGCCGAGACGAATTGCCAGACCCGGAATGTGCGGTCGACCGCATAAGGGGTTTGGCGCACGAAGGCCCAGGACACCGCGAGCACCAGCGCCAGTGCAAGCAGAAAGCCGACGAAAGGGGACAGCACGATAGCGGCCGAGGTTTTGCCGAGGCCCGGCCAGACGATCGCACCGAGGCCGGCTCTTGCGGTTCCGGCGCCGACAAGGCCGCCGATCAAGGCATGGGAACTGCTGGACGGAATGCCGGTAAGCCAAGTGAGCACATTCCACACGATCGCCCCCGCAAGCGCGCCAAACACCACGCGGGCGTCGATCGCGCCGGCCGCCACGATGCCGGTGCCGAGAGTCTCGGCGACATTGAGGCCAAAAAACAGGAACGCGATGAAATTGAAGGCCGCGGCCCAGAACACTGCGTAAATCGGCTTCAATACGCGCGTTGACACGACCGTAGCGATGGAATTCGCAGCATCGTGCAGGCCGTTGAGAAAATCGAACAGCAGGGCGACTGCGATAAGCCCGACCAGAACCGGCAGTCCGAGTGCTGCGAAATCCATGGGGCGTTCAGACGTGCTCGATCACCACGCCTTGAAGCTCATTAGCAACGTCGTCAAACCGGTCGACGATTTTCTCGAGGTGATCGTAGACCTCCTTTGCGGTGAAGAACCCCATCGGGTCACCGCTGTGCCGCTCGAACAGCGCCCTTACGCCGAGGTCATGAAGATCGTCGGCGCGTCCTTCGATCTGCGAAATCTCTTCCGTGATGGCATTGATCTGCCCGGCCTCCTGGCTGATCGAACGGAGCAGCGGGATCGCCTGCTCGACCAGCAGCGCGCATTTGACGACGGCGTCGCCTATCTCCTTCATTTCGGGCGTAAAGGAGCGAATGTCGAACAGCATCGCGGCCTTGGCGGTTTTCTGCATTTGATCGATGGCATCGTCCATCGCGGTGATGAGATCCTTGATGGCGCCGCGGTCGAAGGGCGTGATAAAGCTGCGCCGCACCGCGATCAGGATGTCGCGGGTGACGTTGTCGGCATCGTGCTCCCGATCCATTACGAGCTGGTAGTATTTCGGGACGACATTGCCGCCCTCCAGCAGCGCACGCAGGGCGTGGGCGCCGGCCACGATGATGTGCGAATGTTCGGCAAACAGTTCGAAGAACCGGTCATCCCTCGGCAACAGGGCCTGGAACCAACGCAGCATCTAAAAACATTCCTCCGACCAGACGCCACGCGGAGCGCCGCTCGTGACGCCAATTTACACGGGACGGGCTGGTTCCAGGCGAAGCCTGAAATCCACGGCAGTTTGCGCTTCCGGGCAGGTTGGAGCACCTCCTGCCTCTACCGGGTCGTGGCCGGGCTTGTCCCGGCCACCTCGATTAATTTTGCTCCGTGCCTAAAACTCGGGGTCGCCGGGACAAGCCCGGCGACGACGCCAGCAGTGATTCAACGTGATTGCAATCCGCTCTGATTCAGATCCTTGTGCCTCCACATCGCGAAGTTCAATCCTTCGCCCGCTCCACGTAAGAACCGTCTTCCGTCGAGACCACGATCCGGGTGCCCGGCACGATATGGGGCGGAACGGAAGTTCGCACTCCGTTCGAAAGCACCGCCGGCTTGTAGGAGGACGATGCGGTCTGGCCTTTGGTCGTGGGTTCGGTCTCCGTGACCTCGAGGCTCACCCGCGGCGGCAGCACGATGCCGACCGCGACTCCCTCATGGACGCTCAGCCGGACCTTCATCTCCGGCTGAAGATACACAGATTGATCGCCGATAACGCCTTCGGCGACGGCAATCTGATCGTAGCTTTCCATATTCATGAAATGAAAACCGTCGCCGTCCTGATAGAGGAACTGAAATTCGCGTTCCTCCACATGGGCACGTTCCACCTGGTCCGTCGTCTTATAGCGTTGCGAAGACTTCACGCCGTCGCTAAGCCGTCGCATATCGACCTGGGTGACCGGAGTTCCCTTGCCGGGGTGGACGTTCTCCGCCGTCAGGATCACGTAGAGCCTACCGTCGAGATCGACGATATTTCCCTTGCGGAGCGAACTGGCGATGACTTTCACGGAAGCAATCCCTCGATCGGTGATGAACCGGGCGACCCAGCGGGCGATCGAGCCCCCTCCCTACCCTCCCCCGCGCGCGGGGGAGGGTAGGGAGGGGGCAGTGGCCCGCACCATACTGATCTTGTGCCTCGGCGCCAGCATTTTCAGGGCCCCCTCCCTACTTCCCCCGCGTGCGGGGGAGGGTAGGGAGGAGGCCTGGCGCAAGTACTGCCGTTAACCATCGGGGCACCATGTCGCAACCCTCGCCGTGGTGGATGCCAGACATTCACGCCGACCGGCAGCCGTTTCTGCGGGCGCGGCGGCGCGTGCTGGCGGCGCTTCGCTATTATCTGGAGACGCGCGATTTTGCCGAGGTCGAGACTGCGATCTTGCAGGTCTCGCCTGGCAACGAAGCCCATTTGCATGCCTTTTCGACCGAACTCGCGACCCCGGACGGCGCCCGGCGGCAGCTCTTCCTGCACACATCGCCGGAATTTGCCTGCAAGAAGCTGCTTGCGGCCGGCGAGCGCCGCATCTTCGAGTTCGCCCGCGTGTTCCGCAATCGGGAACAGGGGGTCTTGCACCACCCGGAATTCACCATGCTGGAATGGTACCGGGCGGGCGAATCCTGCGAAGCCCTGATGGACGACTGCGCCCAGTTCCTCGCCATCGCGGCATCCGCCGCCGGAACGGACCGATTTTCGTTCCGCGGCCGCGACGCCGATCCGCTGGCGGCTCCGGAACGGCTCACCGTCGCGGAGGCATTCGGGCTCTACGCCGGGATCGATCTTTTGGCGACGCTCGCAGAGGGAGCACCCGACCGCGACGGACTAGCCGCCCAGGCCCTGGCTGCCGGGGTCCGGCTGGCCGACGACGACAGCTGGAGCGACATTTTCAGCCGCGTTCTGGTGGAGCGCATCGAACCTCGGATCGGCAATGGCCGCGCCACGTTCTTAACCGAGTATCCGCGCCCGGAGGCCGCGCTGGCGCGGCCCAAACCCGCCGATCCGCGGGTCGCGGAACGTTTCGAACTCTTTGTGTGCGGAGTTGAACTCGCCAACGGATTCGGCGAACTTACTGACCCGGTGGAGCAGCGCGCACGCCTCGAAGCCGAAATGGCCAAGAAGCAGCGGCTTTACGGCGAGCGATATCCGATCGATGAAGATTTCCTCGCCGCCCTCGCCTGCATGCCGCCGGCGAGCGGCTGCGCGCTGGGTTTCGACCGGCTGGCGATGCTGGCTGCGCGGGCGTCCCGCGTAGAGCAGGTGATCTGGACGCCACTACCCTTGAAGGACAACCGATGACGACCAACACCTTGCGCAGTATTGCGCAATTGCGAGATGCCGGCCTTGTGCCGGCCGCGCAAACGGCGGCGCTGGAGCAGGTGGCGGCCCGCTATGCGGTCGCCATCACGCCCACAGTAGCGGCGCTGATCGATCGCGATGATCCGAACGACCCGATCGCGCGCCAATTCATCCCCGATCCGGCCGAACTCGCATCGCAGCCGCAAGAGCGCCCTGATCCGATCGGCGATGACGCCTTCAGCCCGGTCGAGGGCATCGTCCACCGCTATCCGGACCGGGTGCTGTTGAAGCTGGTGCATGCCTGCCCGGTCTATTGCCGGTTCTGTTTTCGCCGCGAGATGGTCGGGCCGGGCGGACGGCGCGGTCTCACAACGGACAAGCGCGACGCCGCCTACCGGTATATCCGGCAGCACCCCGAGATCTGGGAGGTGATACTGACGGGCGGCGACCCGCTGGTGTTGCCGGTGCCGCGCCTGCGCGCGGCGGTGCACACGCTCGCCGCGATCGACCACGTCAAGATTATTCGGGTTCACACCCGCATGCCCGCAGTCGCGCCCGAACGGATTACGGCCGAGCTGGTGGCGGCCCTCAAGGCGCCCGGCAAGACGACCTATGTGGCGCTTCATGCCAATCATCCTCGCGAATTGTCTCCTGCGGCCCGCGCTGCGTGCGCCCGGATCGTCGATGCCGGCATTCCGATGCTCAGCCAGACGGTGTTGCTCCGCGGCGTCAACGACGATGTCGAAACCCTGAGCGCGCTGATGCGCGCTTTCGTGGAGTGCCGCATCAAGCCCTACTATCTGCACCACGCCGATCTCGCGCCCGGCACCGGCCACCTGCGCACCTCGATCGAAACCGGCCAGCAACTGATGCGGCAAATGCGCGGGCGCGTATCGGGCCTCTGTCAGCCGGCCTATGTGCTCGACATTCCGGGCGGCGCCGGCAAGGTTCCGATCGGGCCAAACTATATTTCGGCGACGGCAGGCGGCGCAGAACAGGGTTACGAGGTGCGGGCGATCAACGGCGGCTTGCACGCATATCCGCCGCGCACGTGAGCCGGTTACGGTGCGTTTGGTTGCCCCGGCGTCGGATAGCTCGCCATCAGGCCGTCGACCATGCCGGTACATTTGGCCCAATCGAAGGTGCGGTAGGAGTGGCCGCGGGTGACGAACGATGCGCCGGCGTAGAACATTTCATATTGGACGTGGCGCGAGGCGAATTCCGATCCGAGCGCATCCCAGGCGAGCTTGAAGAATTTCACCCGCTCTTGCGGCGTGAAGACGGGCGATTTCTGCGTCTTGTGGATCAGGCGGGCAAGCAGTGGATCGTCGAAGTCCGCAACGCTCGATGGCAACATGATGAGACCACCGCCGGCGAGTTCCCTGATCGTGGTGATCACTTTCGGATATAGCTGCTGGGTGAGCGTTTGCGCCGAATAGAGCAGGTGGCGGTCAGGGACGAAGTAGCGGCCGGCGTGCTGCCCTTTAGCTTCCATACCATGCAGCAGGCCATCGACGAGGCCGACCTCGGCGGCGATCTGGCCTAGCGACTCGCGGACTTGTGGAAATGCCACAATGCCGTTCGCTTCGGCGATGCGATGGGCGAGACCGGCCAGAAAACGCAGCTTCACAAGCAACCGGATCTGGCATTGATAGTTCTGATAGATATGCGCCGGGGTCCCGTGGAACTGCTTCAGCGTCATCTCGGTGTTCTGGTTCACGAATATTCGCTCCCACGGCACCTTGACATCGTCGAAGTAGAGCACGGCGTCGTTTTCGTCGAACCGGCTCGACAGCGGATTGTCGAAGCCAGACGCCGCGCTCTCCTCGTACGACTTGCGGGACAGCACCCGCAGGCCCTTGACGTTCATGGGAACCGCGAACGATACCGCCTGCCTCTCGTCGCCCGGGCCGAGCGGCTGGACGCAGGTGACGAAGACTTCATTGGCCATGATGCTTGATGTGGCCAGCATCTTGGCGCCCCTGATGGTCAGGCCTTCTGCGTCCTCGTCCACGACGGAAGCGGCGAGGTGGGGGTCGGCCTGCGCGTGGACTGACTTCGAGCGGTCCGCCTGCGGGTTGATGATGACGTAAGTCAGAAACAGGTCATTGTCGCGGGCGAACCGGTAATAGTCGCGTAGCGCGGCAGCGCGTTTGCGATCATAAGCCTCGAACAGCTCGACCCCCATGAACATGCCGCCGATGCAGGATGCCACGTGGTCAGGCGAACGACCCATGAAACCGAAATGCAGTTCCGCCCAACCCTCCAGCGCCCGCCGCCGTTCGACCAATTGGGTATAGCTGTCCGGAAGCTGCCAGCACCGGTTGATCCGTCGTCCGGTGTCCGGGCTCGCGAATGTCAGGGTGTCGGCTACATCGGGCTGCGCCTGGAAGTCGTAAAGGGCGGCCACCGTCCGAATCGCGTTACGAAATGCCTTATGAGTGGTCACGTCGGCGACAGGGCTGCCATAAATATAGACGTTGCGGCCGTCGTGCAGGCTCTCAATGTGGTCCTGCCCTGTCTTTATCGGAATCATTTCCCATCCATTCGAGGCTGGTCTTGCGGCGGCCGGCACATTTTTGAGGTGTCATCATAACACGGCCGGTCGTCGCGCACGCATCGCCCGACCCTACCCCGCCGCTGCCAGGTGAGGGACGCCGCCATACCCGCTGTCCGCAGTGGTGATTGGACTACAGAGCGAGGCCAAGCAAAAAGGTCGCAGGGCCCATCCGGCGGACTGCGGCAGGCGTATCTTGTGCGACGGTTAAGAAAGGCTTGCGAGATGATATGCTCAATACGGGGACTGGAACGTATCGGCCTCGAACCGCATATCAACCTGAAGAGACAGACCCTAAAAAAGCCGTCGTGGGAATGCCTCCTCGGCCGCAGGGCGCGATAAAATCTGGGCTGTGAGATGGATTGGTGTCTTTATGGATGCAATTCTCGTCAAGATTTTAGCTGCGTTCCTTACGCTCAGTTTGGTGACGACCCGCCCCGACGCCGTTAAGACGCAATTCGATCCCGAGCGCGACCAGGCCGAGGTGACTCGCGTATTGCGTGATGGCTGCGCCCACATGCGCAAGGCGTTCGATGTGGAATCCCTTGATATCGACGACCTCATCAAGACCGCGATGGATGATCCCGACGCGATCTCGAGCGAGGTCAAAGTGCTCCACGGCTTGAAATTCGAGAGCCTCATCGCGGTCTACCGGCAATTCTGCAAGAACGAAGACAAAGCTTCCGTCGACCTTGCAGAGGTGATCCGGTTCTATGACGGAGCTGTCGCCGATCTGCCCGATCACAGTCGGCTCAAGGGCGCCCGTATTGCCGAGTCCGGCGGGGTTCTCGATGCGAGAGGTGAACGCTTCGCCGATCTCACTGAGAGCAATCGCCGCGTCTGGGTGCCGCTGCGTGACATTCCGGTCCCGGTCCAGAAAGCCTTCATCGCAGCCGAGGACCGGCGCTTTTACGAGCATAAAGGCGTCGACGAGCGCGGTCTCATCCGCGCCATGGTGTCGAACCTTGCGCGCCCCGGCCGGCCGCAAGGCGGTTCGACCATCACCCAGCAGGTCGTGAAGAACCTCCTGGTGGGCGACGACGTCACTTACGAACGCAAGATGCGCGAGATCATCGTGGCGTCTCGGTTGGAGCGCAGTGTGACCAAGGCCGAGATCCTGGAACTCTATCTCAATACGATCTACCTCGGCCGCGGCGCGTGGGGAATCGAATTGGCGGCGCGCAATTACTTCGGCAAACCGGCTTCTGCCTTGACACTGCAGGAAGGCGCAATGCTGGCCGGCATGCCCAAGGGGCCGACCTATTACAGCCCGGATCGCCATCCCGATCGCGCCCACGAGCGGCTCGCCTATGTGGTGAGCCGGATGCAGGAAGACGGCGTCGCGGGCGCCGCGGCGATCGACGGCGCCAAGGTCTCGTTGCCGCGAATGGTCGCCTACACCCAGGCCCAGCAACGGGATTCGGGATACTACTTCCTCGACCATGTGACGCGCGAAGCGCGATCGCTTGCCGGAATCGGGACCCTGACCGCTGCCGGTACGACAGTGCGCAGCACGGTTCGTCCGGACCTCCAGCGCGCCACCGAGGTTGCTTTGCAGGAGGGCCTGGCCCAGTACGAGCTTCGCACCGGCCGCACCGAATGGCACGGAGCGGAGGCAAACCTCGCCGAGGCGGTGCGGCGCATCGAGGCGTCGACGCCGGCCGCGGTTGCGGAGAATCCCGCAGTGTCCGATCCAAAGCCGCCCGCCGCGACCCGCGGGACCGCGCGCCAGGCAGACGCTGACAAGAAAGCGGCGCGCAACGGCAACGCCGGCAAGCTCGCGGCGGGTCCGGGGTCACCAGGTCCCGGGGCGTCGAGCGCCAAAACCCCAGCTTCGCCGTCTGGCATCGTCGGGCCCCTGCCATTGGGGCCCGCGGCGGCTCCCGTCGTCAAGCCAAAGCCCGCTTGGCAGCAGGCGCTCGAAGCCGCGCATCTGCCGCTCTACGACGTGCACTGGTCGCCCGCCATCGTGTTATCGAACAGCGGCGATCGCAGCGGCGTGCGCGTCGGATTGAGCGACGGCCGCGTCCTGCCGTTGTCTTCGGCGGGCCTGGCCGGCCGGCGCGGCCTCAACCTCTATGACGCGGTACTTGTGAAGGTCAGCGATGGCAAGGGCAAGCAGACCCGGGTGGACCTGCGGGTGCGCCCGACCGTCCAGGGCGCCGCGGTCATCCTCGACAACCAGACCGGCGCCATCCTCGCCATGGCGGGCGGCTTCTCCTATCCGGTGAGCCAGCTCAACCGCGTGACCCAGGCCGTGCGCCAGCCGGGCTCCTCGCTCAAGCCGTTCACCTATCTGGCCGCGCTGCGACGGGGCCTCCAGCCCAATACGCTGGTGCGGGACCAAGCCGTGACCCTGCCGCCGATCGGCGGCTCTTCCTATGCGCGGGATAAGGACTACTGGTCGCCCAAGAACGCCGATGGCGGCGGTGGCGGCATCACCACGCTGCGCCGCGGACTGGAAAATTCGAAGAACCTGGTCACCGCCAACCTGCTCGACGGCGGTATCGATCCTGACCCGGGCCAAAGTCTCGCGCGCGTCTGCGAACTGACCATTGACGCACAGATCTACCGCGACTGCATCGCTTATTATCCGTTCGTCCTCGGCGCCCAGCCGGCCCGGCTGATCGACATGGCGGCATTTTATGCGGCAGTTGCCACCGAGGGCCGCCGCCCCTCGCCCTACGGCATCGAATCGGTCGATCAGAACGGCCGCACCGCCTACACCCATACGCCTGATGCGAAATGGCTGGCCTTGGGTGACCGGCCGTCGTTCTTTCAGCTGCGCACCATGCTGCAAGGCGTGGTGGCCCGCGGCACCGCCCGCGCGATCTCCCACCTGTCGTCATACGTGGGCGGCAAAACCGGCACCAGCGATGATGAGAACGACGCCTGGTTCATCGGCTTTACCAACGACGTGACGATCGGCGTCTGGGTGGGCTACGACAACGCCGAAGGCAAACGCCGCACGCTCGGCAACAACCAGACCGGCGGACGGGTCGCGGTGCCGATTTTCGGAGAGATCGTCGAGGCCACCTGGGCGAGCTACGCCCGCAAGACGCCGCTCTATCTGCCGTCGCCAGAGGCAAAAAAAGAGCTGGTGGCGATGCAGATCGATCTCAATACCGGCACCCCGCTCAACGATCGCGGTCCTGGTGCCGAGGGCTTCACGGAATATTTCCGCGTGCGGCATGGGCAGGTCGAGGAGACCCGGTATTCCCTGGTGTCGCCAAGCGAGGTCGCCACGAATGGCCTCGGTGATGACGAGGCTTATCTTCGCGATCCGTACGCCGGCGAGCGGGGCTATTCGGTGGGCAGTCCGTTCGGCGGCGGTTATGCGCAGCGCCCGAATTTCGGCGACTTTTTCCAAGGCGGCCTGTTCGGCGGTCTGTTCGGCCAGCCGCAACGTCAGGTCTATCCGCCGACCGCCGGCGGGTATGGCGACCTGCGCGCAAGGAGCCCCGAAGAGCGACGGTGGTTCCCGCCACGTCGGATCGACCCCGATGTGCCGTGGCGCGACCATCAGCGCGGTGACTATTGAGTTTGAGGTTGACGGTCATGGCAATCGCGAGAAGGATTTGAGATGAGAGTGCTGGACGTTGCATTTTTAGGAATTCTGGCGGCAGCAGCGTGCACGCCGGCTCATTCCTGGAGCGAAGAATTCCGGATGCAGGAAGTTCCGTCCCTCCCGCCGCAGGCCGCAGGCGCCTTGGCGCCGCGCACGATCTTGTTCACGGATCATCGCAAGGATGAACTCGTCGACCCGATCACCGGGCTCATCCATTTCTCGGACTGGGAGCGTTTGCGGCTACAACAGAAACAATTGCTGAGCTTGTTTCCCTCATTCGAGGAACCTACAGTCGCCAGCGCCGATGGCGCCGCGAAGACGCGCAAGCGACGGCTTCACGTCTATGTGGCAGAAGCACGCTTTGCGCTCGCCAAGCCGGCCGCTTCGATCGACCTGTCGAAATTGATCACGCTTGCCATGATCGAGCAGCTCGACCCGTCCATCAAGCATCGCCTGATTTCAGCGGCTGACGTTATTCCGAACAAGGACTTAAGTTCGTCGAACCGCAATCCCAAGCGCCAATGGTGCGAAGGCGGCGCCACTTCGATCTGCATACAATCGAGATACCAACTCGAAGGGCGGCTGCCGACCGGCATCATGCTGGTGAACAAGATCCGGGAGAACCACAAGAAGATTGCCGATTTCATGGAATTCCAGAGCGAGCTGCGGCTTGTTCCGGACGGGGAGATCGACCAGGCGGCTCTCGCCAAGGCGACCGGCATCGATGCTGCGGTCGCGGGCGTGGTCGAACAGAACATCTTCTATGTCAATCAAATCATGCAGTTCGGCAAATTTCTGGCCGTGCTCCAGCCCGATCCTGCTGATGCCAAGAAGTCAGTCGCGACCGCTTTCGTCGCGCTTGCGGTGGACAGCGATCTCTTTGAGAAGAAGAAGGAGCTGGAAAGCGTTCCCATCCTGCGCAATCTGGTGCCCGCGCAGGTGCTCGCCGGAAACAGTTCGTTCAATACCGGAAATTCGATCAGCGCCGGGCTCCCGAAATATTCCCGCAATCGTGTCAAGGCCGTCGCGGCGCTGTTGGATAAATAGACCGACCGCGTAGGATCACCTGTAGGGTGGGCAAAGTCGCGCGAGGTTAGCGTGCCATCTCATCGGCTGCGGCAGGCGACTTTGCCCACCCTACGACGACGGGCTGCGTTGTGCAGGCGGCGGCCGCTTGATACAACTTCGCCCGCATGGACCACCTGTCCCATCTCAAATCCATCGATTGCGATGTCCACCCGAGCGTGCCGGGCATGCAGGCGCTGATGCCCTACCTGGAAGACTTCTGGCGCGATTCGGTCGAGGGCCGTGGCATCGCTTCGCTTGAGAGCATCAGCTATCCGCCTAACGCGCCGATTTCGGCGCGGTCTGATTTTCGTGCGCCCCCTCCCTACCCTCCCCCGCAAGGGCGAGAGGGTGGAGAAGGGGTAGCAACGAGCGTCGGCGAACTGCAAGCGCAGGTTTTCGATCGCTGGGGCATGAGTTTTGCGATCTGCAACAGCCTCTATGGCGTACAGCTCGTCTTGAACGAGGACATGGCGCGTGCCTTCACGCGCGCCCTCAATGATTGGATCACGAAGGAATGGCTCGACCGCGAGGAGCGCCTGCGCGCGTCGATCGTGGTTCCGCTGCAGAATGTCGAGTTTGCGGTCGACGAAATCGAGCGGTGTGCGAGCGACCCGCGCTTCGTCCAGGTGCTGGTGCTGGCGATGGGCGAAGTCCCGCTCGGGCGGCGCCACTTCTGGCCGATCTATGCGGCCGCCGAGCGTCACGGCCTGCCGATCGGGATTCATGCCGGCAGCGCCTACCGGCATCCTGTCACTTCGCTGGGTTGGCCGACCTACTACGTGGAAGACTATGCAGCCCAGGCGCAGGGCTTCCAGTCGCAGGTCACCAGTCTCATCTGCGAGGGCGTGCTGACCAAGCATCCAGGCCTCAAGGTGGTGCTGATCGAATCCGGCGTCACTTGGGTGCCGGCCTTTTTATGGCGCATGTCGAAGTTCTGGCGCGGCCTGCGCACCGAGATCCCGTGGCTCGACCGCTCCCCGCTGGAAATCTTCCGCGATCATTTCCGCCTGACCGTGCAACCGTTCGATGCGCCGGAATCCCCTGACATCGTCCGCCGTATCATCGATCATCTGGGCGCGGACGAACTCTTGCTGTTTTCCTCCGATTACCCGCATTGGCAGTTCGAGGGCGACAATTTCCTTCCCGCCGGTATCCCCGACGACCTCGCTCGCAAGATCATGGTGGACAATCCGCACCGCATCTATTTCGAGCGGCGTGGGGCGGGTTCGCTTTAACCTGCCGTTCCGCGGGACCATTTTGCTAGCCGCGGGCAACGCCAACTCCGAGCTGCATGTCATTCGTCGTCATGATGCTCGCTTCCGCTTCCCCCGCCTCGCGCACCAACCCGATCACCGCCGCGTCAGTGTATCCGCCGGCCGTCAACGCGGCGACGCACTCGGCGGCGCGACC
>Ga0137409_10006651_pt1 | contig 11979 bp, 10 predicted proteins | sample CZODoug1_16funga_FD_122059 | JGI IMG/M metagenome (GOLD analysis project Ga0137409, IMG submission 122059) | Vadose zone soil fungal communities from Angelo Coast Range Reserve, California, USA - CZODoug1_16fungal (Hybrid Assembly) | ecosystem: Environmental > Terrestrial > Soil > Vadose zone... | reverse complement strand
GTTGATTTTGCGGCTCGTCGCTGGGCTCATGACCGCTCCTCCGTAACGCGCGCAAACTATATCGGGCCGCGGGCCGAGCGGTCAATCGACCCGCACTCTCAGGGACGACCCTTACCCGGCCCTCAGGGTTCACCCGGATCGAATTTGCTGGGCTTCCCTGATTTACGGCTGATTCGCAGGCTCTAGACTGCGGATCGATGGAAACGCGACCGCCTCCTCTCACGCGATCGCGATCACCTCGCGCCCTCGGCGCCTGCCTCTTGGCGGTGCTTACGGTCGCGATGCCGCCGTGTCCGTTGCCGGCGTCGTCCGAGGAATCACCGGTTGGCGTGGTCGCCATGCTCTTGGGGACCGCCACGGTCACGCGCGCGCCGCTGCGGGCGCCGGCGCTGCTCAGGTTCAAGGACGATGTCTTCCTTCGAGACCGGATCGTGACCGGAGAGAGGTCCGCGGTGCGCGTCCTGCTGGGCGGGAAGGCGACGGTGACGGCACGTGAGCGATCGATCCTCACGGTCACGGAAGTACCGGCGACATCGACGGTCGCCCTCGCGGCCGGCCGGACGGCCGTGGCGGTCAGCAAGGCCGCCATGAAGCCGGGCCAGACCGTCGAGATCGTGACGCCGAATGCCGTCGTCGCGATCCGCGGGACGTTCGTCGTCGCCGAGGTCTTCCCGCCACGCTCGACGATCACGATCCTGCGCGGGCTCGTCGAGGTCACCAAGCTCGACCCGGCGACCGGGAGACCCATCGGGCCCGCGGTCAAGGTCGGCGCGTTTCAGCAAGTGACCGTGACCGACGCCGGGCCCATTCCGGCGCCCCAGAACATCACGCCAGAGACTGCCAGGGCCCTGGTATCGGACTTCACCTTCTTGCCGAAAGACCCTCCCGAGGCCAGCGTGACGGCAGCCATCCGAGCGGCGACCGTCGCGGCGCTCAATAACGTGACGCAGCCGCTGATCGGTAACGGCGGCACGACCGCGGCGATCGGCGACCCCGTCCTCGGCCAGGGCTCTCTGGGCTCGAGCGTGCTAACCGGCGCGACCGCTCCGATCGGCGGAGTGATCCCGACGATTCCCATTGACCCGACGGCTCTTACCGGCCCGACGCCGCTTCTCGGCTCGACGCCGCTTGTTGGCCCGACGCCGCTTACCGGCCCGACGCCGCTTACTGGCCCGACGCCGCTTGTTGGCCCGACACCGCTTACCGGCTCGACGCCGCTTATTGGCCCGACCCCGCTCGCTAGCCCGACGCCGCTTACCGGCTCGACGCCGCTTGTTGGTTCGACACCGCTTACTAGCCCGACACCGCTTGCTAGCCCGACGCCGCTTGTTGGCCCGACACCGCTTACCAGCCCGACGCCTGTCACCCAGCCGGTCACGAACACGATCCCCAACAGCGGTCTGCCCCGCCTGCTGCCCAAGTAGTCCGGCGCCCTCGCGCTGCCAGCCCGGAGCCTGATCGACAGAGGTCGCCGGGTCGACGAGGTCGACTAATACAGAGTATTCTCGACGCGTGGGCAACACCTGGGGCCGCCTGTTTCGCGTGACCACGTGGGGCGAGTCGCACGGCGCCGGCGTCGGGGCCGTGATCGACGGCTGCCCGCCCCGGCTGGCGCTGTCCGAGGCCGACATCCAGCCCGACCTCGACCGGCGCGTGCCGGGCCAGAGCGCCATCGTCACCCAGCGGAAGGAAACCGACACCGTGAGGATCCTGTCGGGCGTCTTCGAGGGCCAGACGCTCGGCACGCCGATCAGCCTGGAGATGTCGAACCTCGATATGCGCCCGGGCGACTACCGCGAGGTCATGGAGAAATACCGGCCGAGCCACGCGGACTACACCTATGAGGCCAAATACGGGTTCCGCGACTGGCGCGGCGGCGGCCGGACGAGCGCGCGAGAGACGGCGGGTCGCGTGGCCGCGGGCGCCATCGCGCGCAAGCTCCTCGCCGTGCGCTGGAGCGTCACGGTGGTCGCGTGGGTGTCGAAGGTCGGCACCCTGACCGTCGATTGCGACGTCGAGAAGGTCACGCGCGAGCAGGTCGAGGCCACGCCGATCCGCTGTCCCGAGCTGGCGACCGCGGAGCACATGATCGCGGCCGTCGAGGCGGCGCGCAAGGACGGCGACTCCCTCGGCGGCGTCGTCACGTGCGCCGTGCGCGGCTGCCCGGCCGGCTGGGGCGAGCCGGTCTTCGATCGCCTCGAGGCCGACCTGGCGAAAGCCGCGCTGAGCCTGCCCGCGAGCAAGGGCTTCGAGATCGGGACGGGCTTCGCGGGCACGGATCTCCGCGGCTCCGAGCACAACGACGAGTTCTACATGGAGAGCGGTCGGGTGCGCACGCGTACCAATCGCTCGGGCGGCGTTCAGGGCGGCATCACGAACGGCGAGACGATCTACTTCCGCGTCGCGTTCAAGCCCACGGCCACGATCATGCGCGAGCAGCGGACGGTGAGCGTCGCGCACGAGGACACCACGATCAAGGGCCGCGGGCGCCACGACCCCTGCGTGCTGCCGCGCGCGGTGCCCATGGTGGAAGCGATGACCACGCTGGTCCTCGCCGACCACGCGCTGATGCAGCAGGCGATCGCGTCGCCCTAGAAGCGCACCTTGGCGCCCACCCAGCCGGCGATCGGCGCCCCGGGCGCGGCGAATCGCTGGACGGCGATCGGATCGGCGAAGGCGTTGAAGTTCAGGGCACCCGCCGTCGAGTAGTGGGCGTTGGTCACGTTGTCCACCCGTCCCCACAGCTCCAGATGCTTGATCGGAACCCACCGAACGCCCAGATTCAGCGTCGTGTAGTCGGCCAGCTTGGGCTGGTGGTTCCCGTCGTCGCCGCGCAGATAGCTTCCGGACACGTAGATGACGTTCGCGCTCAGGAAGAGGTTTTTCAGTATTTCGACCTCCGCTCCGAGCTTGAGGTTCTGGGCGGGGATGCCGGGAATGTGATCACCGGTCTTGACCTGCACGCCGTTGGGATCGGTGACGCTCGCCAGCGTCTCGTCACTCTGGTAGGTGGCATCGACGAAGGCGTAGTTCAGAAAGTATCGGAGCCACTTCCATCGGCCCTGCAGGCCGACCTCGACGCCCTGACGCCGTGTCTTCGCGACGTTCTGGAAGAATCCGGCGCCGCCGGTCTCGGCGACGATGAACATGATGTCGTCCGTCAGATCCGTGCGAAAGAGGGCGAGGCTCCACAGGAGCTCGTCCCCCAGCGGCAGCTTGCCGCGCACGCCGAACTCGTAGGTCCGCGCGATGACCGGGTCGAGCGGGGGGTCGGCGACGAAGGCGTTCGGCAGCCGGCACGGAGCGTCGGGGTCGGCACAGGTGAGCTCGGCCGGCGTGGGCGCGCGGAATCCCTCGCTGAACGAGAAGAACGCCGTCAGCGCGGTGAGGGGCTGGTACGTGATTCCCACGGCCGGGCTCGCGTGATTGAAGGAATGGTCTCCGTTGAGATCGGGATTCTCGTCGGAGCGGTCGCGGATCTTGATGCTCACGTGCTGGAATCGGCCCGCCACGGTGATCCCCAGCTGCGGAATGATCTCGAAGGTGTCGGCCAGATAGACGCCGATATTCTGCTGCCCGGTGGCCACGTTCACGACGGTCTCGAAGTCTCCGGTCCGCACGATGCCGACGCTGTTGCCCCGGGGCGCGAAGGCCGACGGGGCTTCGCTCTGGGTGAAGCGGGTCGAATGTCCGTCGTACGCGACCCCGACGGTGAGCCGGTTGTCGCGGCCCACGATCTTGCCGCGGTACTGGAGCTGTAGCGTCGCGCCCCAGTCACTGGTTTGGGTGCTGGTCTTGCGGTCCTCGCCTTCGGCATCCAGCGCGAGATTCCCGGCGAGCGGGTTGCCCTGGGCGTCGAAGAAGCCGGCCGCCGAGCCCCGGCAGAGGCCGGGGTGCAGAGGGCGCCCGCCGGCCGTGAAGGCCGGGCTGCCGGTCGCGTCGTCGACGCAGCTCACCTCGGCGTCGCCGTTGTGCGTATCGCGCCGGTAGTTGCGGTAGAACACGTTGCCCGACAGCAGCACCGTGTCCGTGAGCCACTGACTTCCCCGCAGGTTGACCAGGTTCATCAGGTTCCTGGTCTCGTCGGGGAACGTGTACACGGCGCTTCGGTCCTTTGCCAGCGTGCTTTCGGGAGCCAGCCCGTTACCGACGAGCGAGTTGTTGGCGAACGTGTAGCTCAGCTCGACGTCGGTCTGCGCCGTCCGGTAGCCCACCTTGGCGAAGGCCTGGCGCAATTCGCTGGAGGACTCGTCGCGCCAGCCGTTCTCGTTGAGGACGTTGAAGCCGAGGAACCAGTCGAACGGGCCCCGCGATCCTCCGTATTCACCCTCGACGGCCCAGCGCCCCCAGGAGCCGCCGGAGACGCCGAGCTCGAGGCCCGGGTTGTCGAAGCCGCGCTTGGTGCGCACGGCGAGCGCGCCGCCGAGGGTGTTCAGCCCGAAGAGCGGGTTGGAGCCGGGGATGATGTCGACGGCGGAGATCGCGAACTGAGGTATGAGATCCCAGTTGATCGTGTCGCCGAACCCGTCGTTGAAGCGCATGCCGTCCACGTACACGGACAATCCAATTGGGCTCCCGGTCAGGGGTCCGCCCAGAAAGCCACGATAGGTGAGATCGCTCTGCCAGGGGTTGCCCTGGGCGCCGATGGTGTTGACGGAGCCGAAGTTGCGAAACAGCTGCTCCGGAAGGTTGACGAGGTTCTGGTCCTTGATGTCCTCGGTCGTCACTCGCTGCGCGTTGCCGGGGTATTTGTCGAGCGGGATCCCGAGGGACGGAAGCGGGGTGGTCCCGATGACCCGGACGGGCGGGAGCTGCATGGCCTCGGGCGGCTTCGCCTCCGGCGTCTGGGTCACCGGTGGCTGCGCCTCCGGCGTCTCGGTCATCGGTGGCTCTGGCGGTGCCGGCGGCTGCGCGAAACTCGGTGAGCCGACGAGGAGCAGCAGCACTGCCGCACACGAGATGCCCGAACGCACGAGCCGGTAATAACGGCATCGGCGAAGCCTCGCAATGCCCAGGTGGCCACGAATCGTGTGGCCACCTGGCTACGCAGCCGACTCGCGCTCGATCGGTCAGACGCGCCCCTCCAGCGCGCGCATGAGCTGACCCAGGTGGTTGTCGTCGTGCCAGGCCATGATCGACAAGATCGCGTCGATCGTGAACCGGCCGCGGACAGGATGGATGCCGCCCTTCTCCCACTGGGCGGGCGTGAGATTGCCGAAGATCTCCAGCGTCTCGGCCCGGCGCCGGCGAAACGCGGCAAGCGCGTCGGCGGCGTCGTTGCGCAGGTACTGGCGCTCCTCGGCCATGCGATCGGCGTTGGAGTCGCCCCATCGCGGGTCGACGTCCATGACGCGGACCTGCTCGACGCGCGCCGCGAATACCTCCTCGGTGTCGCGCAGGTGGCAGACGATCTCCTTGGCCGCCCAGTTCTTGGCATCGGGGCGGCGGGAGAGGACGCCGTCGCTCTGGCCCTTGATGGCGGCGGCCAGTTCGTCGGCGGTGCGGGTGAGGCGCTGCATGCGCTGCTCGCGCGGCTGTCCGGCGTACTCTTCCATCGTCGGCATTTGGTTGGCCTCCCTGGCGTGATCGTCGACGCGGCTCGGGCGGCGATCAATTACCTCGAAGGTAACGACGCCTTGACAAGGCCATCGCGCCGACTCACGATCTCGGCCCAAGATCATGGCGAGCGGACCCGCGATTCTTGTCACTGCGTTCGAGCCGTTCGGCATCCGCAATATTCCGGGACTGCGAGGCAACCGGAGCATGGACATCCTTGGGCAGCTCAAGTCCGAAAACGCGGGCACCGGCCAGCTGACGTTCGAAGTGCTACCCGTCAGTGCCGCCGCACGCACGCGGCTGGAGGATCGCCTGTCCGAAGGGCCCTCCGGGGTTCTGCTGATGGGCGAGGCGCTGTCGTCCAGCATCCGACTCGAGCCACTCGCCTACGATCCAGGTGCCCAGATCGGCCCGGTACGCCTGCCGGGGGCCCGCTCGCGAACGTCGGTCTTCGCGAGGGTGCGGATGCGGCACTTCGTCGCCACTGCGGTGTAACCGGCTGGGATTCTCCCCGCTACGAGCGCGTCAGTGTCGGCCCGCGCCGCCCGGAGTGGGTGCCGCCGGTGGGAAGTACTCGGCGACCGGAATCTCGATCACGACGGGTCCGTTCGTCGCCAGCGCCTCCTTCACCGCGTCGCCGATCTCCTCCGGGCGCTGCACGTACATCCCGCGCGCGCCGTACACCTCGGCCAGCTTGTCGAAGCGCGGGTTGACGAGGTCGACACCGATGTAGCGGGCGCCGAAGTGGCGCTGCTGCTGCGCCTTCTCGGCGCCGTGGCAGCTGTTGTTCAGCACGATGCTGACCAGCGGGATGCGCCAGCGCACGGCCGTGTTGATCTCCTGCGAGGTGTAGAGAAATCCGCCGTCGCCCTGCAGGCTCACCGCCGCGCGGTCGGGCCGCCCGAGCTTGGTCCCGAGGCCGACGCAGTAGCCCATGCCGAGGCCGCCGTGCCCAGCGTAGTTGAACATGGTGCGCGGGGTTTCGAAGTGCAGCCGGTCGTAGCCCAGTCCGGGCGCGACGCCCGCGTCGATCGTGACCATGCAGTCGCGGGGCAGGACGCGACGCAGCTCCGGGAAGACCCGCTGCGGCATCATCGGGTTCGCCGTCAGGGACAGCTCGGCCTGGAGCCGCGCCTGACGCCGCGCCGCCAGAGCGGCCACCTCGCTTCGCCACGCGCTCCGGGCGCTTCCCTGCCCATGTGTCTCGCGCACGGCACGAAGCAGCTGTTCGGCCACGGCCCTCGCGTCACCCACGATCCCGACCGCCACCGGATAGTTGCGGCCGATCTCCTGGGCATCGATGTCGACCTGGACGATCTTCGTCTCGCGGTTGATCACGCGGTAGTCCCAGAACGTCGTCGCCTGATTGAGGCGCGTTCCCAGCGCCAGGATGACGTCGGCGCGGTGCAGCGCTTCCGCTGCTTCAGCGGACCCGCGCCCTCCCGGCGGGCCGACGTAGAGGTGATGGCTGTTGGGCACCACGTCGTTGTGGCCGTACGAGGGCACGAGCGCCATGTCCAGAAGCTCGGCCAGCGCCACCGCTTCCTTGCTCGCCTCCGCGTCGACGATGCCGCCGCCCGCCAGCAGGAGCGGCCGCTGCGCCTGGGCCAGCAACGCCGCGGCGCGCTGGATGGCCTGCGCGTCACCCGCGATACGAGTCTCCACCGCCCGGTAGGCCCCGGGGCGAAGGGGCTCGCCCGCGACGGTCTGGTCGTCGAGGAGGTCGCGGGGAATATCGAGGAAGGCCGGTCCCTGCTTGTCCGAGAGCGCAGCGCGGAAGGCGTAGTGCAGCATCTCGGGAATGCGCTCGGTCTTGTTCACCTCGAGCGCGAGCTTGGTGATGGGCTTGAACAGCCCGACGAGGTCGAACGCCTGGCTGCCGTCGCGATAGATGAAGTCGCGCGCGACGTCGCCCGCGATCACGATCACGGGCGCGCGGCCCTTGTAGGCGAGCGCGATGCCCGTGACGAGGTTGGTGGTGCCGGGCCCGGAGGTCGTGATGCAAGCCGTGGGCTTGCCGGAGGCCCGGGCATAGCCGTACGCCATGAAGGCCGCGCCCTCTTCGTGCCGCGTGTCGACGAAGCGGATGTCGCTCCGCCCGTACATTTCGGTGACGATGCTATTGGTGGTCGTTCCCACCAGACCGAAGGTGTACTCCACCCCTTCGGCGCGCAACGCTTCGAGGACGGCCTGGCCGGCTTTCATCGCTGTCTCCTTGATGGGGACCCTAGCTGCCGAAGCTCTTCCTGAAGAACTCGTCCATCGTCTTGCCGCTGAACTTGGCGCCCTCGAAAACCGTATGGCCGATACCGCTGAACATCTCCTTGAAGCCCGGGCCGACCTTACCCCGCCCGATCTGCTTGGCGCCTTGCTCGACCCGCCTGGACGCCTGGTCGACCTTCGTCTTGTTGGCGGCACCGGCAGCGCCGGAGGACAAGGCAACAACCACGAGGCATGCGACAGGGATCCATAACCTGCGAGAGCTTCCAGTCATGACGCATCTCCTTCTGTGCGGTTTGGCTCACCCTTCACCCTACCACCGCCTGGAATCGCGGCTGGCGCGGAGCGGCGCGGCGAAGTGATCCTTGCCCTACAGCGTATCGAGCGCCTTCTTCATCTTGAGGATCGCGTCGATGTGGTCGCGCGGAGAGAGCCCCGAACCCATCGTGTTCACGGACAGATGGGTGGCGCCGAGGTCACGCCATTCACGCGCGCGCCGCGTCCACTCGTCCGGTCCGCCGATGGAATAGGTAAACCGCCCTTCGATGCCGACGGCCGAGGGCGCACGGCCCGCCTCCTTGATGTAGTCGCGCACACGGCCCAGGATCTGCCGCGCCTCGTCTCCGGGCTGAAACTGGGGAAACCAGCCGTCGGAGATCTGCGCCACACGCTTGAGCACGGGATCGGCCATGCCGCCGAGCCACACGGGAATTGGTCGCTGGACGGGCAGCGGGTTGATGCCGACGCGGTCGAGGTGATGGTAGGCGCCCTTGAAGGACACCAGCGGCTCGGTCCAGAGCTGGCGCATGACCGCGATCTGCTCGCTGACCCGTCGGCCGCGAGTGTGAAAGTCCTCGTTCAGCGCCTCGTACTCGGTGTAGTTCCAGCCGATGCCGACGCCCAGACGCAGCCGCCCGCCGGTGAGCACGTCGACCGCGGCGGCCTGCTTGGCCACCAGCGCGGTCTGGCGCTGCGGGAGGATGACGATGCCGGTCACCAGCTCGAGCCGCTGCGTGCACGCCCCGAGATAACCGAACAGCACGAAGGGCTCGTGGAACGCGCTCTCGTCGGTGTACGGCGGACGGCGCCCCAGCTTGTCCAGGCGCTCCAGCTTGGCGCCGAGCACGTGGTCGAAGACGAGCAAGTGGTCGTAGCCGGCTCCCTCGGCCGCCTGCGCGTAGTCGCGGATGACCGCGGGGTCAGAGCCGATCTCCGTCTGCGGAAACACCACGCCGAGTCTCATGGTCGTGCCCTTTCTTCGTCGTGCCCTGTCTTCGATAAAAGCGCCGTCAGCAGGTCCCGAGACTACCATGGTGGCCGCTTATAATGCGCCGCGGCCATCGGGCGCGGTGGACGGATCTCAAAGGGGAGGACGCGATGCGAGTAGGGTTCATCGGTCTCGGGAACATGGGAGAGCCGCTAGCGGGGTTCGTGCAGAGGGCCGGCTTCGCCCTCGTGGCTCACGACCTCAGAAAGGCGGCCGCGGCCACGCTGCTCGAACGCGGAGCGACGTGGGCCGAGTCGCCGCGCGATGTGGCTGCGCAGTGCGAGGTCGTCTGCATCTGTGTCCCGGGCCCAGCCGAGATGCGGCTGGTGAGCACCGGCCCCGGCGGGATCCTCGAGGGTGTGAATGCCGGGGCGGTGGTGATCGATCTCACCACCAACGCGCCGGCCGTCGTGCGCGAGATCGGCGAGCCGCTGAAGGCGCGCGGCGCCCACCTGCTTGACGCGCCGCTCGACGGCGGCCGCGAAGGCGCCCTGGCCGGGCAGGTCACCCTGTTCGTCGGTGGTGACCCGGGCATCCTGGGTCAGGTGAAGCCGGTCCTCGACACGTTCTCGAAGAGCGTGGTGTGGGTGGGCGAGCTCGGGACGGGATCGATCACGAAGATCGTCCACAATGCGCTCGCCATGAGCATCGACCTGCTGCTGGCGGAGTGCCTGACCCTCGGCGCCAAGGCCGGCGTCGCGGTTCCACGGCTCGTCGAGGCGTTCCGCGAAGGCTGTATCGTGAGCCAGAACATGACCTTCACCAAGCGGATGCCGGCAACGCTGTTCCGCGGCGACTTCACCGCGCGCTTCGCGCTCGCCCTTGCCCACAAGGACTTCCGGCTCGCCGGTGACCTCGCCGCCCAGCACGGCGTACCCACCCGCCTGCTCGATCTCTGCCAGATGGAGCTACAGGAGGCGATGAATCGCGGCTGGGGTGATCAGGACCGCATTCGGGCGTCCACCCTCCAGGAGGAGCGCGCCGGCGTGCAGCTCAGACTCTAGCCCTCGTCGTACACCTAACTGTTTCGCTCCCCGGCTGCCCTTGAATTACTTTGGTAGGGTGGCGAACGCAGCGAAGCGAATCCTGATCGTCGATGACCAGCCGCACGTGCTCGGCGTGCTGCGCGAGCTCGTCGCCTCCTACCGGCACGAGCACCCTTACGAGATCACGACGATGCAAGCCGTCGCCGACGCGCTCGGCGTCCTGCAACGTGAGCGCTTCGACCTGATTCTGCTGGACATGGTCATGCCGGGAATAGGCGACCCCATGCTCCGGAGGCAGGGCCTCGACGTGCTGAAGCTCGTTCTCGACCTTGGCGTGACCGCGCCGATCCTCATGATGAGCGGGGACCGGGATCCCCGCAAGGAGGCGGACGCGTTGACCCTGGGCGCGTTCGGCTACCTGCACAAACCGTTCGATCTGACCGAGCTGGAGCATGTCGTCGCCCGCGCTGTCGCGTCCACGACCACCCACTGAGTTAAATTTTACTCTCACGCCTCCACGATCGCCGCCGGCCGCTCGACATCGGCCGGCGGCTCGGCTATCCGGGGTCGCCGGCCGAGGAACAGGACGAACGGGATGACGGCGGCGAAGATCCAGGCGAGCCGCCAGAAGTTGTCGATGAACGCCAGGGACAGCGCCTCGCGCTGGACTATCTCGTACAGGCTCGCCCACGCCTGCCCCTCGGCGCCGACCGTGTCCGCCCCGCTCGCGGCGAAGGTATCGGTCAAGGTCTGGTAGTGGTTCCACACGTCGGGGTCATACAGGCTCAAATGGGGCACCAGCTGCGCCTGATGGACCTGGGCGCCGCGCTGGAGCAGCGTGGACATCATGGCGATGCCGATGCTTCCGCCGGAGGTCCGGATGAAGTTGAAGAGCCCGGAGGCATGCCCCATCTCGCGCATCGGGACGGCGCTGAGGGCCACCGTGGACAGGGGCACGAAGGTGAGCCCGATGCCGAGCCCCTGGATGAGACGCGGCAGCATGATGTTCCAGTAGCTCGCCTCCAGCGTGAGGGTCGCCATCAGGTACATGGCGTAGGCGTTCACCGCGCAGCCCGTTACGATGATCCAGCGGGGATCGACCCGGTTCAGGAGGGCGGCGGCGATCGGCATCGTGACGAGCGTGGACAGGCCCCCCGGGGCTAACACCAGCCCCGCCAGCATCGCCGTGTACCCCATGAGGATCTGCGTGAACAGCGGAGAGAGCACCATAATCCCGTAGAAGGCGATGCTGATGACGAACATCGCCGCCGTCGCCACAGCGAATGTGGGGTGACGCAGCACGCGCAGATCGACCACCGGCTCCGCGATCCGCAGCTCGCGCACGACCAGCGCCACGAGCGCCACCGCGGCCACGATGCTCAGCCACACGATGAGCGAGGAGGCGAACCAGTCATCGCGCTGGCCGCGGTCGAGCACGAACTGCAGCGCCGCGACGCCGGCCACGAGCAGGACGAGGCCGGGCACGTCGATGCGCCGCACGGCCGGCCGCTCCGTGGTGGAGTCCGGAACGAACAGCCACGCCAGCACGACCGCCGCCGCCCCGACGGGCACGTTGATGTAGAACACCCAGCGCCAGCTCCAGTTGTCGGTGATCCAGCCGCCGAGGGTCGGCCCGACGATCGGCGCGAACATGATGCCGATGCCCCAGACGGCCATCGCCATCCCGCGCTGGCTCGCGGGAAACGTCTCCATCATCGTCGCCTGCGAGAGCGGCACGAGCGGCCCGCCGGCCAACCCCTGCAGGAACCGCGCGATCACGATGAAGGCCAGGCTGGGCGCCGCCCCCGCCGCGGCCGAGGTGAGGGTGAAGGCCACCGTGGCGACGAGGAAGAGCCGCTTGCGCCCGAGGAGGTCGGTCAGCCACCCGGTGATGGGCACGCTGATGGCGTTGGCGACGAGGAACGCGGTCAGCACCCACGTGATCTCGTC
>Ga0137409_10006650_pt1 | contig 11980 bp, 13 predicted proteins | sample CZODoug1_16funga_FD_122059 | JGI IMG/M metagenome (GOLD analysis project Ga0137409, IMG submission 122059) | Vadose zone soil fungal communities from Angelo Coast Range Reserve, California, USA - CZODoug1_16fungal (Hybrid Assembly) | ecosystem: Environmental > Terrestrial > Soil > Vadose zone... | reverse complement strand
AATCTGATTTCGTGGTCCTGTCGTGAACCGCCATAGGGCAGGGGCCAACGAAACGCCGGGTGAAAGCCGAACGAAACCGGCATCGCGCGCGCTGTTTTGTTGGAGACAGTCGCGCCGATACGCAAAGCCGCATTTTCGATGACAAATGCAACCTCAAGGACAAAATCGAAAGGAAACTGTTGCCGCGTCTCGTCGTCAGACGCGAGCCGAAGGATGCATTCGGATGGGCTCGCGCCAGCAATGGAAAATTGCTTGTTTCGCGCGAAGCCATGCTGTCGCATCGGGAACGCCACGCCGTCGCAGATGGCGATATCGTTTGGGAGTCTTCCGACGATGGGAAACAAAAGTGGCGCGCGGCCGGTCCACCATTTTTCGCAGCCGTCCCAGAGCAGGTCCATGCCGTCGCGATCCTGCAGCCGGATCAATTCCGCGCCATGGCGGGAAATTTCCGCAACCAGGCGCCCGCTCCGGATCACAGCTGACGCGAGCTCGACTTCGCCGGTCATGGTCTTGTCTTTCGGTTGGAGATATCCAGGCTCAGGCGCTCTAGTCGTGCTCCCCGGTTCCCAACCGCAGTTCGGAATCAAGGGAACGGTTCGGAAACCGTGCGAGCACGCCGTTTAGGAGTGCATTTCTGGGCAGCCTGACCTATTGTGAAGGTTCTGATGCAAGCGAGGGCATATGAGATTCACGTTGGCGATTTTTTGCATGTTTGCGTGTGGCACTTCGGCGCTCGCGCAATACGGCGTTTCGAACGTCAGGGACGGCAATGGCAATCTTGTCCGCAATAACGGCACGAATTCGGGGCGAGTTATCAACCAGGGCCCGATCAACAATGGGCCGATCAGCACCGCGCCGGCCCAGCCGCCTACGGCCAATTCGCGCGTGAACAGGGACACCGCCAAGTAACGCGCGGCAACGATCGTCGAGCGGGTAAGAGCTAACCGATGGCGGTCAGTTCCTCACCACCAGACCATAGGCCGCTCGGGCGCGCCGCAAACAATGGTGCGGCGGCGCTCGACGCCGTTGGGCGTTTCAACGCGGACCCACTTGATGCAGCCGGGGTAGACGGCGACTTTGTATTGGAAAGGCGCCTGATCGAAGTAGCCGTGGATCGGGCAGAGGTAGGCAAGGTCGGGTCCGCACCGTGTCACGGGAGAATGGCGGCCGCGCGCGGATGCCTCGCTCGATATGCCGCCCAGCGCAGCAACAAATGTAACAACGATTGCGATCTTGGTGGCGTGCGACATACCCTGATCCTTGAAATGTTCGGAAGGTGATTTGGTAAGGCGGACCATAGACTGTAACGCGGCAGTTAGCCAAGGCGTATGCCACGCGGATCATCCACGTAGCCCCCTGCATCCTCCAAATGACGGCGGCTGGCCAATCTGATAGGCTTCCTGAAGGGACTGCAACAAGCCCGCGCGCACTGCTCAGATTCGCGCCCGAGGCCGAGGCAGTGCGCTGGTGGGGCATAAAATACGTGTTTTGTCAGCCGATTACGTCGGTATGCTGCATTGGGGATAGAATTTTGCCGGTCAACCTGACACGTCATGAAACCTGAGCTTCCACGGATAGATCAGGACAGAGTGGTCTCGCCTCATGCGCAGGAGGTCGAATACGCCCTGATTCTTTCTCGGATGATCAACACCGTGAAGGAAGATCCTTCGCAGTTGCGCATGACGATCTACGAGTTCGCGCGCGCCAGGCTGCAGATCGATACCGAATGGATCGAGGAGCCTGAACGCACGCGCCTTAGGGCCGCGCTCGAAACGGCCATCCAGGGGGTCGAAGACTTTTCGGCACGCCGCGAGGAGAAGGAACGCCTTCAGCCGCCGGCGCCTCCCGCGCAGATTGCGCTTGGCGCCTCGCCGGCGAACTCGATGGTGGCGGTCCATCAGGCAAACTCCTTGCCGAAAAGTGTTGTTTTGAAAGAAGTTTATTGGCGGCCCGAAACGGAACGGGACGCCGAACGGCAGACGCGGCTACTGTCATCAACGCTGGCCCGGGTCTCGATCGGAATGGTGCTGTTCGGTATCGTGGCGGGCCTGACAATCTATAAATATCGATCGTCGCTGACGGGGGCACCGACAGCGTCGGTCGTCGCCAAGTCCGCGGCTCCGTCGTCAAACCCATCCCAGCAAAGCCCGGCCATTGCAGAACCAGGGACGGCCGCCCCTTCACCCGGCTCGTTGCCGTTTCCGCTGCCCAGCGACTACGGCGTTTATGCCCTGAACGATGCCAAGCTGAGCGAACTTTATCTTCTGCCGGAACAGGTGCCGGACAAGCGCGTGGCGATGTCGACACCCGTCGGTCAACCCAGCCGCACGACTCTTCCCGACGGCAAAGCGAAATTTGTGGTGTTCCGACGTGATCTCGCCGGCTCCGCGCCCGACCGGATGGAGGTTCGCGTGGTCGCCCGCGTCGTCCGCGCCCTGACGTTTGACGCCAAGGGGAAGGCGAGCTTCGTGCCCGTCTCGGACGCCTGGAATATTCGCAATGTGTCGTATGAATTCAGGGTACGGCCGCTTCCGGGAAATCCCGAAATGCTCATGGTGCAATCGGCGGACGCCAACTTCGCGCTTCCTGCCGGCCGCTACGTTCTTGCTTTAAAGAACCAGGGGTATGATTTTACTGTTGCCGGCAAGGTAACCGATCCATCGCAATGCATTGAGCGGACCGACGCCGCCAACGGGGCGTTTTATTCAGATTGTCAAAAGCAGTAAGGCGCTTCTGATCCCCCGCACCCTCTGATGTCAGAGGATGGGCCGCATGTGATGCGATTCGGTGAGAAAAGCCCGGATCACCAATCCCAGAAAATAACTGCCTTGGAGGATGGCTTGCGCGACCATGATAGTCAGCGCGGTGTTCAGGAAGCTAAAGCCTTGGGCGAGTGAAAATACGACCGAAACAACAAGCAGCGACGCGAGAATCGGCAAAAGGACTTTCAGTCGGAAGACTAAGCCAACCGCACCCCCCACTATGACCAGCGCGATGGCGGCATATACCATCCCAATGTCCCCGTCGTTCGCAGCAGTTAACGTCTGTGTCTGCAGGATTTGCTCAATACGCACGCACCCATTGTTGAAGGGCAAAGGTTAAGATCTGCTCTGCGTGATTGGATTTGCTGACAATCGGCTCGTTTGGGCCTGCCGAGCAAAAGCGAATCACACTTTCATTAACTGAATCACAGCCTTCCATAAAAAGCAGCTACCTATTTCGGGTAGTGCCCCCCGCATTCGGAACCCTAAGAGTGCCGGTGCTTGCCGCAACTGGTACGTGCTTGGCCCGCGCAGGTCTAATCCATTCGGAAAAAGAGCTAGTTTACAGAGCTTTACAACGAAGTATGAGCGCGAGACCCGCGCGAGTGTGGCACGAACGCCACGGACCGGGCAAAACGGTGGCCGGCCGATATTGCGCTATTTGATGCGAGCGACTCCGCTTGTAGGTTCTCTGGACGAAGAAGCTCGTGGGGTGGGTCCGCGAGATTGTGGTCGAATTAACTAAAAAGTTCGACAATTGAGTGGATAGTTGGGGGCGGCGTTGGAAGCCAGGATCACACCCATTGTTGCGGCAGGCGGCTGGTCGGATTTTGCCAGCCGTTCGCGTATCAATTCGGGAGTCGCCTTCGAGATCGTGGATTCTGGCGATCGGCGGGACGTGTTGGGATGTTGAAGCGCCTTGGTTCCCCACTATTTGCGCTTGTCGTTGTGACGCTGTTACCGGCGTGTTCCCTGCTTCCGGGAACCGGACCGAAAAGTGACGCGGTGAACGGGAATGCGACGGCCGGCGTGAAGTCCGCGGCGCCGCTGCCTTACGTGCTGGTGGACGTGACCGCCGACACCATCGGTTTTCTATCGCAGCCCAATTTGATCACGTTCCAGGGCGTATTCCCGGACAAGCGCGCCAAGCCGAACCAGGTCGTCGGCGTTGGCGACGTCCTCAATATATCGATCTTTGAAGCTGCCCCGGGCGGCCTGTTCACGCCCGGACAAGCCGCCGGCGCACGTCCTGGGAACTTTGTCGATTTGCCGGCGCAGGCCGTCGATCAGAAGGGCAGCATCTCTGTTCCGTACGCCGGCGAGATTCCCGCCGCTGCGCGAACCATACCGGAAATTCAGCAGGCCATCGTTGCCAGGCTGCGGAACCGGGCTATCGAGCCGCAGGTCGTGGTCAGCCTCAATCAACAGCACTCAAGCGTCGTCAGCGTCTTGGGTGATGTGAACACGCCGGGTGTCCTGGCTCTTAACAGTGTCGGCGAGCGGATGCTGGCGCTGATCGCGCGCGCGGGTGGCCCGAAGTTCGAGGCGGTCGAAAGTTACGTGACGCTGCAGCGGGACGGCCAGCGCGTCAAAGTGCTGTTGAGCCGTGTGGTGCATGACCCCCGCGAAAATATCTTCATTCGGCCGAATGATGTGATCTTCCTCACCCGTGAATCGCCGACGTTCACGGCACTCGGAGCGCTCAATCAAAACGTCTTCGGCTTCAATTCGGAAATTCCGTTCGACGTTGAGACGCTGTCGCTGGCCCAGGCGATGGGCAAGGCCGGCGGACTCAACGACAACCAGTCCGACCCCAGCGAGCTTTACGTCTATCGGTATGAGGACCGCCGTTTCCTGGAGAAAATGGGTGTCGACACCACGAAGTTCACGCTCGACCGGGTTCCGACGATTTATCACGTCAACCTGCGCGATCCGTCGGGCATGCTGCTCGCCTCGGCCTTCCAGATGAAAATCAAGGATGTGATGTACGTCGCCAATGCGAAGGTCGTGGACTACTACAAGCTGCTATTGCTCATCAACAACACGGCAGCGACGACATCTAATACCGCAAATGCCGTGACTAACGTGAACGCGGCCGTCAAGACCAGGTGGTAGGTTTCGACTGAAGATCACGATCTCATCGCGATGATGCACCGGCCGCAGTCGGAGTTTTCAGTCGCGATGTTCAGCTCGATCCAGTTCTGGACGACGGTCGTCGTTTTGGTTCTGGCTCCGCTGTTCTTTGGGTCGGTTGACCTGTTCTGGATCGCACTCTGGACAATTCTGTTGTCGATAAGTGCCCTATGCGGTGCAGCCGCGCCAATGAGCGCCGGTCAGAGCCGGATATGGTTCGGCTTTCTTGCTTTGTGCGGTATCTACGCGCTCGTAGCGATCGTCCAGGTCATCCCCAATGTCGTCGAGCAACTCAACGATCCCAGTTGGCTGCGGGCGAACAATCTTCTCGGCCCTGATGCATTGCCGCGGATTTCAAGCCGTGCGGAGATACCGCCGGTTGCGGCCGGACATTTTCTGCTCTTTGCGGCCTCGTTCATAAGCGGCTTCTCGGTCGGGACGTCGCGGCGTAACAGCGACCGGCTCATTCAGTTCGCGCAGTATTCGATTTTGCTTTATGCCATCTATGGCTTGGTCGCGCTGATTTTCACCCCGAATATGGTGTTGTGGGCCCCAAAGCTCGCTTACGTTGGAAGTCTGACCACGACCTTCATCAACCACAACACCGCTGCGACATTCATTGGTGCCGGTGCGATCCTGTGGTTCTGTTATGCGTTTTCCTCGCTGCAACAAGCGTCTGGATTTTCGTCGATTCGGGTATTGCTACTGACTCGATTGAATGAGCATCTCGCATTCAGAATCATTGCCCGATCCGGCGCCGCGCTCGCGTGTTTCTTTGCATTGCTTTTGACGGGCTCGCGCGGCGGTTTGATTTGCTCCTGCCTGGGATTGCTCGTCGCAATCATACTGATGGCCGCCAACGGGAAAAAGCCGAGATTCTTTCACATGGTGGTTTGGGGAAGCGTGGCACTTGCTTTCATCGTCGCGTTGCTCAGTCAAAAAGGTAGAATTGGAAGCCAAGGGCTGCTCGATGATGCGCGATGGTCCGTCTACGGGTTTTGCGTGGAGGCTATCCAGCAGCGGCCGCTTCTGGGAGCCGGATTTGGCACCTTTGAGGATCTATTTCCCTTGCTCCGAGCAGACAGTTTTTCTAGTGGGGGTGTGTGGGATTACGCTCACTCGACAATCCTTGAAATTGCCGTCGAGATGGGAATTCCGATTGCAGCCACGGTCGTGATTGCTACGCTGGCGTCGCTGTTTGTTCTCGCTCGCGCCGCGGTCAAATCCGAAGGCCGAAGTCGACGCCCGCTGGCGGCGATCACCGGGATCGCGGTCCTTAGCTACCTACATGCGTTGATCGATTTTTCTCTGCAAATCCCCGGCTATCTCATCCCGTTCGGTATTCTGCTCGGTTGCGGGCTCGCCAGAGCAACCGGTACTCCGACAGGTGCGGTCCGGTTGCGCATACCTGCTTGAGTTTGACAACCAAGGATCAGCGCGGAGAAGATATTTCTCGAAGTGCCGAGGATTTTGCCAGAAGCCGAAGCATGACGAGAACGCAGCCACACGCGAAGGTTTCGGCGGGTTCAACCGGTCGACTACCGGTTCGCCAAGCGAACCTTGCGATCAGCTTGTGATACGGACGGTCCAACCGCGGGTGCCTTGATCTCGTACCAGAATTTCGAGTCGGTGGCTGACTGTATCTTGAGCCAATGGTAATCCGTGCTCTGCCAGGGGCGGATCGCTTCAGTCAGATTGTCCAATACGAGGTCGCCCTTGGTCGTTACGACGACAAGAACCAGATGGCCAATTCCCGACGCCGTCTTGACTACCGACAGCCGCAGGGCTTTCGAGGGCAGGCCGCTCTCAAGAAGCTCGTGCCGCTTGGTGACCGCGTAATCGTTGCAGTCCCCCGAGCCAGGCGCGATTGTCCAACCGTCTTCGAGGTTCGAGCCGTAGCTTTTGAGCATCGGTGCAATGGACAGGTTGACGTCGTGGTTGACGCGTTTCAGCAATTCCGAGGTCTCTACGCCGAGGTCAATGCGTTCGTTTTCCGCCGGATTTGTTTTGCAGTCGGAAGGATAGCGGAGACAAAAACGAACATGCTGAAATGGAGCCAGTGCAGGCGAGGCGTCCACAATCGGTGTCAATAAATTCTGATCTTGCGGAGACCGGCTGCGCGCGTCGGCGCCGCCGGCGGAAAGCGCGCAAGCGAGGGTCGCAAGGAGTATTGCAGAGCGTCGCGTCATGAAACAACCACTGATCAAGGGTGATGCGATCGCTCGTGAGCGCGCTACCGATCGGTGCATTGTCGCGTTGCGAAGTTAAATCTTCGCTATGGAACGACGTTAACGAATTGTATCGATGCAGCCAAGCGCCCCGTTGGGGGAACCTGGATCGCTGCCTTGGCGGATATGTTATGCTGGAAGGTAGTTCGAGTGCCAGTTCCAGGCCGTATCAATGATCGACTTGAGATCATGTCGGGGAACCCAGCCGATCGTCCGCCTCGCCAGAGCATTATCGGCAACCAGCGCCGGCGAGTCGCCTTCGCGGCGTGGCCCGTATTTGATTTCAAAATCTCTGCCCACGACGTCCTGAACGGTCGCAAGCAATTCCTTCACGGTTGTTCCATGGCCGGTTCCAAGATTGAGCGCGTGGCTGGTGCCGTTATTGAGGAGATGCTCGATCGCTCGGGTATGCGCATCGGCAAGATCGAGAACGTGAATGAAATCGCGCACGCAAGATCCATCCCGGGTGTCATAGTCCGTGCCGAGAACCTGAAAATGCGGACGGCGACCCAGAGCCGTATCGAGTGCAATCGGTATGGCGTGAGTTTCCGGCGAATGCCATTCGCCAATTCTTCCCTCGGGGTCCGCTCCGGCCGCGTTGAAATAGCGCAAGATAATCGACCGAAAGCCCTGGTGGAGGTCCAGGTCCTTCAATATCTGCTCGACGATCAGCTTGCTTCGACCGTACGGATTGATGGGCGACTGGGGGTGAGCCTCATTCATCGGGATTGATAAGGGAATGCCGTAGGTGGCGCAGGTCGAGGAGAATACGATCTTGTCGATGCCCGCGGCCTGCGCCGCGCGAAGCAACGTTATGGTTCCGCCGACGTTGTTATCGTAGTAAGCGCCGGGATCTCGAACCGATTCGCCGACCTCGATCGCCGCGGCAAAATGTATGATAGCGAGGGGTTTGTATTTCCGGAGCACTTCATCGAGCTTGCTGCGATCCCGGATGTCACCGACCTCTAGCGTACCCCATTTGACGAATTCGGCATGACCATTCGAGAGATTGTCATACACGATCGGTGTGAAACCTTTGCTTGATAGATCGAGGCACGTGTGCGCCCCGATATATCCCGCTCCACCAGCAACAAGAATATTTGTCATCTAGCAAGATTTCCCAGAACGGGGCGGCAATATGGTTGGTTCCGTTGCGGCCAAAAACTCGCTTGTTGCGAAGGCGAACCCAGGTTCATGCCTGAACCGCGAGATAAGGATACGAATTCGTTCGCAATTCAAACGGAAACGAGGATCGGCAGTCAGAGGTATGTGGTCCAAAAAGTTTTAATGCAATCCAGCAGCCACTGCAACATTGCGACAAGTCCCCAGCCCAGGAAGCCGAACCACGCGATCATCACCGCTACGATCAGTACGGCAAGGGCGCCGATCGCGAACTTCCTGCTTGCTTGCGCCGATGACAATCGGGACTTGCTTGAGGGAGTTTGCAACTCGACGCGCGATTTTGCGGATCGCTGCAGATCATTCATTCGTTGTTACCGCTCTTTGATAAGCGATAAGTAACTGCAACGCATCGGCGCAGCAATCTCAACGGCAAATTAACGTAAAGGAACGTGCCGTATATTGCGGATAGTTAACGCCGGGATCTGGTGATGACCCCATAGCGGCCAGCCGATTTCCGAGTTTCGGCCTGTTTCAAAATTTCGCTGACCAGAAGCTGGGCCGTCAGATCAGCGCGATGATGGCTTTCGAATACTTACGCGGTCTGTCGACGGCGATTCTCAAAAACTCCCGGCCAAGAGGTTGAGGATTGTCTGTGTGAGGCGAGGTTGGTTTTGCCGGCAGGATTGCGCGTGTCACCAGGCGATATCTGTTTAGAAGCGACGTGTTGGAGAGGGAAGCTGCATAAGTCGGATGCCGTTTCATTTGTAAGGGGAACATAGCGCCCCCCACACGCGAGGTCGCTCCCGCGTCCGTCTGGTCGATTTAGCGTCAACAGCTCTGACGTTCATGTTGGGAGGACTTCCGTCTGTGAAATCCGGTCGGCTTCAATAAAGAGAAAAATCGATGAGGGTCTCCCCACATCTTTTTGCGTTCGATCTGCGGTATCAGCGATTGATCATCGCACGTTCAATAGGCGTTGTCGGAAACCAAAAGGGCGGGAATTGTTACAATCAGTATCTTCGCGTCCAGGGTCATCGACCAATTGCGCGCATAGAACGTGTCGCATGCGATGCGCTTGTTATATGTGGTCGTGCTGCGACCGCTGACTTGCCAAAGCCCAGTGATGCCTGGCCGGCACGCAATATAAGCGTTTACGGCGCTGGAATACCTGACGAGCTCTTCCTCGGTAACGGGGCGCGGTCCTACAATGCTCATGTCGCCCTTAAGGACGTTGAACAGCTGAGGCAACTCGTCCAGGCTGGATTTGCGCAGGATGGCGCCGATCGCGGTCACCCGCGGGTCGTACCGCAACTTGCGATTGGCGGTCCACTCCGCGGCTGCAACGGGATCCGAATCAAGAAGCTGGCGCAGACGCTCTGGTGCGTCCGTCACCATCGTACGGAATTTCAAGCAATCGAAACGCTTTCCCTTGAATCCCACACGTCTATGACGAAACAGCGCCGGCCCGGGCGACGTCAGAACAGTAACCAGAAAACAGATAGTCAACAAAGGGGCCAGCAAAACAATTCCGGAAAGCGCCAGTATGATGTCAATCAACCGCTTTGAAATCAGCCCGATGGGCTGGGGCGATCCAGTTTCAGAAAATCGCAGATTACTGCGTACATCTACCAAACCGTTCATTTGATACTCCTAAAAACAATTACAAAAGTGCTCTTCATTTACCCCATCTCTTTTACCCTTTTTTATCAGGTTAATGGGCGGTGCACCATTGTGGCAAGTCCATATTCTAAGCAAGCTTCCGTTAAGCTAAACCGCCTAACTTATTGTACTTATTACCATTTTTTGCGCGCTGCTGAACGAGCATGAAGGTTGGTCAAGAATCGGACGTTTGAAATGCTGCGATGCAGTGTGCTTACGGAGACCTTGTCTGTATTTCAATACCTCGAAACAAGGCTTAATTTTTTCCTTATGCCTTGTTTTGGTGCATAGGAACAAGATGTTTTTAGGCGGTTTTGGATCAATAACATGTCACTTGGTCGACGCTATTGAGACTCGGCTGAGGATGTCGCGAATGCATACTGCTGAGCTCAAGGGATAGGCAGGCGATCGCGGCATGAGCGTTGATGGCCACTCCGTGTCGACACCGTGGCATTGAACTCAGCGTCGGCCGCAGCGGGCGTGGGCTTCCAATGGCGTCGGGATTAGCGCGGTGAGGGGGCCGGCACGAAGTCACTGGGCTGACGTTCGTCGCTGTCGCGCCCGATGAAGACTACGAAGCCCTGGCTGGTCGCAATGATGTCGCCCCGCTGAAGGCTTGGGTCGTTCATAGCCCGTTGATCCGCAGCTTCGGCGTCGGCCTTGTCGGAAGGAGGATCCGCGGCCTTCGCAACGAATTCCTCGGAGCGGCGGCGGGCGTCCTGCAAGCGTTGTTGCCACTGCTCGCCGGTAAGCTCGGAGTCAGGAAAGCGCTCCACCTCCTGTGCGATACAGTACCCTGATGATGTCAATAGGGACCCGGCAACTAGCACAGCCATCGTCCGAAGTGTCATGACAAGAACTTCGCGGGTTCGGGCGGGTCAACACATCGCCGTACATTCTACGACGGGACGCAGGGTCAATTTATTCCCGATGTGAATGATAGGCAACAGGAACCCGGGATTTGCGAAAGGAACCTGTCAGGACCGGATTTTCTGCAACGCGTCCGAAAAATCTTTTTGCCGCTTTGGATCGAGCTGCTCGATTTGAGTTTGCAGCAACGAACGGATGGGCCCGGACGCGGTTGCATAGGAGCGGGCCGCATCATCTACAAACCCGTTGCGGATTAGCTGCCGGAATTCAAAAAGAATTTTCTGTCGAACCGGTTCAGGCGCGACAAGAACGAGCGGCATTGCAACGATAATTCGACGGATCGCGATCCATGCTTCATTCGGCGACGTCTCGTAGGACATCGCGAGCAGATCAAACGACTGCGGATTTAATCGCCCGTGCAGAACTTCCAGGTTGAACGCCACAAGCCAAACAAAGGACTCGCGCGGTGCGCAGCCAAGAACCCGTCTGGAGCGATTCTCAAGGGACCGGATATGCCGATCGAATTCGACGGCGGCCCCGGACCGCAACGCGGCTTCCGCCAGGGGCATTTCCATCAGCAACAGGGCTCGCTGAGAATGGGTGTCGCAGGAACTGAGATTCTGTGAATCCTCACTCTCAACCGTCTGCCTCAGTGTCTTCCGATTGAAAGCCTCGGAGCGCAGCAAATGGCTTTCGATGTCTCGAAGATCATCGGCCGCTTCGCTCCGTGGAAGCGTCAAAATTCCCCACAGTAGTCCCAGGCAGCCGAATGCAAGCGTCAGGGTTCGCCGAACGACCGATCCGAGAGGAGTCTTTGATCTAGGACCCAAGGATGCAGCACCCAAGACTTAAACGGTTTCCGCCGGGGCTGTTTCGTTGGTGTAATAAGTATAACGCCGATCGGAGTAACCCTCGAAGCGGCGCATGACAGCTTCATCGGCCTTGTTGAGCACGGCACCCAACAGCCGCTCCGACACGATGGGGGAGGCGCCAACCGCCTTGACGATTTCGTCGGTGGACGTGCTGCCCCACTCAACGACCAAAACAAAGGCGTCGAACAGATGGGCCACGGCCTTGACGTCAACCACCGGAAGGATCGGAGGCAAGTCGACAAGGACGTAGTCGTAATCGTTCTTGGCCGCCCTCAACATCTCCTTCATCGGCGGCGAATTCAGAATATCGGAGCTGTTGGAAGGCTTCATTCGC
>Ga0137409_10006649_pt1 | contig 11981 bp, 10 predicted proteins | sample CZODoug1_16funga_FD_122059 | JGI IMG/M metagenome (GOLD analysis project Ga0137409, IMG submission 122059) | Vadose zone soil fungal communities from Angelo Coast Range Reserve, California, USA - CZODoug1_16fungal (Hybrid Assembly) | ecosystem: Environmental > Terrestrial > Soil > Vadose zone... | reverse complement strand
GTGGGGTTCGAAAACCGCAGCGCGTGGCCGCGGTGCGGATCGGGAGCCTCGTGACGGCTCAGCCATTCGAGCGCTTCACGCGTGCGCTCGTACGGGTAGCTGAACAGCGGCGACGAGGCTCCGCTGTACAGCGGTTTGACCGGCAACAGGCCTCGCGCGTAGCGGCGCTCGCTCAGCCCAGCTGTCGCCACGATCGGCTGGACCTTGGCGTGATGGTTCTGCGCAAACTGCGCACCCAGTGCGCGGACGAGGGGAATATCCAAGCCATCGAGCCAAGTCACGGGCTCGCTGCCGGGATTGCCGTGGTCATGCCAACACCATGCGGGCGTGGTGATGAAGTCACCCCGCTGCATGAAGACGCGCTCCCCGTCGACGGCGGTGTATGCGCCCGAGCCCTCGAGCACCAGCCGGATGGCCGACTGCGTGTGTCGGTGGCTCCGCGCGATTTCCCCCGGCAGGATCAACTGCAGCCCGCCGTAAAGTGTTGGCGTGAGCGCGTGCTGGTGAGCGAGTGCCGGGTTCTCGAGGACCAGGACCCGTCGCTCCGCTTCTTCTGCGCTGATGAGCTCTCCTGCGTGCATGAGCAAGGGCCGCATCTCGGCATATGACCAGTGGCATGGCTTGGCCGTTGGTGCCGGTCGCTCCGGCACCAGGTCGTGCAGCACATCCCACAGCGGGCTCGCGCCCTTGGCAGCGAGGGCGTCGGCGTAGGACTGTCTTGCGGGTGCGATCGGGTCGGCCTTCATCGGTCTCTTGCTCAGAACGGGTAGCTGGGAACTTCGTCCGCCACGGTGACCCACTGCCATTGCGTGTACTCCTCGAGCGAGGTCAAGTTGCCGGAGCGGGCTCCGTTGCCCGAGGCGCCCATGCCGCCGATAGGCCCGAACACTTCATGGTTCACCGTCTGATCGTTGATGTGCACGATGCCCGTGCGCAGCTGTCGTGCCATGCGCAGCCCGGTCCCCTCATTGCGAGTGAAGATGGACGCGACGAGACCATATTCGGATCGGTTGGCGAGCTCGATGGCTGCTTGCTCGGTTCGGAATACGGTCACCGGAGCGACCGGGGCGAAGATCTCCTCGGTGAAGGCGGGCATGTCCGGCGTCACGCCGCTGAGTACGACCGGCTTGAAGTAAAGCCCATCGACCGAGATCGGGCCTTGAGGCTTGGCGCCCATGGCGACGCTGGCGTCGAGGATCTTCCGGGCGCGCTGCACCTGCCGCGCATTGATCATCGGGCCGAGGTGCACCTGCGCCTTGTTGGGGTCACCCACGGCCAGCGCAGCCGCGCGAGCGGCGAGCTGTTTCGTGTACTCGGCGGCGATCGACTCGTGGACGAGATGGCGCCCCGCCGTGAAGCAGATCTGGCCTTGGTGGAAGAACGAGCCGAATGCCGCCGCCGACACGGCTCTTTCGATGTCGGCATCCTCCATCACGATGAGCGCGTTGTTGCCGCCGAGTTCAAGCGCCACGCGCTTGAGCATGCCGCCAGCGATCTCGCCCACGCGGCGACCCACAGCAGTGGAACCGGTAAAGGAGATCATTCCGACGGCCGGGTGGCGAACCAGCGCTTCGCCGGTGTCAGCCGCGCCAGGCAGTACATGCAGAACGCCGGCCGGCAGGCCGGCCTCCTCGAAGAGCCGTGCAATCAGATGACCGCCGGACACCGGCGTCTGGACATCTGGCTTGAGCACGACTGCGTTACCAAGCACCAGTGCCGGAAGCATGGCCCGCGCTGCAAGGATGAAGGGCGAGTTCCACGGGGTGATGACGCCCACCACGCCGATCGGCACACGCTGCGCGAAACTTCGCTTGTCACCCGTGGTGCTCAGGATGTGGCCGACGGGCGCCCCTGCAAGCGATGCGACCTCCAGCGCCTCGCGGATCGTGAGCCCGATTTCGAAGTCGCCCTTTGGCGGGATGGAGCCGCTCTCGCGGACGATCCAGCGCGAGATCTCAGCCGAGTGCGTCTCCACGAGTTGGGCAAACTTGCGCAACACATCCGCTCGCGAGGTGGCGGGCCTGTGAGCCCATGCAGCTTGTGCGTCGCGAGCAACCGCGGCGCTCGCGGCGACGTCTGCAGCATTGGCAAGACCAGACTCGAATATCGGCTCACCGGACGCCTTGTCAGTGATAGTGACAGTGCCGCCTTTCGGTATCTGCCAAGTGCCGACAAAAACGCGCTTCTCGTGTTCGACCGACAACAGGCGGTCCGTTGTCTTCAAATTCATAATTCACTCCGTGTGCTTGCGAGCAAGGATGCGCCCATGAATGACATGCCCGCTGTGCCATTGATCAGGGTTCGCGGCTGACCGATGCGAGCCAACCTCTGCAGGGCTGTACCGGCCGAGATTCGCCTTGCTTGCCTCTTGTGCTCAGAGAGATGGTCGCTGAACAGCTCCAGCGCGTCTTGTCGGTGGATGCACAGAAACTTGACGGGCTGTGCAACGCGCTGCGGTACGTTGGCTCGGACTGACCCGATAACGCCTTCGACGATGAAGCAACCGCCAGAGGCCGCTTGCTTCAATCACGACGAACGGCGATGACGCCCGTCAACGAGGGTGTTTCGAATGGAAGCGCACCAAGCTGAAAGAAGGGTGCGAATGCCCCTGTCAGCGGGCTGAAGGTTCGGGCGCCAAGGTCCGGCCGAAGAAGGTGATGCCCTGCGTCGAGACGCGGGCGCGCACCGCCTGGCGTTCCACACCCGGTGGGTCCGCGCAGAGCTCAGCCACGAATTTCATGGCGCGCTCCGTGCATTGGGGCATGAACACGTAGTGGCAGACCGAGGATTGCTTGCAGCGCAATGCGGAGAGCGGCATCGACACGATCGGTGTCGAGATCCTGTCGCTGGCGAACGCGTACCTGCGCAACCTCAAAGCAGTTGGGCTGGCGTCAGCCGCGCGAAGCCTTGGCTGTGCGTCTCCCCGCCTGAGCGGGCGCGCTGACGCATTTCTTCTGCAGGTCGCGAAGGTCCTGGTCGTCGACGCGTGTCGCCAGCCCGATACCAACCGCAATGTCACCGCCTTCGCGCAGATGCGATAGGCCACACCGCGGCGTTGCAGCGACGCGAACGATTGCGGCAACAGGGCGATCGCTCTTCCTTTCTAACGCACACACGCCTGGACGCCATTTACACCCATCTCGCACTGCTGATGAGGCACCTGAGGTCTCTCGAGCCATAGCCCAAAGCCTCGTGCGGCCGCCCCGTGTTGACCGCGAACAGAACCATGCGCTGCAGATGCACGGGTAGTGTCGGGAACAGGCGGTCCTGTTCTTCCCAAGTGATCGGATATGGCTGCCGCCGCGACTCCGGAAGCATGGTGATCATCGGCGGAGGGGTTGTCAGCCAAGGAACGCCATCCTCGTCACGGTACGAGCGCGCAGAGCGATTCAAGATCGTACGCACCACCTCCAAGCTGCGATTGATGCTGGTTGCACTCACACCAGCTGCTTGGCGCTCGGCGATGAAGGGCGCCAGCGTGGCATCGTGGATGTGCTGCGGCTCGAGAGATCCGAGGTGCCTCATAAGGAATCCCCCGTGCACCCGGATGGTCGAGGCTGTTCTTATCGTGCGACTGCGCCAAATAGCGTGCGGCGCAGTCCTGGAACAGCGGGCGCGGGTGAGCCCGCCGAGCAACCTCAAGATCGACTCGCGCGAGTTCCGTTTGCAGCCGTTGCTCGGCTTGCTCCTGGGGTGATAGCCGACGCGCATGAATGTGAATGCCGCGATAGCGTTTGTCGAGGAGGCGACGTCCGTCACTGCCGATGGTGATGCCGGGCGTACGGGTCGTGGCCATGAGCTGCTCCTTTCCTGGGCGAAGAGGAGCATCTTGGTCGTCGCCGGACGGCAAACGGCAGCAAGAGCGGGTAGGTCGGTGCGTTGGTCGGGGCCGGGTACTTGAGATCGCGATGTTCAAGCGCTTCGAGAATCCTTGGCTTGGCTATCGGCAGCGCACTCTGGCTGAAACTTCACTCTCGGGCCATGAGCCGACCGCCAACGCCCGCGACAAAATCGCGCGAGAGCAGACGGCTGGTACATGCCCCATGAACTCGGCAACCAATTTGCGATCGTCGGAGCAGCGAAACGCGCTCAGGTTTCACTACAAACGCGTCGGCGAAATCGAAGCCGCGGCGATGCAGATATCGCTCTGCGCTCACATGCGACATGCGGAAAAGACGTCTCCTCGGTGTGTCGCCCGCCGGAAGGGCGCAGCAGACCGCCAACAGCACGCAACCGCCATACGCTGAACCTCACTGACCACATCCCGGCGTATGGCTCGCCGACGTCCAGAACGTATAGACATCGCAATCGTCGGCGGCCGGCGCGCGATCCGGTTGGATCTTTTTGTTCACCGCGGGCAGCAGCCGCAGATATGCAATTAAGGCGCGAATATCCTCTTCGTCCCAATTGGAGGCGTGGTCCCACGTCATGCCTTGCCAATGCAAGGCTTGGCCGTTGCGGCTGACGCCGCTGCGAATCGCGCGCCCGATCTGCGCGTCGCTCCACTGGCCGAGGCCCGCTTCGGGATGCGGCGTGAGGTTGCGCGTCCACAGCGTCCCCATCGGCTTCCAACTGATTTTGCTGCCGCCGCTCCCGTCGGCGCCATGGCACAGCGCGCAAGAGCCAATGGTGAACAAATAGCGACCGCGCTCGGCCAGCGTCGCTTGCTCTTCATTCGCCAATTTGCTTCGCTCAGGCTGATACAAGCCAGCCGTCGCGCCGGCGACGATCTGCTCCGGCGGAATCACGCGCAGGTGGGGCAGCTCGTACAGCATCGCGCCGATTGCGCCGAGAAGCAGCAAGCCCAGCAAGCTCGCGATCGCGAGCAGCCAGCCCTTGCCCGTCCTTGGAAAGCGTCGCTCGCGCGGGCCTGCGAATGCGAAGGCGACGACCCCGGCTGCCAGCACCAGCCACTGCGCAGCGACAAGGATTGCCTGGCCGCTGCCGCGCCGATTCAGGCGCTCGGGCAGTCCGTATCCCTGATCGGCATAGGTCAACACGGTGGTCGGCGCGGCGGGAAGCGGGCGCGTGACTTTGGCCACCACGGTTTCGATAAAGCCATAACGCAAGATCGGCGGAATGGCGTTGTGCACGGGCGGCAATCGCTTTAAATAGCGCGCGATTGCGACAGCGTCGTCGTCGCGCATGCCATGAAAGAACACCCACGGCATATCGAAGACATTGAGCACGCGGTCGCCCGCGCGGCCGTTGCGCAAAGCGTCGACGATCTGCTGCTCACTCCAACCGCCAAGGCCCGTGTCGGCGTCGGAGGTGAGATTGCGGCTGACCAGGACGCCGTGCGGATAAGCGCCGACGCGCATGCCGCCGGCAAGATAACGATCGTCGCCGCGATAAATGCCGGTCGCATTGATCATCGTGTGACATAAACCACACATTTCTGCGTGCACCAGGTATTCACCGCGCCGGGTCAGATCTGCACTTTGCCCGGGGCCGGCGAGCTTGCCACCGGGTTCCCACGGTGGTGTGCGCGCGAGCGACAGCACGTAATTGACGAGGTCCCAGCGTTCTTGCACCTTGACGTCGTCGGCAAGCGGCGGCATCGGGCCCGGCACCAGCCCCGTGCTGATTCGCAGATAAATGTCTTGCGGCGCGCGGCCGCCGCGAAAAGTCCACGGCGCACTCAGATCGCGGCTGACGACGGGATAGCCCTTCGCATCTTGCAGATTCAGTCCGCCGCGACCGTCGGCGCCGTGACAACCGGCACAGCCGCGCGCCGCAAAGGCGGCGCGTCCGCGGGCGACGCTCGTGGCGTCGGGCTCGCCGCGTGGCGGGATGGCGAGCGGTGCAGCGGTCGCTGTCTCGAACACCGGCGACATGCTCTTGATCGTCTCCACCACCGCGCGCATTTCCGCATTACTCAGAAGATCGTGCCAATACGGCATGCTGCTCGCATGCAAGCCATTGGCAACCACTTTGACCAAATCGTCGTCGCTGGCTGGCTGGCCGGCCGGGGTCGATTTGTATTTGTATTGGCCCAGCGTGAAGTCACGCGGGCGCGGAATCAGCGAAGGTGCTGCCGGGCCGTTGCCGCGGCCGTCGGGTCCGTGACAGACGGCACAGTGCTGCGCATAGACGCGCGCACCGGCGGGTGTCGACGCCGGCAGATCCGCGCCCGGTGGCCATTTGATATCTGCATAGACGCTGGGATCGGGCTGCCAACGCTCGGTGGCCTCCGCATAAGCAAGGCGCGCGTACAGCGAGCGACCGACATCCAACAGGACAAGCACGCCGACGACAATCAAGACGACGCGCAGACGTGATCTGAACAGCCATTCCAGGGCAGCGGCCATGGAGCCTCCAGCGGAACGGACGGCCGCGATCTTGCCATGCAAATGGTGGGCTGGCTCGAGGGCGGGCAAGATCGTGCTTGGGCTGTGGAAAACGGGCAGCCTGGGCTGGCCCGCGTGTACGCACCCGGTCCATGGCAAGACAAAGCTGTCGCTCATGTCGAACGGTTAAGAGCCTTCAAAGCATGCCAGTCCCTATCGGTTGACGTATGCATACGTTATATATACGATGACCCCGGTGCAATTCCAGTTCGATCCCGCCAAGGCCCTGGCCAACCTGCGAAAGCACAGCGTTTCGTTCGCGGACGCGGAAGGCGTATTTGCTGATCCATTGGCTATTCATCGCTCCGATCCGGATGCCGAAGGTGAAGAGCGGTTCGTCGCCATCGGCTTAGGCAGCGCAGGCGAGTTGCTAGTTGTCGCGTACACGGTGCGGGGAGAAAGCGCTAGGTTGATCTCCGCTCGGCGAGCGACGAGACGTGAGGCGAAAGACTATGCGAGCTGAATACGACTTTTCGAAAGGCAAGCGCGGTGCGCTAATTCCACAGAAGGGAAAGACGCGTATCTCCATCTACATCGATAACGCAACGCTGCAGGCGTTTCGTGAACGAGCCGAAGCCAGCGGCACGGGTTATCAAACGATGATGAATGACGCGTTGCGCGCGTACCTGGCTGAGGCTGAGCCGCCGCTGACTGAAAGCAAGCTGCGAGAGATCCTCGAGGAGGCTCTTCCGCAGGCCAAGAGGCTAACTCGTCGGTCGAGCGGACGCGCCGCTAAAGCGTCGCGCCGCTCATCCTAGGCGTTGACTGACTGATCGAGAACATTGACGCCCAAAAGTCCGACAGACGAAACACGGTGGATAGCCGCGAATGAAGTAATGAAGTCATCACCGCGCCCATCGGTGAAGTACGACGAATCGAAGATCGACGAAGTCGTTCTCGCGTTGCTGGGCGCGTGGGAATTTGAAAGCGCGCGCGCATGGAAGCGTATTGACTTCGCGGTCATAGAGCGCCTGTACGCCGCGGGATACATCACGAACCCGCGGGGCAAGCACGAGTCGGCGTACCTATCGGACGCGGGTCTCGCGTTGGCGAAAGAACTGGCGAAGAAGCACTTCGGTGCTGGCTGACAACCACCGAACTCCGGTATCTGGAGCGCGCAGGCTGGGAATCGCGGACGCTCCCAGCGTCTCGTGTGGTCGAATCCGGACTCTCGAGGAACGTCCGCATCGCGAAGCGACTCGTGTGTCATTCTCAACAGCAGAGCGTAGAGCTCGAAAACACGTCGCCAGCTACGAACCCGGGGTCGTAAGTTCGAATCCTGCCGGCAGGCCTGTGCTCCGCAAATACGGGGCAGCGAAGAACCGTCCAGTCGCGAGCGTCTGTTCAGCGCCTCTCACCATCGATCCGGTGGGGATCGACGACAACTGCTACACGCTTGCCCGCATTCTCGCGAACGAGTATTCATGATGAAGTCCGCCGAGCACCCGCTTCGCGCACACGAGCACGCCGGCCGGCAGGTGATGCCCGGAAGCAGCGGGTGGAGCCAGGGTAGGGCGAGGTGGAGGGTCGGGTACACCGGGACCCAATGCGCTGTGCGGGCGCGCGCGATTATAGCGGGTTAGCCACTCTCGAAGGATCGAGCGCAGGTGGGCTTCGGTCAGTGGAATCACCCAATCCAAGCATTCGCGTCGAATCGTGCCGATCACGCGTTCGCAGATTGAGTTTGCCTTCGGCGACGCGATCGGCGATCGCAGGACGGTGATCCCGAGCGCCCGGATCGAATCGTCCAGGTGCGCGGCAAAGATCCGGTCACGATCGTGGACTAGGTACCGATGGCGGTCGGCGTCCGCCACGACTTCTCGCAGCTGCTGCAGCGTCCAGTCAGCGCTCGGGTGAGCGGTAACGTTCACATGTGTTAGACGACGCGAGCCGTGCTCGATGACGACGAACACGTACAGCACGCGAAAAGTGGCCGTTACTGCGATGAAGAAGTCGCAAGCAAGAATCGCCGTCGCATGACACTTCAGGAACGTTGACCAGCGCAAGTCTCCACGCGGTCGCCGCCCCGAAGGACGCTTCGGCATGTACTTGCCGACGGTGCGAGGGGAGAGTCGTATTCCCAACTTGAGCAACAGTTCGTTGGCGATGCGCTCTTCACCCCACGAAGGATTCTCCCGGGCCATACGGCGGATCAGCGCCTGAAGTGCCTTGGGAATTGGGGGACGTCCTGATTGGGACTTCAACCGCCAGAACAACCGCCAGCCTGCGCGGTGCCAACGAAGAAGCGCCGCGGGCTTCACAACCACCAGTGCGCTGCGCCAGTCGAATCGCCTTGCCAGCAGCGCCAAGCTGACCCGGGCTGCCGCGTCGATGCGACGGGGACGCACGCCGCGCTCGATGTACAGCGCCAACTGGCGGCGCAAGAACAGGCTCTCGGCGCGGATGGCATCTGTGACTCGGCATAGCAGCGGCGCCCACCGAACGGAATCCTCGATCAGTCGAAGACCGATCGTCGCGAGGACGAACATGCCCTCATCGTGCCACAGCACTACCTCCGGCGTTCAGGCAGTTCGTCGAAATGCGCAGCGCCGAATATTTGCGGACCACAACATCCTCAATAAGCTCGGCGTGTTCGAGGCGATTGCTCATGCGGGCGTGCCGGTCGCTCTCGCGGGGGACGCGACCCTGGCAGTCCTAAAGCAGGCCGCGACCGAGCTCGCGCGACAGGTGCAACGGGTCGTCGACAAGGCGCAACGCGCGTCGCCATGTTCAACGTTCCGACGATCGCCGATTCGTCCTTCGGCCAGGCGCCGGAGGCAGCGCTGCGACGAGAAAACGCGTCGCAAAGTCTCGCGGCGGCGGGACCTCAACGCTGAATTACCGCATCGCCGCCTCGAGAAGAAGGCAAGCCTTCTCTCAATCGCGCTGCACGGTTCGTTTCGTGAGCTCCAGTGCTTCGGCGATTTCCTGTTCAGTGTAGCCGCCGAAATAGCGCATTTCGACCACCTTAGCCAGGCGAGGTTCAGCCTGCTCGACCTCTAGCGCTTCGTGGAGACGCAAGATGGAATCCTTTCTCCACCGGCCATGTTTGCGGCCATTTGCGTGGTCAACGCGAGGTGAGCGACATCACCGCCCCGCCGCTCCGCGAGTCGTTCGCGGGCCGTGTCCACGACGACTGAGCGCATGACCTTCGAGACATAGGCAAAGAACGCCTTGCGGTCGCCGGCGCGAAGCTGGCCGCTGTGTACGAAGCGTACGTGAGACTCGTGCACGAGAGCAGTCGTATCCATGACCGTGTTGCGACCACCGTCGCGCAGGTGCGCTCGCGCGAGGCGCTTGAGTTCCGCATAAGAGGTGGTGAACAACAGGCCATGGGCCTCCTCGTCGCCGGCCTTCGCGCGCTCCAACAGAAAGGTAATCGTCGCCATCCGCTCCCCGCACGATGGCCAGACAAAATCCATTTGACGCCGCTTGGCCGGTTCCCGCAAGGCTTGCGCGCAAGTTCCAAGCCGTGCGCTGCTGTACCTGAGGTTGTCCCGAAAAGGTTCGGCAGTTTGAAACTCGAGTAAGGTCGCCAGAAGGCTCCCGCAAGAACCGCCTCACAACGGGTCAACCTCAGGATTCCTTTCTCCATCAGTATGAGGGTGCCCGCGGAAAGGGTTCACTTCAAGTCCATGGCCGCCGGGCAAAGCAGAACGGCATTCAATCGGGCAATGCCCTTGCACCAAGGCACCCAAACGGGTCAAATGGATTGACAAGCCATGGAGGGCAGGGTGAAGGTGGGCGGCGGTTACCGTTCTCTCTTCTGCGAGACCTGCTGGCGTACCCGCCTTGTTCGGTGGCCTCCTGGATGTAAGCGATGCGCAGCAATTGCGGACGTTACGGCGTGAGCGGAAGAAGGCCCGGCTGACTCTGAAGCGACGCTTAAGGCAGGGAAGTTGTGTTCGCGATCTAAAAGCGTTCCATACGTAGATCGCAGCTGTCGGCGGGAGGCGAGATGCTATCGGCCGCGCAGGTGGCGAAGATGAGTCGGCTGCTGGACGAGGCGATGCCGCTCGATGCGTCTGAGCGCGAGCGGTGGCTCGCAGCGTTGCGGCCAGAGTACGCCGACCTGGCGTCCGCACTGCATCAAGCTCTGCTGCCAGCAGATGGCCAAGGCGGCAGTTTGCTCGACGTTCTTTTGCCGCGAGACAACCTTACTGTCGATTGCGATTCCGTCCCTGCCCCTGCCACGGGGAGTGTGAGGTCCGGAGCACACGTCGGCCCCTACGAGCTCATTCGCGAGCTCGGAGCCGGCGGGATGGCCGCGGTGTGGCTTGCGCGGCGCGCCGACGGCGCGTTCAGACGTACGGTGGCAATGAAGCTGCCGCTTTTGGCGCGCGTGAACGCAGGTCTGGTGCAACGCTTTGAACGCGAGCGCGACATTGTTGCAAGCCTTGAGCACCCCAACATCGCACGGCTCTATGACGCAGGCGTCAGTAGCGACGGCCTGCCTTACTTGGCACTGGAGTATGTCGACGGCCAACCCCTCATTGCATGGTGCGACACGCACCAACAGAGTTTGCGCGAACGGCTGAAGCTCTTTCTCCAGGTACTCGATGCTGTTCAGTATGCGCACGGCCGCCAAGTCATACACCGCGACGTCAAACCCTCCAACATCCTGGTGACCGAATCAGGGCAGGTACGTCTGCTCGACTTCGGGGTGGCGAAGCTGCTTGCCGAAGGCGATGAACAGGGCACCGCCACGGAACTCACCCAGCTGTATGGCCGAGCGCTAACGCCTCACTACGCCAGCCCCGAGCAGCTTCGAGGCGAGCCGGTCAGTACGGCCACCGACGTCTACGCCCTTGGCGTGGTGCTCTATGAATTGGTCACCGGCGGCCACCCGTATCGAATCAAGGCGGGGGCATCGCTGGCACAGATTGAGCAGGCGATTGTCAGCGCTACGGTGGACAAACCGAGCGCACGCGTGAGTGCGCAAGCCGCCAGTGCGCGCGCCACAACTGCAGATGAGTTGACGCGGCGGCTGCGCGGCGATCTCGATGCGATTGTTCTCAAAGCGATTGCCAGCGCCGTCACGTCGCGCTATGCCTGTGCGGGGGCGTTGGCCGATGACTTGAAACGTCATTTGGGCGGAGAGCGCGTGGAGGCACGGCCCGATCATCTGGCTTACCGGTTTGGCAAGTTCGCGCTCCATCATCGGAACGGGGCTTGGGCGACCGGCGCGGCAGTGATCGTGATCGGATCTGCAGCTGGCTTTGCTGTCTACCAGAACACTCGAAGCCGAGCTCTCGACGTTCAGCCATCGCTGCCACCGGTGACCGTTGCAGAACCGAACACAGGAGTGACGCCCGCGACCGAGAAATCGATCGCTGTGTTGCCTTTTATGGACATGAGTGCGCAGAAGGACCAGGAATACTTCTCCGACGGGATTACGGAGGAGATCATCAATCATCTTGCACGTGCCGCGGACCTCAAGGTGATCGCGCGCACATCTGCGTTTCAGTTCAAAGGCAAGAGCGAAGACACGAGCGTGATAGGAAAGAAACTAGGCGTCGTCCACTTGCTAGAAGGCAGCGTGCGAACCTCGGGCAAGAACATGCGCATCACCGCGCAGTTGATCAAAGCCACTGATGGTTCGCATCTTTGGTCGCAGAGCTGGGATCGGGA
>Ga0137409_10006648_pt1 | contig 11983 bp, 9 predicted proteins | sample CZODoug1_16funga_FD_122059 | JGI IMG/M metagenome (GOLD analysis project Ga0137409, IMG submission 122059) | Vadose zone soil fungal communities from Angelo Coast Range Reserve, California, USA - CZODoug1_16fungal (Hybrid Assembly) | ecosystem: Environmental > Terrestrial > Soil > Vadose zone... | reverse complement strand
CGAGAAGGACTCGCACGCGGTGTACTACCCGCACCAGCAGGGCGTCACGCGGCTGGACGTGGTCAACTTCATCTCGCACGGCATCACCAAAGCGCCGCAGGGCGACGAGAAGGCGAAGGAAAAGGCCGAGCAGGAGCAGGAACAGACCGAAGGGCGCGAGCAGGCCTCGCCGCTCGAGCAGTACACGATGAACCTAAACCAACTCGCCAAGGACGGCAAGATCGATCCGCTGATCGGTCGCGAGGCCGAGGTCGAGCGGGTGATCCAGGTGCTGTGCCGTCGCCGCAAGAACAACCCGCTGCTGGTAGGCGAAGCTGGCGTCGGCAAGACGGCGATCGCCGAGGGCCTTGCGTGGCGGATCGTCAAGGGTGACGTGCCGGAGATTCTGGACAAGTCGAGTGTCTATTCGCTCGACATGGGCGCCTTGCTTGCAGGCACCAAGTACCGCGGCGACTTCGAACAGCGCCTGAAGGCGGTGCTCAAGCAGCTCAAGAGCAATTCGCACGCGATCCTTTTCATCGACGAGATCCACACGCTGATCGGCGCCGGTTCGGCGTCGGGCGGCACGCTCGATGCGTCCAACCTGCTCAAGCCCGCGCTCGCAACCGGGCAACTGAAGTGCATCGGCGCCACCACCTATAACGAGTACCGCGGCATCTTCGAAAAGGACCACGCGCTCTCGCGCCGGTTCCAGAAGATCGACGTGATCGAACCAACGGTGCAGCAGACGATCGAGATCCTCAAGGGATTGAAGTCCCGCTTCGAGGAGCACCACGGGGTCAAATACTCGTCCGGGGCGATCACTGCGGCGGCCGAGCTGTCGGCCAAATACATCAACGACCGGCATCTGCCGGACAAGGCGATTGACGTGATCGACGAGGCCGGTGCCGCACAGCGCATCCTGCCGCTTTCGAAGCGCAAGAAGACCGTCGGCAAGACCGAGGTCGAGGACATCATCGCCAAGATCGCGCGCATCCCGCCGCAGACGGTTTCGAGCGACGACCGGGCGCAGCTCAAGAACCTCGAGCGCAACCTGAAGAACGTCGTGTTCGGCCAGGAACCGGCGATTGAAGCGCTGTCGGCGGCCATCAAGATGGCGCGCTCTGGCCTCGGCAAACCGGACAAACCGATAGGCTCGTTCCTGTTCTCCGGGCCGACCGGCGTCGGCAAGACCGAAGTTGCGAAGCAGCTCGCGTTCACGTTGGGCATCGAGCTGATCCGCTTCGACATGTCCGAATACATGGAGCGACACGCGGTGAGCCGCCTGATCGGCGCGCCGCCGGGATACGTCGGTTTCGATCAGGGTGGATTGCTTACCGAAGCGATCAGCAAGAAGCCGCACGCGGTGCTTCTGCTGGATGAGATCGAAAAGGCGCATCCGGACATCTTCAATATCCTGCTGCAGGTGATGGACCACGGCACGCTTACGGACAACAACGGGCGCAAGGCTGATTTCCGCAATGTGATCATCATCATGACCACCAACGCCGGCGCCGAGCTGCTGCAGCGGCAGGTGATCGGCTTCGGCAACACGCGCGAGGCCGGCGACGAAATGATCGAGATCAAGCGCATGTTCACGCCGGAGTTCCGCAACCGCCTCGACACGATCATCTCGTTCAAGTCGCTCAGTGAAGAGATCATCCTGCGGGTGGTCGACAAGTTCCTGATGCAACTCGAAGACCAGCTGCACGAGAAGAAGGTCGACATCAGCTTCACCGACAGCCTGCGCAAGCACCTGGCGAAGAAAGGTTTCGATCCGGTGATGGGCGCGCGACCGATGGCCCGCCTGATCCAGGACACGATTCGCAAGGCGCTGGCCGACGAGTTGCTGTTCGGCAAGCTGGTCAACGGCGGTCGCGTCAATGTCGACGTCGACGAAGCGGGCGAGATCAAGCTCGAGTTTCCGCCGGCGGACAGCGGCGACGCGCCTGCGTCGCGACGCGGCGAGCCGGTGCTTTCAGAGTAACCCGCACCACTCACCAAGTATCAAGGCCCGGATGATCCGGGCCTTTTTTTTGGCTGCGTTGCTCGCGCGTTGCTCGGCTCGATTGACAGCGCCACGTGATGAGCCGAAATTAGCGCGCCCATGTCCCGGCCCAGGCCAAGCACCTTGCGGAGGCACGCGTGATAAGACGACTCCTGTTAGTCATCGGCGCATCTGGTTTGCTGTCCTGCGCCGCGGTGTCGGCACAAACCGCCGGTGCCGATCCGATCCGGTATGTCGCCGGCAACTGCGCCAACTGCCATGGCACGAGCGGTCGCAGCAGCGGCGCAATGCCGAGCCTGGCGGGCCTGCAGAAGCCGTACATCGTCGAGCAGATGCGCTTGTTCCGCGACGGCAAGCGGCCGGCAACGATCATGCACCAGATCGCCAAGGGTTACTCCGACGAACAGATCGGACAACTGGCTGATTTTTTCGCGCGCCAGAGCGCCAAATGAGGAGCGCCATGCAAGAAATCCCAATCACCCGGCGTCAACTCATCAAGCTTGGTGCGGCAGGCGCGGTCGTGTCGTCACTGTCGGCCTGCGCGACCATGGGCGAGAAAAAAGCGCTCGGCAAGGTCGTGGTCATCGGCGCCGGATACGGCGGTGCCACGGCGGCCAAGTATCTCCGGCTCTGGTCGGGCGGAGCCATCGACGTGACGTTGGTCGATGCCAACGAACAGTTCATCTCGTGTCCCCTGTCGAACCTCGTGCTCGGCGGCAGCCGGACGCTGGCGGATCTGACGGTCGGTTATGGCGGCCTGCGCAAGCACGGCGTCAACGTTCTTGTCGACACGGCAACCGCGATCGACGTGGAAAAAAAACAGGTGCGCCTCACCTCCGGCACGATGCTGGCCTACGACCGTCTGGTCGTATCACCAGGTGTCGAGTTCATGTACGAAGCGGTTCGCGGCATGGACACGGCCGCGCAGCAGATGGTGCTGCACGCCTGGAAAGCGGGCCCGCAGACACTCGCGCTGCGCAAACAACTCGAAACGATGCCCGATGGCGGTGTGGTGCTCGTGAGTATTCCGGTCGCGCCATATCGCTGTCCGCCGGGACCGTACGAGCGCGCCTGCCAGATCGGCTGGTACCTGAAGAACAACAAACCGAAGTCGAAATTGCTGCTGCTCGACGCCAATCCTGACTACGTGTCAAAGAAACCGTTGTTCTCGCGGGTCTTCGCGGAGGACTACAAGGGTGTCGTCGAATACCGTCCGCAGTCGACCGTGGCCGAGGTCGACGCGACGGGCAAGGCATTCCTGCTCGACCTGGGCGAACGCATCCAGGGCGACGTGCTCAACCTGATCCCGCCGCAACGCGCCGCGAACATCGCGCGCGATGCCGGCCTCATAACGGCGAACAACCGCTGGTGCGAAGTCGACTGGATCACGATGGAGTCGATCAAGGTGCCCAACGTACACGTGCTCGGCGACGCGACGCTCTCCGCTCCAGCGATGCCGAAGTCGGGTCACATGGCCAACCAGCACGGCAAGACCGCGGCCGCTGCGATCGTCGAACTGATGAGCGGGCGCACGCCGGTTCCACCCATGATGGCGAACACCTGCTACAGCTTCATCGACGACAAGAATGTCGTGCACGTGGCGAGCGTGCATCGTTACGTGCCGGAGAAGAAGACGATGGAAGTCGTGGCCGGTGCGAGCGGAATCTCGACCCAGGATCGCGCGTCCTGGGCGCTCGAAGGCACCTACGGCAACGGGTGGGCGCAGACCATCTGGGCCGACATGTTCGCGTGACGCACCAGCCTGACGACTTTGCGCGACTGCCTTCAGTGACTACCCGTTGAGCCGAATCCGCCCGCGCCGCGCGCGCTGGCGGAGAAGTCGTCCACGACGTTTAATTCGACCTGCATCACCGGCACCACGACCAGTTGGGCGATGCGCTCGAGCGGCTGGACCGTGTAGCCGGTCTGGCTGCGGTTCCACGCCGAGACCATCAACTGACCCTGGTAATCCGAGTCGATCAGGCCAACCAGGTTGCCCAGCACGATGCCGTGCTTGTGGCCCAGTCCGGAGCGCGGCACGATCAGCGCGGCGTAACCCGGGTCGGCGACGTGAATGGCGAGGCCGGTCGGGATGAGTTGCGCCTCGCCCGGCGCCAGGGCCAGCGGCCCTGCAAGTGCAGCGCGCAGGTCAAGCCCGGCCGCGCCGGCGGTCGCGTAGTGCGGCAGTTGCTCACGCAAGCGCGCGTCCAGAACCCGGACGTCGAGTTTCATGCCGAAGGTCTCTTCTGTTGCGCGTGTGCCGCAAGCAGGGCGGATACCTGTTGTGCCGCCTGCGCCTTGTTGCCCTCACTTGCAGTCCGCGCATTGCGGATCACGGTGCGTGCCGCCTGCCAGAGCAGGGCAACGCCGATCAGGACGACAACAATTCCCCCCTGGAAGACCGCACCTGCGATAACCAGCACCAGGCCGATCGCCACGAGCCCGATCGGAATCGCCTTGACGGTAGCGGCCGCCGCCGCAAGCGAGGCGTTGTTGTTGGCTGCGGTGTTCGGGCTCATGCCCGCCGCGGTGCTCTTGCCCGTCACAACGCTTGGCGCAGCGTGCCCGTGCGGCAGGTTGGCACGCAGCTGGCGCCGCTCGAGTTCCTCGATGTATGCGACAAAGTCACCGTCCTTGGGCGCAAGATCGGGTGTGTTCATCCGCCGACCCGACGTGCGATTTCGGCGACAACACGCCGCGCCTGCGCCAGCTTGTCATCGCGCGGCAGCGCGGTGACGCCAGCCGCGTCGACAAGATGCAATTCGCTGTCGCGCGCGCCCAGCGCATCCTGTGCGCGGTTGGCGATGACCAGCGGAATTCCCTTCGAAGCAAGCTTGGCGCGGGCGTTTTCGATCACGTCATCGCTTTCTGCCGCAAAACCGACGCAGTAGGGCGGGTTGGGTAGCGCGGCGACGCGCGCGAGGATGTCCGGATTCTGTGTGAACTCGAGGCGCGGCGGCGTGCCGCGGTTCTTCTTGAGCTTGGTCGCGCTCACATTGGCGACGCGCCAGTCGGCGACCGCGGCAACGGCGATGAAAATCTGCGCGTGGTCGACGTAGGCGAGAACCTCGTCGAACATCTGCTGCGCCGTCTGCACGTCGATGCGGCGCACTCCGCGCGGTGCCGTCAGCGCCGTGGGTCCCGCCACCATGGTCACCTTGGCGCCGGCTTCGCGCGCCGCCCGCGCGAGTGCAAATCCCATTTTTCCCGACGACAAGTTGGTGATTCCGCGCACCGGATCGATCGGTTCGAAGGTCGGCCCGGCGGTGATCAGCACCCGTTTATCGCGCAGCGCCTTCGGCTGGAAGAACGCGATGATGTCTTCCAGCATCTCGTGCGGTTCGAGCATGCGGCCGGCCCCGACTTCGCCGCAGGCCTGGTCGCCGGTTGCGGGTCCAAGAAACTCCACGCCGTCAGCGCGTAACTGATGCACATTGCGCTGGGTGGCGGGGTTGCTCCACATCTCGACGTTCATCGCTGGCGCGATCAAGAGCGGGCAATTGCGCGCCACTACCGCCGTGGAGAGCAGGTCATCGGCAAGGCCGTGCGCGGTCTTGGCGATGAAGTGGGCGGACGCCGGCGCCACCACCATCGCCGCTGCGCCGCGCGACAACGAGATGTGCGGCATCGCATCCGGCGCTTGCGCGCCGGTGCCGCGCCAGGCGTCGGTAAACACCGGCCTGCCGGAAAGGGCCTGCATCGTGGTGGCGGTAACGAACTCCTGCGCGGCGGCGGTCATTACCACAGTCACATCGGCGCCGTGATCCTGCAGGCGGCGCACCAGTTCGCACACCTTGTACGCAGCAATGCCGCCGGTCATGCCTACTACGATCTTCTTGCCCGCGAGGTCCATGCCCGCGAGGTTACCCGGGTTTGCGCATGCGCAGCAGTTCCTCGAGGATCAACAGCCCGGCGCCGCAGACGATCGCGCTATCGGCGACATTGAACGCGGGAAAGTGCCAGCCGCCGAGATGGAAGTCGAGAAAATCGATCACGTGACCGTAGGTCAGCCGATCGATCACGTTGCCGACTGCACCGCCCAGAATCAAGGCGAGCGCGGTGCTGAACAACGTCTGCCGCGCGTGCCGCATCAGCAGCCAGACGATCAGACACGACGCCGCGATGCCGACCAAAGTAAACAAGGTGCCCTGCCAGCCCGATGCGGCGGAGAGGAACGAAAACGCCGCACCCTTGTTGTACGTCAGCACAAGGTTGAAAAAGCTGGTGATCGGCGTGCTGTCGCCAAACTGAAATGCGCGTTCGATCGCGTTCTTGGTGATCTGATCGAGCGCGATCACGGCTGCGGCCAGCGCCAGCCACGGCGCGAGGTCGCGCAGCCGCGACGGCACGCGCGCTTGCGAAGCCATCACGCCACGTTGCGCGTTTCACCCGCGCCGAACAGGTTGTCGATGCATCGAGCGCACAACGCTGGATGTTCGCTGCTGCGTCCGACCTCCGGGCGCCAGTGCCAGCACCGGTCGCATTTCTTATGTGCGCTTGGCGTCACTTCGATCCGCTCGTCCTGTGCGTTGCCGGCGGGAAGCAGCGTGGCGCGACTGGTGATCGTTACGAACCGCAGTTCCTCGCCAAGCGTGGCCAGCAGCGTGTGCCGTTCGCCATGCAGGTGCAGGTCGAGTTCGGCCTGTAGCGACGACCCGATCTTGCCTGCCTCGCGCCTGGCTTCGATCTGCTTCAGTGCCTCGGCACGGATGGCGCGGATACTGGCCCATTTTGCGAGCAAGGCTTCGTGGCCGGGGACTGGCGGTAACTCGTGGTAGATCTCGACAAAGATCGAGGTTGCAGCGTCTGGCTTGGGCGGGCGCTGGAACACCTTGTGCGCTTCTTCGGCCGTGAACGACAGAAACGGCGCCATCAGGCGCAACAGGCTCGAAGTGATGTGCCACAGCGCAGTCTGGGCCGAACGGCGCGCGTGCGATCCGGCGGCGGTGGTGTACAGCCGGTCCTTGAGCACGTCGAGATAAAACGCGCTGAGGTCCTCCGAGCAGAACGTCTGTAAACGCGCCACTACCGGATGGAATTCATAGCGCTCGTAGCTGGCGAGCGCCTCGGCCTGCACTTGCGCAGTCAGCGCGATGGCATACCGGTCAAGTTCCACCATCGCGTCGACCGCGACCGCGTCCCTGCCGATGTCGAAGTCGCTGGTATTGGCGAGCAGGAACCGCAGCGTATTGCGGATACGGCGATAACTTTCGACCACCCGCTTCAAGATCTCATCGCCGATGGACATTTCGCCCGAATAGTCGGCCGATGCGATCCACAGCCGCATGATCTCCGCCCCCATCTTGTCGGCGAGTTCGCGCGGGTCGATGCCATTGCCCAGGCTCTTGCTCATCTTGCGGCCCTGCGCATCGACGACAAAGCCGTGGGTCAGCAGCGCCTTGTAGGGCGCGCGGCCATCGATGCCTGCGCCGATCAAGAGCGACGAATGGAACCAGCCGCGGTGCTGGTCCGTGCCTTCCAGGTAGAGGTCGGCGGGATACGCCAGTTCGGTGGCGTGCGAGCCGCGCATTACCGTGCGGTGGGTTGATCCGGAATCGAACCACACATCGAGGATGTCGTTGATCTTGGTGTACTGCGGGGCCTCGTCCGGCGGCAGGAAGTCCTCCACGGTGGCGCGGCTCCAGGCTTCGATGCCGCCCGCCTCGACCTTTTGCGCGGCCGCTTCCAGCAACTCCAGGGTGCGCGGATGCAGCGTGGCGCTTTCCTTGTGCAGGAAAAACGGCAACGGCACGCCCCAGTTGCGCTGGCGCGAGATGCACCAGTCGGGCCGGTTGGCGATCATGCCGTGCAGTCGCGCCTTGCCCCAACCGGGGTAGAACGCGGTCGCATCGATCGCGCGCAACGCCGTCTGACGCAGGGTCTCGCCGACCGTTTCGGTCTGCATCACGCCACGCGTCTCGGCGGTCGCGCCGTCCATGCGCACGAACCACTGCGATGCGGCGCGATAGATGAGCGGTGTCTTGTGACGCCAGCAGTGCATGTAGCTGTGTTCCTGCGTGTCCGCGTGCAGCAGTCGATCGGCAACCCGCAGCGCGTCGACGATCTTTGGATTGGCATCCCAGATCTTCATGCCGCCGAACAGCGGGAAATCCTTTGCATAGAACCCGTCGCCGCCGACCGGATTCAGCACTTGGTCGTTGGTCATGCCATACGCCTTGCACGACTCGAAGTCCTCGACGCCGTAGGCGGGCGACGAATGCACCACCCCAGTGCCCGCATCAGCGGTGACGTACGAACCAAGGTAGACCGGCGAGTAGCGGTCGTAGCCGCTGGCGAGGCTGGCAAGCGGATGCTTGAAACGGATCAATTCGAGCGCAGTGCCCGGAGTCGTCGCAATGACCTTCCCCTTGAGGCCATAGCGTTCGAGGCACGACTGCACGAGGGATTCAGCCAGGATCAGGAAGCGATCGCCGCAATCGACCAGCGCATATGTGAACTCCGGGTGGAAGTTGAGCGCCTGGTTGGCCGGGATCGTCCACGGCGTGGTGGTCCAGATCGCCGTGAAGGTCGCCTTGTCGAGCGTGGCGAGGCCGAAGATCTGTGCGAGTCTGGATTTGTCCTCGGAAGCAACTTCAAACGCAACGTCGACGACCGGAGTCTTCTTGTTTAGATACTCGACCTCGGCTTCAGCCAGCGCCGAGTTGCAATCGAAACACCAGTTGACCGGTTTGAGCCCCCGATAGACGAACCCGCGTTCGATCATGCGGCCGAGCGTGCGGAGTTCATCCGCCTCGGCCTTGAAGGTCATCGTCTTGTACGGATTGTCCCAATCGCCGAGCACGCCGAGACGCTTGAAGCCCATCATCTGCAACGCGATCTGTTCGGTCGCGTGCGCGCGCGCCTTTTCCTGCACTTCCGCGCGCGGCAGGTTCTTGCCGAACTTCTTTTCGATGTGGATTTCGATCGGCATGCCGTGGCAGTCCCAACCCGGCACATACACCGCGTTGAAGCCCGCGAACGAACGCACCTTGACCACCATGTCCTTGAGGATCTTGTTCACGGCGGTGCCAAGATGGATCTCGGCATTCGCGTACGGCGGCCCGTCGTGCAAGATGAACTTCGGGCTTCCCGCTCGCGCTTTGCGGATCGCCTGGTAGACGCGCTTGTCCTCCCACTCCTTGACCCATTGCGGTTCGCGCTTGGGCAGGTCGCCACGCATCGGAAACGGCGTGTCGGGCAGATTGAGCGGGTACTTCTTGGTCGCCGGATCGGCGGGTGGTTTCTTGTCGGCGTCGGCCATGGCTCGGTCCCCTCGGACTCTGCGAGTCAAGTTGGATGGATGGATTGATCAGGTCGCCGCGACGCCGCCGAAAAAGGCGCGCGCCTGTGCGGCGTCGTTGCGGATTGCCTCGGTGAGCTGGTCCAGTGTTCCGTATTTCTCCTCGTCACGCAGCCGCTGCACGAACTCGACCCGCACCAGACGCCCATATATGGACGCGGCGAAGTCGAACAAGTGAACTTCGAGCAGCCAACGGCCGGATTGCTCGATGGTGGGGCGGAGGCCGACGCTGGCGACGCCCGACCAGGCCTTCTCGTCGATGCCGAACACGCGCACCGCGAACACGCCGTGCACGGCCGGACGTTTGTGCGCGATACGCAGGTTGAGCGTGGGAAAGCCGATGGTACGGCCCAGCTTGGCGCCGTGCAGGACCCGGCCGGAAATCGAGTACGACCGACCGAGCAGGCGCTCTGCACGCTGCAGGTCGCCGGCAAGCAGCGCGGCGCGCACAGCGGAGCTCGAGATCCGCTCCGCGTCGACCGTGACCGTTGCCAGCTGGGCAACCTCGAAGCCGCAGTCATCGGCGCGCGCCCGCAGAAGCACAATGTCCCCGCTGCGCCGGCTGCCGAACCGGAAGTCATCGCCCACCGCAAGCCAGCGCGTGGCGCAGCCTCGCACCAGGATCTCGTCGATGAAGGTCTCCGCCGCCGTCGCCGCGAACTGACGATTAAAATGCATGACAAAAACGCGCTCGATGCCGCAGATCGCGAGCGCGTCGAGCTTGTCGCGCAGGTTGGATACGCGCGCCGGTGCCTGCTGCTGCATGAAAAATTCGCGCGGGTGCGGCTCGAAAGTCATGACGGCCGGAACCAGCGCGCGCGTCTTGGCCTGCGCGACCACCTGGCGCAGCAGCGCCTGGTGCCCCAAGTGCACGCCATCGAAATTGCCGATGGTGAGCGCACAAGGCACTCGTTCGGAGGGTGCGGGAACACCGCGGAAGATCTTCATCGGCCTTTGTCCGTGACGCGCGGCGATTATACGAAGCCCTCGCGGAAAACCTTGATTTTGTTGGCGGTTTCCGCGTCGGAGGGACAGACCGCGGTTACCACGTCCGTAGAATCCGCGGCGATGAAAAAAATCGTGATTCTGATTTCCGGCCGAGGCAGCAACCTGGGCGCACTGCTTGCTGCAGCGCGCGCCGAGGCATGGGACACAACACTTGGCATCCGGGTGGCTGCGGTGATCAGCAATCGTGCCGATGCGGTGGGCCTGCAGGTCGCGCGCGAGTTCGATGTGCCGACGGAAATTGTTTCGCACCTCGCCTTTTCAGATCGGGAGGGATTCGATGCCGCGCTTGCAGGTGCGGTCGAGGCACATCAACCGTTCCTGGTCGTGCTGGCCGGCTTCATGCGCGTGCTCACACGGAGTTTCGTCGAGCATTTTGCAGGCCGGTTGCTCAACGTCCATCCATCTCTGTTGCCGGCGTTCCCCGGCCTGGCAACCCATCGACAGGCGCTCGCCGCTGGCGTGCGCGTGCACGGCGCGACCGTGCATTTTGTTTCGAGCGAGGTGGACGCCGGCCCGATCGTCGCGCAGGGCGTGGTTTGCCTGCGTCCCGACGATGACGAAGAATCGCTGGCGCGGCGGGTACTCGAGGTGGAACATCGGTTGCTTCCGCGATGCGTCGCGGCGATCGCGCGCGGCGACGTCTGGCTCGAACGCGACCAGGTGCGCGCACGTCCGGGGGTCGCGGCGCAACTTGCGCTGCTCGCATCATGAGTGTCCGCGTCACTGCACTGGTGGTTGATCACCTGGCCGCGCTGCTCGGACTCGTGCTGCGCTTCGACGGGCCGGCGGACGCGGTCATGTCGCGCTACTTCAAGCAGCATCCGAAACTCGGCCAGCGCGACCGCGGCCTGATCGCCGAAGCAACCTTCCATGCGTTGCGCCGGCTCGCCTCGCTCGGGTGGATCATGCAACCGGCCGCGCCCGCGCGGGCGCCGCGCCTCGCAGCGCTTGTCACACTCGCGCGCCAGCACGGCTTCGCCGCTCTCGAGACCCGGGTGCTGCGCGGCGACGAGCGCGCCGTGCGCAATGCGCTCACGATCGAGATCGCCCACGCACCCAGTTCGATTCGCGCCGAAGTGCCGTTATGGTTGTTCCAGCGCGTCACTGCCCAGTATCACGAAGCCGAGGCACTGCTGGCCGCGCTCGCCGAGCCGGCCCCGCTCGACCTGCGCGTGAACCTGATGAAGGCCGACCGTACCCGTGTGCTGGCGCAACTGCTCGAGCCCGTGCGCGAACGCGCTCCGATCGAAGCGCAAGCGACGCGCTATTCGCCCGACGGCATACGCCTGGTAGAAAAAGCGGCGATTACTCGCTGGCCCGTTTACCAAGACGGCCTGGTCGAGGTGCAGGACGAGGGGAGCCAGTTGATCGCGCGCCTGGTGGCGCCCAAACGCGGTGAGATGGTGGCCGACTTTTGCGCCGGCGCTGGGGGCAAGACGCTTGCGCTGGGCGCTCTCATGCGCTCGACCGGCCGCCTGTACGCGTTTGATGTGCACGTCCGCCGGCTCGCCGGACTTGGTCCGCGCCTGAAGCGCAGCGGGCTTTCCAACGTCCATCCGGCTGCCATCACCAGCGAGTCGGACCCGCGCATCAAACGGTTGGCGCGCAAACTCGATCGCGTCCTGGTGGACGCGCCTTGTTCGGGCAGCGGTACGTTGCGGCGCAATCCGGACCTCAAGTGGCGCTTC
>Ga0137409_10006647_pt1 | contig 11983 bp, 14 predicted proteins | sample CZODoug1_16funga_FD_122059 | JGI IMG/M metagenome (GOLD analysis project Ga0137409, IMG submission 122059) | Vadose zone soil fungal communities from Angelo Coast Range Reserve, California, USA - CZODoug1_16fungal (Hybrid Assembly) | ecosystem: Environmental > Terrestrial > Soil > Vadose zone... | reverse complement strand
AATTGGCTCAATCCCATCCGGGTATTCACGCCACCATTGGCATTCATCCTCACGAGGCGAAACTCGCAACCGAGGCGGATTTCGCTGAACTCGACCAACTGGCAAAAAATCCAAAAGTCATCGCCTGGGGCGAGATCGGCCTCGACTACTTTTACGACCACTCCCCGCGCGAGGTACAAAAGACAGTGTTTCGCCGGCAGATGGAGTCTGCCCGCGCGGCCAAGCTGCCGATTGTGATTCACTGCCGGCCCGCCGAAAATAGCGACGATGCCTGGGACGAGTGCCTGGCAATGCTGCGGGAGCATTGGGCGAGTAGCGGGTTGGCAGGTATTCTCCACTGCTTCACCGGGTCGGTGGCTCATGCCCACGAAGCCCTCGACTTGGGATTCATGATTTCGTTCGCTGGGAACGTTACATTTCCCAAGGCCGCCAACATCCGGGAGGCGGCGCGTGAGCTTCCGCTCGACCGGCTGCTGATTGAAACTGATTCACCATTCCTCGCCCCTGTCCCCCATCGCGGAAAGCGCAATGAGCCCGCATTCGTGAAAGAAGTTGCCCGTGAAATCGGGGAACTGCGCGGCCGTACCACAGAGGAGATTGGCGAGCAGACGGCAGACAATTTTTATGGCTTTTTCAAGCTTCCCAAGCAGACCACCGCAAGCGAGCGGGACAAGAAATCGCCAGATCCCTCGCTGCGCTCGGAATGACAGACTAGTGACCGGAAAGGCGCGCCTGACTTAGCGCATACACCTTTCTTTGTCATACACTAAAGAGTTGAATATCTATGGCTGAGAATTCATTCGATATCGTCAGCAAGGTGGATCTGCAAGAGGTCTCCAATGCAATCCAGAACGCGCTGAAAGAGGTTCACACCCGCTTCGACCTTAAGGATACGAAATCCAACATCGCCCTGGAAGGCAAGTTGCTGATCGGCGCCTTTACCGCCGCGATGGTGTCCAGCGCCTCGTCCCAGGAGATACGCACGAGCTCGCCTCTACCCTTCGGACCGATCCGCTTCTGCGGGAAGAGCACGCGCTCCTTGCTGTAGGTGCGCTCCAGGTACCGCGATACCTTGGTGCACAGGGTGCCCGCCGTGAACGGATGATCCTTCGCGCCCTCCACCTTGACCGCGACGCCGTGTTCGACGGTGACCAGGATCGCGCAGGTGTCGGGACAATCGTGCGGGCAGGCGGCGCGCACGACCTTGCGCTCGACGGATACCTTGTTCGCTGGCGCCAGGATGGGCATCGATGAACCTCGGGAATCCGGGGATTCTACGCCGTCAAGGGCGCACGCTGGGAAAGGTCCCGAAGCGCGTGCGCAGCATCTGCCCGATGCGGTAATGGGCGTGACGCGCCGCGGCCATCGCCCCGCCCATCGGGAGAAATCCGTGAATCTGGCCTTCGAAGCATTCGTAGACGACCGGCACGCCCGCCTGCGTGAGCCGATCGGCGTAGGCCCTGCCCTCGTCGAGCAGGGGATCGAAGCCGGCGGTGAGAATGTAGGCGTGGGGAAGCCGCGAATGGTCGGGGGCGCGCAAGGGCGAGGCGCGCCAGTCGGCGCGATCGCGCTCGTCGCGAAGATACTGCTTCTGATACCAGCGCAGCAGATCGCGCGTGAGCGAGTAGCCGGTCGCGAAGCGCTCGAGCGAGCCGGTGTCGGCCGCCTGATCGACCACGGGGTACACGAGCACCTGCATGGCGATGGCCGGACCCGAATCGCGAAGGGCGATCGAGGCGACGGCGGCGAGGTTGCCGCCCGCGCTCTCGCCGGCCACCGCGAGCCGCGAGGCGTCGATCCGGAGCGCGCCCGCGTTCGCGCTCACCCATTTCACCGCAGCGACCGCGTCCTCCACCGCCGCCGGAAACTTGTGCTCGGGCCCCATGCGGTAGTCGACGGCGACGACGGCGCAGCGCCCGTGCAGGGCGATGCCCCGGCACACGCTGTCGTGCGTATCCAGATCGCCGCAGGTCCAGCCGCCGCCGTGGAAGTACAGCGCCACGGGCAGCGCTTCACCGGGTTTCTCCCCGAGCGGACGGTAGAAGCGCGCCTTGACGCCGCCCGCGCTGCCGGGAAACGAAAAGTCGCGCGCTTCCTCGATCGCGAGCGGAGGCGGAGCGAGCGCAAGGCGTCCTTCCCGGTAGGCGCGCCGTGCCTCGGCGGCGCTCAGCGCATCGAGATCGACCGCAGGCGATCTCGCGAAGCGCTCGAGCAGGGCGCGCGCTTGGGGATCGAGCTGCGGCGCGGTCGACACGCCCTCAGTCACGTTACGAGTCACGTTACGAGTCACGTTACGAGTCACGTTAAGAGTCACGTTACGACGCGGCGGCAACCCGGCGCCGGGCGATGAATACCGGTTGCGCCATGATCTCTTTCAGCGGGCGCGCGGAATCCTTGCGATCGTCGCCTGGAGGCGACGGTATGTCGAGCAGCTGCACTACTCCGACCACACCGCCCCACGGTGGATCCCGCGCGACGGCCGATACGCTTCATGAGAAGGGACATCGGCAGGGTGGAAAGCGCTCCGCCGAGTACCCATCCGGTGACGGGCAGCGTCGCCAGGGCCTTGTTCGAGGCGAGGGCGTAGCCTACTAGGCCATTCAGAGCGATCACGGTGGAATTGTTGGTGAACAGCAGCGCCTGGCATGGTGCAAGGACGGCAACGTTCTTCTTGGCGTTATCCAAGGCGGCTCGCGGGGCGACAGGCGGCAGTCAGGCTGGAAAAATCCGGCGCTCGGGGAACAATGCCCGCCGATTATAGCGAAGCGGAGCGGCGCTCGTGGCCGCGTCGCGCCTTTCCCATAGGGTGAAGCGTCTCGGGGTGGTTGACATTTCCCTCTGATTGACGCACTCTCGCGTTGCCCGTACCGTTGTGCGGCATCACCAACCCAGCTCGTAATTTGAGGAGAAATATACGATGGCCAAGAAGAGAAAACCCAATGCGGCATTCATGAAGCCCATGACCCCGAGCTCCACGCTGGCGGAAGTGGTGGGCTCCAAGGCGATACCGCGCACCGAAGTCACCAAGAAGCTCTGGATGTACATCAAGAAAAACAAGCTGCAGGACAGCAAGAACCGCAGAATGATCAATGCCGACGACGCCCTGAAGGCCGTCTTCGGAGGCAAGAGCAAGGTCAACATGTTCGAGATGACCAAGCTCGTCGCCAAGCACCTCAAATAACCGCCGCGCCCGGGAGATTCTCCCCGGACACGCACTGGAAGTGAAAACGCCCGGCATTCCGGGCGTTTTGTTTTGGCGCCGCCGGATCCGGCCGGCGACGCGGGATCACTTGGCCGTGGACTTGTATTTCTCGACGGCCTTCTTCAGCTCGCTGTACTCGGAGCAGGGAAAAAAGCACAGCTTGTTCAGCCGAGCCAGATGCTCCTCGGCCTTCGGCAGGTTGTTCACCATCAGGTACGCCTCGCCGATGTATTCGTGCGCTCCCTTGTGGCTGGGGTCGAGGCGCAGCGCCTCGTTGTAGTACTTGAACGCCTGGTCGAGATTGCCCGACTTGCGCCAGGAGTAGCCGAGCAGGTTCTGCGCGTCGGCGTTCTTGGGATCGCGGACGGCGGCGCGGTCGAAGTCCTCGATGGCCACTTTCCAGTTCTGGGCCTCGATCGCTTGCCTGCCGGCCTCGAGATCGGGGTCCTTCGGCTTCGGCGACGGTGGCGGAGTAGGCGTGTCGGCGGCATGAACCACGGGAGAGAGGGACAGCGACGCAGCGAGCGCGAGGATCGGAATGAGCAGATTGCGCATGGAGTTTCCTTTCATAAACCGGCTTGGAGGATTATAGTCTCCGAAAGTTTTGTTGCATTCGTTTCAGCGTATACCACCTGGCGTGTCATTTATTCCCGATGAAGCTCTCCAGGGCCTCGGTCAAGAAGCTGATTCTCGTGGCCATTGCGCTCGCGTGCCCAGTGCCACCGATGCCGGCCGCCGCCGACTCGCCGGCGCCGACTCGGGCGCAGGCGCTCGCGTCGCTGAAGAAACCGGATCCGCAGGAGCGCCGGCGCGGCGCGCTCGAGCTGGAGACCGCGGGCCGCATGGACGACGCTCCGGCGCTGATCGCCGCCCTGCGCGACTCGGACGATATCGTGCGCGCGATCGCGGAGGAAGCCCTGTGGGCCGTGTGGAGCCGCTCGGGAGAGGCGCGCGTCGACGATCTGTTCAGGCGCGGGGTCTCCGAGATGAGCGGCGAGCGCTTCAGCGAGGCGATCGCGACGTTTACGCGGGTGATCGAGCTCAGGCCCGATTTCGCCGAGGGCTGGAACAAGCGCGCCACGACCTACTTCCTCGCGGGCGAATACCGGCGCTCGCTCGCGGATTGCGACGAGGTCATCAAGCGCAACCCGAACCATTTCGGTGCGCTTTCGGGCTACGGCCAGATCTACCTGCAGCTCGACCAGCCGGACAAGGCGCTGGAGTATTTCCGCCGCGCCCTCGAGGTCAATCCGAATATGGACGGAGTGCAGACCATGATCGAAAGACTGGAGGCGCTGGAGGCGCGCCGCCGCCAGCGCTCGATCTAACGCGCTGTCAGCGTGTCGGTCATATCGCGGATCGCCCGCGCCGCCGCCGCGGGATGCTCGAACGGGAACAGGTGCCCTCCTTCGACGCGCACCACGCGGAAATGCCGGCGCGTCGTCGCGAGGCCCACGCGCCTCGATTCGGCCGATTCGCGGCCGCAGATCACGCCCGCCGGCACGCGCAGCCGGGGCAGCTCGCGCGCCAGGTCATGCGGGAAAGTGCGGTAGATGCGGTATTCGACACCCGGGTCGAACGCAAGGCTCACGCCGCCGGGACCGGTCCGCATCCCCAGCGTCACGTAATCGCGAAGGCACTCGGGATCGAAATCGCGGAATGCGCGCTTGCTGCGGAAGTGGGCGCAGGCTTCATCGGAAGACGCCCATGCCGCACGGCGGTCGCGCGTAAGCCCGGCGGGCGTGAGGCGGTCGGCGAGGCTGAAGCGCTTCACCATCCCGAACACCGTCCCCCTCCACCGGCCGAGAATCGGCGAATCGAGCAGGATGATGGCGCGAAACAGCGCCGGACGCTTCAGCGCGGCAAGCGCCGTGAGATAGCCGCCGAGCGAATGGCCCACGCCGATCACCGGCTCGCCGTGGCGCTCGACGTGCTCGAGCAGCTCCGAGACCAGATGCGGCCAGCCGTCGGTGACGGGATGGCGCGGGTCGTGCCCGATCGTATTGACGGCTCGGATCTCGAAGCGGTCCTCGAGATCCGAGAACATCTTGCGGTAGCACGCCGCCGGAAAGCCGTTGGCGTGCGAAAAGTGCAGGACTGTCAGGCGCTCACTTCCTTCGCCGTCATCGCGTACTTGAAGTTGTCCGGATCCAGGCTGTCGAGCCGTCCCTGCGCCGTCTCCGCCTGCGGGTACATGAAGAACACGAGCTTGCCGCTCTTCGCGTTGGGCAGGACGATGTCGTTCGCGGTGTTGAACGCGAGCCAGTTCATCTCCCAGGCGCCGAACAGCTTCGGCCTCACCGCCTCCACCAGCGGATCGGAGAGCGTCGTGGGCTGCGCCTTCTCCTCGAGCAGCACTTTCCTCACGTCGGCGGGGTCCACCGGCACCCAGCCGAAGCCGGTGAGAAAGACCTCCGCGCGGCAGTGCTGGGCGCGGGTGATGTTCGCGGTCCCCGCGCCCAGGCTGCGGTAGCCGAACTGCGATTTCGCCACGCGCACGCCGTAGACGTCGCGCGCCGGCAGGCCCGCGGCGCGCGCCAGGCCCACATACAGCGCGTTGATGTCGGCGCACTTGCCGCCGAGGTTGCCCGTCTCGAGCATGGCCTTGATGTCGCCGACGCCGCAACCGCGCGTCTTCGGATCGCGGTAGGTGTTGTCGACGATCCACTCGTAGATCGCCTTCGCCTTCTGCTGGTCGGTCTTCGCGCCCTTGGTGATCTCGTTCGCGGTCTTCTTCACGATGCCGTCGGTGGGCATGTGCTCGGTGGATTCGGTGTAGAACTCGCGCTCCTGCACGCTCAAGCGCAGGTCCGGCGAGGGCGCGCTGGAGAGATTCACGGCGTGGTCGCGCGTTGCGAAGCGGCTGTACAGCTCGACCACGGGAGTCTTTTCGGCGGACGCCCACTCCGCGTAGAACAGGCCCGCGCCGTACCTGCCGTCGTGCACGATCTTCATGGTGCTGGCGTTGCCCGACCAGGCGTTGTCGATGACCTTCTGGTAGACGGAATCGACCGAGGGGACGGGCAGCCACACGCGTGTCGCGCCTTCGGGGAAGAGAATCTCGACCCGGGTCGTCACTTCGAAGGTGCGCCAGGTGTCCGCTCGGCGCGGATTGAACGGAAGCTGCTGCGCTAGAGCAAGTTTCGGGAGCGCCACCGCGGCCGGAACGATGGCGCCGGCCTTGAGAAACAATCGTCTATCCATTACAGGTCTCCTCAGGGTTTGGGCAGCAGTTTCATGATCTCGTTCTCGACCGGGGCCGTGTCCCAGCCGATGTCGCCGACCGCGACGAAGCGCACTTTCTGCTGCGGGTCGATGACCAGGCTCGTCGGCAGCACCTTCACCTTCCACGCCGTGGCGGCGGCGGTGTCGCGATCCAGGAGCATGGTAAAGCGTACCGGGACATTTTTCAGGAAATCCTTGACGCGCGGCGCGCCTTCGCCGTAGTCGACGGCGAGGATGACGAAAGGCTTGCCGGCCAGCTTGTCCTGGAGCCGCTGCATGGCGGGCATCTCCTCGCGGCAGGGGTCGCACCAGGTCGCCCAGAAATTAAGCACGATCACCTTGCCCTTGTAGTCGGCGAGCTTGTGCTCCCTGCCCTCGAGGTCGCGCAGCGCGAGGGGCGGCGTCGCGCCGCCGCTCCAGGGCTTGAGCGTCCCCCCGGCGGCCCACGCCCCGCCCGGGACCGCCGACAGGACTGCGGCAAGCGCCGCAATCACGACGACCCGCCGCGAGCTCATGCGGCCTCCTCCTTTTCACCGGCGAGCGCCGCGAAATCCTTGGCGTAGTCCGAAAGGCGCCTGACCACATGGGCGCGCTGCTTGGCCGACAGCGTGCGGTCGAGCTCGACGATGAGCTGCCCGAGGTCTTCGTCCCAGGCCTTGTCCGCCAGGATGAACGCCTCGGAGCGCCGCGGCTCGGGTTTGTTGAACATCTCCGCGAGATCGCGGCCCAGCTCGCGTGCCTGGTGCCGTGCCTTCAGCGCGGCGACCGCGTCCCGCTGCCACCGCCGCCGGTCCTCGAAGCGCAGCGCGACGTGGCTCTCGTGGGCGATGGCGAAGCGCTCGATGGCGGCCTCCTGGCCCTCTGTCAGGTCGCCTGCGAAATCGCGGAAGCGCTCGAGCATGCGATCCGCCTGCGCCCGCCGGCGCTTTTCGTCGTCCGAAGCGAGGAACTTCCTTTCGAACTTTTGGTTGTTCTCGGCGAACTTGCGCTCGAGCGCCGCAATCTGCTCGGGCGCGAGCGTTGCCAGCACCGGCGCCGCGTCCTCCGCCGCTTTCGCGGCGAGCCCGCGGTAGCGCGCCCGCACGCCGGCGAGGCCCCACGCGACGTCCTCTGTCGTGATGCCGCGGGCGGCGCGCTCGCTCGCGCTGCGCATCAGAGCCGCGTAGGCCGGAAGCTCGTTGGCGCGATGCCACTCGTGGAACTGCGCGATGCGCAACCGCATCTCCTCCGCCTGCGCGGAGTCGAGATCGAGATAGCTCGACGCCATGAAGCGCAGCGCCGTATCCGCGTTGTTGTAGGCGAAGCGGGTCGAGCTGCATGCGGCGAGCATCGCGCACACCGCCAGAAGCGGCGCCGTGCGCAATCGCATGGTCGAGCTCTTCGCGTTCACCAGTAGTTCTCCACCGTGATGTGCCCGGGGTCGCGGCGCCGGTGCTTTTTCATGCCGCGCCGGGCGAGGACCGCGCTGGTATCGATCACCATTGCCGGGTTGCCGCAGATCATAACCTGAGACGTCGCCGCCGAAAGCACCACGCCGGTCTCGGCCTCCAACCGCCCCTCCTCGAGCGCCGCCGGAACGCGCCCCGGCAGGGCACCGGCCGCGGTTTCCCGGCTGACGAAAGACACCGTTCGCATCTGCTCGCCGTGCTTGCGCATCAGCTGCTCGACGATCTCCCGGTGGGTCAGCTCCTGCGCCCTTCGCACCGCGTGCACCAGGACGACCTGCTTGAAGCGCCGCCACGGCGCCTCGGTCCTGAGAATGGACAGGAACGGACCGATTCCGGTTCCCGTCGAGATCATCCAGAGGTTCTGGCCGTCCGGGACCTCGGACAGCGCGAGAAACCCCGCCGGCCTGGGCGCGAGGTAGATCCTGTCCCCGGCGCCCAATTTGCAGAGCTTTTGCGTGAGCGGGCCCTCGGGCAGCGTCACGTAGTAGAACTCGTGGGGACGCTCGTCGGGCGCGTTCACGAACGAATACGGGCGCGCCACCATCTCGTCCCCCACGGCGAGCGCGAGCTTGGCGAACTGCCCCGCCTCGAACGAGATGTCGGCTTCGACTTTCAGCGAGAACAGGCGTTCGGTCCAGCGCTTCTGCGCCGCGACCGTGCCTTCGATCCACTTGGACATGAGCACCGCGGAAATCACTGCAACAGGAAAGGCTCCATCGTCAGCGATTCTACCTCCCCCGAAAGCATGACGATGCTCCCGGCGCGGCGCCGGCTCCCGTCGTCGGAGAATTCGAAGCGGTACACGCGGCGCAGCACCAGGCGCCCGGCCTCGTTGCGTACGGGCCTCACGGCGATGCACTCTACGGTTTCGTCGAGAAATTGCAGCCGCTCGCGCGCACAGGCCACTTGCCCCGCGGCGACCGCGTGTTCCCTGGCGCGCATGCTGTCGTACCAGAGCCACGCGAGCACGGCGAGGACGACGAGTGCCAGGAATTCCCACTCCATCTTCGCGCCTACTCGTGCCGGCGCGTGATCCATTCGGCGACGAGCACGGGCTTGTCCTCCCCCTCGCGCTCGACCGTGACGTTCCACACGGTCTGTACTCCGCCTTCGATCTCCTCCACAGCGGCGAGGCGGAAGCGGGCGCGCAGGCGCGATCCAGCGGGCACGGGCCCGGTGAAGCGCACGCGGTTCAGGCCGTAGTTGATGCCCATGCGCGCGCCCTGGATATCCACGGCTTCGCGCATCAAGTAGGGAAGCAGCGACAGTGTCAGGAAGCCGTGCGCCACGGTCGTTCGGTAGGGCGATTCCCTGGCGGCACGCTCGCGGTCCACGTGGATCCATTGGTCATCGTCGGTCGCGCGAGCGAACTCATCGATGCGTTCCTGGTCGACGGCGAGCCACTCGGTCACGGCGACTTCCTTGCCGATCCAGTCCTTGAGCCGTTCGATGCCGGGTATTACGATCTTCGCCATGTTCGCGCCGCGGGTTCGACGCGGCTATCTTATCGGAAGGACCATTACGGTATGCTGCTCGCTGATCTCCTCGCCGCTTCCGAGCGCGTCGCCGCGACGCGCAGTCGCCTCGCCAAGGTCGACGCGCTGTCGGAGTGCCTGCGCCGGCTCGACCCTCCGGAAATCGCCCTGGGGGTCGCCTATCTGAGCGGCGACATACGCCAGGGCAAAATCGGCATCGGCTACTCCGGCCTGAAAGAGGCCCTCGCCGCGCCGGCGGCAACCTCGCCGGGGCTCACCCTTCTCCGAGTCGACGAGGAGCTCGAGCGGCTTTCGCAGGTGAAGGGCCGGGGATCGGCGGGCGAGCGCGCGCAATCGCTTTCGGCGCTGTTCGCAAAGGCCACCCCTCCGGAGCAGGACTTCCTCGCGCGCCTGCTGCTCGGCGAGCTGCGCCAGGGAGCGCTCGAGGGGATCATGCTGGACGCGATCGCCAAGGCGGCCGGTCTGGCGCCGGCAAAGGTACGCGCGGCCGCGATGCGCGCAGGCGGCCTCCCCGCGGTCGCGCAGGCGGCGCTCAGCGAAGGCGATGCGGGCCTGGCGCGATTCGCCCTCACGGTCTTCCAGCCGGTGCAGCCGATGCTGGCCCAGCCCGCCGAAGACATCGCCGACGCGCTCGAGCGCCTGGGCACGGCCGCCTTCGAATGGAAACTCGACGGAGCGCGCGTGCAGGCGCACAAGTCGGGCGCGGAGATCCGCGTCTACACGCGAAACCTGAACGAGGTCACCTCGGCGGTTCCCGAGGTTGTCACGGCGCTGCGAGAGGCCACGGCACGCGAGCTGATCGCCGACGGCGAGACGATCGCGCTCAAGACCGACGGCACGCCTCACCCGTTTCAGGAGACCATGCGCCGCTTCGGGCGCAAGCTCGACGTGGAGGCGCTGCGCGCGACGCACCCCTTGAGCGTCTACTTCTTCGATTGCCTGTTCGCCGACGGCGTGGACCTCACCACGAAACCTGCCCGGGAACGCCTCGAGGCACTTGCACGGGCTCTGCCGCCCCGCATCCTCGTCCCGCGCTTGGTGACCGGCGATCGCGACGCAGGCCAGGCCTTTTACGAGGCGGCGCTCGCGCGCGGCCACGAGGGGGTGATGGCGAAAGGCCTGGATGCGCCCTATGAAGCCGGAAGCCGCGGCGCCGCCTGGCTCAAGATCAAGAAGGCGCACACGCTCGATCTCGTCGTCATCGCCGTCGAATGGGGAAGCGGGCGCCGCAAGGGCTGGCTCTCCAATCTGCACCTGGGGGCTTTCGACCCGGCCACCGGCGAGTTCGTCATGCTCGGCAAGACCTTCAAGGGCATGACCGACAGGATGCTCGCCTGGCAGACCGGGAAGCTGCTCTCGCTCGAGACTTCGCGCGAGGGCCACGTCGTGCACGTGCGGCCCGAGCTCGTCGCCGAAATCGCGTTCAACGAGATCCAGGCGAGCCCGACCTACCCCGGTGGATTCGCGCTGCGCTTCGCGCGCGTGAAGCGCTACCGCGAGGACAAGGACGCGAAGGAGGCGGACACGATCGCGGCGGTGCGCGCTTTGTACGAGGGGCAGTTGCAGCGGCGGTCCGGCGAAGCTCCCGCCTGAGTCAGCCTTCGCGCTATCCCAGCAGCCGGGTCAGCCAGCTTTTCTTCGCGGGGCGCGGCTTTTTCTTGTCCAGCTCGACGGGTGGGCGGGTAAAATCGGTCTGGTTGCGCTTGATGCGGCTGAAATCCTTGTTCGCCAGGGGATCGTCCCAGGCCTCGTGCAGCAGCCGCGCCTGCGCGGCCTCGGCGTTGGCCAGCATCTGGTTGAAGACATCCCAGAAGGGCTGGCCGGTCACCCCGGCAGCGACGATGGCGCGCTTGACCACGCGGAGCTCGGCGAGGAACAGAAGTTCCTCGGCGACGTCCCACGGAAGCCCCTGCCGCTTGCCGTCGCGGGAATCCATGAGCAGGTGCGAGGTGAAGGCGTCGAACTCGGGATGCCCCCACAGCAGGCACACGCGCTTGGTGATGTGCGGCAGCCTTTCCAGTGCCGACGCCGCGCCCGAAGGGCCTTCAAGCGCGCCGGCAGGCTCGCCCGCATGTCTGATGTTCACTGGCCCTCCCGGCTCAAGAACAATTTCTGCATTCGGGGTAGTGTAGCGCATGCTCGAGTCCCCCTTGTGTTCCAAACGTCACACCGATTTGGTGAACTCTTCCCACACCGCACGGGACATGACTGCAAGAAACTTCTGGATCTGCCTTGCCCTCGCTCTCGGCGCCGCAATTTCGGGCGGCGCTTCGGCGCAGGCTATCCAGGTCGTCGACGCCTGGTCGCGTCCGACGCCGCCGGGCATCGACGTGGGCGTCGCCTACTTCACCATCCGCAACGGGGGCAAGGGCGACCGCCTGCTGCGCGCGTCCTCGCCGGTGGCCAGGCGCGCCGAGCTGCACGTCAGCGCGATGAAGGACGGCGTGATGAAGATGGAGGGACTGGGTTCTGTCGACGTCGGGAGCGGAGCCCCGGTGGCGTTCGAGCCGAGCGGCAGGCACGTCATGCTGACGGGCTTGAAGCGTCCGCTCAAGGAAGGGGACGTGTTTCCGCTGACGCTGACCTTCGCGAACGCGGGACCGGTGCAAACC
>Ga0137409_10006646_pt1 | contig 11984 bp, 4 predicted proteins | sample CZODoug1_16funga_FD_122059 | JGI IMG/M metagenome (GOLD analysis project Ga0137409, IMG submission 122059) | Vadose zone soil fungal communities from Angelo Coast Range Reserve, California, USA - CZODoug1_16fungal (Hybrid Assembly) | ecosystem: Environmental > Terrestrial > Soil > Vadose zone... | reverse complement strand
CCGAGCAGATCGTTCCCGACGTGTTGGCTTTGATGGAAGCCTACTCCTGGCCCGGCAATGTTAGAGAGCTCGAGAACAGCATCGAGCGTGCTGTCGTGATTGCACCTGGTGATTCGATAACCCGCGAATGCCTGCGCCCCGAGCTTAGCGATCCAAATTCCGTAATGGTTACGGCGAGAGACTCTGGGGGCAGCATGGGCTCAATAGATCTTGGCCGCGGAATAAACTTTTACGATGAGGTGCGCCGCTACGAAATCGACCTCATCCGCCGCGCACTCGACCAAACGGGTGGCCACCAGTCCCGGGCGGCACGTCTGTTGGGGATGAACGCTACAACCTTGAATTCGAAGATCAAGACTTACAACATCAGTCTGCGGTCTTGAAACGGTCACTCGTCTTCAACCCCAAAGGGGCTCCGTTGGGGTTCAATGCCTCCCCCTATTTTCATAGCAGAGTTCATTTTGGCGCGTTCAAAAGCTCCAAAGTAACCTTGACAACGAAGGTTCACCCTTGTATAGTACAGCCGTGAACGAAAATTGCACTTTCATTTCGGATGGATCTCGGAGTTTTTTGAGCACGCTTTTGCGTGCAGCTAGTTACGCCGAGGGACGAGTTGAAGGGGCTTTAGGCGAGGCAGGACTTTCGCTGGCGAAACTGGGAGTTCTTAACCAGCTCGTTCAGTCTGGCGAAGCGCTTCCATTAGGAAGGATTGCAGGACGGATTAGCTGTGTAAAATCCAACGTTACCCAATTAGTGGACCGTTTGGAAGCGGAAGGTTTAGTTGCGCGTGTAAGCGATCAAAGCGATCGCCGTTGCATTCGCGCCGCAATCACCGAACAGGGACGGGAACGTTACCTGACCGGAGCTACGATTTTGCGTCGACAAGAAGAACTGCTTATCCAGGAAATAGACGCCGCAGGATTGAAGAGCTGATCTCATGTCTATCGCTTTTGGGTGTAGTTTCGCAGGTGCATTGACATTTTTTTGATGATTTCGTTCATGGATGAACATTACTCTGGCACATTTGTTCAGTATTGAACCGTTGTAGAATTAAATTTCAATACAAAGGGAGATCAACCAACTATGAACGATCAGGTATATGTCGTCACGGGAGCGGGCGGGAACATTGGAAAATATTTATCTGAGATTCTGCTCAGGAATGGTCACAAAGTACGCGTTATAGGTAGGAGCATTTCGCGTTTACAGCCTTTGATTGACCAGGGCGCCCAGGCAACATTTGGATCGCTGGATGACCCGGAATTTCTGACTGAGGCGTTTGAGGGGGCAAAATCGGTATTCGCGATGATCCCTTCTAATCTTGAAGCAGAAAATTATCGTAAGTACCAGGGGCAGATCTCCGACGCGTTGATTGAAGGTATAAAGCTTTCCGAACTGGCTCGAGGTCACGCTGGTGGTCGATAGCAGTGTTTCGCTGATGTTTTGTCCGTCGCGCGCGTTGTCATACTTATCGGTGAGCACGCTGACTTGCGCCGACGCTCTGGGGAAGCATACTGGAGACGAGAGCACGGCCAGGGCTGTGAGCGCGACAGCGCCGAACGTCTTGGCGAAACGGTTAAAATTCATGGGCTCCTCTTTTAAATAAAACTGCCGCGATCTCCGAGCCCGCCGCCCGGGGGGAGTGAAACGCAGCGGGGAAGCGCCGCTCCCGCGATAGTCTCGCGACAAATCGCGGAGCGAGTCTTCAAACATCCGAAGCGATGACTCCAATCTTCATCAGTTGACCGTCTCGGTAAAGTTGAGCGGCCCCAGCGTCGAAGTCGATGCCGAGATGGTTACCGTACCCAAATTCGGCCCGGTGGTGTAACTGACTGAAGCCTGTCCGTTCGAAGTAGTCACCGGGGTCGTGGTGGAGAATGTTCCTCCCGCTCCGTTGTCGGTGAAAGTTACGGTGACGCCCGCGATTCCGTTGCCGTATTGGTCCGCTACCTTCACAATCAGCTTCTTGGGCAACAGATTATTCTGATGCGCCGACTGGTTATTGCCTTGAACAATCGTGAACGCCGTGGCTGGGCCGGGAGTTGATTGCTCGGTGATGTTGACGGTTGCAGGGCTGTCCGTTGCTGTCACGGTGAAGGTTTTCGCCGACGTGGGAAGCGTGAAGGTGGTGCTGGCTTGCCCGTTCGAACCAGTGATTGCGGTAGTCGGGGAGAAGCTACCGTTTAATGTTCCATCCGCGAAGGTGATCGGCGCTCCCACGACGATTGCGCCGGCTGAATTCTTGGCTTTCACAGTGATCGGCAATGGCAAAGTGGTTCCAACCGTTCCAACCTGCTTGCCACCCGAAACGACGGTGATGGTAGCGACGGCGGGAGTGGACGTTTCCGTGAACGTGGCCGACGTATAGCCAGTGGCGCTTGCCGTGACGGTGATGGTCTGAACTGTAGAGGGCAGGGTGTAGGTGGACGATGCCAGGCCGTTGCTGCCAGTGATCGCGGTTGGCGTGCCAAACGTGCCGCCTTTTCCGCCATCGTTGAAGGTGACGCTCACGCCCTGAACCGGGCTCCCGTTGTTGGTGGCCAAGACAGTCAGCGCCGTGGGCAGAGTAGTGCTGACCTGGCCACTCTGATTGTTGCCCGCGTTCACAGTGAGAGTCTTGGTGGCAGCATTGATTGTTTCGGTAAATGTTCCCGACGTATAGCCCGACGCGGCGGCCGTGATCGTCAGGGTTCCCGTACTCATCGGAGTGTAGGTAGTCGCTGCCTTGCCGTCGCTGCCCGTAGTCGCCGTCGGCGTTCCGAACGACCCGCCTTTGCCGGCATCGCTGAAGGTGACGCTCACGCCCGGTTGCGGGGCTCCACCATTGAGATTCGACGCCAGCACGGTGAGCGGTGTGGGCAGTTGAACGCCCACGCTGCCGGTTTGATTGTTACCCGCGGTCGGAGTGAGAGCCAGGTTGGGCGCCAAATACCACGGGATAGTTGTGTCGTCGGTTTTCAGGAAGGTGAGTAACTGGGTCGCAACCTTCATCTGCCCCAGACGTCCACCGGTGGACGAGGGGTGAGTTCCGTCAGCCGAGAAGTCGGCGCAATCCCAGACCAGGCCGTCGTTGCGGCCCAGCATGCCGTTCGACCAATAGTATGTTCCCCACGACATCCAGGGCGCTACCACCGGGCCTTTGGTTGGGTCGTAGTTCAAATTAGTGGCGCCGTTGAGCTGATCCTGAATTGCCCACTTGACGGCGAATCCGACTTCATAGGCATAGGGCTCGGGATTGTCCGGCGTACCCACGCCGTTGGAATATCCTCCGTACACACGCGGCGAGAAATACACCAGCTTCAGATTCGGGAAGAGCGTGTGCATGTTTTGCATGATGCTCTCGTACTCGGACTGAAGGTTGGCGATATCGGTGGGAAAAGTTCCGGTGGCGATACCATCGGTGTCTTCCATCCAGATCGCGACCACCTGTTTGTTGGTCACGCCATTCTGCGGCAGGTAGTTGTTGAGGACCATGCCCCAGTAAAAAGAATTGATGTCGGCAAAGTTCTTCGGCGTCGCTCCGCCTTGCGACCCGTTCACGATCTTCAGGCTGGAATTCTTCAACGGATCCGAATTTGCGATGGGAAGGAAGCGGTTGAACTCGTTTTGCGCGGTCGATTCTCCCAGAGCCATGAGGACATATTTCCCAGTAGGGCTGGGGTTGCCGTTAGAATCGAGAGGCTGAATGCCCAGGGCAAATTTGACGCCATCGGAATCATGCGATGCGGGACGCACGTTGTTTCCGTTTGGATAAAGACCGCCTTGGGAACCCTGATAAGTTCCAGTGCCAAGATCGTTGAGTGCGACGATGGGCGTGGAAGTGTTCGGGACATCGAAGGAAATGTCGTTGCAGTTATCTCCCAGGTTAGCAAAGACGCCGAGCGTGAACAGGGTGCTGGCTGTACGGCCGCTGGTGGTGTCTCTTACCTGGATTGTGAATGTGTAGGTTCCCACTCCGACGGATGAGGCCAGCGTGCCGCTGATCGTTCCGCTACTGGAGAGCGTAAGTCCTGCGGGCAAAGTCGATCCGCTGGCCACGCTCCACGAAAACGGGCCGCCAGAACCGGTGGCATTCAAAGTCATCTGGTAGGCGGCGTTTTGGGTGGCAATGGGCAGAGTAGGCAAAGTCGAAATGGCCAGAGAGGTGGCGGCTACTCCGTTGCCGCTAAGGCTCGCGCCCTGGTCGGGCAGAGAGTTATAGGTGATGTCGATAGCGCCAATCTCTGAACCCACCTGGCTCGGCGTGTAGAAGACAGGGATCGAGAGGGTTCCACCATTCTTCGCGATCGTGAACGGTAACGTGACGGGGCCGCTGGTGAAGCTCGGCGGCGAAAGCGTGATCGCGGTCACATTCACGGTTGAGCCGCCCGTGTTTGTGACCGTGACTGTTTGAGATGCGCTGGTGTTGCCCACTTTCTGATTGGGAAATGACAACGTACTTGGACTCACGGAGGCCACTGCAGTGGTGGTCAATCCGGTGCCGGTGAGGGGAACATTTACGTTAGTTCCATCCCACATGGAGATTACGAAATTGCAGTTGAAGGTGCCGACCGCGTCGGGCTGAAAGAACACCGAATAATGAGTGATTGGGTTCGGCGGCCCGACCGTAAGAGTAAAGGGAGCCACTCCGGAAGCCAATCCGTACTCGGGGCAAGAGAAACCGACACTGGCGATAATCGCGTCTGTGCTCAGCAGATTGGAGATGGTGAGGGTCTTTGAACCGCTTGCCAGGCCGACGTAGGTGTTGTTAAACGACAACGAAGCCGGGCTGGAAGAAACGTCCTGTGCAAATGCAGTCGCTGCCGTCACCACAACCAGGAGAAGGCAAAAAAGGGTGAGGCGCAGAGTCCGGTTCGTGCTCGAGCCCATGGTCACAAGATCCTCCAAATTGACAAGCCTGACGTCAGTTATGGGGAAGAATCCGGCCTCCGTTGAAGCCGGCCTCAGTCTGCAAGCGTCTACAACTGTGCACTGACGTATGAATTGATCTCGCAGTTCAACGGGATTTCCTCGAAATGCGGCGCAGTCCATGCCATGCAGTATTAGTGCCCTTCGTTAAAGCAAATTGAGATTCAGCGGCGCAGGGGAGGAGAAATTAAGCCAACCGGATATTTCCGCAAGACCGATTGGAGTTTCACTATTCTTGGCTGTGTTGCAGTTTCTGTCAAGGATGAAAGTTCTTGCATACTCTCATCCGGTTCTAATCCTCCGATGGAGAAGAAAGTCCCTTTCGGAGCCTCAACTACCTCCCCCACCTCATCGGACCGTTTCCGTAAAGTTGAGTGGTCCCAATGTCGATGTCGAAGCTGAAATAGTTACTGTTCCCGAGGTTGACCCTGTGGTGTAGCTGACCGAAGCCAGTCCGGCGGTGGTGGTCACGGGGGTGGTGGTGGAGAATATGCCTCCTGCGCCGTTGTCGGTAAAGGTTACGGTGACTCCCGAGATGGGATTGCCGTATTGATCTTTTAGCGACACCACCAGGTTCTTGGTTAACTTCGTGTTGCGATTCGCCGATTGGTTGTTTCCAGAAGAAATCGTAAGGCTGCTGGGCGGCCCGACCACCGATTTCGCGGTTACAACGACACTGACGCTTCCATCTGTGCCAGTGGCGGTGATGTTCTTCACCGTCTTGGGAAGGGTGTAGGTGGTGCTGGCCTGCCCGGTCGAACCGGTGGTTGCAGGGTTGGGAGAGAAACTGCCGCCCACTCCTCCATCTGTGAAACTGATCGGTGCGCCCGAAACGGTCTTTCCGGAAGAGTTTTTGGCTCTCACCACAAAGGGCAATGGCAAAGCGGTCCCCACCGTTCCAGTCTGTTTTCCGCCCGAGACGAGCGTGATAGAAGTCACGCTTGGGGTGGAAGTCTCGGTGAAGGTCGCTGACGTATAGCCCGAACTGATCGCGGTGATGGTTACGGTTTGAACTGTGGCCGGCAAGGTGTAAGTCGTCGATGCGTTGCCGCTCCCGTTCGTGGTGGCGACGGGAGTGCCGAAAACGCCGCCTGCGCCGCCGTCGCTAAAGGCGACGCTCACGCCGGAGACAGGGCTCCCATTACTCGTCGCCAAAATTGTCAGTGCTGTCGGCAGGCTGGTGCTCACCATCCCACTCTGATTGTTGCCTGCGGTTGCGGTCAGCGCCTGCACCGATGCCGTCTCGGTAAATGTTGCCGACGAATAGCCTGAACTGCTCGCCGTGATGGTCACGGTCTGGGCGGTCGCGGGCAGGGTGTAGGTGGTGGATGCATTTCCATTCGCGTCGGTGGTCACGATGGAATTGCCGAATACGCCACCTGCTCCGCCATCGCTGAAGATGACACTTACGCCAGCGGCAGGACTCCCGTTGCTCGTCGCAAATACGGTCAGTGCTGTGGGCAAAGTGCTGCCCACGCCGCCGTTCTGATTGTTCCCGGCGGTCGCACTCAGAGCCAGGATGTTGGCTGTCTCTGTGAAAGATGCTGATGTATAGCCTGAGCTGGTGGCGGCGATGGTCACAGTTTGCGCAGTGGCCGGCAGCGTGTACGTTGTCGACGCCGTGCCGTCCGCGGCCGTGGTTACGACCGGAGTACCGAAAACACCGCCTACGCCGCCATCGCTGAACGAAACGCTGACGCCCTGTACGGGGCTGCCGTTACTAGTCGCGGTAACCGTGAGTGCGGTTGGAAGCGTTGTGCCGGTGCCCCCGCTTTGATTGTTGCCCGCGGTCGGGCTGAGAGCCAGGATGATGGGTGCCGTGGCGGTTTCTGTAAAAGAACCAGGCGTGTAGTTTGGACTGGCGGCACTGATGGTGACAGTTTGGGCGGTGGGCGGCAGGGTATACGTGGTGGTCGCGTTGCCATTGCTGTCGGTGGTCGCGACTGGAGTGCCGAAGTTTCCGCCCACACCGCCGTCGCTGAACGTGACGCTTACGCCGGCCACAGGGCTGCCGTTACTCGTTGCCGTAGCAGTTAGCGCAGTGGGCAGGATGCTGCCTGCGACAGCACTTTGATTATTACCGGCGGTCGGAGTGAGGACTAAGAGAGTAGCTGTCTCGGTGAAAGTTGCCGCTGGGTACCCGGAACTGGAGGCAGTGACGGTTACAACTTGGGCAGTAGCCGGCAAGGTGTATGTGGTCGATACCATGCCGTTGCTGTCTGTGATTGCCACTGGGTTGCCGAAGCTGCCGCCCACCCCGCCATCGCTGAAGTTGACGCTCACGCCAGAGACGGGGTTCCCGCCGCTCGTTGCCAAAACAGTCAGCGCGGCGGGCAGCAGGGTGCCTGTGCCTCCGCTTTGATTGTTTCCCGCCGCCGGAGTTAGAGCCAGGACCGGTGCAGTCGCTGTTTCCGTGAAAGATGCCGATGTATAGCCAGCGCTGGTTGCATTAATCGTAACTGTTTGGGCCGTGGCGGGCAGAGTGTAAGTGGTGGTCGCGTTGCCGTTAGCATCGGTGGTCGCCACGGGCGTCCCGAATGTCCCGCCAACGCCGCCGTCGCTGAAACTGACGCTCACGCCCGGCTCAGGTGCGCCGCCATTGAGATTCGAGGCCAGCACTGTAAGTGCCGCGGGCAACAGCGTGCCCGCACTGCCGCTTTGATTGTTTCCCGCAGTCGACGTAAGAGCAAGTGACGGCGCCAAATACCAGGGGATGGTTGTGTTGTCAGTCTTCAGGAGGGTCAGTATGGCGGTGGCAACTTTCACTTGTCCGTAGGTGGACGAGGGGTGGGTTCCATCCGCGGAGAAGTCTTCGCAATCCCAAACCAGGCCATCGTTGCGGCCGAGCATGCCATTCGACCAGTAGTAGCTTCCCCACGACATCCACGGCGCCACCACCGGTCCCAAGGCTGGGTTGTAATTCAAATTGGCGTTGCCATTGAGCTGGTCCTGGATCGCCCACTTGACCGCATAGCCAACTTCAAACGCGTAAGGTTCAGGATTAGCAGCCCCTGCAACGCCGTTCGAATATCCTCCGTACACACGCGTCCCGAAGTACACCATTTTCAAGTTCGGGAACAATGTGAGCATGGTCTGCATCATGGTTTCGTAGTGGCTCTGCAACGTGATCATGTCGCTCGGAAAAGTTCCAGTAGCGATTCCGTCCGTATCTTCAATGAAGGCCGCGACGACCTGCTTGGCGGTCACGCCATTCTGCGGCAGGTAATTGTTGAGGGTCGTAGCCCAATACGGGGAAGTCGTGCTCGTGAATTGATTAGGAGTTGCTCCGCCTTGCGCTCCGTTCACCATTACTAGATTCGGATTCTTCGCCGGATCGGCATTGGCGATCGGAAGGAAACGGTTGAACTCGTTTTGCAGGGTCGATTCTCCCACGGCCAGCAACACGTACTTTCCGGTGGGGCTCGGGTTTCCGTTGGCATCAAGGGGCTGAATGCCCCGCGCCAAGCCGACTCCGTAGGAGTCTTGTGCGGAGGGCCGCACGTTGCTGCCGTTGGGATAAAGGCCGCCCTGGGAACCTTGATAGGTTCCTGTACCCAGATCGGTGAGCGCAACGATTGGCGTCGTGGTGTTGGGGACATTGAACGAGATGTCGTTGCAGTTAGGCCCAGGGTTGGAGAAAACGCTGATCGTCACCTTGCTGGTAGATATTGCTCCGAGAGAATCCATTACCTGGACGGTGAACTGGTTCCCTCCAGTGCCCACGGAAGAATCGAGCGTGCCGCTGATCACACCAGCACTGGAAAGCGTCAGCCCTAAAGGCAAAGTAGACCCAGCTTGCAGAGACCAGGTGTAGGGCCCGGTTCCGCCAACCGCGGTCAGAGTGGCCTGGTAGGCGGAACTTTTCGAGGCTTGCGGCAGCGTGGTCGAAGTTGAAATATCGAGCGCGGTAGGCGTAATCCCATTACCGGTGAGTGTTACGCCGTTATCCGGGATTTCTTTATACGTCAGGTCCAAAGCGCCAGTTTCCGAAATCATCTGGCTGGGCGAATAGAAGACCGAAAACAACAGTTGTCCGCCATTCGCGGCAATCGTGGCCGGAAGCGCCACCGTGCTGGTGGCAAAGCTTGACGGCAATGCCGTGATGGTATTTAAGGTCAGGACGCTGGTTCCGATGTTGGTGATGGTGACCGTTTGTCCGGCGCTTACCGTGCCGACCGGTTGATTGGGAAACGTCAGCGAGGTTGTGCTTACGCTCGCTTTGGCCTCGCTGGTAGGGGCCGTGCCAGTGAGGGGAACATTAAGAAATGTTCCGTCCTTCATACTGATTACGAAGTTGCAGTTGTAGGTCTGCTCTACAGTGGGCTGGAAGAAGACAGAATAGTGGGTAATTTTCTGCCCGCTGTTCAACGTGAACGGCGCAACGCCGGACGATATTCCAAACCCCGGACAGTCGAAGCTGATGCTGGTTATGACTACTTGTGCCGTTGACAAGTCCGTGACCGTTATCACCGTACTGCCGCTTGCCCTGCCCACATAGGTGTTCGCGAACGATATGGAACTGGGGGATGCAGAAATTCCCTGCGAGAAGGCCGGCACTATTAGAACCGCACTCAGCAGGAAGCAATACGCAGTATAGGTCAGCAACCGGCGCATCAGAACCTTCATAACACCTCTCACAACTTGATGGTGACGATCGAAATGCTGGGGCCCCACCCTGGATTCGGTCCTTGCCCGGACACCGGAAAATCAGCGATGTCCGGTTTGAAGCGCTGCTGCGGGATTTCCTTAAGGGCAGGCACGCCATGGATTTGGCGGTGTCCCCGGAACCTCGAAGAAATCGCTTTTCTCGTAGACGGGGGAATCCCAGGACGCCCCAACGACGCTGGGAGGAATCGCTGCTCATTCTGGATTCCAGCGTGCGTGCTGTCAAGGATGAAAGTTCTTGCACACTCGCATGTGGCGGCAAATGAGCTCTAACCCCAAACCGATGCCCGTGGTGAAGCCGCGCAGAGTGGAGACTTTTCTCTCCTATTCAAGCTTGCTTGCTCGTGGTACGCTCTGAATTCCCCCCAAAGTCTTTTCTTACGCTTGCCCGCAAGCAGAAACGCAGAACTCCTTTATGGTCTCGAAGCCGACAATCCCGTCCGTGCTTTTTGTTCTTATCGCTCTTGTCCTTGCGCCCTGCTTGATGCCTGCGCAAACGGTGACGTCGTTTGAAGGCATTTCCGCCGCCCAAGTCGCCGCCCCGGGCTTCGATGTCGATGCCAATGGTGCGGTCGGCACCAAGCAATACATGGAATGGGTCAATACGTATTACCAGGCTTATGACAAGGCAACGCTCGCTCCGGTGTGGTCGAGTCCGCAGAACGGCGACACGCCCTGGCAGAACAGCGGCATGTCGAATTGCTTCGGAGCGGGCGGGGGAGACGGCATCATCACGTTTGACCGGCTGGCCTCACGCTGGGTGATTGCGCGGCGCGCCATTCCCGGCAACAACAGTTACTACTACTGTGTCGCCGTTTCCAACACAGACGATCTGACATCTCCGACGTTGTCGTGGCGCACCTACCAATTTTCGCTCAACCCCGTTCTGGGAACCAACTCGCGCGGCGATGTCTATTGGCCCGACTGGCCGAGGTTCGGAACCTGGCGGGACGCCTACTACGTCAGTTTTGATCTACAGGACGTGGACAATCAGTACATGAACATCGGTGTGGTCGCCTGCGCGCTGGACCGCAACAACATGCTGAACGGCGCCACTGCACGCGCCATGCAGTGCTTCAGCAATCCCAATCCGATTCCGCTCAACGGCACTCTATATCTGGCGCACAGCCTGATCCCCGCCGATGTGGACGGCACTACAACTCCGCCTGCCGGACGGCACGAATATTTCCTGAGCATCCAGAATCCGCCCGCAGACGGAACCGCTTTGACCTCAACCAAACTGAACTTGTGGAACTTTCACGTCAACTGGACTAATCCCACGCTTTCGACTTTTGTTAAATCGCAACTCACCGTCACCAGCTACGAACCCGGCTGCTACAACGTGTCCAACACTGCCGACACGTTTTGCGTGAACGAGCCCTCGAGCAAGACTACGGGCAATTACGTGGACTCGGTGGGCGACCGCCTGATGCCGCGCCTGGCCTACCGGAATTTTGGAACCTACGAATCGTTCCTGATCGGCCACACGGTGCAGGTGGGAACCGGGACCAATCAGCAAACTGGAATTCGCTGGTACGAACTTCGTGGCAGCGCCAGCCCAACACTCTTTCAAAGCGGCACGGTGAGCAATGGAACCACACTGTACCGTTTCATGCCCAGCCTGGCGCAGGACAAGACAGGCAACGCGGCCGCGGGATACAGCGTGTCGAGCAGCAGTGTCCACCCTGGGATCCGTGCTGCATATTGGAGCCTGCCCAACAAGACCGGGCCCCCTGAGATTACGATCAAGGGGGGAATTGCCGACGAGGAAAACTCAGCTCACTGGGGCGACTACAGCAGCATGACCGTGGATCCAGTGGACGGCTGCACTTTCTGGTACGTGAACCAGTACTACCAGACGACAGAAATCGGAGGCGCCATTAACTGGAATACACGCATCGGGCACTTCAAGCTGTCCGGTTGCAACTGAGAAGAACGGGAACCGAGTTCGAAAAAAGCCCGCCAAGGTTCGGCGGGCTTTGTCATGCGTTCCGTGTGGCTAGTGGCACGCGGCGGCGATGTCGTTCGCGATCTGCGTGGCGCCGGTCATGGTGCCGGGAATATCGTGGTGCAGGGGCAACGAATTGATTCCAGTCCGTCCCCTGCGGCACGGCGTTGCTGGTGTCGGACGCGCCGAACAATTGCTTTACAGTTAAATTGGGAAGACTGATCGTCAGCGCGCCGCGATACAAAATGCTGTCGGAAAGAAAAAGGCCAGCCGGAGCCGGAGTTCCGTTGATGGCGTCGGTGCAGGGAGTGGGCGTGGTTGCTCCCGGGTTTTGATATGCCTGGTCGATGATGGCGGCGTCGCCGCCCTCAGCACCGCCAGTTGAGTAGGACATGTCTTGAAGGGTATTGGTGCACGCGTTTAGAGACGTGCTCGAGTCGGAAGGACTGCAACCCTGGTCAATTAG
>Ga0137409_10006645_pt1 | contig 11986 bp, 3 predicted proteins | sample CZODoug1_16funga_FD_122059 | JGI IMG/M metagenome (GOLD analysis project Ga0137409, IMG submission 122059) | Vadose zone soil fungal communities from Angelo Coast Range Reserve, California, USA - CZODoug1_16fungal (Hybrid Assembly) | ecosystem: Environmental > Terrestrial > Soil > Vadose zone... | reverse complement strand
CTGACAGGTGAGGATGTGTGATTCGTTATTGTGTATCCGAAGTCGGGAATCTTGATAATCGGATCACATTCTGTTGAGCCGGATCCTACAGTAGCCAGCAAGTTATTCGGGTTCAGATCTCCGTGTATGTAGCCCCTGCGATGGATATGATCGAGACCGGCGCACACTTGCGCGATCATCGAGTAGAAATGATGTCTGGACACTCTTTTGGAGGCGGAGACAAAGTCCTCCCCTTCAACCCACTCAAACGCGAGGAAGTCAGAACGGTCATCCAAGGTCTTGCCGAAGTCCGTGAGCTTGACAAGGTTGGGATGCGATGTAGTCGTTAGCACCTCCAACTCCCGAAGGAAATGAGAATCTGAATCGGCGCTCGACCGGCCTGCTGGCGCCGTTGAAGAGGTGTACACCTTCAAGGCGCATACTTCACCGGACGAAGATTCCGCTCGGTAGACAGTTGCGTGCGCTCCCACATTCAACTGAGCGAGAATTTTGTATTCGAGTAAACGGGGGTAGGAATCCACGGGTGGCAAACGTAGTAGTCCGGAAAACTATTTGTCAACCGCGATTACGCGGAGGCGAAACAAAAAGGGAGACCCAGGTAGGGTCTCCCTGACTTTCGTGAGTTCTTTGAAGAGAGAGTGTCTTCAGTGTCCCCCGCCCCAGATCGCACCATCGGTGCCCCAGATGGCCCCGTGGTTGCCCCAGATGGCGCCACGCTCGCCCCAGATCGCGCCGAGAAGTCCGAGGAAGTGCGCGAACATGCCAGAGTTGTTCGAATTGGCCGTCGCCATTGCAGCACCCTGGGTCGGGGCCGCCATCGCAGACTGGCAGAGCACCAGCGCCAGCACCAGAACCACGAGAACCTTCGCCATCCTCTTCATCGCCATCCTCCCCGCTCCGTTGACCTCTTGTTCACTACCCGATAACCCTCGCCGGATCTGGACAGCAACGGTGATGCCAACGTTGTAACACGGCTGGGCCAAGTTGGATCAAGTGATTGACAATTAATAGACTTGTTGACTGTCTGGAGCGATCTCTGCGAGACAATCTGGTCTCAGCAGATTGAGACTACATCACTATGATCAAGATGAGTCAGAACTGCAGACAGTAATTAAAATCAATAAGTTACGACCAGTCTCAGGCATAAATCCAGGCCTCTGCCTTGTGAGACGTCGAGCAAACGATTGAAAAGCAAACATCTTGCGACATCACAGTCTCAACGATCACGCTTAAGTCTCAAATCTCGCCGACGCCTACGTAATTTACCGGGTAGTCCGACGGTAGCGACTCTTCCTGAGATTTGGGAAGATCTAGCCCCAGGACACTCAGGCTGAATGGGGAGGCCGCACCAGGCGCGGGCGCTTCTGATCGAACTGGAACTGCTTCAGCTTGCGGAAGAAGGTGGCCCGGCTGACGCCGAGAATCTTGGCGGCCTCGTCGCGGTTGCCGTTGGCCTGGTTGAGGGCGCGCTGGATGTCGTCGCGGGTGATGCCGGTGTCGACACCGCGCGTGCCGGGAAGTGAGACCTTGCCGAAGAACTCGGCGTCGTTCTGCGCGTCCTGCACCGTCAGCGTGTCGCCGGTGGCGAACAGGGCGAGGCGGTAAACCTCGTTCTCCAGCTCGCGCACGTTGCCGGGCCACTCGAAGCGGCTGAGCAGGGTGTTCAGATCGCGATCGATGCGCAGCTTGGGGGTCTTGTTCTCGCCGGCGATCTTGGCGAGGAAGTGATCGACAAGAAGCGGGATGTCCTCGCGGCGCTCGCGCAGCGGCGGCAGCTTCACGGTGATGACCTTGAGACGGAAGTAGAGGTCCTCGCGGAACGTCTTCTGCTTGATCATCGCCTCGAGGTCGCGGCTGGTGGCCGAGATGACGCGCACGTCCACGCGGCGCGCGGTCTCCGAGCCGACGGGGCGGAACTCGCCGTCCTGCAGGACGCGCAGCAGCTTGCTCTGCATCGGCATGCTCATGTCGCCCACTTCGTCCAGAAAGAGCGTCCCGCCGTCGGCCAGCTCGAACAGGCCGCGGTGCGACGTGTCGGCCCCCGTGAAGGCCCCCTTGGCGTGGCCGAACAGCTCGCTCTCGAGAAGCGTGTCGGGGAGGGCGGCGCAGTTCTCGGTGAAGAACTTGCGGTCGCGGCGCGGGCTGTTGTGGTGGATGGCGCGGGCGACCAGCTCCTTGCCGGTGCCGCTCTCGCCGCGGATCATCGCCGGCAGGTTGCTCGGGGCGATGCGGGTCAGAAGGGTGAAGACGTCACGCATCTTCTGGCTGCGGCCGATGAGGTTCTCGAAGCCGTAGCGCTCCTGCACCGCCTGCCTCAGGTATTGGTTCTCCTGGCGCACCTGCTCGTACAGCCGCGCGTTCTCGATGGCGATCGCGGCGTGGTTGGCGAACGCCTCGAGGAACTCGAGGTCGTCCTGGGTGAACACGACGCCGGCCTTGCGGGTGTCGACGTACACGGTGCCGATGATGCGGCTCTTCTGCTTCAGCGGGACGCACAAAAGCGAGCGGATGTTGTAGATGTTGACGCTTCTGAACTCCTTGAAGCGCTGATCGGTCGCGGCGTCGTGCGACAGGATCGAGAGGCCGTGGCCGACCTCCTTCAGGATGCTGCGGCTGTACTCGGTGGCGTCCTTGATCGTCTGGCGCTCGATGTTGCGGGCCACCACCATCTCCATCTCGTCCGTCTCGCTGCGGTACAGGAAGATCAGGCCGCGCTCGGCGCCGACCAGGTCGATCGCCAGGTCCATGACCTTGTTGAGCAGCTCCTTCAGGTCGAGGATCGAGTTGATGATCTGGGTGATCTGGTAGATGGTCGTGAGCATCTTGACCGGATCACCTTTGGCGGCCCCCGCCGGCGCCTCGCTCACCGAGCGGATGCCGGACGGCTGGTCCGCGCGGGACAGCACCGTCTGCCGGGTCTCTTCGTTCTCGTAGTCTTTGCGCATGGCCGTGTCTTCGATCTCCGAAGCGGATTGTCTGATGATGTCGCGCGCCGCATTATAGAAGCGGGTCGCGTCGCCGGGCAAACTCTTCGCGGTCAGTGAATCACCCATCAGCGCGTTGAACCGCCACTCGAACTCGCGCATCCCCGCCTTCTCCGCAGCCGCGAGCCCGGCGCGGGCCTCGCGCTCGGCGTCGGCCGGCCGGCCGGCGCCCAGGGCGCAGCGGCCGAGGGTCAGGTTGAGAAGAAGGCGATCGTGATAGCGCAGCGGCCTGGCGTCGAGACGCGTCAGGGCGCGCGTGGCCGTGGCCAGGTCGCGGTGATCGTCGCGGCGGGCCGCCACGCGCGCCAGGACGCACTGCGCGACGCACACGATCCTGGGTCGTCCCAGCTCGCGGCCGATCGCGAGCGCCTCGCGCGCCGAATCCTCCGCCCCCTGCACGGCCTCGTCCTGCAGGAGATCGGTCGCCAGGGCCGCGAGCAGGAAGCCTTCCTGCACGCGGTCGCCGAGCCGGCGCGCCAGCTCGATCCCCTGGCGGTGCTGGTCCTTGGCCTCTTCCACCCGGCCGAGGTCGCGCTGGATCGCCCCGGTGAAGTCGAAGATCGGCAGCAGGACGGATCGATCGTTGACGGCGAAGCGCAGGGTCCGCTCTTCCGCGAGTGCTTTCAGGGCGCGGTCGAACCGTCCCGCCTGCGCCTCGAACAGCCCGACGTTCTCGAGGCTCTGGTGGAGGATCTCCTGGGTCAGGTGCTCGCGCGCCCAGCCGAGGGCGTCGTGCGTGGCCTGCAGCGCCCCCGGCAGATCGCCGTTGTCGTAGCGCGCGACCGCGAGCGACGGCAGGTAACGGTGCAGCGCCTGGGGGAGCCGGTGCTTCTTGGCGATCTCGATCGAGTCCTCGACGATCTTCAGGGCCTTCGCCGGCTCTCCCATCCCCAGGTAGTTCAGGCCGGCGTTGTTGCAGATGGTCACATAGGGGGCGGTGGCGCCGATCGCCTCGGCGATGCGCTGGGCGTCGTCGAAATATTCGGCGGCCGCGGCGTTTTCCCGCTGCCGGCCGCACAGCGTGCCGAGGGTGTTCAGGGTCCACATCTCGTGCAGCCGGTTGCCGACCGAGCGGATCAGCGCCAGGGCGCGCCGGCCGTGCTCCAGGGCCGCCGCGTACTGCCCGAGGAATCCCAGGTTCCAGGCCATCTCCCGCAGTGCTACCGCCTCGTGGGTGGTGTCTTTGGCCCGGCGCGCCTCTTCGTAGAGCTGCCGGGCATCGCGCAGGGCGCCCTCGTGGTCCCACAGGTCGCACGACTTCGCGGTCGTCGAGTGTGCGAGCGCGGGCAGGCGACGCGCGCTGTCCTCCGCCGGCAGGAGCTCGAGGGCCTGCTCCAGGTACTGCGCCTGGCGCTGCGGGTAGAACAGATCGTCCGCCTTGGCGGCGGCGCGCAGGCAGTAGTCGGCGGCGCGGTCGCGCTCGCCGGCGGCCGCGAAGTGATGCGCCAGCTCCTCGACGACGGCATCGATCGACGCGACGTGCGCCGCTTCGATCGCCGAGCCGACGGCCCGGTGCAGGGCGCGGCGGCGGTCGTCGGGGATGACCTGGTAGATCGCCTCGCGGATGCGGCTGTGCGCCAGGCCGATGACCGTTCTGTCGCCGGATTCGGTCTCCTCGACCGCGAGACGCAGTCGCTCGAGCGCCTCGATCGCCTGCTCGACCCTGGCGGCCTCCCGTCCCGCGGCGGGAGCGAGGATGTCGAGGTGCACGGGCCGGTTGAACACGGCCAGCACCTCCGCCACCAGGCGCTCGTCCTCCGCCAGGCCGGTGAGACGCTGCACGACGACGCTCGCCAGGCTCGGGGGCAGCCGGATGGCGTCGAGCGTGCGGCTCTCGGCGATCCAGGCGCGGCCGTGGCGCCTGAGCGTCCCGTCCTCGGCCAGGGCCTTCATCAGCTCCTCCAGGTACAGCGGGTTCCCGGAGGTGCGATCGACCAGGATGCGCGCCAGCTCCGCGGGGCGGTCCTCGAACGGGACCATCGACGCGATCAGGTCGGTGACCTGCTCCGCATCGAGAGGACGGAGCGCCATCTGCCGCACGCGCGCGGCGTCCGCGAAGCGCTTCAGGAAGGCTCCGAAGGGGGCGGTCTGCGCCTCTTCGTCCCGCAGGCTGCCGACGAACAGCCACGGGGCGCGGCCGGGCGCCTGGACCAGGTGCTCGAGCAGGTCGACACCCGGCGCGTCGCTCCAGTGCAGGTCCTCGAGGAAGACGATGCCGCGGACGCCGGCCGCCAGGTGCGCCAGCGCCTCGGCGACGCCATGGATGAACTCGTCCTTGCCGAGTTTCTCGACCGCGGCCGGGGCTCCCGCGCCCGCCTGCGGCTCCGAGGGCAGCAGCTGGTCGAGGACGGGGACGAGGCCCGAGGGCAATGACGCGGGGCGCGGCAGCTGGCGCAGCACTTCGACGAACGGCTGGAAGGGGACGCCGCCGTCCTTGTAGCAGCGGCCGGTGAGGTTGACGATCCCCGCGAGCTGCAGACGGTGCTTGAGCTCGCGCAGGAGCCGGCTCTTGCCGATGCCGCTCGCGCCGCTCAGGAGCACCAGCCGGGTGGCGTGGTCGCCCGGGCCGGTGCCGAGCACGTGCTCGGTCGCCAGCTCCATCAGAGTGCTCAGCTCGGCGTCGCGCCCGATGAACCGCCCCGAGGTGACGAAGCTGGCGTAGGTCTCCGGCGTGTCGAGGTGCAGTGGCACCGCCATCCCGGCGTTCAGGAGATCGAGCGCCGCCGCGGCGCTCGCCGGTCGGGCCGCCGGCTCGCGTTCGAGGAGCGCCATGACGAACGTCTCGAGACGCTCCGGGATCTCGGGGTCCAGCTGGCGCGGCGGACGCACCTGCCCGCGCAGGATCGCCCCGACGACCTGTCCGGCGTCCTTTCCCTGATGAGGCAGCGAGCCGGTGAGGATCTCGTACAGCACGACCCCGAGGGAGTAGAGGTCGGAGCGCGCGTCCACGGACGTGTCGCCGAAGCGCTCGGGAGCGATGTAGTGCAGGGTCCCGCTGAGACCGGGACGGGCCGATTCGGCCTGCCCTCCCGCCAGGCCGAAATCGAGAAGCTTCGCCTGGAACGGCGGGTGGATCATGATGTTCTGAGGCTTGATGTCGTTGTGCAGCAGGCCGCGCGAGTGGATGTAGTCGAGGGCCCGCAGGCACTGCACCGCCAGGCTGTCGATGCGACCCGCAAGCGCCGGGCGCGGCCGGCGGGCGAGATCCTCGCCCGTCACGAACTCCATGGTCAGGAAGTGCCGGCCGTCCCCCTCGACGCTGCCGAAGTCGTAGACTTCGGCGAGATTCGGATGGCGCAGGCGCGCCATCGACCTGAACTCCTCCTTGAACAGCTCGATCGAGGCGCTGCTGAGGTTCTCGGGGCGCAGGAGCTTCAGGGCGACCTGACGCCCTCCCTGGTAGGTGTCGCGTACCAGGTACACCGATCCCATCCCCCCTTCGCCCAGGAGGCGCACCACGGTGTACCGCTGGTTGATCAGTCGGTCAAAAGTCTCGGGCATCGGGGGCAAAAGCGCAGACGCATACGTGTCTTGGATCGGGGGCGTTCCCCCCGAGGCAATGGCGGGAAAATACTACTAATTCATTGAGGACGCAAAGGTTTTTCTTCGCGGGGCGGGTGTCAGAAAAGCGGCGGGCGCGCTCAGTTCACCGGCACCGAGCGCCTGCCGGTGAAGCGCTGGTAGCCCGATCCGTCCGGATCCCCCTTGCGGCGGGATGATTTGACCCCGTACATCCGGGCGTCGGCGACGGCGATGAGCGCGTCGAACGACTTTCCGTCCTCGGGGAATGAGGCCGACCCCATGCTGACCGAGAGGCGCGCAGGCCGGCCGCCGTGGACCGCGAAGTCGTGCCCCTCGATCGATTCCTGGATGCGTCTCTGCAGGCGCGTGACCTCCTGGCGGCCCACGCCGGGGACGATGACGATGAACTCGTCGGCCGCGTAGCGCACGCAGGTGTCGCAGCCCCGAAGCTGCGCCCGCACCACGCGCGCCAGCTCGCGCAGGATGCGGTCGCCGGCGGCGTGGCCGTGCTTGTCGTTCACGTCGTTGAAGGTGTCGACGTCGAGCTCGATGATGCTGAGCGGCACCTGCTGGCGAAGCGCGCGGCTGATCTCCTCCTCGAAGGAGACGAACAGGTACCGGGCGTTCGGCAGGCGCGTGAGCGGGTCGATCAGGGCGCCCTGGCCGGCGCCGTACTGCAGGGCGTTGCGCACGGCGGTGGCGACGTGCTTGGCGACGATCGAGATGACGCGCAGGTTGTCGTCCTCGTACGGGCGGCTGCGGAGATCGTAGAGGGCGAGAACGCCCAGGAGCGTGTCGCCGTCGAGGAGCGGCGCGACGATCGAGGCCTCCAGTCTGTCCAGCGTCTTGTCCGGCAAAAGCTCTTCGATGTCGGACCGGCCCCCCTCCCGCAGCACCGTGTCCTGGTGCGCCACGCCGTGGATCGGCATCCGGTGCACCGCCGCCCAGCCGCTCATCCTCTCCCCCATGGGGATGGTGTGGTGCCCGAGGCGCTGCGAATGCAGGCCGTGGACGTAGCGGGCCGCCAGGACCCGTCGATCCGCGTCGTACAGGTACAGGACGATGCAACGGTAATGGACGAGATGCGCGATCTTGCCGGCGATGAACCCCATGGCCTCATCGAGATTGAGGCTGCGGGCGGTGCTCTGCGCGACCTCGTACAGGGCGAACAGCTCGCGCTGCGCCGAGTGGATCGAGTCCACGATCGACGTACGCAGCAGATTGGTGTCCCGCGTCAGCCGGTCGGTTCCCTTGGTCAGGAGACGCTTGTCGGGCGCCGCCGAGGTCTCGTGCGAGCGGTTGATCTCCTCGGCGAGGAGGCGGAGCCGGGGGAGGTTTCCCACCAGCGCCTTGACGACCGCGGGATCGAACGACGTGCCGGCCTCGCTCTCGACGTACTTCAGCGCCTCCTCCTGTCCGAGAGGCTTGCGGTACGGCCGGTCGGACGTCAGGGCGTCGAAGCAATCGACGACCGACAGGATGCGGGCGGTGACCGGGATCTCCTCTCCCTTGAGACGGTCGGGATACCCGGTGCCGTCCCACTTCTCATGGTGCGACCGGACGACCTCGGTGAGAGGGAAGGGGAAGTTGATGGTCTCGAGGATCTCGACGCCGATGCGCGGATGGATGCGCATCTTCTCCGTCTCCTCGGGGGTCAGAGGGCCGGGCTTGCACAGGATGTGCTCGGGGACGGCGAGCTTGCCGATGTCGTGCAAGAGCGACCCGGCCTTCAGCGCCTCGAGCTCCGCCTCGGAGATCCCCATCGACCGGCCCAGCTCGACCGCATAGGCCTGCACGCGCCGGATGTGCCGCTGGGTGGTGCGGTCCTTCGCGTCGATGGCGAGGGCCATCGCCTCGATGACCGAAAGATAGAGGTCGGCCATCTGGCGGCCGTGCCGGCGGTCCTGGGCGACCCTCTCGGCGTAGAGGTTCAAGGAGAAATAGAGGATGTACAGGAGCGGCAGCGACAGGCCCAGGGCCATCAGGCCGAAGCCCTGCACTCCCAGGGTCAGCGTCGCCCCCAGGAGGGCCCCCGCCACGTAGCCGGGGCCGGTCCACAGGAAGTTGGTCCGCCAGTTGTCGAGCAGGGGAATCTCGTCGGTCAGGCTGACGACACCGGCGACGATGAAGGAGTTCGCCACGAAAAACGCGGCGGACGACAGGAGGATCGCCGGCCATTCCTGTCCAAGGTCGAGAGGGCCCGGGGTGCCGCCCGCCAGGTGGAAGACGAGACCGCCGATGGCCGACGAGACGGACAGCTCCGCCGCGTTGAACAGGACGCGCACGACCGGAGGGCGCCCGCCGCGCCGCAGGATCGACGCCGCCACCCCCGAGATGGCCGCGGTCACGACGGCGGCCGGTGTGCCGAGCAGGAGCAGGGTCGCGAACACGAACGTGAAGGCGATCGAGACGTTGCCGAGGACCGGCAGCGGTATCCGGAACGGCGACGACACGACGGCCGCCGCGATCGCGACCAGGAGCGGCAGGAGGGCGGGCCGGTCTCCCAGGACGAACGACGCCGCGAGGGCCGCGACCCCCGCCGCGCAGACACAAAAGATGTACAGCCGCACGTACGCCTTCAGGCTCGCCACGCCACAAAGATTGCGTCCTCCCGGGGGGGATTCCATTACTTTTTGGATATCGGGAAGTGGGGTGCCTGCCGCCGACGGGGGCGGCCGGGAGCGGGTGCTATACTCGAAACATGTTGCCAGAAGGCCGTTTGCGGTGCCGGGCGCGGGGCGCGCGATGAGCTCGCGCTCGGGCGGAAAGCGCGCCGGCGGCGCCCCTCCGGGCGGGAAGCCGAATGTCGGTCTTCCGCACGGCGGAGCGGGCGCGCCTTCCGGCCGCGGACCCCGTCTGCGGCTCATCCTGTCCCTGCTCGTCGCCGCGCTGGGCGCCTGGCTCGCCTGGGCTTCGATCGTTCGCGTGGGCGCGGGGGAACGGGTCTTCCGGCGCACGCCTCTGTCGGGAACGGCGACACGCCTGACCCCGGGGCGCCACGTCGTCGTGGCGCTGCTGCAGCGCCTGGTGAGGGTCCCCGAGGGAGCGGTCCGCACGGAGTCGTCGGTGCGGGTGCGGAGCAGGGAAGGGGTCGACCTCGAAATTCCCTTCGAAGTCACGTTCCAGATGGACGATCAGGCGCTGGCGGCGTTCCTCGGTCCGCGCGGCGGGCACGGGACGCCGCAGGACGTGGCTCGCCTCGCCGCCTCGGATCTGGTCTCGAAGTGGGGCGCCGACGGCACGACCGAGTCCCTGGTGCTGGGCCAGGGCGGAGCCGGCGTCGAGACGAAGCTGAAGGAAAGCCTGGAAGGGCAGGGGTTCGCGTCGGTGACGCTGCGCCTGCAGCGGCCGCGCGGCTCGGATGCGGCGGTGGCGGCGATCACGGCGCGCGCGCTGCGCGATCGGATGTCCGACACGAAGGTGAAGGTCGCCATCCTGGGGCTGGACGGGGCGGACTGGGAGATCATCGACCCGCTGATCGCGAAGGGGCTGCTGCCGAACCTGGCGCGGCTGAGGGGGCGCGGCGCCTGGGGGAACATGAAGACGATGATGCCGTGGCTGTCCCCCCTCCTGTGGACGAGCGTGGCGACGGGGAAGCCGCCCGAGGAGCACGGCATCGTCGATTTCCTGGTCGAGGACGGCAAGACCGGGAAGGCCGTGCCGGTCTCGAGTCGCTGGCGAAGGGTGAAGGCCCTCTGGAACATGTTCACGGACGCTGGCCGGCCGTCGGCCTTCATCGCCTGGTGGGCCACCTGGCCCTCGGAGCCGGTGCAGGGATTCATGGTCTCGGACCGGGTCGCCTACAGCCTGTTCGGGTTCGTCAAGAGCGAGCCGGAGGCGAACGGCGCCACCTGGCCGGACGGCTATTTCAAGGAGATCCGGCCGCGCATCGTGTCCGATCGGTCGATCACGCTCGATGAGGTCAGGCGCTTCGCCGACGTCACGCCGGCCGAGTTCGCCGGGCTGCGCCGGCGCGTGGAGGACGACCCCAAGAGCGCCTATCGCGAGCCGGTCAACCACCTCACGAAGATCCTCGCCAGCCAGAGGACGTACCAGGCGATAGCGCTCGACATCCTGAATCGGGGCCAGCCGGACCTCTTCTCGATCTATTACCAGGGGATCGACGAGGTCTGCCACCGCTTCGCCCATTACATGCCGCCCAAGATGGACATGGTCACGGCGGAGGAGTACGCCCGCTACCATGAAGTCGTGGAGAGGTACTACCGCTACCAGGACCAGCTTCTGGGGGAGATCCTCGCGAAACTGTCTCCCGACACCGTGGTGTTCGTCCTCTCGGACCACGGATTCCAGAGCGGCCTCAGCCGGCCGAAGGACGATCCGCCCTACATCGAAGGAAAGCCGGGTCTCTGGCACCGGCGCTACGGGATCCTGATCGTCGCCGGGCCGGTCATCAAGCCGGGACAGCTCGACACCACGAGCCTGCTCGACGTCGCGCCCACGGTGCTGTACCTGGCCGGTCTTCCGGTGGCCGAGGACATGCCGGGACGGGTGATCAAGGAGGCGATCCGCGACGATTTCCTCAACAGTTTCCCCGCGCGCAGCCTGCCGTCCTACGAAGGTGTCGGCCGCCCGCTGGAGGAGAACAGGCCGATCGTCGCCTCGAGCGGCACCGACGAGGAGCTGGTCGAGAACCTCCGCAACCTCGGTTACATCGCCGGCGGGGCGGAGAAATCTCCCTCCAGCGTCGCCAACGAAGGGCAGGGGCAGGCGCTGGTCTCGGCGCATCTCAACGAGGCCGGCCTCTTCCTGAAGAATAAGGACTACGCGCGGGCGCAGGCGGCGGTGGACGAGGCGCTCAAGGTGCAACCGGGGTACATCCAGGCGCTGCTCGTGCAGGTGGAGGTCGCGGAGGGGCGCCAGGACCACGATCGCGCCATCGAGGTCGCGCGGGGGATCCTCGATAAGAATCCCGCGGATCACAACGGGCTCTACATCCAGCTCGGGGACGCCTATCGCGAAGGAGGCCGGGCGCGCGAGGGGATCGGCTACTTCGAGAAGAAGCGCGCGGAGCACCCGGACGTGCCGGAGATCCGGGCCGCCCTCGGCTCCCTCCTTCTGAAGGAGGGGAGGGCGGGCGAGGCCGAGAAGGGGCTCCTCGAGGCCCTGAGGCTCGACCCGGCGCTGTCGGAGCCGCTCAGCGACCTGCACACGCTCTACAAGGACACGCCCCGGATGCTCACCATCGAGCCGATCGTGCGCAAGGGGCTGGAGCTCAACGACAAGTCGCTGGTCCATCTGAACTGGCTGGGTCTCATCTACGAGTGGAAGCGGGATTTCCCGCACGCCGAGGAGACCTTCAAGCGGGCGCTTGTGATCGACCCGGACTACGCGGCGACGATGGCGAACCTCGGCGCCCTGTACGGTCGCCACGGCCGCCTGCAGGATGCCGTGGACGTGCTGAGCCGCGCCGTCGTCAAGGAGCCGGACAACCTCGAGTCGTGGGTCAACCTCGGGGCTGC